>Ga0214473_10005272_pt1 | contig 15513 bp, 14 predicted proteins | sample RVTome_7_FD_203509 | JGI IMG/M metagenome (GOLD analysis project Ga0214473, IMG submission 203509) | Soil microbial communities from uranium-contaminated site in the Upper Colorado River Basin, Wyoming, United States - RVT98D197 | ecosystem: Environmental > Terrestrial > Soil > Contaminated >... | reverse complement strand
GACCGTGCGGTGAGACGATATGTGCAAACACGAACTTGGGGGAGGGTAGTTCAACTGATGCTTCCAGGTTCTCAAAGGACCCCAGGACAATCGTCCGCAGCACGTCATGCGGCTCAGCGGCGCGGAAGCGGAACCAGCCCGAAAGCCGTTCCGTGCCGAGTGCATCGAGAACGACCAACCCCCCCGAGGAATTCGCCAACAGAGTCTCGAAGGCATTGAGCCTGCCGGCTTGGTGGAACCTCCGATCGTCTGGACTGACGGCGCGCAGATAGTGATCGGCGTCTTCAACCTCGGTGGGCAGCCAGCCGGTCTCCAGCGCGACCGTATCATATCCGAGCTTCTCCAGTTCGTACCGCACCAGGCTGTGTTGGATCGGCTCGGCGAACACGGCCGGGTAACTCCCAAATGGGAGCGGTATCCCCAGATCTGGAATGAATTGCATGTTCAGACTTGACGCCAGCGAAAGCGCCGTGAACATGAAGTTCGCCGAGCTCTGGTCGGCCACATAGAAGCCGGAGGCCTGGAGATCGCGCAGGAAACCCCGATTGTCCATCCCATGCCTTGCCAACATGACATCCGATCGGCCGTAGCCGTCCAGGATGATGTAGTAGATGTCAGGTGTCTTGCCCACCACCTCCGGTGCTACGAGCAACTCTCCCCCAGCTGCTTGGGCGCCAGGCTCGCCCCACGGGCCGCTGGATTTGATCATTCTGGAGGCGAGTGAGCCGATTGACATCAAGAGCATGGCCAGAGCTACAACCGACAGGACGCGGGCGATCGTGAATCCGGCACGCACATGGCGAACGATCAGCCAGCACGCCCCAAGCCAGACCAACCCGTAGACCGGCAGCAGATGCCGGTGCCTGCCCAGCTGGATCCCCAGTACATGGACCGTCTCCAGGGAGGCGTAGACATGTCCATAGGAGAAGAACAGGATTGCCGTGGCTGCGACCACCGCGGCTGCCCGGTAGCCATCTCGGAGCAACAAGGCAAGGAGCGCCAGCAACAACACCGTTGCTGCGGTGACAACCAGAAAGGACCGCAGGGTCAGCTCAGGATGCAGCTCTCCGTAGTTCTCTGCATACAGCGAAAGGACTGGCGAGATCGAGAAGGCCAGTGGGTGCAGCAGGAGCAGTCCTTGCAGGAGTCGAGGGCTCTTCATAGGAAACCGGCGATCTGGAACAGGCTATTCTACCGCTGCGGTCAGGTTCTCACTTCCTGGAGCTGAGCTCTGCGCACGTTTCCTCCAGGCGGCGGCACCGACCAGGCCCAACAGTATCCAGGTCTGAGGCAGCGCAAAGGTGTCCAGGCTAAAGCCCTCCAGCAGCCATGCCGGCATGGCCAGCAATCCGGCGATTCCGACAAATCTCAGCTCTCCAGCCGGTTCCCTCGCCAGCATGAGCGCCGCCCCAACCGTCAGCACCACCCAGGTAAGGAAGGCAGCCGTTCCCACGATACCGGTCTCGGCAAGCAGGCGTATCCATAGACTCTTGGGATTGGGGAAACTGAGGGTCTCCGGGCTCAACACTCGCCGAATCTCTTCCAGACGATAGCCGAAGGTCGGAATCCCCTGCTCGAACAGGAACCCGGCATTTCCCACCCCAACCCCCAGAATGGGATAGCGTTCGAAGGCAGCCAGGCCCGCCCGCCAGTAGACCAACCGTTCGGCGAAGGCCGCCCGATTGGCGATGGCATACCCCAGCTCAAATGGATACTCAGCCTGCAGGGCAGCGATCTCCTCGGGCAAGGAGAACACCCGTCGAATCCGCCAGTCGGTGGTCGCGCTCAGGCTGAATACGCCTCTCACAAATAGCGCGAACGCCACCGTGCCGAGCCCAAGGATGAGCACTCTGGGGAGCAGGCCGGCCATGGGTAGGGAGCGCCTCAATCCGGCAGGCGCCGCCCGAATCACCCTCCCGGCCAGCCTCCAGAGCATCCATCCGCAGAGCAAGGCGAGGGTGGCCAGGAACCCGACCACGCTGATCCTGGATTCGGCCAGCAGCAGGACGACCGCTCCCCAGAGCGCCAGCCCCAGTTCAAGGACCGAGATCCTCCTCCACTGGCGGCCGACGGAGTAGCCCGCGACGACGCTCGCCAGCCACAGCGGCAGGTACAGCACCACCAGTTGATCCCCCAGCCAGGAAGGCTCGTAAGCCAGCCCGGTCACTCGGTTGGTGAAGAGGTCGCGTACCGAGAAAAGGCGGTGGATCGTATTCAAGACAAGCGGCACCCGGCGGGCATGGCCCAAGACGTAGAATGCCTGAAGGGTCGACCAGAGCAGCGTAACGACACCGCTGGCATAGATTGCCTTCAGGCTGGCGCGCAGCCGAGACGAGTCTGACGGAATCAGTGTTGCACACACATAGAAGCCGAGACCGATCACCAGGCTGGCCAATCCGTGGGTGCCGCGGGTTAGCGTGGTCTGCCCCTTATACGGTCCTAGCGGCAGGATCAAGCCAGCCGCCGAGCAGACGGCGGCGAAGAGCCCGAAAAGCAGCAGCGGTCGTACCTCCCCCGGCAACGCCCCACGGCGGAGAACGTGTCGCCCCAGCCAGGCAGCCAGCAGCACCAAGGGAACCAGGGAAAGCGGGCTGACCGTTTCGCCGCCGATCGTCGCTTCCACCAGCGGGAAGCTGGTGACCGGAATGGCAGCCAGCAGCGCCAGCCAGGCCCACCAGGCCAGCCGGTCGAGTCGCGACTTGGATTCTGGCATTATCCCAGCCGATCTCTGGTCGTTGCAGCGGCGAGCGCTCCGAGCAGCAGTCCGGTCAGCATTCCACCGATGATCCTCCCAGTGCGGTGGCCGCCTTCCGGCTCGGACGGAGGCGAAGCTCGGGCCTCCCAACTGAAGGATAACGCCGGGATGATGCCGTGACTGTTCTCAATCTCCACGAGCAGCGCCTGGGGAAGATCCGGCGGGATGCCCGCCGGTTCTCCCTCGTCGCACACCCACAGCGTGCCCCCCGACTCGCCCGCCACACTCTGCGGTCGGCAGAAGACCCGAAAGTACAGCGACTGCAGTTCGGCAACCCGCCAGGCGTGCTCCCAGGCCGCGCCCAACTGCTCAATCGAAACTCTGGCCCACTGGTTGGCGATGCTTGCGGCCTGCTGCGGGTCCTGGCCGACGAACGACAGTTCCCAGCGGTTGTCGACCCACACCAGGCGCATCCCGTTCCTGAGCTCGGCGACTGAACCTGGCCCATCCTGGCCGCCACTCGACCCGGCCGCAGTGCCCTCCAGCACTTCCGCCAGGACCTGGTCGGACAGGATGAGTTCCTGCACCCTGCCCATCACCAATCGGTCGGCATCCTCGTCCAGCCATTGGCTGCGCCCATAGTCCACCCCGATGGCGAGCACGGCGGTGGCTCGGTAGACCGGCGGCGTCAGTACGCTCAGCACGCCCCCCAGAAGCGCCCCGAGCAGTGCCCCGCCCAGGACCCAGCCCGCACGGCGCTGCAGCCGCCGGTAGGCCTCCGATGGGTCGAGATCCCCCGCAATGATTCGGCTCATGTGCCCTGGCAATCCTGTGATGGCCGGGTCATGTCGTAGAGGTAGGCGCTTGCGCCAGGCTGACGGTTCATCTCGAGCTCAGTGCCCACGCACTGCGCCCCTTCAAGGATCAGGCTTTCCTCACTCCCTTCACCTCCACGAAAGACATGGCTGAATATGAGCCACAGGCGCCTCTGACCAGCGTAGCGAAGGATCTCTTCGACGTATTTCTTAGGCTCCTCTCGCTCCGTGCTTCCCACTTCGTACTGGGTCGCGCTCGCACCGAACAACTGGAGGTAGTACTTCCAGGCAGGTTCCGCGGCATAGTAGACGTAAATTGCATCTCCGGCACGGTATTCGCTCAAAACGTGCGCCGCCACAGGACGCATCTCCTCCAATGGCCTAGGTCTCAGCCCGCGGGAGATCCCTGACCTAAGGGGGGTGAAGGCAAGTAAGAAGAGCATGGCCGCAACCGGCAACCAACCCAGTCCCCTTGCCCTGGCGGTGACCTGCTCCACCCCGAGGGCGATGAGAATGTGGAACGATGGCACGCAGAAAAGCATCAGCCGCTCCCAGAACGGGTAGATCCCGGCCGAGGATACGAAGTAAGCGATGATTATGGGTGCCAGGAGCAGCATGCCCTTCAAGGGCCTCGCCGCTAGGCATGCGCCGAGGCCGAGAAGAAGGAACACCGGGGCTCCCGCCTCAGGAGGTGTGCCCACAGGGTCCGTAAACAGGTGAAAGATCAAATCAAGCTGTGCGGCGATTTCCTGGGCATTGACACCCGGCAGGTCGACGAAGTGCGATCCCCACGCGTCCCGTTGGAATTCATTCGCCAGAGCATCACGCATCGCAACGGAATAGAGCGCTCCGAAACTCAGGAACCACGCGACGGCGATCACTGCGAGCGGGATCAGTCTCCCTCGGACTCGCGGGAATCCGCTTGCCAGCGCGCCGTACACGCCCACAGCGGCCAGCACGAACCCAGCCGGGAGGGATATCCACAGTCCGAGTGCGCCGAGACCGGCCAGGACGGCCGTCTGTGTCGGCCTAAGATCCCGCCAACTCACCCGGGTGGCCAGGAGGAGCATGGCAGTGGCGAAGAGCAGGTCGGTCGAGTATGGCTTCAGCGAGACGGACCAGTGGATTGCCGGATCGGCAACTGCAAACAGCAGGCAGCCGATCAGCGCCCCGCCCGGGGAGAGCAGTTGCTTTGTCAGTAGGTAGAACAGCGGTAGCGAACCAAGACCTGCCAGCAGAGGGACCAGCCGCATCACAGGTTCGGAGATCCCCAGGACCTCTGTGGCGAGTTTCACCGCAGATATCCAACCAACCGGGGCAATCTGGTAGTAGTCGAGAGGATCGGCTAGGGCAACGAAATTCCGAAAGATGACACTGGAGGCAATGTAGGCCTCTCCCTGGAACAGAGATCGATTGTCGAAGTATCGATTCAGGCGGAGGACCCCACCCAACGCCAGCGCGGCGAAGGTCAACACACCGAGGAGTCGTGGGCTGCCAAGAAGCGCCCGACCACACCGCGCCGCAGCGCGGAGCAGTTCACCTGTATGCCCGATTCGCGCCCTCATCGCATACCTCGTGTCCCATAGAGTTCATGATCCGTGTCCAGCGTCCTCCCGCGGTGCCCCTGATCGCTGTCTGATTGCGGAGGAGCCACAACCGAGGGATTATACTTGGGCACCTGGAATCCCCCCCCAGTACCCGACACATGCGGCGCCTCAGCCCGACGGCTACCCAGAACAAGCCATGCGCCTGACGATCCTCAACCAGTATTACCCGCCGGATCTGGCGCCGACCGGTCGGCTGGCGGCTTCGCTGGCCGAGCACCGGGCCGGGATGGGTGACCAGGTCGCGGTGGTCACGGGGAGAGGCAGGTACGTGTCCGGCACAGCGCTGGCGCCGACTGCTGGTGCGAACCAGGTGCGCATCCATCGGCTGTGGACCCCGGGCTTGGGCAGAGGAAACCTGGCAAGACGGCTGATCGATTACGCCTGGTTCTACCTGGCGGCGGCGGTGCGCCTGGTGTCGCTGCCCCGCCAGGACCTGATCATCTCCCTCACCACCCCACCGTTCGTCGCCTGGACGGCGGTGCTGCACGGCTGGCTGCATCCCGCCACCCGGCTGATCTTGTGGAACATGGACTGCTTTCCCGAGGCGCTGATTCGGGCCGCCTTGGTCCCGGAGAACGGCTGGGTGGCCCGCCTGCTGCGGTGGCAGAACCACTGGCTGATCCGGCAGCTCGACCGAGTGGTGTGTCTGGATCCAGCGATGGAGCGGCTGCTTGCTGCGGAGTACGCAGGGGCGGATCGGCCGCTGCCGACCTGCGTGGTCCCCAACTGGGAGCCGTTCGGCCGATTTGATTCGCAGGCCACTGCGGCGAAGTGGGATCTCTCCGAGGTTTTGGGAACCGAGTTGCCGCCGTATGTCATCCACATGGGCAATGCGGGCTACGGGCACGACTTTGCGACCACCGCCGAGGCGGCGCAGGCGCTCCAGGCTGAACCGGTGGGATTTGTCTTCATCGGCGGTGGCGCCCGCTGGTCATGGCTCGAGGCGGCGAAGCACGAGCGGGCTCTGGCGAACTGGCACCTGATTCCGTATTTGCCGGAAGACCAGCTGGCCGCGGCCCTGTCCGGCGCACTGTGTGCTTTGATCACGCTCCGTGATTCGTTCCTGGGCGTCATCAGCCCCAGCAAGCTACACGCCGCGCTGGCGCTGGGCCTGCCGGTGCTTTACATCGGCCCCGAGGGCAGCAACGTGGATGAGGCCATCCGGCGCTATGGCTGCGGGGTCAGCCTGCGACACGGGGATGTCCAGGGAGTGATTGGGTTCCTGCGCCGGTTGACGGGCGACACGAGGTTCCACGAGGATCTGCGGCGGCGAGCTCGCACCGCCTTCGGGTGCGCCTACACGGACCGGCAGGCGCTGCCGGCCTTCGATGCCCTCATCGAGGAACTGCGCCGTTGAAGCGTGCTCGCCATTGGTAGCGCCATAAACCCGGTCTCATCCGCTGGGCCGCGACCTGCCATATGTGGTGTGGCGGCCGAGCTTATGTGCCCAGTGACTGACATGCGGTGCCCGACCTGCAAGGCCAGCTTCGAGCAAGGAAGCAGCAGCCGGCTATTGCTGCCACGCTCTTCAACAGGCGTTGCGGGCGAATGGCGGTCATGAGACGGCTCATAGTTGGTCTCCCCATCTGCCGCGGGCTGCGCTGGTGCACATCTTGGCACCCGCCTGGATCATCACCGAAATGTCAAAGTGTCTGGTCTTCTGGCTTTGCATGCCTGGAAGACGCTTGTTATCAGCTGCGACGCGTTGCCAGGCCGGACTGGGAAGGCGTTGGCGTCTCAGTCAATGGCGCTATTTCGAGTGCTTTCTCAACTCCCCTGAGTCGCGGTTTCTCCCTGTAATGCACCGGCGCCATGCGGAAGGGCACTGGCGGCGCAAGCGGGCCGCTCTGCTTCGCTCTCGGGTGGCCGTGGAGGCCGGCGCCTACTCGCGTTGGGCCAGCCACCTGCTCCAGAACCAGGGCCACCAGGTCCTGGTCGCTGATCCACGCAAGCTGCGAGCGATGAACTGCAGCAACCCCCGCAAAGGCGATCCGGCCGACGCCCAGACCCTGGTTCGTCTGGCCCGCCTGGATCCCGAACTGCTCTCCCCATCCATTACCGCTCCCCCCAGGGCCAGACCGTTCTGGCCGTTATCCGCTCCGGCGATGCCCTCGTGCGCTCACGGATCTTGCTCATCAACCACGTCCGCTCTATCGTCAAGTGCTCCGGGGCTCGCTTGCCTTCCTGTTCCGCCGCCAGCTTCTCCAGAAAGTACGGCCCGGCGATCCCAGAGCCATAGCGCCCTGCCCTGGACCCCTGCTCCAGGCCTTTGCCTCCCTCTCCCAGCAGATCCGCGCCTGCGACCAGCAGATCAATTCCTTGGGTGAGACCAAATACCCCGAAACACAGCTGCTGTAGCACATCCAGGGCGCGGGCCCCCTCAGCCTTCTGGCTTTCCTGCTCACCCTGGAAGATCCCTCTCGCTTCCCCAAAGGCCGGGGTCTTGGTCCAACTCTCGGGCTGGTCCCTCGAACCGACCAGTCCGGCGATCGCAATCCGCAGTTGCGGATCAGCAAAACCGGCAATTCCTACCTTCGCCGTCTGCTGGTCGGCTCGGCTCAGTACAGCCTCGGGCCATTCGGCCCGCAATGCGAGCTGCGCGCCTGGGGACCGACCCTGGCCGAACGCGGCGGCAAGAACGCCAAGAAGCGAGCCGTCGTCTCCGTGGTCAGGAAGCTAGCCATACCGCCGCATCGCCTTTGGAAGACCGTAGAGCTCTACCACCCGTTCTACCGATCCCCCACCAATACGGCCCAACTGGTTATCGCTTCCGCGGCTGTCTGAATACTTGGCATCCTGAACCGCTAGAAGGTGCTTCGAACAGGTTCAGTGGGGGGAGGGTCCGTCAAGCGCACCGCCACAGCCCGCCCTCCTGCCAACGCCTTGTTTGGGTGACCGCGGCTAACCACTGGGCCCTTCGGGGGCACCGTCAGCGAGATGGCAGCACCCACCTGAAGCGAATTCCACAAGGCACCGGGCTCAGGCAGAGAGCTCAACCAGAGTGCGGACGGAAGTGAGTAACAGCCTATGGCTGGGAGCCGGATACGAGCCCGGTCGCCACGTCGACCCTTGACAACCTAGGCCGTATCAGCAAAAGGTTGGGCTTGGTTGCCTCTGGCGATATCCATTCACATGTCAAACAGCCCTCTGAGATGACCATGATCCGGCCGATTTCATTGGCCCGATCGTCGGTGGCCACTTGCAGGTGCTCGGTCGCTGTGGGCAAGCTGTCAAGGGATTCGAGGAGTTCCGCGGGGATCTCGATCATCGGAGGAATCGGTATGTTCGATCGAAGGGCGTGGCTGGGTGTGGCCGTCAACAGCATGGCGGCAATAGCCGTGGCCAGCATTATTGCGGGCCGATCGCTAGTGAGCTGGGGCGTGAGACGGCCGGTACTAGATCGGCCTCCCATCAACTGCGGACTTTCTCCGCGGGTCAATCCGCGAAGGTCGGCGACCCATCTGGCTTAGAGATCGACCTGAGTTGCCAGGCAGCACTCGGAGCACGGCGTAATCGGGCCATGCTCGAGGAAGAAGGGGGTCCGACGGCTGCACCCGGAGGCCGGGAGCTGAGCCTGTCGGCTCGTTCACCATATTCCTGCGTCGCGTCATTCATGCTGCGGCCGTCAATCGTTGGACTGGAAAACGGCGAATCCGCTCTTCAGTCGACCATCTGATAGTAGGGTTAGCTTTGGGTTCGGACTTGGGGTACAGAGCACGCCTGAGTCCCAGCATTGGTCCCCGTCTTCCGGGACTTGAAGAGCCAAACCACTCAAAGTCAGGAAGGTGGCTGTCTCTGGTTGAGGCAGGGGGTAGAAGCCATGGCTGGGCCCCGGAGGTATGAATTTGTCGGAGCGAATCAGAATGGGGAGAGCAAGCGCAAGTGACAGGAGTAGGGCGTACATCGCAAGACGACGGGCCGTCGCCATCCTGAGGTTCGTAAGACCAACGAGCAACATGCTGGTGGCAAGGTACCAGGGTACGCAGGCCAGATACCTTGGATCTGGCGCCAGGACCCACCAGGCTGCCAGGGAGATCACCGGTGGGATCAGCGGAGTCAGATTTCGCGCGAGGCGACGGCGAGCGCGAGATGCCAAGACTCGAACGACAATTAGAGGGAGGCCGAGTACTGCAAGAACGAAAGGGATTCCCAGTTGGTAGGGGAATTGGAAGTGGGATCGCGTGCGGTCCCACCACGGCGCGATCCAATCCGACGACTGAAGCGTCTCCAACGTACCACCCGGTTCACGCGCCCATGTCATGATCGAGGTCTGCTCACTCCGGGCAGCCACGTCCGCCACCGACCATGGGAAGTCCGCTCTTCCGAACGGCGCCGGGAAGAAGGGGTACCCACTGAGCAGGTAACCACGCAGAATCCAAGGCAGAAGGCAAGCGCCGATACCTGCGACTGGGACCAGAAAGGACTTCTCCCACAACTGGAATGTCGCCTGCTCTGAGTTCGATCTGAAGCCTTTGAAGGCAGCGATGAGAATGGCTGATCCCGCAAACGCTGCGGTGGACAACTTCACGGTCATGGCCAGTGCGCTCAACAGCGCAAGAATGAAGAATGACTCTCGCCTCCGGACACTCCATTGGTCCTCGCCGAAGATCCTCCACATGTAGAAACCTATCAGGATGACGAGGACACGGGCCGGAAGATCTGGAGAGGTGCTGGCGGCGTCGTTGAACCAGGTGTCGGCGACAACGGGAAAGGCGGCAACGAGGTAGAGATCGCTTGGTGCCAGGGCATGATCTTTGCGAAGCACCTTCAGAATGCACGCGAGGAGGTGCAACGTCAGCATCAAGATGAGAAGCCCACTGCCGACATTGAAGGATCCCTCGATGATTGGAAGGTCTGCAAACAGGGCATGATAGAGGAAGTAGGAACTGTTAAACGCCAGGCGCCCATGGAGATTCCCCAGGCCCCGGGTCACGGGGAATTCGGAAGCCCACCGAATCGCGCTGGTGTGATAGAGACCAGCATCATAGGTCTGTATCCCAGCCATGGCCTGATTGGCCAGCCATAGCGCGAACAAGGCAATGGCAGCGATAAGCAAGTATGTGGATTTGGTTGTAAGGCGTATCTGCCGCCTGAGCGCGTTGGTATTGGACCCCAGGCCGGTAAACCCAATCAGCAGGACTGCTATTGCCGCGTAACCGTTGATTGGGAAGAGGAGACTCGTGACCTGCAACCCGCAAAGAACAAGCGGAAGGCCAATCCAGAAATGGTCGAGTAAGGGCATCTGTCGACCTGAGGTACCTTGGAGCGCTCGAAGGGCGAGCATCGAGATACCCATGCAGGCAGACGCAGACACGAGCCAGAGGGCTGATATGAAGACCATCCCCAGGAGTTTGATTAGCATGGGGCTCTCCACCGAATCACTGCGGCAGCCAGGCTCATGGCGTGGCCTGGCAGCCGCGAACGGACGATCGCAGCGCACCTACCCTGGATACGACATTGCGCTCAGGCTGCGGCCGCTCCGGCGAATCATCAAGCAGTCTTTCTCCTGATTCGCGGTTAATGAACGTTGGCATGCACGTCGCTGGATGCCGGCCTAGCATGCCCGAGCTCACGAGGGACGCCCCGGCAATACGGACGTCACTCCAGACCCGACGATGGTGTCCGCCCTCCACGCATCGCCCGATAGAGGTCGCAGGTTGTGGCAACAGAGGAGCGGTGAAAGAAAGCTCATTCCGGATGGCGCAACGCCCAAGGTTGATTACTCGATCCAATGCTGTATCACCTTGAGTCTTCAACCGTCTATCCCATCAACAAAGAGCGGCTCCCCGTCGTCGATCCCTCCCTCAATCACACCATCGATGACCAATGCGCCGCTCATGAGCTTCCGGTTCTGTGTTATCGGCTCCACTCGAGAAGCCAGCAACTCCGGATCCGCAAACATGAAGGCAAAGACCGCTGGAAACAGATCCTGCAGAACGGTGATGTCGTCGTATTTCTGCAGGCCGATCGAAGGCCACCTGATCGCCAAGAACGCTCCATATCTGTCCTGCAGGTCCAGGCGAGAAATCTCGGAGATATCGTATTTTCCCTGCGTGATAAAGCAGCCCTTGGTCAGATACGGCCCATGATCGCCCGCCACGATCACAATCGCCTCTGGGTCGTTCTCAAGAATCATCTCAACATCAAGTCGCATTTCAATGTTCGCCCTCGTCAGTCGCTCGGCAAAGAGCTCGACTTCGTTAGGCAGGCAGGCCCCTGAGTTCTGACTGTGGCCGGGCAAATCCGAATGTGCGTAGATGAACCTGGGATCTCTCGACACTTCCGAGAGGATGCTCTCTTTCTCCTGGATGAATTGGCTGTGAGACACATCGATGTCAAAGCGGAACTCCCCCTCCAAGATGGCTGCGATGAGAAGATCGGCCGACGAGGCGTAGCCTGGAAATGAGAAGTCGTAGCTGGGGACAACCCCCCTGAAGAAGAAGACAGAAGGGAACACCCCGTACGTTGTGTATCCGAACTGCCTCAGCAGGTACTGCACAATCCCATCCCCAGAAACCCCTTTCCTTTCGTTGCCGTAGAAACTCATGGAGGAATTGAGAACACGGCTCATCGAGGTAAGTGAAGACAGACCCACGGAATACGTGCGAGGATAGATCTCAAACCCCGAGTCTTCCAGATACCGCTCCTGGATCCGGTTGTCAATGCCGTATGCGGACATCGTTTCGCTGACGACATACGCGTCATAAACAAGCAGATAGATGCTAGAGGTCGCGACCGGCTTTCTGGATCCGACCAGCGAGAAAAGGGCGTTGTCGGCCTGATCCAGCTCGGCATCGGAGGGCGCGCGGTCCGCCGTGAGCACTTGGACAGCTGCACTTGACGCGAAATACCCGGCAATCACGACGTGCAGTACGTTTCGGAGGGTAAGTCGGAACAAGAACCAGCTGACAAGCCACACCCCTGCGAAGATCGGCAATTGAATCTTAAGAGATCCCCACTCATGCCACGCAAACTGCCTGCTCAGTGCCGCCATGTTCGTGATGGAAAATGCTAGTGCCAATCCTAGATACATCACCGGTCGTGTCGAACCGGTCTTCCTGAGAAGAGCAGGCACAACAATGACTGGCACCGCTGCAAGCAGTGCAAAGAAGCAGAATACTCCGAGCTGTTCATACCAGAAGAGTATGTCAGCGTTGTTGAGGATGTACTGAACCACGGGAGCCAATGGGAGCAGAAGAAGGATCAGGTCTCCGATCGAGAGACTGTCTTCGCTGGCTACAGGAAACTGCAGCTTCCGTATTCTCAATCGAGGAACTGCGAAGGCCGCAATCCATAAAAGAGCCGTGACCGGGAGCGCATGTTTCGCGGATCGGGTCACAAAGACCTGGTTCACCCCTGAGGGAAACAGCAAAGAAGCAAGAACGAAGTAGGAAGACATGACTACCAGAGGGACAAGGACATGGGATGCTAGGAACTCCCTCGTCAATCCACGCGGAAGGATGGGCCGAACGAGCTTGCCAATACTCACAAGAGCCAGCGCTCCCTCTTCATTGAATGATCACGGCGCGGATCGTCAATGTCAACCCCAGCTTGCCGGGCAGGACCATTCCGCATGAGACAATTTTGCCTTGAGGATCCCACAAGCCAAGCCTTCCCCGTACGGCCCGGCTCATCTTGCGGAACGTGGTGACTCGAACGATCATCCTTATGCTTATGCCTCGCGATGACTTCAAAGCAGTCAGTGTCCCAGAAGAATGGGTGTAGACTCGTGCGCTTCCTGAACTGCAGTGAGTCGGGCCTTCTCCCTCTACTTCACCGACGCCAGGCGAAAGGGCACCGGCTCGGAGACGATCAACCGCTGTGGCTTCAGCAGCTTCTTCATCGCCTCCTTGCCGTAGATTCGACGACCGGCCTGCCAGTCCTTGGCGATCTCCATCAGGACCGATCCAACCGGTCGAATGACAAAGGCCTGATCGGGGAAGATCCCGATCATGGAGGTGCGCCGCTTGATCTCCTTGTTTTGCCGTCTCGGGCCCGAGGGGATCAACGTGGATGAAGCCATTCAGCGCTTTGGTTGCGGGATCAGCCTGCGGCACGGGGATGTCCAGGGGGTGATTGGGTTCCTGCGCCGCCTGTTGCGCGATCCCGGTTTCGCCGGAGACCTGCGGCAGCGGGCGCGCCGCGCACACGAGAGCGCCTATGCGGAGGCCCAGGCGTTGCCGGCCTTCGACCGCCTCATTGAGGGGCCTTCCGGCTGAGCCGCTCCCCCAATCCGTAGCCCACAATCGCAGCTTCATCCGCACGGCCAAGCCCGGTTGCATAAGCGGGTATTGCGCGGCCAAGCCGACTGTCACCGGCTCGGTAGGAGATCGGAAGTTACCAGCCTGGTGGCCCGTCGAACTCACCCTCTACGAGTCGGATTCAGCCCTCTCCCAATCCACATAAGGAGAGCCCCTGAGAAGAATGAGTTCGATCCCCTGGTAGAACACGGTCACGTACTCTGATCCAAGTAATCCCCTGAGATCCTGCCTTCCCCAATGAAGTTCCTGAACGTAGGTGGGACGCAGCTTCTCGATGGAGTGCATCAAGTCATACTTGGCGTGGCCGGGCCAGCAGAGCATCCTTCCCCAGGAAATCGCGCCCGAAAGATCGGGGGGCAGATCCGCGATGTAGGGGTCGACCTTTCCGAGGAAGTCGTATGCGTGCCGGTCTGTGTAAAAGGGGATCGCGCCTGCCCCCAGCACTCCTACACTGGCCTGCGGGGTGGTCAATTGAAGGAGTGCAATCGATCGATCAACATTGCCACGGTTGAAGTCCATGTGATAGGGGGGCGCGGCGAGCGTCATTTCTCCAAGGAAGCCGCCATTGACTGTGAACACACAGACAAGGAAGAGAGGAAGCGAGATGAGGGCCTCCGAAGCGTAGTTCGTTCTCGGTGCTCTACCTCTGTAACCGACGTAGGTCCCAGCCAGGATCATCACGAATCCCAGGAAAACCAAGAACCGCTGCTCTTCTCCGCAGCCCTGACCACTCAGCCCAAGCCGATCGATCGCGAGCGAGGCCGCGATCAACAAGGCCCCGCTGCCCCTAGAGCGATCACAGGGCGATTCCGAACTCGACGTGTCAGTATGCCGAGACGTGGGAAGGCCTCCCAGATCGGTGCCCTCAGAACATACTTCTGGAAGGCGATCGAGCCAGCGAACTCGATCACTGATCCAGACAAGGCAAGCACTTCGCGAGCTGAGAGCAGGATCAGAAGCGGGATGCCCGGAACCAAGAACCTCCAGAGTCTGACGATGTCACCCCCCATCCAGACTTGATACGCGATCAGCGATAGAGGAATGGTGAACAAAACGACCTTTTCCCATGAGAAGTCGAGACAGCAACCTAGGATCGCAAGAGTCCCACCAAACACCATCTGTCCGAAGAAGGGCGCGAGGAATCCGAATCCGTTCTTGATACGGACAAGCAGCGGGTATCCAACCACTTTCAGGGTATAGGTATTGGGGAGGATCGAATCGTAGTATATGAGCCTGAATGCCGTCTGAGCCAAGACGAATGCGCCAAGGATAGCTACCACGGGCCACAACTGCCGGATGACCTGACCTGCTCGAATCGGTCTTCGTCCCCATCCCAGGTAGCCTACGATAAGCATCGCGGCACCAGGCTGTCCGCTCGGGTCAAGTAGAGCAACCCGAGCGAGAGACCCAGGAGAACGCTGTCCTTGATGCTGGATGCGCGTCCGAGACGAAAAGCCTGCCATAGGGAAACCAGGAGCAGGGCCGTGAGCATCCCAGTCTCCATTCCCATAAGCGTCCAGTAGGAGAGTGGGTAGTAGAGCAGGGTGCCAGCATACACCATGAGTTCCAGCAGCGGCCGGGCTGCCTCGCCCGAGCCCAGGCGGATACAGCGAGAAATCCTCACCGCGAAATAAGCGCTTCCCACGATGAAAGGTATACCAGCGAGCTTCACAGCAAGAACGGCTTCTCGCTTGGTGAGGAAGAAAGTCCAAATCGACATGAACAGCGTCATGAGCAAGTTGCTGTAACCCTCAACGTATTCGCCCGGGTTCCATACAAGTCCCGCGCCGTGTGACAAGTTCCACGCATAGCGCATGGAAATGAGGGCATCATCGAACAGTGATGAATAACGATTGCCGTCGATTGCGACAAATGATCCCCGCCAGACAAAGGCGATCGCCCAGACTGTATAGAGGCCAGCCAAGACCGCAAGAGACAAGTTTGGCCGCGCTGGCGCCGGTCTGTATTCAGTTTTCGAGCTCACCAGATCTCCCTCGCGAGGCCGGACACCTGCAGGCCGGGGAACATACCTACATTCTGTGAGAAGTATATATCGCGGCGCCCACCGCCCGGGCCGTTACTGGGCTCGGTCAGCTGGACTCCGGCGAGTGTGGGAAAGTAGTTCCAGGGCAAGG
>Ga0214473_10005271_pt1 | contig 15514 bp, 16 predicted proteins | sample RVTome_7_FD_203509 | JGI IMG/M metagenome (GOLD analysis project Ga0214473, IMG submission 203509) | Soil microbial communities from uranium-contaminated site in the Upper Colorado River Basin, Wyoming, United States - RVT98D197 | ecosystem: Environmental > Terrestrial > Soil > Contaminated >... | reverse complement strand
ACGCTGACCCCGTAGTCGTTGACGACCACGCTCGCGCCGGCCCCGGCGAGGCCCTGCGCCACCGCGCGGCCGATCCCGCTTCCCGCTCCCGTCACCACCGCGACCTTCCCGTCGAGGAGTCCCATGGCGTGCACGCTACCCGATCCAGGTTGCGCTCGTCAAGACGGCGCTGATCTGCTAGTATCCCTCGCCAGTCACGGCTGGCGAGAGCGCTCGGACGCTCGACAAGGAGGACACGATGCAGGCGACTCTGCAAGGACTGCTCGGCCCCGGGAAGCTGCACGCGCGCATCGAGGACATCAAGCGCGCCAGGGGGGCGCCGCCGTGGGTGGAGAAGCTCGTGGTGAACGATCAGATCGTGGGCACCCTGATCTGCCAGCCGCCCGGCCATCCCACCGACCGTCACTACCATTTGACCGACGAGTGGTGGGTGGTGCTCGAAGGCGAGATCGACTGGGAGATCGAGGGGCAGGCGGACCCGGTTCGCGCGCGCGCCGGCGATCTGGTCTTCGCGCCCGCGCACCATTTCCATTACATCCGGCCCACGGGGACGGGGCCGACGATCCGCCTGGCCATCACGCCGCCCGGCGAGTTCCATCGCCACGAGCGTGCCCCGGGCGCTGGTCCCTACGACCGCTAGCCCGGACTGCAATCAGCCGCCCGACGCGCGGTGACCGCTTCCGCTCCAGCTAGCCCGCTCTATTCACGATCGCGTCTTCGGCGTCCTACACGTCCCCTCACCCTGACCCTCTCCCCCTCCGGGGGCGAGGGCATCGAATTGACTCCCTCTCCCTCTCCGAGGGAGAGGGCCGGGGTGAGGGTGGGTGCCTGTTCGCGAATAATACGGGCTAGACAGTCGGCTCGCCCAGGCCGCCGGACTCGGCGGGCTGGGCCTCGTCCGGGCCGGGCCAGGGCGGGCTCGTATAGCACAGGAAGCGCAGCTCGCCCTCCGGCGCCGCGCGGAACTGAAAGGTCCAGCCCGTCGGAATGACCAGGGTGTCGCCGGGCCGGACCTCGATCGGGTCCGCCTCCGCGCCCGGCGGGCAGCGCCACACCTGGCCGCGGCCGACCGTCACGTGCCAGATCTCCTCCACCGAGCGGTGTCGGACCGGGCGCGAGACGGCGCCCGGCGCGAGGCGCACCTGGGAGAGGCCGGCCCGCGCCGCCCCGTGCGCGGCGGTGGCGAGAAGGCGGATCTCCGATCCGTCGGGGGCGATCACGTCGGGCTCGCGCGCGGCCCGTCCAAGCGGCGGCGGGGTGACGGTCGGGCGCATGGTCGGCGCCAAGCTTACCGCAAGCCGAGCCGGCGCCGCCGCTGAATCGGACGCTGATCGGTCTCGCGCTCGCGCACCCGTATCAGGCGGCCCCGGAGGTGGGTCATGACGACGGAACCGTTGCGGGCGCTGCTCGAGGCGCTGGACCTCACCCCGCTGGACGAGGCGCGCTTCGAGGGGTGGAGCGTCGAGCGCGCGCGGCCGCGGATATTCGGCGGGGAGCTCCTGGCGCAGGCCCTCGTCGCAGCGGGCCGCACCGCCGGCGGTCGCGTCTGCCACGCGCTCCACGCGCAGTTCTTGCTCCCCGGCGATCCGTCGCTGCCCATCGAGTATCGGGTCCGGCGCTTGCGCGATGGCCGCCGGTTCGCCCAGCGCCAGGTGTCCGCCTGGCAGCGCGGGCGCGAGATCCTGCTCGCGGGGGCGTCCTTCTCGACGGAGAGCGCGGATCCGCTCGGCTACCAGCACGAGCCGATGCCGGCGGTCGACGGCCCCGGCGGGCTCCGGACCGAGCTGGAGCACCGGCTCGAGGTGTCCCACCGGATGCCGGAGGCGGACCGGCCGTGGCTCCTCACCCCGCGCGCCGTCGAGATCCGCCAGGTGCGCCCGGTGCCGCTCTTCGACCCGCCGCCCGTCGCGCCCGTGGCCCATACGTGGCTCAGGGCGATCGGCGATCTCCCCGACGATCCGAACCTGCACCGCGCCGTGCTGGCCTATGCGTCCGATACCACGCTGCTCGACATCGCCTGCTACCCGCGCGGCGTGAGCTGGATCGATCCCCGGATGGAGCAGGCGAGCCTGGACCACGCCATGTGGTTCCACCGAGACTTTCGCGCGGACGCGTGGCTGCTCTACGCGCAGGCCGTGCCGAGCCTCGCCGCCGGCCGCGCCTTCGCGCGCGGCAACGTCTTCAGTCAGGACGGCGCGCTCGTCGCCTCGGTCGCGCAGGAGGGCCTGTCGCGTCTCGCGCCGGAAGAGTGAGGGGACGGGATACTACAGGCGCGACATCACGCGATCGGCGAAGTCCTCGATGACGCGGTACTGCCGGTTGAGGGGCGGATAGAGCATGATCTGGCGGAGGCCCTGCCGCTCGAGGGCGCGCACCTGCTCGACCAGCTCTTCCGGCACGCCGGTCAGGCAGGTGGCCCTGATGAGGTCGGCGGTGAGGAACCGCGCCTCCTCGGGGTCGACGAAGCTGTAGTGGCTGCCGTGGAGGCGCTGATGCCGCACCTCCGGCGGCGCCTGGTTGAGCCAGTCCATGTAGGCCGTCCAGACCGGTCGCGCGTACTCCGGCGGGTCCGCGCCCGTCTCCAGGTGCTGGGCGACGAGGTAGTGCAGCCCGGTAATGACGGCGGCGCCGCACTCGGCGATGATGCGCTCGGAGTCCGCCGCCTCTCCCGGCTGGCGCATGACCAGCGTCACCATGGCCGCGGTGTGGAAATCCGCCGGGAGCGCCCGCCCCGCGCGCGCCGCACCCGCCCCGACATTGGCGAGCATCTCCCGCACCGTCCCCCCGCGGGGCATCCCGGAGACGAGGCCGTCGGCGAGCTCGCCCGCCAGCGCCTGGGCCTTGGGGCCGAAGCCGGCGATGTAGAGCGGGATCCGGTGTTCGAGATCGATGAAGCGGTGCTCGCGCATCTGAAAGCGGATCGGGTGGGTCTCGCCGGCGAGCGGGTAGTCGACCTCCTCGCCGTCGAGCAGCGCCCGCACGACCCGGACGTACTCGCGGAAGGGCGCGAGCCGCATCGGCTTCTGCCCGAGCATCCGCATGCCGGTGTGGCCGGTGCCGAGGCTGATGAAGCACCGCCCGGGGGCGAGGCGATTGATGGTGGCGATGCCCTGGGCGGCGGCCGGGGCCAATCGCAGACCGGGCACGTTGACGCCGGTGCCGAGGCGCATGGCGCGCGTCTGGTGCGCGGCCAGCGCGAGGACGGCCCAGCAGTTGGAGCGGATCATCAGGCTGTCGGTCACCCAGGCGTGGCTGTAACCGAGGTTCTCGGCGTGCGTGATGTAGCCGATCTCGTCGACCTTCGCGGTGACGATCCCGAAGTCCATGGCGCCGGCGCGGCTCCCGCGGTCAGCCGCGCCGGGCGCGGTAGTGCGCGGCGATCAGGTCCGCCACGCACGCGGTGAGCCGCTCGGCGAACGGCACGTGCAGGAACTCGTTCGGGCCGTGGGCGTTCGAGCCCGGCCCGCCCGTGCCCGTGATGAAGAACTGCGCCCGCGGGAAGCGCTCGCCGAGCATCGCCATGAACGGGATCGAGCCGCCCAGCCCCTTGAACATCGCGGGCCGGCCGAAGTGGCGCGCGGAGGCGGCCTGCACGGCCTCGAGGAGCCAGGGCTCGGTGGCCGGCGCATCCCAGCCCGGTGAGGGGGTGGCGGCGGTGAAGCGCACGCGCGCGCCATAGGGCGGATCGGCCTCGAGGATCTCCTTGAGCCGCCGGGTCGCGCGCGCGGCGTCGAGCGTGGGCGGGATGCGGAGCGAGAGCTTGAGCGACGTCCCGGGCCGGAGCACGTTGCCGCCGTCCTCCAGCGCGGGCAGCCCGTCCGCGCCCGTGATGGCGAGGGCGGGCGTCCAGGTATTGGCGAGGAGCAGGGCGACGGGGTCGTCCTCGACGTAGCGCATGCCCTCGACGAGCGGGTAGCGCCCGGCGATGTCCGGGCCCAGGACCTTGGCCACCGCGCGGGCCTCGGCCGCGCGGGCCGCCGGAACCGCCACGTGGAAGTCGCGCGCGACCGCGCCCGTCCGCTCATCCTCGATGCGTGAGAGGAGCTGGCGGGCGATGCGGAAGCTCGACGGCACGATGCCGCTCGCCGCGCCGGAGTGCGCGCCCTCGGTCAGCACCTCGACGCCGAGGACGCCGTTGATCAGGCCGCGGAGGGAGGTCGTGCCCCAGAGCTGCTCGTAGTTGCCACAGCCGGAGTCGAGGCAGATCACCAGGTCGGGCTCGCCGATGCGCCCGGCGAGCGATTCCATGTACGCGGGGAGATCGTCGCTGCCGCTCTCCTCGCTCGCCTCGATGAGCACGAGCAGGCGGGCGTGGGGTGCGCCCGCGCGCTGGACGGCCTCGATCGCGGTGAGGGCGCAGAACACCGCGTAGCCGTCGTCCTGCGCGCCGCGCCCGTAGAGGCGCTCGCCCTTGCGGACGGGGATCCAGGGCCCGAGCCCTGCCGCCCAGCCCGTCATCTCCGGCTGCTTGTCGCAGTGCCCGTAGAGGAGCACGGTCTCGGGCGCGGTGCCCGGCGCCTCGAGGAGCATCACCGGCGTCCGGCCCGGCAGCCGGAAGGTCTCCACGGCGAGGCCCTCGATGGGGCGCCGGCGGCTCCACTCCTCGATGAGCGCGACGGCGCGGTCGATGTGCCCGTGCGCCGCCCACTCGGGGTCGAAGGCCGGCGACTTGGCGGGGATCTCGATGTAGCGCGTCAGCGCGGGCAGGACGTCGTCCTGCCATAGGCGCTGGACGAAGGCCAGGGTCTCCTCGGGCGGCAGCGGGCTCGGCGATACTGGGCTCATGGCCGCTCACCGTAACACCACCCGCCCCCTGCCTGCAACGCGCCGCCGCAGTTGGCCGTCACGATCAGGCCGAGGCGGACAACCTCAGGCGAGCCCCGGCGGCAGCTCGGAGGCCGTACCTCCCTACTGGAACCACTGCCTCAGCTCGATGTGAAAACCGTTGGGATCGCGGATCTCCGCTCTGGCGTACTTCTCGCGCACTTTCGGGCCCCAGACGATCTCGATCCCCTTCGTCTTCAGATAGTCGGCCGTCTTCTGCAAGTCGTCTACTTCGAGCGCCATCATGCGGTACCCCAGGTGTTCCTCCTTTGGGGCGGGCTCGACCGAAGCGCCCTCATACGAGATCAACTCGACAACCGTACCGCCCAGGTCCAGGTACACGAGGTCCATCGGCACGCCAAGGCCCGAGCGGTCGATCCGGTCTCGGGACTTGACCTTGAACCCCAGCACCTCGGTGTAGAACGCGACGGTTCGATCCGGCTGGTCCGTGACGATCTCCACGTGGTCGATCCTCTTGAACATGAGCGTCTCCTGAGGCCTCACTGAAGCTTCTCGAGCTTCATCGGCCGATTGGTGAGCCTTGTGCGCCTGAACCATGTGCACCAGGGGCTTGGAGGTCCGATTCCAGCCGTGGCGCAATGCGCGCGGCGGCCTCGCCCGACGTGACGACCGGCGCGATCTCGAAGTCCACGAGATCGCGCCATTGCCCGGTCCACTGCTGGAGAAGCCGTGGATCCTCACACTCCATGAGCTGATAGCACCTGGTCATGTCCGACGTCACCCAGCTCGATACGTACGTCAGGCCCTCGGGCGCGAGCCTGCCCTGATCCCGAAAGCGCCGGTACACGGGCGCGGCATCACGATTCTTGAAGCTCTCGATGACCATGTAGAGCATCGCCGGCCTCCTGTCCAACGCCATGGAGATCGTTCTCGGCCAGGACCGCCTGCCTACCTGCCCGCGAGGCTGGCGACCACGGGGGCGAACGGCTCCATGGAAGGTTCGAAGATGACGTACTGTGAGATGCCCCATCGCTCCCTGCGGGCCTCGAGATCCTCGATCTGCTGATTCACCGTCCCGACGAGCACGTAGGGGCTCTGGAGGATCTCGGCGGGAGTGAGCTGGGTCCATCGCCTCGCAAGCTCCTCCGCGGCCTCGGCGCGATTGTCCGTCACGACCACTCGCTGTACCAGCGCACTCAGCTCGAGCGTGTCGTGGCGGTCGCCGGCCGTCGCTCGCACGAGTTGCACCCGCTCGTCGACGCTCGCCGTCCGCCACCCGGACAGGTCTGGCGCCGTCCCGCCACGCCGGAAGCTGATGCCCGACAGCCCGACGATATCCGCCTGCGTTGCCGCAAGCGTCAGGAGCTGGCGGCCGTTGCCCCCGATGAGGATCGGCGGGTGGGGGCGCTGGACGGGGAGGGGATGGACCTTGTGCGCGGTCACGCGATAGTAGCGACCGGTAAAGGTGACCTCCTCACCCTTGAGCAGGCCCTTGACGATGGCGACGGCCTCCGCCAGGCGTTCGACTCTGGCCCCTCCTGCGTCGAACGATAACCCGGCCTCGTCGTATTCTGATTTCATGTGCCCGGCGCCCAGGCCGAGCTGGAGACGGCCATCGGTCAGAAAGTCCGCCGTCGCGGCCTCCCGCGCCACCAGCACGGGGTGCCGGAAGTCGTTGTTGAGCACATTCGTGCCCACCCGCAGCCTTCGTGTCGCCTCCGCCGCGCAGATCAACGCGGGGATCGGCGCAAGCGTGCTGGCGAGATGATCCGGCACGGTCAGGATGGCGTATCCGAGGTCCTCGACCTTCCGGGCCTTGTCGACCCATTCGGCCCGGGATCCGGCGCTCCTGACGTTCACGCCGAAGCGGAATGGCTTCATCCCTCGGTCTCAGCCGGCACCGGACGCGGACCTTCTGATGCCCGGTCGCAGTGCCTGGTCCGGCAGATCGTCATCTCGACGCCTAGTATTTGCCACCGCGGATAAACCGCACGATGCCCGCCACGACCTCGGCCTCCTGTTCGACAAAGCCGTGCGGAGCGCGGCCTTCGCAGGCGTTGACGCTCGGTGGGCCGGGCCTGCCGGGACCGCCGGTAACGGTGACTACCTGCGCGCGCGCGCCGTTGGTCCGCGCCGTGATGTTGCCCATGAGGTCCGCCGGCGAACGGATGCACTTGTCGGCGGCATGACCTACCACGAGAACCGGCACTCGGATCGCCTCCAACGGAAGGTCGAATACCGTATGTGCCACCCACGCCTTCTGGCCGCCGCTGAAGCCCGACATCAATGCGGAGGTGAGCGCGAGGCCGTCGGGGGCCGACGGGCCCGAAAGGCGCGCGGCTGCATTGACTGCGGAAATCGCGCCCCGGCTGGTGCCTATGAGCCAGACGAGCGCGTTGGTGCGCGTGCGCACGTCTGCGATCACCTTACCCAGATCCTCGGCGTGTTCGGCCGTGATTCGGAACCCCGCCAAGCCATCGTCGCCGGGATGATCGGACGGCGCATCGACCAATGCGGTGACGAAGCCCGCGCCATGGAAATGCGGAAGCGAGCGCACGAGCGAATTGCCCGTGAGCGCACGTGCACAGCCATTGTCGTCGAGATTGAGGTGGCCGCCACCACCTACCAGCAGCACCAGTGCAATCCGCCCGGCTTCCGCAGGCGCGTCCTGCGGGTATCCGAGCGCGTAGCGCGTCGTGGTGCGGCCATGCGTCTCGATCGTCACCACTTCGCCGCACCGGGTCAGGGGACCGGCATTCGACCGGGCAAGGAACGTCGCCGCCGGAAGCAGCAAGAGCGCGGCAAATATCCAGGAACGCGTCATCACAGTTGTCTCGTGGCATGCGCAGGGTGCATCAGCTTGTCGTCTAACGTTCGACATGAGCGGCGGCTGGAGGCAGGCGAAGCCTGCCGGAAGGCGTCCGCTCGATGGGGGTTAGCTTCCACGCTGCAAATGCGGCCCTATTGAGGCTGCGATGTAACTCGGTAGGCTCATTAGACCTCCGAGTCTTGGAGTTGTCGTGAGGAATCCTTGGGAGCTAACGCTCTGGCTGACCCGCGGGCGCCTCGCCCGTCGGGTCCAGGCGGTGGTTAGACAACGGGCCGCCGCGCGTTTCTTCGGACGCGCTCACAAGAACATCCGATCCGCGGGGCTCCGGACGCCGGCCGGGTCCCGGTTGAGAACGTGGGTGACGGAAGGTATGGCAGGTGGCGGGCTTGGCCATCCCGGTGCCGCGGACCGCATCCTTCACGGCCCGCTGGAGGACGGATTCGTGCAGGTGGTGGCGGCGCCGCTGGACGGTGGCGCGGTCCACGTAGAAGCGCGTGGCCGGGAAGACCCACTGCCATCCCCAGTCTCGGCCGGCGTTCGGGTACTTGCGCCAGAGTGCGCCGGGTAGCTCGACCCAGCCGGCGGCGTGCCGGAGGTCGGCTTGGTGTTGCTCGCGCACCCGCGCGAGGTGGGCGGCCAGCTCTGTCTTGACCGCGGCCGGCAGCATCGTCGGCCGATCCTTGCGCCCCTTGCCGTCGCGGATGGCGATCTGGTTCCTTGCGAAGTCGATGTCCTTGACGCGCAGGCGACAGCATTCGAGCAGGCGCAGGCCCGCACCGTACAGCAGGATCGCCATGAGCCGTGGCACGCCGTCGAGCCGGTGGAGGACGGCGCGGACTTCATCGCGCGTGAGCACCACGGGCAGATGCAGGGGCCGCTTGGCGCGGACGACGTCGTCGAGCCACGGCAGCTCGAGGCCGAGCACCTCGCGATAGAGAAAGAGCAAGGCGCTCAGGGCCTGGTTCTGGGTGGAGGCCGCAACCTTGCGGTGAACGGCCAGCGAGGTCAGGAACGCGGTGACTTCAGCAGCGCCCATCCCGGCCGGGTGGCGCTTGCCGTGGAAGAAGATGTAGCGCTTGATCCAGTGGACGTACGCCTTCTCGGTGCGGCGGCTATAGTGGCGGGCGACGATGGCCTGGCGGACGCGATGGAGGAGCCGCGGTTTGGGCGCCTCAGCCGGACCGGTCTCGCGCAGGAGGAGTCTTGCACCGAGCGTGTCTTTGGGCGCCACGCCGTACACCACACGTCGACTCGAGCAAAGGGCGACCATCCCGGCGACCTCCTCGTGTTCCGGGCCGAGCATAGATGATCCGGCTGCTTACAGCAAGGACGAGTCCGCCGTATGCCCGGTGATACGCCTCCCCACACCTCCGCTTCCATAAGCGTGCGATGCCGCGCGGTTACTCCAGGTCGAGCGCGGCGCGCAGCCCGTCCTCGACCCGGGAGACCATGGCGCCGGAGAGGACTCCTACTCGGTCCCGCCCTTCTTGAGTCCCCCCGAGCCCGGCGGCAAGAGAACCGCCGTGGGGCCGCGCCGGGCTTGCATCTCGGAGGTCGATACGGGGACGACGATCACCGAACGCCATCCCGGCGCCTCGTTGAATCCATCGTGTGACACCACGACCACGGGGCGGCGGCGGGCTTGCTCCGCGCCTGAGCGCGGAGTCAGATTGGCCCAGAACACTTCCCCTCGTCTCATCGGCGCCGGCGCCTTGTCGGTCGGAGCACCTCCAGTCCTGCGGCCTCGACGGCCGGGTCGAGATCCAGTGAAGTCCCCGCGTTCTCGTTCGCATATGCCGCGATGGCCTCTCGGAGGGCCGTCCTTCTCCGCTCGCGCAGCCGGGTCTCGATCGCCTGGCGGGCGATCGCGGTCGCCGGCTGCTTGGCCGCGGCTGCTTCATCGCGGAGGGCCTGGTAGACGTCGTCCGACAGTGGAAGATGGAAGTTGCGGGGTGACGGGGCCGTGGCCGCAGGGGCGACGGGGGATTGCCGCGACGTGGGTGCTGCCCTGCGGTTCCGCGACGATGGGCTCGCCGCCGACCACCTCGATCGGATCGCCGGCTTGGAGGAAGCCGCTCTCGATCAGCCGGCTGGCCGAGTCAATGTTCTCGGGCGGAGACGCGCCGCTCCGGAGGGCGATGCTATACTCGGCGGGTGAGCGCTCGCGCGAAGGGCCGCTTCGGTGCGGAAGAAGCCCTCGTCGCGGCCCTCCTCCTGCTCCTCGTCGGCGGCATCGTCTATCCGCTCCTCCAGGTCCTCTCCGTCGCGCTCCTCCGCGACGGGTGGCCGACGCTCGGGCCGCTCATCGCGTTCTTCAGGCGGCCGCTGTTCCAGGAAGCGTTCGTCAACACGCTGCTCTCCGGCGTCCTCGCCGTGCTCTTCGGCAGCCTCGTCGCCGTACCGCTCGCCTTTCTGACCGTGCGCTACAAGTTCCCCGGCCGCGGGGTCCTGGGCGTCCTGGGCGTGCTGCCCCTCGTCATCCCGCCCTTCGTGGGCGCCGTCGCCTTCCAGCAGATCCTCGGCCGGAGCGGCCTCGTGAACCTCGTCCTCCTCGAGCGCTTCGGGTTCACGGTGCCCTTCATGGACGGGCTCACCGGCGTCGTGCTCGTCCAGAGCCTGCACTATTTCCCGTTCATCCTCCTCAACACGGCGGCCGCGCTCGCCGGGCTCGATCGCGCGCTCGAGGAGGCCGCTCAGAATCTCGGCGGCTCGGGGTTCTTCCTGTTCCGGCGCGTGCTGCTGCCCCTCGCGCTGCCCGGCTATGTCGCCGGCGCGCTGCTGACCTTCATCCGGGTCATCGACGATCTCGGCACGCCGCTCATGCTCAACTACACCAAGCTGCTCGCGCCCCAGGCCTATGTCCGCATCACCGCGGTCGGCCTCACCGACGTGGACGGCTACGTGATCTGCGTGGTCCTGGTCGCGCTCTCGCTCGGCGCGCTGTGGGCGGCGAAGCGCGCGGTGGGGCGCTGGGAGTTCGCCTCCCTCGGCCGCGGCGGGGACGCCCCTGCCGTCGAGCTCGGCGGTCGGGGCATCCTGACGGCGTGGGTGGTGGCGCTCGTCCTCCTGGGGCCGGCGCTCCTGCCGCATCTCGGGATCGCGCTCCTGTCCGTGTCCCGCGTCTGGAGCCTCTCGCCGCTCCCCACCGTCTACACGCTCGGCAACTACGAGGAGATCCTCTTCCGCGCGCCCCACTTCATCTGGAACACGCTGCGCTACGCGCTCCTGGCCGCGGCCGCCGACGTCGCCCTGGGGGCGGTGATCGCCTGGCTGCTCCTGCGCGGGCGGACGCGCGGGCGCGAGTGGCTGGACGTGATCGCCACGATGCCTCTCGCCATTCCGGGTGTCGTGATCGCCGTCGGCTACCTGCGGGTCTTCCACGGATGGAGCGTCCCCGGCCTCGGCGAGCCGCTGACCTCGACCTGGCTCGCCCTCGTCATCGTCTATGCCATGCGGCGGCTGCCGTACACGGTGCGCGGCGCCTACGCTGCGCTCCAGCAGCTCCCGGTGGCGCTCGAGGAGGCCGGCCAGAGCCTCGGCGCCGGCCGCGCCCGCACCTTCGCGCGGATCACGCTGCCCCTGATGGCGCGCGGCCTCATGGCGGGCGGGCTCCTCGCCTTCATCACCTCGGCGGTGGACCTGTCCTCGACGATCTTGCTGGTCCCGCGCGTCGAGCTCGGGCCCTTGTCCTACGGCATCTACCTCTACATGCAGTCGGCGGTGGGGCGCGGGCCCGGCGCCGCTCTCGGCGTCGTCGCCATCGCGCTCGTGGCGCTGGGGACGTGGGTGGCGACGCGCCTCGCGAGCCGGTCCGGCGGCGCGCTCTTCCGCGCGTGAGACATTCCCTCGCGCGCTGGGCCCTGCCGCTGTCGATGTTCCTCGGCAGCTTCGCGTGGTCCTTCGTGCACGTGAGCCTGCCGTTCTACATCCAGGGGCTGTCGAAGCTGGACGCGGCCGCCACGCTCCGCTGGACGGGCTGGATCCTCGGGATCAGCCCGCTCATCACCGTGGTGACGGCGCCCATCTCGGGGTGGCTCGCCGGCCAGCGCGATCCCAAGCGCGCCTTCGTGTGGACGCAGGGGCTGCAGGGCGCGGGGTTCGTGCTGATGGCCCTGGCGCGGAGCCTGCCGGAGATCTTCTTCGCCCGCTTGCTCCTCGGCCTCATGGGGGCCGTGTCCACCTTCGCCTTCATCATGGCGGGCCGGTCGGGGGGCGATGTCCGCCGCGAGGTGTCGGAGATCCAGCTCGGGATGACGCTGGGCCAGGTGCTGGGACCGGCCGCGGGCGCCTTGACGGCGGCGCGCCTCGGGTTCGGCCTGTCCTTTCTCTTCGCCGCCTTCATGCTCGGGCTCTGCTCGCTCCTGGTGGGCTGGGGGGTGCCGGTGGCGCGCGGCCGCCCGGCGGCGAACGCGCGCGCGCGCACGGTCTCCATCCGGGAGACGGGAACGGTCTGCCTGCTGGTCCTCGGGTGCCTGACTCAGGTATTCTTTCTCGCGGCGATCCTGCCCCAGGTCCTGCCTCGGCTGGGTGTGCCGGACGGCGCGATGCTCGAGGTCGGCGGCCTCGTGCTCCTCGTCGACGGGCTGGCCATGGCCCTGGGCTCGATGGCGGCGCCCCGGCTGGCCGACCTGTTCGGCGACCGGCGGCCGGTGCCGTGGCTGCTCGCGGGCTCGTCCGTGCTGCTCGCCGGCCTGGCGCTGGCGGCGAACGTCTGGACGTTCGCCGGCATCCGCTTCGTCCAGGTGCTGTGCATCGCCCCCGTGTTCCCGCTCGCGGTGGCGGCGATCGCGCATCGCGCCTCCGGGGAAGCCATCGGCTTCCTGAACTCGGCGCGGATCGGCGCGTCGTTCGTGGGCCCGGTGTTCGCCACGAGCCTGCTGGCGTGGGCCCCGCCGAGCTCGGTGGAGCTGGCGCTGGCCGCGTGCGGCCTCGCGCTCGTGCCGGTCGTCGTGTCCTCCGGGCGCGGGCGGAGATCGCGGGAGGGTTTCGGGTCGTGAGTCAACCGTCCTTGGTCCGGCTGTCGGAAGTGAGGATGGAGGGTGTCGGCAAGCGCTACGGCGCCGCCTGGGCCGTGAAGGACGTGTCGATCTCGATCCGGCCCGGCGAGTTCTACACGCTGCTCGGTCCGTCGGGATGCGGCAAGACCACACTGCTCCGGATGCTCGCGGGCTTCGTCGCCCCCGACACCGGCCGTATCTTCGTGGACGACGAGCTGATCGATCCCGTGCCGCCGTGGAAGCGCAATGTCGGCATGGTCTTTCAGCACTACGCGCTGTGGCCCCACATGTCCGTCTTCGAGAACGTCGCCTTCGGCCTGCGCGCGCGCGGTGAGTCGGGCGCCGAGCTCACGCGCAAGGTCGAGGCGGCGCTCGCCCAGGTGGGCCTCGACGGCTTCGCGGCGCGGCGGCCGTCGGAGCTCTCCGGCGGCCAGCAGCAGCGGGTCGCGCTCGCGCGCACCCTCGTCGTCCAGCCGCGGCTCTTGCTGCTCGACGAGCCGCTCTCCAATCTGGACGCCGTGCTGCGGGCGCAGATGCGGCTCGAGCTGGCGCGGCTGCACCGCGACGTCGGCATCACGACGATCTATGTCACGCACGACCAGGCGGAGGCCCTCGCGCTGTCGACGCGCATCGCGGTGCTCTCCGCGGGCGCCGTGGTCCAGGAGGGCAAGCCGGAGGAGATATACTGGCGGCCCCGCAACCGCTTCGTCGCCGAGTTCGTCGGAGCGGCGAACCTCGTGCCCGTCCGCGTGGTGGAGCTGCGCGACGTCGGCGTCGTGGTGGAGACGGCGGGCGGCGCTCGCCTGCCCGTCGCCGCGGGCGGCCACGCGTGGACGATGGGTGCGCGCGGGCTCCTGTGCCTGCGCCCCGAGGCCCTCCGCGTCGAGGAGGCGGCGCTGGCGCCCGGGGGCATCGCGGGGACGGTGGCGAGCCAGGTGTTCGAGGGATCGCGCCAGCTCTACGAGGTGGACATCTCGCCGGGCATCGTCCGCGTGGAGATGCTCACCTCGGCGCTGCACGCGCGCAACCTCAAGCCCGGCGATCACGTCAAGGTCGAGGTGTCGCCGGAGACGTCCGTGCTGCTTCCCGACGCGGGGCCGGAGGCGGGCGCGGTGGCGCGGTGAGGGGAGGCCGCATCGGGAGGCTCGTCGATGCTATCGTGTCGCTCACAGGAGGGATCGGCTCATGCCGGATGACATCAGTCCGCGGGATCTCAAGGCGCGCCTCGACGCGCGGCAATCCCTCGTCCTCCTCGACGTGCGCGAGGACTGGGAGACCAAGCTCTGCCGCCTCGAGAACGCGATGCATATCCCCATCGAGGAGATCGAGCTCCGGGTGGAGGAGCTCGACGCCGCCGACGAGATCGTCGTCTACTGCCATCACGGCGTGCGGAGCGCGGCGGTGGCCAACTACCTTCGCCAGCTCGGCTATGCCAGGGCGGTCAACCTGGCGGGCGGGCTCGACCAGTGGGCGCATAGCGTCGACCCGTCCATGCGGCGCTACTAGCCTCCGCTCCCCATGATTGCCCTACGGCGTGCGGCTCCATCATCGCGGATGGTTCCCGCTGAGGCGAGATGATCGACGCGGGAGCATTCGTCAGGGTCGAGGAGCGGCGCGGCTGCGCGTGGGTCACGCTCGACCGGCCGCCCCTGAACCTGATCGTCCCCGAGATGGTCGACGGCCTCACGGCGGCCTTCCGCGCCCTCGGGCGTGACCCGGGGGTGCGCGCCGCGGTGATCACCGGCGCCGGGAGGGCGACGACCGCGGGCATGCAGCTCCAGTTCCTCCGCGAGCTCGGCGCGGAGCAAGCCCGGGCGTTCATCACGACGCTGCACGAGGCAATCCACTCGGTCCACGATGCGCCGTTTCCCACCGTGTGCATGGTCAACGGCGCCTGTCTCGGCGCCGGGTTCGAGCTCGCGATGGCGTGCGACATCCGGACGGCCGCCGCCGGGGCCCTCCTGGGCCTGCCGGAAGTGCGCGTGGGAGTGCCGTCGGTGATCGAGGCGGCGCTCTTGCCCGCGCTGATCGGTCCGGGCCGGGCCGCCGAGCTGCTGCTCACCGGGGACGGCATCACGGCGGAAACCGCGCTCGCCTGGGGGCTCGTGAACCGCGTCGCCCCGGCCGCCGAGCTGGAGCGGGTCACCATGGACCTGGTCGGCCGCATCGGCGAGTGCGGGCCCGTCGCGATCCGGCTCCAGAAGGAGCTGATCATCCGCTGGCGCAACACGGATCTGCGCACCGCCATCGAGGCGGGCATCGACGCCTTCGCGCGAGCTTGCGCGACCGGGGAGCCCCGCGAGGCGATGCGGGCGTTTCTCGAGAAGCGCCCGCCGCGCTTCGACTCGCCCAACGATGCGTGAGGCCGTACCGGAGGCTTTTTCGTGTTGCGTCATGACAGCCCCCTCCGGTAGAATCGGTTCCCGCGATGGACGTCGCCCAGCTTCGCTCAAAGATCCGCGACATCAAGGATTTCCCCACCGAGGGCATCCTGTTCAGGGACATCACTACCCTGCTCAAGGACGGGCCCGCCTGGGCGTCCGTGATCGATCTCCTGGCGGCCAGCTACAAGGAGGCGGGCGTGGAGGTGGTGGTCGGTGTGGAGTCGCGCGGGTTCATCTTCGGCGGCGCCGTCGCTCACCAGCTCGGGGCGGGCTTCGTCCCCGTGCGCAAGCGCGGCAAGCTCCCGGCGCGGACGATCGAGGAGGAATACGAGCTCGAGTACGGGCGCGACGTGCTCGCCATCCACGAGGACGCCATCCGGCCCGGCCAGCGCGTGCTCGCGGTGGACGACCTTCTCGCCACCGGCGGGACGATGTCGGCGACCCTCAAGCTCGTCGAGCGGCTGGGGGGCTCGGTGGTGGGGGCGGCGTTCCTGATCGAGCTGGCGTTCCTGAGGGGG
>Ga0214473_10005270_pt1 | contig 15516 bp, 20 predicted proteins | sample RVTome_7_FD_203509 | JGI IMG/M metagenome (GOLD analysis project Ga0214473, IMG submission 203509) | Soil microbial communities from uranium-contaminated site in the Upper Colorado River Basin, Wyoming, United States - RVT98D197 | ecosystem: Environmental > Terrestrial > Soil > Contaminated >... | reverse complement strand
ACGCGTTAGCGGACGAGTATCGTGCCCAGTGTCTCTGGTTCCTGCCAAGCGATTTCTATCCCAAGTCCGTCGACCAACGGCTACGCGTCCTCAGATATATCGAGCGCTACGGCGACCGGATGGCCTACCGGAAGGCGGCCGAGGCTCGGCGATGGCTCTTACAGACTTCCAGCGACGCGTCTGCCGCCTCATAGCGCGGAACCGGATCGCCTCCGGCGAGAGCTACGTGGCCGGAGCTGCCGCCCTCAACGAGCTGATTCGTGCTCCACGCATCTCCCGAGACGTTGACCTCTTTCACGACACCGAAGAAGCTCTGGAGGCCACCTGGCAGGCAGATAGGAGGCTCCTCGAGGAGCAGGAATTTCAAGTAGACGTCATCCGTGAGCGCCCCTCGTTCGTCGAAGCACAGTTGACTCTGGGGAGTGAGTCTTTACGCCTCCAATGGACGCGCGACAGCGCGTACCGGTTCTTCCCTTTGGTCCAACACGAGGATCTGGGGCTCGTCTTGCACCCTTTGGATTTGGCCACCAACAAAGTGCTCGCCCTAGTCGGTCGACTGGAGGTCCGGGACTGGATCGACGTCATCGAGTGCGACGCCAAGGTTCAACCGCTCGGCTATCTCGCGTGGGCAGCATGCGGTAAGGACCCAGGCTTCGGCCCCGGGGCGATTCTCGAGCAGGCTGGACGCTCGGCGCGATATTCCCGCGAGGAGGTGATGGCGCTCTCCTACACTGGCGCTCCTCCTGATCCAGGTGAGCTCTCCCAGAGATGGCACGCCATTCTCGAAACCGGGAAGGCGATCATCGACCTACTTCCACCCGATCAGGTCGGAAAGTGCGTCATCAGCGCCCAAGGATCGCTATACGTTGGAGGTCCGTCCGAGGTCGCCTCCGCGCTCGAACACGGTCACGTTGATTTCCATCCCGGTAGCATCCGAGGCGCTTTTCCTCAAGTCAGCGGAAGCCGGTAGCCGCTCTAACGTCGCGAGTGGGCTCAGTGTCCTTGGAGACCCTGCCCCGAGCCTGCGCAGCGGTTGCTGCCGGAGTTCGGCAGATACGCGGTTAACGCGACCGTCGTGAGGCCCCCTTCCCGCACTCCGGACAGCAATGCGCTTCTTGAATCAGGGCGCCGAGGTCCGGATCCATTTGCGCGGCCTCTCGGGCGTTCCTCGGGTCGACGAGCTTGGCGGCGTGCTGGTTGAGCTCTACGCCGCAATCGGGGCAGATCATCTTCTCTTGGGTCTTGGTTGGGGCCATGGGTCTCCCTCTTAACGGGTCAATCGTTCGGAACGTTCTCGCGGCCGTAGCGCAGGACCTTGGCCATCCAGATGAGCTCATCGAGAAAATTCGCGGTTCTCCGGACGAAGGCCTGCTCCAGAAGCTTCCCCGACTCATCGAAGACTTTGTTCACGCTCCCGAAGTTCACGTCGGTAAAGATGGTCATGAGGCCCAGCTCGCGAAGGACGGGCAGGAAGTTTTCAATCACCCTCGACCCTCCGAATGGTCCCGCAGCAACTCCCACGATCCCGGCCGCCTTGTGGATGTACTCCTCGAGACAAGTATCCAGCACGTGCTTGAGAAGGCCGGGAAAGCTGTGGTTGTACTCCGGGGCCACGATCACCAGGGCATCGGCCTGATTCATTTTTTCGGAGAAGGCGGGGTCTTTGATCTCCTCTCCCGCACCGTCGACCGGCATGGGAAGCTCGGCGATGTCGATGAGCTCGGTCTCGACGCCGTCGCGCTTGCCGAGCTCCCCGTGGACGAAACGCGCCGCGTGGGCGCTCATGCGTCCCTTGCGGGTGGTGCCTAGGATGACCGGAATGCTGAGCGGACGCGCGTTCTCCATAAGTTACTCCTGCGCCACGTTGACATATACCTTGATCGCATTCTTCTCTTCTGTCAAGAGGCGGATCATCTCTTTGTAGTTCTCCAGGCCATCTACGGGGTGGGTGAGGAGTTTTTTTAGCCAGTCCGGGTACTCGAGCTGCGCGCGGCACATATCGTAGATCCCCGCCTCGAAATAGTCGCGGTTAGCGTTGACGGTTCCCACCATGACCTTGTTTCCCAGGACGAAACCGAGGTTGATGGTGTCCGCAGGCACTTCGATCTCGCGTCCTCCACCCGTGACGCTGGAGAGGATCAGGACACCGTTCTTTCCCAGGTACTGCATGGCCTCGAAGACCAGCGGGGAGAAACCCGTGGCCTCGAACATGATGTTGAAGGGACCGTGCTGGCGAGATGCATCGGCCATCGAGGTGTCCTTGGTGGAGATGTATTGGACCCCGATCTCGGAAAGAAGCTCGGAGTTGCGGTAACGGGTGGGGAGTCCGGCCGAAGCTGCAGACCTCGAGGCCGCGCATGCGCAGAGAGAGAGAGCCGCCAGCAGCCCGATGGTTCCACCACCCAGGACCGCCGCGCCAGTTGCTCGTCGCTTTTCTTGCCATCCAGCCGCTTGACGGCGGCTTTCCCTGGGCTAATGGTCTCGTTAAGATAGGTTGATGGGTTCACCATCCGTTCCCATGATAGGCTGGCGCGAATGGGTCGGTCTTCCGGACCTGGGAGTTTCCGCCGTCAAGGCCAAGGTTGATACCGGCGCGCGGTCCTCGGCGCTGCATGTGTTCGACCTACAACTCTTCACTCGCCGGGGTCGAAGGTGGGCACGCTTCAAGGTCCATCCGCTTCAGCGTAACCGTCGGAGCGAGGTGAAGGCCGAGGCTCCGGTGGTCGACGAGCGGAAGGTCCGCAACTCCGGAGGAGCGGTGGAGAAACGGTTGGTGATCGTCGCGGACATCATCCTGGGGGGCTCGCGTTGGCCCATCGAGCTGACCCTGACCAACCGGGATGCGATGGGATTCCGCATGCTGCTAGGGCGGGCCGCAGTGCGAGGACGCTTCCTGGTACACCCCGGTAGGTCGTATATCGCGGGCAAACGCGGAAAGCGACAGCCCATCAGAACCGTTCGCTGAACGGATTCCAGAAAATTCTCCATGAAGATAGCCATTCTCTCTCGCAAGACCTCTCTCTATTCCACCCGTCGCCTGAAAGAAGCGGGCGAAAAGAGAGGCCACGAGATGCGCGTGGTGGACTATCTACGCTGCTACATGAACATCACCGCGCATCGACCTGCCGTAATGTATCAAGGGCAAAGCCTAACGGGCTTCGATGCCGTTATTCCTCGTATCGGCGCGTCCCAGACGTTCTACGGTACGGCGGTGGTCCGGCAGTTCGAAATGATGGGTGTATTCTGCCTCAACGAATCGCAAGCGATTCAACGCTCGCGCGATAAGCTGCGTTGTTTGCAGCTTCTGTCTCGCAAAGGAATCGGCCTTCCGGTCACTGGCTTCGCACATTCCACTAAAGACATCGAAGGGCTCATTCGCACCGTGGGTGGCGCCCCGTTGGTCATCAAGTTGCTCGAGAGTACTCAGGGAATAGGAGTCGTGCTGGCGGAGACCGATCCGGCCGCCAAGTCTGTGATCGAGGCTTTTCGAGAGCTGGATGCCAATATTTTGGTTCAGGAGTTCATCAAAGAGGCCGGGGGCGCCGACATTCGCTGCTTCGTGGTGGGCGACCGCGCAGTGGCTTCCATGAAGCGCCAGGGCGCGCCAGGGGAGTTCCGATCGAACTTGCACCGCGGAGGGCGAGAGGAGCGGATCAAGCCGACTCCCGAGGAGAGAAGCATCGCGGTCCGCGCCGCCAAGGCCATGGGATTGAACGTGGCCGGGGTCGATGTTCTACAGGCCAACCACGGGCCGGTCATCATGGAAGTCAATTCCTCGCCGGGACTGGAAGGGATCGAGAAGGCGACCGGCTTGGACATCGCCGGCAAGATCATCGAGTTTCTCGAGAAAAACGCCGCGCACGGAAAAACCAGAGATCGCGTCCGGAAGTAGCGGATGGCGCGATCTCGAAACTCACATTGCTGGCGCGATCTCAACCTGCCGTTTCTGACGCTTGGTGATCACGATCGAGACGTTCATGAAGAGCGATCGGGTCTGTGTCCGGATCTCCGATATCGCTGATTTCCTTGCTCGTTTGGCTCCTCCCTCGACGAATAGTTTGACCTCGGTCGGATGCAACAGCGATCTCACTACAACGCCACGATCGCCTTCCTGATCCGCTCGGTGACGCTCTGGTAGTCTTCCGACTCTCCGAAACGAAGGGGCTTGCCGATGCGGATCCGCACCGCGCCCGTTCGAGGCCACCTGTCGTGGACGGAGAAGATACGATACATCCCCTGCAGATGGACGGGGACGATGGGCACTCCGAGCCGGACCGCCATGAGGCCGATTCCCGGTTGGAAGGGCATCATCTTGCCGTCGTGAGTCCGTTCTCCCTCCGGAAAGACCAGCGGACAGAAGCCGGCATCGAGCAGCTCGCCCGTGAATCGGAGCGCTCTGCGCACTCCAGCGACGTCATGGGGTAGTGGGTAGATGTTGAAGAGCCCGCAAGCGAGCAAGTACTGGAATCCGGCGTTCGCTCGCTCGGTCCACCTGAATTGGGAAGGCTGAAAGTAAGCCTTGAAATGCTCTTGGCCCGCGGCGGGGGCGACGAATCTCCTCCATGGAAACGGAAGGGCAGCGATGAGGAAAGGGGTGTCCAAGTGGCTTTCGTGGTTGGCGGCGAAAATCAGGGGACGTTCTACGCCTTGGAGATTCTCCACCCCCTCGATGGTGAGATCGATGTATTGGTGAAGAAGAGGCCAGAAAAGAGCTTGCTGGACCGCCGTCCGGAGCCAACGCACCGGCAGGGATCGGCTCCAACGGGGCACCGATTCCAAGGCGCGTTGTCTCGATTCGGTCGGCGTCGAGGGTCCAGTGACAGCCGTTTCGGTCGCCGCCGAAAGCGACAGCCGCTTCTCCAACGCCCCGACCGTCTCCGTCTCTGCCAGCGTCTCTTCGTCGATCTGGACACCATAGTGCTCCTCGATTCGAGACAGAAGGTCGACCTGTTCCAAGGATGAAAGCCCCAGATCCTCGGAAATCCGGAGCTCGCTCCGCACTTCCGAAACCTTGCGGCCCGCAAACTCGGCGAGGAGCTCAGCGAGGCCGGTGGGAGCTTTCGGAGCCACCTTGGCCTCGGACCGCTCGGCCTGTAAGCGATTCGAGACCTCCCGACGTCTTATCTTCAGAGTCGATGCGGTGCGCGGGAAATCCTCTTCCGGCCAAACGCTCCAGCTACGAATGCGTTGGTGCGACTCGAGCGTCTCGTTCGCTCGACTTATCATCCGTTCCACGTCGGATCCGGGTTCCCTCAGCAGCAGGACCGCGTGAACGTCCTCCCGCCCGTCACGCGTCACCGCCAGCACCACGCTCTCTCTGACTTCGGGAAGGCGGTTGAGGGCGGACTCCACGTCCTGCGGATAGATATTGAGGCCATCGGCGGTGACGATGACGTCTTTCTTTCTTCCCAGGAAGTAGAGTCGTCCTTCCTCGTCGATACGGCCGAGATCCCCGGTGTGGAGCCAACCCTCGGAATTCACGAAAGTGTCCATGGCGTTTCGGTGGCCTCCTACGTACTCCGACACGACGCTGTCACCCCGGACCAGAATTTCCCCCTCCGGTGAGATCTTGACCTCCTGATTGCCGACGACCTTCCCCAGGGAGCCGGGTCGGGTGTGGAACGGATGGTTGGTGGTGACCACCGGACTGGTCTCGGTGAGTCCGTAGCCTTGCACAACGACGAACCCGAGCCGGCGCCAAAAGATCTCTTCCATGGAGGCCAGTGGCGCCCCTCCTACCACCAGCGCCCAGAACTTCCAACCGAGCGAGCGGTGAAGCGCGCGATACTTCCACCAGCTCTTCAAGACACCGGCCAGGCCTTCGCGCTGTTGCACGACGGGGGCCGATGGAAGCCGCCGTTCGACTTCGTGGCGGAGATTCTTAAGGAGCTGGGGGACGCCCACCAGAACCGAGACGCGCTCCCGGCGGATGGCCCGGAGGACCGCGCCGGGATGGAGCTCCGTCATGAACACCGCAGATCCTTCCAGAAGCACCGGAATGAAGACTCCAAGAGACTGGCCGAAGAGATGGCTGAGCGGAATCAGGTCCAGGATGCGAATGGGTTGAAAGGGACGGGCGAGTTTCTTGTATCGATCGATCTCGCGTTGAATGGGCGTCAGATTGGCGCACAGGTGCCGATGGCGATGCACGACGCCCTTCGGTTCACCGGTGGTGCCGGAAGTGAAAACGATCTGAACGACATCGTCTTTGGAAGTTCGCGAGGGCTCGAGCCCATCGGCTTCCATCCGTCCCACTCGTTCAAAAGACAATCGTTGGAGCCGGGTGCCGGTCAGCCCGGCGGTACTGACCCGCTCGCCGTGAACGAGCCAAGTTGCCTGGACGAGCTCCTGGATGCGGTCGACCAGCCCGCCGGAAGATCTGAAGTCTATGGGAACGACCTCTACCCCCCGGGCCAACGACGCCCAGAACACGGCCACCCATTCTGGTCGATTCTCTCCCCAGAGAAGCAACCGATCGCCTTTCGCCATCCCTTGGTCGTCGAGGAATCGTGCGACCCCGGCGATGCTCCGATAGAGAGCGCGGTAGGAGAGAGCCCTGGTTCGGAAGCCGTTGTGGAAGCGAATGGCCTCGCGCTCGTCGAGGCGCCTCATCTCAGCGATGAGCTCGACTAGATTGTCCATCGCGTCGTAATGGGCGAGGGCTCAGGCGCCGTCGGCGACGGCAACCCTGGGTTCAGCCCAGCCACCGAGCCAGGGCGCGCTCGTGATGGGCGAAGGTCAAGCACGAAAGGAGCCGATGGCCAGCAGCAGCCAGCCGATCAGGAACGCCAGACCGCCGATGGGTGTCACCGCTCCCCACCATTTCACTCCCGTGAGGGACAGAACATAGAGGCTGCCCGAGAAAACGAAGACGCCCAGAGTGAACGCGATACCGGCGCCAGCGATCCATTGGCTGGGGTGCGTCTCGGCTAGCCACCCCACCGCGAAAAGGGCCAGGGAGTGGTAGAATTGGTAACGCACACCGGTCTCGAAGATCTGCAGCATGTCCGGAGCGAGCCGGCTGCGGAGCGCGTGGGCACCGAAAGCGCCCAAGGCGACGCCCACGAACATCAAGACCGCCCCCAATCGAACCCAGGCCATGTTTCAGGAGATCTCCAGCGACTCGACCCAATCGAGCTGCGCCAAATCTCCGCGAAATGCCCGGTGCGACTTGTGAGACGTGCAGTACCGAAGGGTCAGCTCCGCCCGGTCTTCCGAGAGCGCTTTTTCTTCTTTGATTTCCAGCGGCATCATGTAACCGTCGAGGATGCTCTGTAGGCGAGCGCGGTTTTTCCCATTGCCCTTCTTGAACACCACCCGCAGATCCCCCTTCCGGCAGGAACCGTGGTAACGGTCTTCCAGCCGGTGCCACACGGTGAGGGTAAGGTAAATCACTGCGGCCAGAGCGAGTCCGCTGAGCGCGTATCCCGCTCCTACCACCATGCCCACCGCGGCGATGACCCAGATGGATGCGGCGGTGGTCAAGCCGATGATGCTCCCCTTCTCGCGAAGGATGGCCCCGGCTCCCAGGAAACCCACCCCGGTCACGATTTGTGCGGCAATGCGCGACCGGTCGGGCGCTCCGAAGGCCGGGGCGATGGACATCAGAGTGTATATCGTGGAGCCCAAGCAGATGAGCGTCAGAGTGCGGAGCCCCGCCGGTTTCTCCGCCCGCTCCCGCTCCGCACCGACGATGGCGCCAGAGACGATGGAGACGAAGATGAGAAGGAACTCCGAGTAGGGAACGGGAACCACCTGACGGATATCGCCAAAGACCGCTCGCAGCAGCTCCATCGGGCGGTCATGTTACCGCGGAGTTGGGCTTCGAGCCAACCCCTGCTAGAATCACATGCTCTGGCGACCTCAGGATGGAGCTCCGGAAATGCTATCTCGAAGAGATTTTCTTGGCGTGCTGGTCGTTCCCGCCCTGGCACGACCGTTTCACGGAGGGATGACTCCTTTGAAGCAAGATGAAGTCAACGGCGGTCCCATCCTGGACAGTCTGAAGCCGGTGATCACCGGAGCCCAGCACGTGCGCTTCCACGAGGAGAAGGTACGCCAGGTAGCCGACTGGATGGCCTACGAGGAGCTGCCCTGGCCCGATTTTCGATCCCCCCTCACTCCCCAGGGGGACGACTCGGTTACCATGGACTTCATCTTCCTCACTTCGACCATCAATTTCGCGTTCACCGACTTCGAGAGCCACACCATCTTCAAGGCTCAATACCAGGGAGTCGAGCACTGGGACTCTCTGGGGATGGAGGCCTGTCTCAAGCGAGCCTACGACAAGGGGATTCCCATTCTGGATGGGGATTACCTGGCTCGAGTGACGCGCGGCGAGCTGGACGAGATCTTCACCGGCAACATCCCCATCCCCATGCTCGACGAGCGCTTGGCGATTTTCCATGAAGTGGGGAATGTTCTTAAAGAGAAATACCAGGGCCGTTTCCACAATTTCGTTGAGGCGGGTCCTTCCCGTCTCTATGCCGACGGTAACGGCTTGCTGGAAAGACTGCTGGCGGAGTTCCCGTCCTTTCGTGACACGAGTATGTACCGGGGGTCCCGCATCGCCTTCCAGAAGAGATCGCAACTGCTGTGGTGGCAACTCCATGCGCGGTTTCGCGGAAATGGGTTCTTCCAGCTCGGAGACCCCGAGCGGTTGACGGTCTTCGCGGACTACATCGTGCCGGTCGCATTCCGCCTCTTCGGCATGACCTCGTACTCGCCGGAGCTCGAAGCGGCCATCAACGCCCGCAAGGTCATCCCCGCCGACAGCGAGGAGGAGATCGAGGTCCGAGCTTTCACCATCTGGGGTGGCCACCGATTGACGGAGGAGATCAACAGGCGCCGCCCTGCCGAGCTGCAGGTTATCGATCCCGTGGTGGACGGACGTCTGTGGACTCATTACCACGCCAGCCATTGGCCTCACCATCTCACGATTACCACGGACTACTGAGATTCGGAGGGAGGCGGTCAAGGGGGTATCTATCATGAAAAAATACGTCATCGTTCTTGCCCTGGCGGTGTTATGGGCCTGCCGGCCGGAGGCGACCGAGGTTGCCGAGCCCGAGCAACCGGCACCGCTCAGCCAGAGGGAGAGAGCCGAGCAGCTCGCCCAGGAGCTCATCATCGTCGACACGCACATCGATGTGCCCGACCGCCTCAGTGCCAGGATGGAGGACATCTCGACCCGGACCGAGCGTGGCGATTTCGACTACCCCCGGGCCAAAGCGGGCGGCCTCAACGTCGCTTTCATGTCCATCTACGTCGCCGCCAGCCATCAGGAGACGGGTGACTCCAAGGATGCAGCGGAGAGTCTTATCGACCTGGTGGAGAAGCTTGCCGCGGACTCGCCCGACAAATTCGCCATCGCCACTTCGGTCGCCGACGTACGGGAGCAATTCGCCCAGGGCAAGATATCGCTCGCCATGGGAATGGAGAATGGAGCGCCCATCGAGACACTCGAGGACCTCCATCATTTCTACCAGCGAGGGGTTCGCTACGTTACCCTCGCCCACTCCCGGGCCAACCAGCTCTCCGATTCCTCCTACGACACGCACCACCAATGGAGCGGCCTGAGCCCTTTCGGCAGGGAGGTGGTGGCGGAAATGAACCGTCTGGGCATCATGGTCGACGTCTCGCACATCTCCGATGATGCCTTTCGGGACGTGCTGGAGGTCTCGACCGCTCCCGTCATCGCCTCTCATTCGTCCTCCCGCCACTTCACCCCCGGTTTCGAGCGGAACATGGGTGACGACATGATCAAGGCGCTTGCCGCTAAGGGAGGAACCATCGGCATCAATTTCGGCTCGTCGTTTCTGGTCGAGGCGATCCGGCAAGGCGGAGAGGCAATGTCGCAGTACTTGGAGGAGAACGGAGTACGGCCCGATTCCGACGATGGTAGGGAGTACGCGAGGAGGTATCGTGAGAAAACGGGGCTCGGCTATGCGGACGTCAGTGACGTCGTGGCGCACATCGATCGCGTCGTCCAGCTCGCCGGAGTGGACCATGTGGGTCTGGGCTCGGATTTCGACGGGGTAGGGGATTCCCTGCCAACCGGACTCAAGGACGTGTCCTTCTATCCCAACCTCATCTACGAGCTCTTGAAGGCGGGTTACTCCGAGGAAGACATCGGCAAGATCTGCTCCGGAAACGTGCTCCGTGTCTGGACGGCCGTGGAACGAAAGGCGGCGGAGCTTCAGGCGAGCCAGTAAGAGGGTAGAGGATCCATGACGGGCATTCCAGACGAAGACCCGCGCCCTTTTCACGCGTTCGAGCACCGGGGGTGGGAGCGAGTCGTCTCCGTCTACCATCGGAGCTTCGCGGATCTCACGTCCCAGACCATCCAGCCTCTCCTGGACGCGGGAGGTGTGAGAGAAGGCGTGCGGGTGCTCGACGTGGCTACCGGACCCGGATATGTCGCGACGGCGGCGGCGGCGCGTGGAGCCTCCGTTGTGGGGTTGGACTTCTCCGGTGAGATGCTCGCCGAAGCTCGGCGGAGGTGTCCGGATGTGGAATTTCGAGAGGGTGACGCCCAGGCGCTGCCGTTCCCGGAGGCCGCCTTCGACTCGGTGGTCATGAATTTCGGAGTGCCTCACCTCGAACGACCGGAGACTGCCCTCCGGGAAGGCTACCGTGTTCTCCGCCCCGGTGGCCGGTTCGCCTTTACCGTCTGGGATGATCCCTCCGTGGCCCTGGGGTTCAAGATCGTTCTCGACGCGGTGGAGAAGTGGGGCAACGTGAACGTTCCCGTCCCTCCAGGTCCTCCTTTCTTTCTGTATCGTGACGGCGAAGTCTCGCGGAAGGCGCTCCGAGCCGCGGGTTTCGAGAGCCCCGAGCGCCTGGAGCTCCCGCTCCGGTGGCGGCTTCGCACTGCCGAGGCGCTCTTCGAAGCCATGCAGGACGGAACCGTCCGGACGGGTGGTCTGCTCCGCGCGCAAAGTCCGGAAGACTTGCAGGCGATTCGAAATGCCGTCTGCCAGGGCGTGGCTGCTTACGTTATGGGCGCGACCGTAGATCTTCCCATGGCGGCGGTCCTCTACTGCGGAAGCAAAGCCTAGAAGAGTTTGTGGGTTTTTCCCCACAACTTCTTATAGGGAGAATCCCTCACGTTGTCTCACCTCCATATTCGAAAATGTGCACTATAACCACTTGGTGCAAGTCAGCCGTTAGGAGAAGAACATGTGGAAAAAGAACGAATCAGGATCTTTCACATCCCAGGCTCCCACGCACATGCCGGTCAGCCAGCCGGAACGTTCCCGAAAGGAGCTGTCCACCATTGGCTCCTCGATGACCATCACCGGTGAGCTAACGGGGAATGAAGACCTCGAGGTCCATGGGAAGGTAGAGGGCACTGTTTCCCTGAAGAAACACAGTGTGCTGATAGGCGAGCGTGGCCGCGTCAAGGCGGACATCTGCGCCAAGAGCATTCGGGTCGGGGGGGAGGTCAAAGGAAACCTGTTCGGTGAGGACGAGGTCATCATCCTCCAGACCGGGCGCGTGGAAGGGGATATCAAGGCCGCCCGGGTGACGCTCGAGAACGGCTCGAAATTCAAGGGAAGCATCGATATGGAGCCCAAGGGGGATGAAAAGGAGCGCTCTTCGGCGGAAGACTCAGCGGCCAAGGCGGCCAAGTCTGGGGAGAACGGCCGCCTGGCAGCGCAGAGCTCTTCCTTGACCAGTAGGAGCACGTCTCCGGTTTGAGGGCTTCTCATTTTGGAGCTCACTTCACCTTGGACGGCTGAGCAATTCTGGAGAACATCGCGGGCGAAGGGTAGCCGCGAGTACCACTCCCTGGCCCTGCCGGGTCTGGTGGCGAGGCTGGACGGAGAGCGGAAGTTCCGGGTCCTCGATCTCGGCCCTGCCCATGGCCTCACGGTGGAGTTTTTTTCCCGGTTCTCCTGCAAGCTCTACATAGCCGATCTGTATCGCACGCTACAGTCTTACGGCATCGAGCCGCCCGATGACGAGGAAGAAGACGAGGAAGGCGACCGCCTCTCGAAGATTTTCGCCGAGCTCCTTCCCTACGACCCATACACGCGCTTCGACCTGGTTCTGGCCTGGGATCTGCTGAACTACCTCGAGCCCCGAGAGATCGAGGCGTTGAGCCGCCGACTAGCGCGTTCTTCCCACGCGGCAACCAGATTGTTCGCCATGATCGCGATTCATCAGGAGATCCCGGCTCGACCCTGCGGGTTCAAAATTCGAGACTCGGAAACGCTGGAGTACGACACCGTCACTCCCGAAACTCGCTCCGCCCCCCGCCACAAGGAGCCGACTCTTCGCCGTTTGATGCCGGGTTTCGAGGTCGGGAGCACGTGCGTCTTGCGAAACGGCTTGCAGGAGTACGTGTTCGTTTTCAGCGGCCTCACGACTCCATCCCCGGCGGGCTGACGACTTCTACCCGCGCTCCCAGCTTCCTGGATGAGCGGTCCCAGCACCTAGTTTTGCTCCCGCTTGACATCCTGGAGCATACAAACTAGACTCAAGTGTATGCGGACGACGCTGGACATCCCCGAATCGCTGATCGAGGAGGCGCGGCAACTGCTCGGCTTCAAATCCAAGACCGACACCGTCGTCCTCTCCCTGCAGGAGATGGTGCGGCGGCGGCGGATCGAGGAGTTGAAGAAGATGATGGGGTCGGTGCGACTGGAAATTGATATTCCCGCCTCTCGCCGACGAGCCCGTCACCGAAAGTGATTTTCGTAGATACCTCGGTTTGGGTCGCCGCGCTGCGCTCCGGCCGTGGAAGGGAGGCTGCCGCACTCCGCCTCCTCTTGGACGCCGATGAGGTGGCATTGGCGGCACCGGTACGGGTCGAGATCTTGGTGGGCGCATCGCGGCGGGACCGAACCCGGCTTCGCCGCGTGCTTTCCGCTCTACCACTTTACTTTCCCGCTGATGGCACGTGGGCGCTCATCGACGAGTGGGTGGAGCGCGCCAGCGAAGCGGGAGAACGTTTTGGCTTCGCCGATCTGCTTATCGGCGCGCTGGCCGCCGAGCGAGGGGCCTCCATCTGGTCCCTCGATGAGGACTTCACCCGTCTAGCTCGCTTGAAGCTCCTGACCTGCTATCGGCCAGACTAGTAACCATCAAAGATTATCTGCGATCTGGCCCGGAGTATACTCGGATGGAGCATGGTACCCCGAGTCAAGATCTGCTGCATCGCCAACAAGCAGGAGGCACGGGCGGCGATTCGGCTGGGGGCGTCGGCTCTGGGGTTGGTCTCCGAGATGCCCAGCGGTCCGGGGGTCATTTCGGAGGAGGTCATCCGGGAGATCGCAAACGACATCCCGCCGGGGGTTTCCTCCTTCCTTCTGACCAGCCATCGGGACGTTTCCACCATCGTGAGGCAACAAAAAAGCACCGGGGTGAACACCATCCAGCTCGTCGATGAGCTTCCCAGCGGGGCACACCAAGATCTTCACGCCGCCCTCCCCGGAATCCGGATCGTTCAGGTGATCCACGTCCAGGATGAGGGATCCGTCGAGCAGGCCTTGGCGGTCGCTCCTCATGTCGATGCCCTTCTTCTGGACTCGGGCAATCCCCGGCTGGAGGTCAAGGAATTGGGGGGAACAGGCCGAACCCACGATTGGACATTGAGTCGCCGCATACGAGAATCCGTGTCCATTCCCGTTTTCCTGGCCGGCGGATTGAGCCCCTCGAACGTGCGACAAGCCGTCGACTGCGTTTCCCCCTTCGGGGTGGATGTCTGCAGCGGCGTTCGCACCGAAGGTCGCCTGGATGCCGAGAAAGTAGAGCGTTTCATTCGCCAGGCTCAGCAAGGAGGCCCCCAGTGAAAGAACACTTCAAGAATCTAACTCACGTGGCGATGCACTCGGCCTATCACCGCGGGCAGATCGCGGGCGAGCTACGGGAGTCTGGAAACACTCCGCCCTACACCGACTTCATTCATCCTGTGAGGCAGGGCTTGGTGCGCTGAAGCTAGTCGGCAAGCTCGGGAAAAGCGTAGTGCCTCAGAAGATCCCGTTCCGCGCTGGCCTCGTCTAGAAACGATTTGGTGAGATCCGACTGGGTGACCATTCCCAGATTAAGCTCTCCATCCACCACCAACAGGTGCCGCGTTCCCTTCTCTTTCATGCGCGCGGCGGCCACCAGACAGCTTTCTTCGGGCCGAGCGGTTACCAGCTTCCTGGTCATGACGTCGCCGACGGAAGTACGGTTGGGATCCTTCCCGGAAGCCACCACGCGATTCAGGAGATCCCGCTCCGAGAAAACGCCGCAACAGTTGCCGTTCCCGTCCTGCACGGCGACCGCCCCCACCTTCCGTTCGTGCATGTACTGGCAGGCCAGGGTCACCGAGTCGCTGGACAAGACGCGGTAGAAGTCAGACCGACCTAGGAGGATTTCGCCAATCGTTTTTCCCATGATTGCACCTCGTTTCAGGCCCGCCCGGTCTTCACCGAGGCGGTTGTGCCGGCCCGTTCCTTGCGCTGTGGACAGGCTTCGCAGGAGAGGGGTTCACCGTCGGGTCCGAGAACTCCTCTCCTCCACAAGTCCCGCGCAGACAGCGATTGTTGAGGAGCACCCCACCGACATGAGGAGCATGACGCATGCCATGACACCGGCGGTGAGGAGCAGGAGAGTCATTGGCTCGTTTCTATTCTATGCGCTTTTGCATGGCCTCGAAAGCCGGAGTGGGTCGCTCGTTAAGACCGCCGGCGGCCACCAAGAAAAGGGCCGTCAGATGGTGCTCCACCGCCAGCTTATAGCCTTCCTCAGGGCCCAAAACAAGAAGCTCGGTGGCCAGAGCGTCGGCCCGCACGCAGAGCTCGTGACCATGGTGGATCCGTCAAAGACGTGGGTTTGCCGTTCCGCAGGAGCTGGCCGGCAGGAAGCCGGGCCGAGCGCCAGTAGAAGGAACGGAGCGAGGCGACGCACCATCATTTGACCCTAGCCGGTGCCCTTCATAGGATCAAGCGTCCTGATTCCATTTCTCTGAAAGGAGCCTCGGATGCGCGCGTCCACAGTATTCGCGGTTGCGGTTCTCCTTCTGGCCTCGCTCGCCCAGGCCCAGGAGACCGTTCGATTCACTCCCACGGTAGGGTATCCGACTTACGCGGTAAGGGAGCCGGTACTTCACATCAAGCCGGGAACCACCCTCGTCTCCTCGACCAACTTCGGCGCCTATTACACAGAAGAAGGCGGCGATTTTCCGGGAGAGGTCGGGCCTTTCTTCGTCGAGGGGGCGACCACCGAGGACACGCTGGTGGTCAGAGTGATCGAGGTTCGGCCCAATCACCATCTGGCCGCTGCTCAGCTCTACGGAGACTTCGGCGGCCTGGCGATGGACAAGACGGTGCGGCTTCTGAACGACCCGATTGAGCCACGCCGCTACCTGTGGCGGCTAGACGTGGAGAAGATGACGGCCACGACCGAGCTCCCGGACAGCACCATGAAGGAGATCGAGGTCGACCTTCGACCGATGCTGGGACGCGTCGCGGTGGCGCCGAGGGGAGAGGAAGCCTTCGCGGGTCTGTGGCCCGGCGATTTCGG
>Ga0214473_10005269_pt1 | contig 15516 bp, 15 predicted proteins | sample RVTome_7_FD_203509 | JGI IMG/M metagenome (GOLD analysis project Ga0214473, IMG submission 203509) | Soil microbial communities from uranium-contaminated site in the Upper Colorado River Basin, Wyoming, United States - RVT98D197 | ecosystem: Environmental > Terrestrial > Soil > Contaminated >... | reverse complement strand
TGGAAACCAAAAGAAAGAGCGAAAAATGGGGTTATCCGGTCCTTTCCACCACAGCTACCACCGGCCAGGGAGTAAACGAGGTATTGCAGAGTTTAAAGCAACACCGGGACTTTCTCCAGCAGCAGGGATTGTTAGCTCAGAGGAGAAAACTACAGGTCAAAAGCCAGCTCCAGAAGGTCTTGGAAAATCAAATCAAAATTACGGTGAGCAATCGCTTCAAATCAGATTTGGACTGGGAGCGTCTGGCCGAGGAGATTTATCAAAAGAAGGAAACTCCCTACAGTTTAGCAGACAAAATTTTACAGTCCTGGAGGTCTTAGGAGTAGAGATGTTCGATAAAGAATTCTTGAAAAGAGTTGAGCAGGAGCGAAAAAAGTGGGAAGAGGAGTACCGCCAGCTGAATCCTCACTGCCAGAAGAGCAAATTCACCACCATTTCCGGGCAGCCTATTAAAGACCTGTACACGCCTTTAGACACTCAAGACATTGATTACTTCAGAGATCTCAATTTCCCGGGAGAATTCCCTTATACCCGCGGAATCCGGCACTCCATGTACAGAGGCAGATTATGGACCATGCGGCAGTTCTCCGGATTCGGCACTCCCAGGCAGACCAATGAGAGATACAAGTTCCTCTTGAAACATGGCCAAACCGGTCTTTCCGTGGCCTATGACTTACCGACCTTGATGGGGCACGATTCGGACGACCCCTGGTCAGAAGGAGAAGTGGGAATCTGCGGAGTGGCGGTGGATTCTTTAAGAGATATGGAGATTCTTTTTGACGGAATAGACTTGGGGAACATCACCACTTCCATGACCATCAACGGGCCGGCTCCCATACTCTTAGCCATGTACATCGCCACCGGAGAGAACAAAGGAGTTCCAGTCGGAAAATTAGCCGGAACCTGCCAAACCGACATTTTGAAAGAATACATTGCTCAGAAAGAATGGATTTTCCCGCCGGTACCATCCATGCGGCTGATTGTGGATATGATGAAGTTTTGCACCGAGCAGATGCCCAAGTACCACTACGTCTCTGTTTCCGGTTACCATATCAGAGAGGCGGGCTCCACTGCGGTTCAGGAATTAGCTTTTACTCTGGCAGATGGGTTTGCTTACGTGGAGGCCGGCATAAAGGCAGGTTTGAATGTGGACGACTTCGCACCCAGACTGTCCTTCTTCTTCAACTCACACCTGGATTTCTTCGAAGAAATTGCCAAATACCGGGCGGCCCGGAGAATCTGGGCCAGACATATGCGGGAAAGATTTAAGGCTAAAAAGCAAGAATCGTGGTTGATGAGATTCCATACTCAGACCGCCGGCGTGTCACTTACTGCTCAGCAACCAGAGAACAATATCGTGCGAACTGCCTACGAAGCCTTAGCCGCAGTTTTGGGCGGTACACAATCTTTGCACACTAACTCCATGGATGAGACCTGGGGTTTACCGACTGAGAAAGCGGTTAAGATTGCTCTGCGTACCCAGCAGATTATTGCCTATGAAACCGGAGTGACCAATACGATTGACCCTTTGGGCGGCTCCTACTTTGTCGAAGCTCTGACCAGCAAGATGGAAGAAGAGGCCGAGAAATATTTCGCCGAGATTGAGAGGAGAGGGGGAGTCCTAAAGTGCATCGAGGAGGGATTCTTCCAGAAGGAGATTGCCCAGGCAGCGTTTGAATATCAGCAGGCTCTGGAGAGAAAGGAAAAATTTCACGTGGGGGTCAACGAATTTGTAGAAGAGGATGAAAAAGTGGATATTCCCATCTTGAAGATTGACGAATCGGTGGCAGTTGAGCAGGCGGAGAGCATCAAAAAGGTCAAACAGGCCAGAGATAATGACAAAGTTAAACGAACTTTAGAGGAGTTGAAGAAGGCGGCGGCAGGGACTGAGAATACTATGCCTCGCTTGGTTGAGTGCGTGAAGGCTTATGCTACGGAAGGGGAAATTGTCAATGCCCTCAAGGAGATCTATGGTGATTATCGGGAGCCGGCCTGGTTTTAAGCTGATTCGAAATCTATGAAGTTCTTAAAAGGAGTGATATGGATAAGAAAATAAGAGTGATATTAGCCAAGCCGGGCCTGGACGGGCATGACCGAGGCTTAAAAGTCATAGCGGCCTCGATGCGGGATGCCGGATTTGAAGTAATTTATTTGGGCTTGCGGCAGACACCGGAGATGGTGGTGGAAGCGGCCATTCAGGAAGATGCCGATGCCATTGGCCTATCCATCCTCTCCGGAGCGCACATGACTCTATTTCCCAGGACCATTCAGCTTCTGAAAGAGAAGAAGGCGGAGCACATTTTACTTTTCGGAGGAGGAATCATACCCAAGGAAGACATGCAGAAATTAGAAAAATTAGGAGTCGGAAAATTGTTCGGGCCCGGCACCCCCACTACAGAAATAATAGAATATCTCAGGCAGGCGGTGCCAGGCCGAAGGAAAGAAGAAGCCATTTTTTAGCCCAGGAGGATGAATGCCTTACAATGTTGACCCTGGACAGCAAGAGATCAGAGATTGGGCCAGGAAATTTTGCGAGAAAGAAATAGTCCCCATAAGCGTGGAATTAGACCGGCGGCCGGAGCCGCAGAAATTTCCCTATGACCTGTATAAGAAGCTATCTGATTACGGGATTGTGGGGTTCTCCATGCCCAAGGAGTATGGTGGGCTCGGATCCAGCAAGATTCTGGAGGCCACCTTACTGGAAGAGCTGGCTTATTACGATGCTGCGGTCTGCCTTTTAGCAGCCGTCTCTTCTCTGGCCTGTTATCCCATCGAAGCCTTCGGTACAGAAGAGCAGAAGAGAAAGTATGTCCCCAAAATCGCCTCCGGGGAATACCTCTCTGCTTATGATTTAACCGAGCCTTCGGCCGGCTCGGATGCCGGCAATCAGCAGAGCGTAGCCAAGATAGATGGCGACCACTTTGTCATCAATGGGGAAAAGATTTTCATCATGCACGGGGATGTGGCGCACGTGCACGTGGTCTTCTGCAAAATCATAGAAGATGGCCATAAGGCGGATAAAACGACTATTTCTGCCATAATTGTAGAGAAAGGAACTCCGGGTCTTAAGGCTAAGACCCTGGAGTACAAAATGGGGATGAAGTGCGCTACCACGGCCCGGGTCTGGTTCGATGATGTGCGCGTTCCGGTCACAAATTTACTGGGGGAGAGAGGAAAAGGCTTTCGCATAGCCCTACAGACCCTAGACGGCGCCAGAATCGGAATTGCCGGACAGGCGGTGGGGATTGCTCAAAGGGCTTTCGACGAGGCAGTCAAATACGCCCGTACCCGAGTTACTTTCGGCCAGGCGATTGCCAAGTATCAAGCCATCCAGTGGATGATCGCAGATATGTCCACCCAATTGGAAGCAGCCCGCTGTTTAGCCTACAAAGCTGCTCAGCTCTATGACCAGGGACAAAAAGTAACCTTAGAAGCCTCCCAGGCCAAGCTGTACGCCACCGAGGTAGCCAGGTTCTGCGTGGACCGCTGCATGCAGATTCATGGGGGGTACGGCTACATCGGCGAGTTCACCATGGTGGAAAAGCTTTACCGGGACCAGCGTCTGACTGAAATCTATGAAGGGACTTCCGAGATTCAACGCTTAATCATTGCCGGCAATTACCTGCGGGGATAGATGCTCCGGTTAGGTGGTTTTCAAATCTTTTCCCTGGTAGAGGGGAGATTCTACTTAGACGGGGGGGCTATGTTCGGCATCGTCCCCAGAATCATGTGGGAAAAGCTGATTCCACCCAACGACAAAAATCTGATACCGCTGGATTGTAATTTGCTGCTGATTAAGACCAAGGGGAAGAATGTTCTGATTGATTCCGGTTTGGGTGATGTGCTCACCGACCGGGAGAGGAAAATCTATGCGGCTTACAATCCTTCCAACTTGGAAGTGGGTTTGCTCGGATTGGGGGTCAGGACTGAAGAAGTTGACCTGGTCATTCTCTCCCATTTGCACGCTGACCATGCCTGTGGTACCATAAAAACTGAAAACGGTCAGGAGGTTCCACGCTTCAAAAAGGCCAAAGTAATCTTGCAGAAATCCGAGTGGGAAGATGCCATGAATCCGGATGAAAGGACTGCGGCGGGCTATCTGATGAACCATTTATCCGCTCTGGAGGAGCACAAGGTCTTAGAGCTGGTTGAAGGTGAGGTTGAGATTCTGCCGGGAATTAGAGTGGTCAAAACCGGAGGACACACGGAAGGGCATCAAGGGGTGGAAATTTCTGCCAATGGGGAGAAATTGGTTTACTACGCCGACATAGTTCCGACTTCTCATCATCTCAAGCCTCATTATGTGGCCGGCCTGGATTTGTACCCCCGGCAGACTATGAAAGTGAAGAAGAAAATAATTCCGGAGGCGATTGAACAGGGGTGGTACATAGCATTTGACCATGACCTGAAAATTAAGATTGCTAAACTCAAGAAGAATTCTGAGGGGACCATTTACGCTGAGCCGGTGGTCACCTCGTAGAAAACATTTCAAAAAACTCTATGAATATAGAAGAAAAACTTAAGCTACTACGGCAGAAGAAAGCCGAAGCCAAATTAGGCGGGGGAGAGAAAAGAATTGAAGAACAGCACAAAAAGGGGAAGCTGACCGCCCGGGAAAGGCTGGAAATTCTGTTAGACGAAGGTTCGTTTGAAGAATTCGACATGTTCATGGTCCATCGCAGCCGGGAGTTCGGGTTGGAGAAACAACAATATCCTGGGGATGGAGTTATAACCGGCTATGGAACCATTGATGGACGCCTGGTCTTCGTCTTCTCCCAGGACTTCACAGTTTTCGGCGGCTCGCTCTCTGAAGCCCATGCGGAGAAAATCTGCAAAATAATGGATATGGCCATGAAGGTGGGAGCTCCGGTGATTGGATTAAACGACTCAGGCGGAGCGCGGATTCAGGAGGGGGTAGTAAGCTTAGGCGGCTATGCAGATATTTTCTTGCGCAACACTCTTGCTTCCGGAGTGATTCCTCAAATATCCGTAGTCTTAGGTCCCTGTGCCGGCGGGGCAGTTTATTCTCCGGCCATAACTGATTTCGTCGTTATGGTCAAAAACAGCAGCTACATGTTTGTGACCGGGCCTAACGTGGTGAAAACAGTCACCCATGAAGAGGTGACTTTTGAAGAATTAGGAGGTGCGGTTACGCACTCGACTAAATCCGGAGTAGCGCATTTTGCCTGTGAGAATGAGGCTGAGGCGCTGAGGTTAACTCGGAGATTGATGAGTTACCTACCGCTGAATAATCTGGATGATCCGCCGGTGACACAGAATGACGACCCGATTGACCGGCAGGATGAAGAATTGAACCGGATTGTGCCGGAGAATCCGAATAAGCCTTACGACATCAAGGAGATCGTCAAAAGAGTGGTGGACAATAAAGAATTCTTAGAGGTGCATGATAATTTTGCGCAGAATATCGTAGTGGGCTTTGCCAGGATGAATGGAAAGCCGGTCGGTATAATCGGCAATCAGCCGGCGGTTCTGGCCGGGGTATTGGATATTGATTCGTCTGATAAGGGCGCTCGGTTTGTCAGGTTCTGCGACGCCTTTAACATCCCTCTTATAACCTTTGAGGATGTACCGGGCTTTCTGCCCGGGAAAGACCAGGAATTTGGGGGAATAATTCGTCACGGAGCAAAATTACTTTATGCCTACGCTGAAGCTACGGTTCCCAAGGTTACGGTCATCACCAGAAAAGCCTATGGCGGGGCTTATGATGTCATGAACTCCAAGCACATCCGGGGGGATATCAATTATGCCTGGCCTACGGCAGAAATTGCAGTGATGGGGCCACGTGGGGCGGCGGAGATAATTTTCAAAAAGGAGATTGCGGCGGCCAAAGACCCGGAAAAGATGCTGGCCGAAAAAGAACAGGAGTATCGGGAGAAATTTGCCAATCCTTACACGGCAGCGGAGAGAGGCTATGTGGATGACATTATCGAGCCAAAAGAGACCAGGGGACGTTTAATTAAGGCGTTAGAAATGCTCTCCACCAAGAAAGATGCAAATCCGCCGAAAAAGCATGGAAATATTCCGCTGTGATGAAGTTTAAAAAAATTTTAATCGCCAACCGGGGGGAAATCGCAGTCCGAATAATCCGGGCCTGCCGGGAGTTAGATATTTCTCCGGCAGTGATTTTTTCGGAGGCGGATTATGGCTCACTGCATGTCCGCCTGGCTGATGAAGCTTATTTAATCGGGCCTGCTCCGGCTGCAGAAAGTTATCTCGATCAGGAAAGAATTATTCGGGTCGCTAAAGAATGCGGGGCTCAGGCGCTTCATCCGGGTTATGGGTTTCTGGCGGAAAATGCTGGATTCGCTGAAAAAGTTACCAAAGCAGGTTTAGTGTTCATCGGCCCGCCGGCAGAGGCTATGAAACTCAGCGGTGACAAGTTAGATGCCAGAAGATTGGTGCGCCAGCATGGCATACCGATTGTGCCAGGCTCGGAAACCATAGCTTCTGAGCAGGAAGCTATCGAGATCGCTAATCAGATGGGCTACCCTGTCCTTCTCAAAGCTGCTGGCGGCGGCGGAGGCAAAGGAATGAGAATCGTCCACAGCGATGCGGAGATACCTTCGGCTTTAAGAGGGGCCAGACATGAGGCCAAATCGGCTTTTGGAGATGATAGGATTTATTTAGAAAAATACTTAATCAAGCCCAGGCATATAGAAATTCAAATCTTAGCGGATGCCCATGGCAACTGTGTTTATTTAGGGGAAAGAGAGTGTTCCATTCAAAGGCGCCATCAAAAATTGATTGAAGAATCCCCCTCAACTTTCATAGACCAAAAGCTGAGACAGAAAATGGGAAGAGCGGCAGTTGGTGTGGCAGAAACGGTTGGCTATGTCAATGCCGGAACCGTGGAGTTCTTAGTAGATAAAAACAGGAACTTCTACTTTTTAGAGGTCAACGCCCGCTTACAGGTGGAGCATCCGGTCACCGAGATGGTCACCGGTTTGGATTTAGCCAAATGGCAGATTGCCATCGCCCAGGGAGAAAAGCTTGACTTCACTCAGGAACAGATCAAGCCGAGCGGGTGGGCCATCGAGTGCCGCATTTATGCGGAAGACTTTGAAAACAATTTTTTCCCCTGCAGCGGGAGGGTTACTGATTACAGAGAGCCGGGCGGCCCGGGTGTACGGGTCGATTCCGGAGTAGTCAAGGGGAGTGAAATATCATTGTACTACGATCCTTTGATCGCCAAGTTGATTACCTGGGGAAATGACAGAGTTGAAGCCGTGGCCAGGATGAAGCGGGGCTTGGCGGAGTACAAAATTGTCGGAGTTACTACGACTTTAGAGTTTCACTCTCAAGTAATGCAAAACCCAAGATTTTTGAAAGGGGAACTCTCCACCCAGTTTATTGCCGAGGAGTTCATCCCGGAAAAAATTAAGTATTCAGTGGAGCCGAAAGAATTGGAGCTGTTGGCAATTTCTTCGGCCCTGGTGGAATTCTGGCAGGCCAGAAGTAGTTCCAAAGCTTTGGTTCAGAACGGCCATCAAAAGAGTAACTGGAAGATTCAGGCCAGACAGACCGCCTTGAGAAACTTTCCATGAAATATCTGGTGAAAATTACGGATAAAGAATTCGAAGTCGAAATCAGGGAGAAAAATAGCCAGCTTTGGGTCAAACTCAACGGCCAGGAATATCCGGCCCGACTGTTAGAATCAACTGCTCCACATTATTCATTTCTGTTAGGTAACACGGTGCTGGAGCTGGATGCGGAGAAATCCGGCTTTGGGCAGGATGTGACTTGGAAGGGGAAAAAGTATAACGCTCAGGTGGAAGATAAGAAGTTGGCTGAAATTGAAAGAACCTCTCCAGCTTCAAAGCCGGCTGTCAAAGAGGTAAAATCTCCTTTGCCCGGAGTGGTGGTCAAAGTCGAAGTCAAAGAAGAAGAAGAAGTGGAAGCCGGGCAGGGTATAGTAATTTTGGAAGCGATGAAAATGGAGAATGAAATCAAGTCTCCTTTCGCAGGAAGAGTCAAGAAAGTTTTGGTACGGGAGAAACAGACAGTGGAGAAGAATCAACCTCTGGTGATTTTTGCGTAGGAGTTTTTTTGAAGGCTAAAAAGAATTTTTTCACAAGTGCGGGCCTGCCAGTAGAGGAGTTCTACTCGCCGGAAAATATTCCCCCGCTTGATTACAATAAGGGATTGGGTCATCCGGGGGTATTTCCCTTTACCCGCGGTATCCACCAAGACATGTACCGGGGCAAACTCTGGACCATGCGGCAGTACTCCGGTTTCGGCACCGCCAAGGAGACTAATCAGCGTTTCAAGTATTTGTTGTCACACGGCCAAACCGGACTGTCAACCGCCTTCGACTTGCCAACTCAGATTGGTTATGATTCGGACCACAAATTGGCAGAAGGGGAAGTAGGACGCACCGGGGTGGCGATTTGCAGTTTAGAAGATATGGAAGTTCTTTTTGACGGCATACCCCAGGAAAAAGTCAGCGTCTCCATGACCATTAATGCCACCGCCTCTATTTTGCTGGCTTTTTACCTGGCTTTGGCAGAAAAAAGAGGGATTGCTTTTGACCAACTTTCCGGAACTGTCCAAAATGATATTCTGAAAGAGTATATCTCTCGTAAGACCTATATATTTCCACCTCGTCCCTCTTTGCGTTTGATAACGGATGTGTTCAAATTCTGCAGCCAGAATGTTCCCCGCTGGAATCCGATTTCGATTTCGGGCTATCACATGCGGGAGGCCGGGGCGACTGCTATTCAGGAGTTAGCCTTTACTTTCTCTAATGCTATTTGCTATATGCAGAATGCAGTTGCGGCTGGCCTAAACGTGGATGATTTTGCAGGAAGGGTTTCCTTCTTTTTCATATCCGGTTCAGATTTTTTAGAGGAGATTTCCAAGTTTCGAGCGGCTCGCCGGATGTGGGCCATAATCATGAAGGAAAGATTTGGGGCCAAAAATGAAGATTCTCTCAAGCTCCGTTTTCATACCCAGACCTCCGGCAGCAGCTTAACAGCCCAACAGATTGATAACAACGTGGTCAGAGTTACTTTGCAGGCACTGTCTGCCGTCTTAGGCGGGACTCAGTCACTACATACCAATTCCAAAGATGAAGCTCTGGCTTTGCCCACGGAAGAAGCAGTTCAGCTGGCTCTGAGAACTCAGCAGATTATCGCCTACGAAAGTAAAGTCACCAATTCCGCCGATCCACTAGCCGGCTCCTATTACATCGAGCATCTAACCAATGAATTAGAGAAGAAAGCCTGGGGGTACCTCGACCAGATCGAGAAGATGGGCGGGGCTTTGACGGCAATTGAAGCGGGGTTCTATCAAAGTGAGATTGCCAGGTCGGCTTATGAATATCAGAAGAGGGTTGAAGCCGGTGAGGAGATTGTGGTGGGAGTTAATAAATTTCAAACCGAAGAAATCCAAGAGCCGCCCATACACCGGGTTGACTCAAAGGTTACCGGCGAACAAATTGAAAGATTGAAATCATTGCGCAGGAAAAGAGATGGAAGTAAAGTAGGGAGAAGCTTAACAAGTTTGAAAGCGGCTGCAACTGGGTCTGAAAATATGATGTTGCCAATTTTAGAATGTGTGCGGGACTACTGTACCATCGGTGAAATTTGCGAAACGTTGCGGGAAGTCTGGGGAGAGTATAAGGAAAAATAAATTTTGAGTATGCCAAAATTAAATCACGTCAGCATTGCGGTGAAGGATATAAATAAGTTTGCGGAGTTATACGACAAGCTCTTTGGCATCACATTCTCATCTACTAAGCATTTGGATTCGCAAAAAGTTTACTTACGCTTCGGGGAGACTGAGGGAGCTAAGCTTGAGCTAATTTCACCCTCTTCGGCTGACAGCCCCATTTCAAAATTCCTGGAGAAAAGAGGGGAGGGGCTGCATCACATCTGTCTGGAAGTGGATAATCTTGATATGGTTTTAGATGGCCTAAAGAAAAAAGGGGTAGAAATCATCGGTACACCAACCACTGGCGGTTCGGGAAAGAAGATTGCTTTCTTACATCCCGGGAGCACCGGGGGAGTGCTGGTTGAATTGAAAGAAAGTTGAGAAAAAATAAAATATTAGAAAAGGAGTCTTAACATGTCACTTATTCATTTGGTAAAAAGCGGGGAGGCTTAAATGCAAAAACCGCAGCGTCCAGTCTATATGGTCTCCGGCGGGGTATCGAAATTTACCAAGGCCAGGCCGGACATAACCTTTCAACCGATGGTCAAGGAGGCTTACGATTACGCCCTGCAGGACTTAGGCATTCCGCACAAGAGATTCTTCGAAATCGTGGATGGCTCGGTGGCCTCTTATTTCTCCGACCATTTTCAGAGGCAGTTGATGTCAGGCATCATGGTGCAGGATTATTTAGGTCTTTGCCCCAAGCCTTCTCACCGGGTAGAAGGAGGAGGAGCAACCGGAGGCCTTTGTTTCCAAGAGGCCTGGAAGAATGTAGCCTCCGGTCATATGGATGTGTGCGTGGCTTACGGTTTCGAGACCATGTCCCATGTGCAGACCTGGAAAGGAAATGAGTTCATCGCCTTGGCCTCGGATGTCAGCTTCGACTACCCGGTCGGGGGTTTCTACTCCGGCTATTACGCCATGATGGTGGTCAGGCACATGCACGAGTTCGGCACCACCGTTGAACAGATGGCCAAGGTTTCCATCAAGAATCACAAGAATGCCTTCTGGAATCCCTATGCCCAGAAGAGGATTCCAGATTTGACCGTAGAAGACGTCCGCTCGTCCCCCATGGTGGCTTACCCTTTAACCAGATTAGATATTTGCGTGATGTCGGACGGGGCAGCAGTTTCCATTTTGGCCTCAGAAGAAGGGTTGCAGAAGTTACAAAAAGCAACCCGTCAGTCAATAAAACCGGTCAAGATAACCGGAATAGGCAGAGGAACAGATGCTATGCGCATGTCTGACCGGCCACATGGTGAAGTAATTCTAATCCCCAGGGAAAAACCTTCGGATTACAAAAAACTTAAGTATCCGGGAGTGCATTCCTTTCGGGCCGGAAGAACTGCCGGCAAGATGGCTTACGAGATGGCCGGAATCACAGAGCCTATCGAAGAATTAGATTTCATTGAGCTGCACGATGCCTATACTTCCTCAGAAATTCAGACCTACGAGGACTTGGGTCTGTGCAAATACGGTGAAGGGGGCCCTTTAGCCGAATCCGGTAAGGTGGAAGTTGGCGGACAATGTCCGGTAAATCCCTCAGGTGGATTGATTGCCTGTGGTCACCCGGTGGGAGCCACCGGCTTGATGCAGGCCGTTTTTGCCCACTGGCAATTACAAGGAACCATCAGCAAGCACTTCGGCAACAGCAAACTACAGGTCAAGAATGCCAAACGGGGTCTGATTCACTCTCATGCCGGCACCGGCACTTATGTCACTGTCAGCATAATGGAAAGAGTGTAGGAGGAAAAATGCCCAAGAAAATGACTAAAAAAGCAAAAGAATTCGAAGACGTGAAAATGGAAGAAGTCTTGGACGGCACCGTAGTCTATAATGTCCCTTTCCCTAGTGACTTAAAGGACTTGGACAAGCTGACGCCGATTATCATTAAATTCCCGTATCATACTGATTACATCCACAGCTATGGCCAGGATTCTCCCTTCTTTGCCGGTCTGACCAATAAGAGACTATTAGGGACAGAATGCCCCAAGTGCAAATATCGCTATGGCACCCCTAAGGGACACTGCATGTACTGCGGCACTAAGACTAAATGGTTTGAGTTACCTCAAACAGGCAGGATTCACACCTGGACTACCTGTTATTTCGGCTCAGAAGAATTCTTGCCGGAGTGCCCCTATAACTTGATTCTGGTTGAGTTTGACGGGGTCGATACCCTGTTTTTGGCCAGGTTAATAGGAGCCAAGGAGAAAGATATCAAAATAGGGATGAAGGTGAAAGCTAAGTTCAAAAGACTGTCCAAATTCAGACCGACGGATGTCTATTTTGTGCCGGCTTAGCAGGATTGCCACATGGGGTTGAACTCAGGCTGAGAAGGTATTATATTGGATTTTAGATGGAGGAAAGGTGCACATTAAGAAGGTAGTCTCTGATGCTAAAGAGGCGATTCTCAAGGCCAGAATAAAAGATGGCTCCACCATCATGATGGGGGGGTTCGGCCTGTGCGGGATTCCGGAAAACTTGATTCTGGCTCTGCGAGATTCAGGTTACAAAGACCTGACTGTGATTTCCAACAATGCCGGAGTGGATGATTTCGGATTGGGGTTGCTGCTGCAAACCAGACAAGTCAAGAAAATGGTGTCTACTTACGTTGGAGAGAATGCTATTTTTGAGCGGCAATTTCTGGACGGGATTCTGGAATTAGAATTCGTGCCGCAGGGTACTTTTTCGGAGAGAATAAGGGCCGGAGGGGCAGGCATTGCCGGCTTTTTTACTCCCACTGGAGCAGGCACGGTTATCGCCGAAGGAAAAGAGACCAGAATCATCGATGGCAAGGAATGTGTGCTGGAGAAACCTCTCAAAGCAGAATTTGCTTTCGTGAAGGCGTATAAAGGGGACAAATTAGGAAATCTGATTTACCGGATGAGCGCCAGAAACTTTAACCCAATGATGGCTACTGCGGCTAAGATTACAATTGCTGAAGTGGAGCATTTAGTCGAGCCGGGGGAATTAGAGCCGGACTGCATTCACACGCCGGGTGTTTTTGTGAAGTATATCTTTGAAGGCAAGAATTATGAAAAACGTATCGAGCAAAGAACTACTCGTCCTAAGAACGGCTAAAGAGCTTAAAGACGGATTTTACGTCAACTTGGGCATCGGGATGCCCACTCTGGTTTCCAACCACATCCCGCCCGGCATGGAGATAATCTTTCAATCAGAAAATGGCATCTTGGGGATGGGGCCTTTCCCCTTTGAAGGGGAGGAAGACCCGGATTTGATAAATGCCGGCAAACAGACAGTTACAACTCTGCCAGGAGCATCGTTCTTCTCATCTGCAGATTCTTTTGGCATGATTCGGGGAGGGCATGTCGACCTCACCATCTTAGGCGCCATGGAAGTCGACCAGGAGGGAAATTTGGCCAACTGGATGATCCCCGGCAAGATGGTAAAAGGGATGGGTGGAGCCATGGATTTGGTGGCCGGGGCCAAAAGAGTGGTGGTGATGATGCAGCATGTGACTAAAGACGGTAAGTCTAAAGTACTTAAAAAGTGCACCCTGCCGCTTACGGGCAAGAAGGTGGTTCATCGTATTATTAGTGAGCTGGCGGTGATGGATGTGGATTACAATTTGGGAAAGTTAGTTTTAAAAGAAACGGCACCGGGAGTAACTGTTGATGACATCAAAAAGGCCACGGAAGCTGAGTTCGTGGTGGCGCCGGATTTAAAAGAAATGGAGATTTGAGTTTTTGTAGCGCCCTGGCTTTGTCCAGGGCGGAAAAAGTCTCTATGAAAGCTGAAACACTAAATTATAAGACGTTCAGAAAACAGCGCTCAACACGCCTTAAGAATTTTGACTATTCTAAGCCTTTTGCTTATTTCATTACTATATGCACACAAGAAAGACAACCCCATTATGCCAATCCGGCAGTTGCCAGGGTAGTAATGGATACGATTCGAGAAATCGGATCGAATTATGGATATAAAATTTACAGTTTCTGTGTCATGCCAGATCATTTGCATATCTTGGTAAGTCCATCTGATTCTGGAACGAGTCTGCCCAAATTCATGCAAATCTTGAAAAGCAAGATTGCGGTGCTAATACTAAAACAGACCGGAATCAACCAGTTGTGGCAGAAAAGTTATTATGAGCATATCCTCCGGAAATCTGAAGACTTGTTAGAAACAGTCAACTATATATTGCATAATCCAGTCCGAAAAGGCTTAGTAGAAGACTACCATGAGTATGCTTTCTGTGGTGTTTTGGATGAATTCGAGTAGGACTAAAGTAGGGCCGTCCGAGGCAAAGCCCGCTCATAGCGAGGTTCGCCTTTGGCGACTCGGACGCTACAAAGGAAAAATCTAATATGAGGAGGTTGTCATGCCAGAATTAAAAGAAGCTGTGATAGTGTCCGCCTGTCGGACAGCCATAGGTAATATTTTAAGCGGCTTAGCGTCGTTTACCGCGCCGCAGTTGGGCTCGATTGTCATCAAGGAAGCGGTCAACCGGGCCGGAATTAAGCCTGAAGAAGTGGACGAAGTCATCATGGGGCACGTGGTCCAGGCTGGAGCAGGCCAGGCTCCTGGCCGCCAGGCAGCCATTCATGCCGGTATTCCAGCTGAAAAGGGGGCGGTTACAATTAACAAGGTGTGCGGCTCAGGCTTAAAAGCTGTCATGTTAGCGGCCCAGGCCATTCGCTGCGGAGATGCTGATATCATCGTAGCCGGCGGGATGGAATCGATGTCTTCGACTCCCTATGTTCTGCACGGGGCCAAAGGAGGCTTCAAATTCGGCCACCAGACACTTTTAGATTCGATGATTCTAGACGGTCTGTGGGATTCTTTCAACAATTTCCACATGGGGAGTGCGGCTGAATTGACCGCCAAGAAGTCCAACATCACGCGCGGAGAGCAGGACGAATACGCCTATAACTCCCACATGAAAGCAGTGGTGGCTCAGAAAGCGGGAAAATTCAAAGCTGAAATTGTCCCGGTAACTATTCCCCAGAAAAAAGGAGACCCAATCATATTCGACACGGATGAAGGACCAAGACCAAATACTTCTATGGAAACACTGGGCAAGCTCAGGCCGGCTTTCCAAAAAGATGGAACGGTAACCGCAGGTAACGCCCCGGGCTTGAATGACGGCGCTTCTGCCTTAGTGGTCATGTCCGCCGACAAAGCCAAGGAGAAAGGGATCAAACCCATCGCTAAAATTGTCAACTATACTACCGCCGGAACCCCGCCAGAGCTTCTATTCTACGCCCCCATTTACGCAGTCCAGAGCCTGATGAATAAAATCTGCAACAAAGACATCAACCAGTTTGACTTGATTGAAGCCAATGAAGCTTTCTCAGCCCAGTGTTTAGCTGACGGCAAAGAATTAGCCTGGGACTGGAAAAGGGTCAATGTCAATGGCGGAGCAGTGGCTTTGGGTCATCCGATTGGCGCATCTGGAGCGAGGATTTTGACTACTTTGCTTTACGCCTTGAAAGACCGAGGTGGTAAAAGAGGTTTGGCTACTCTCTGTTTAGGTGGCGGAAATGCGGTGGCTCTGGCTGTGGATATGGTGTAATCTGGGAGAATAAATGAACTTTGAATTGACCGAAGAACAGAAGATGGTGCAGGAGGCGGCCCGGGAATTTGCCCAGAAGAGGATTGCCTCGATTGCCAAGGAAATGGATGAAAAGGAAGAAGTCCCTAAAGAAATTCTGAAGGAACTGGCTGAGCTCGGTTACTTCGGCATCCGCATCCCGGAAAAGTACGGTGGCCTGGACTTAGATATGCTCTCCTATGTTTTGATGTTAGAAGAGCTGGCCAAAGTCTCAGCCGGCTTGATGATTGTGATTTCTGCTCATAATACTCTCTTTTGCGAAGGGCTGGTGC
>Ga0214473_10005268_pt1 | contig 15516 bp, 7 predicted proteins | sample RVTome_7_FD_203509 | JGI IMG/M metagenome (GOLD analysis project Ga0214473, IMG submission 203509) | Soil microbial communities from uranium-contaminated site in the Upper Colorado River Basin, Wyoming, United States - RVT98D197 | ecosystem: Environmental > Terrestrial > Soil > Contaminated >... | reverse complement strand
GAGATCCCCTCCACGGGCATGCGTATGGTCTTTCCGCTCTGCGTGATGAGCATTATCTCGTCCTCGTCCCGCACCTTCATGAGGGCCACGGCGTTGCCGCCCCTTTCGGCCACTTTTATGGAGATGACGCCCTTTCCGCCCCTGCCCTGCACGGGGTAGTCCTCTATGCGGGAGCGCTTCCCGAGGCCTTTCTCCGTCACCGTGAGGAGATATATCTTTTCTTCGACCATGTCGGCGGAGACGACCTCGTCCCCTTCGGTGAGCCTTATCCCGATGACGCCCTTCGCGGTCCGTCCCATGGGCCTTGCCTCCTCCTCGTTGAAGCGGATGGAGAGGCCCTTTTTCGTACCTATGATAAGGTCGTCAGTTCCTGATGTCCGCCTTACGCCTATCAGCTCGTCCCCCTCTTCGAGGCCCACGGCGATGATGCCTTTGCCGCGCGGGTTCGAGTATTCCTCGAGCGGTGTCTTTTTTACGATGCCGCGCTTCGTGAAGAATACGAGATTGCCTTCCTTGAATTCGCGCACCGGCAAAGCCGTGCTCACGCGCTCTCCCTCGGAAAGGGCAAGGAGGTTCACGATAGCCTTCCCCTTGGCCGCGCGTCCGGCCTCGGGCAACTGGTATGTCTTCAGCCAGTAGAGCCTTCCCATGTTGGTGAAAAAGAGCATGTAATCGTGCGTGGAGCCTATGAATAATTGCTCCACGTAGTCTTCTTCGCGGGTCTCCATGCCGATAAGCCCCTTGCCGCCCCGGCGCTGGCTCCTGTAGGCCGAAAGCGGGTTCCTCTTCACATACCCGGCGTGCGAGATGGTGATCACGGATTCCTCCTCTGTTATGAGGTCTTCCATCGTGATCTCTTTGGTGGCATGTGTTATTTCGGTCAGGCGCTCGTCCCCGTATTTTTCCTTTATCTCCAGAAGCTCCGTCCTGATTATCTCCTTCTGCCGGGGCTCGCTCGCCAGGATGTCTTTTAAGTCTTTTATCTCCTTCAGGGTCTCCCTGTATTCGGTAATGATCTTTTCGCGCTCGAGGCCCGTCAGGCGCTGGAGCTTCATATCGAGGATGGCCTGGGCCTGTACCTCCGTCATGCCGTAGCTTGCGATGAGGCCCTCTCTGGCCTCCTCGGGGCTCTTTGCGCTGCGGATAAGGGCTATCACCTCGTCTAAGTGCTCGAGGGCGATCTTCAGCCCCTCAAGGATATGGGCCCTTTCCTCGGCCTTTTTTAGATCAAAGCGCGTGCGCCTGATAATAACGTCGCGCCTGTGCTGGAGGAATAGGTTGAGCATGCGCTTCAAGGGAAGCGTATGGGGCTGCCCGCCAACGAGGGCGAGCATGATAATCCCGAAGGTGGACTCCATCGCCGTATGCTTGTAAAGGTTGTTCAATACGACTTCCGCCATCTCGCCCCGCTTAAGCTCTATCACTACCCTGTAGCCCTCGCGGTCGGACTCGTCCCGGATATCGGCTATCCCTTCGATCTTTTTCTCGCGCGCAAGCTCGGCTATCTTTATTATCAGGTTCGACTTGTTCACCTGGTAGGGGATCTCCGTTATGATGATGTTCTCGCCGCCCCTGTGCTCCCTCTCGACGCGGGCCTTGGCGCGGACCTTTATAAGGCCTCTCCCGGTGGTGTAGGCCTGCTCGATGCCCTCGACGCCGTGTATCACGCCCCCCGTAGGAAAGTCCGGGCCCTTGACTGCGTGCATGAGGTCCTTCACGGTGGCCCCCGGGTTGTCCTGTAGCATGAAGAGCGCATCAATTACCTCGGTGAGGTTGTGCGGGGGGATATTGGTTGCCATGCCGACGGCGATGCCCGAAGACCCGTTTATGAGCAGGTTGGGTACCCTCGTGGGGAGCACCACGGGCTCTTCCGTGGTCTCGTCGAAGTTGGGGGTGAAATCGACCGTGTCTTTGTCTATATCGCGGAGGAGTTCCTCGGCTATCTTCGCAAGGCGGGCCTCAGTGTACCTGTAAGCCGCCGCGCGGTCGCCGTCAATGGAGCCGAAGTTCCCCTGCCCGTCAACGAGGGGGTAGCGCATATTGAAGTCCTGGGCCATTCTCACAAGGGCGTCGTAGACCGCCGTGTCTCCGTGAGGGTGGTATTTCTTCAAGACCTCGCCGACCACGCCCGCGCACTTGGAATATTTTCTTCCCGGCAGGAGCCCCTCTCTGAACATCGCGTAGAGGATCCTCCTCTGGACAGGTTTAAGGCCGTCCCTGACCTCCGGGAGCGCCCTCCCGATGATTACGCTCATCGCGTAATCAAGGTAGGAGACCTTCATTTCTTCTTCTATGTTTACAAGCCTTTTCATTTAAAGATTGCCCCTTTTTTGCGATTGGCGAAACTATTTATTTTAACATTTTTTCAAGGACTTTGGCTTTGAAAAGGAGGGGAGCGGGGGAATAAGCTATTCCCCCGCCGTTGGGGGCATCCCGAAAGGGGGGGGCCCTTTCAGGCACTACGGAGAAAAAATCTTTATAACTTCGCCTTCCACCGCCAGGCGCCATCCACCTGCGCCCATTGATAGAGCATGATCCTGCCGTTCGTTGTCACCTGAAGGGCATAATGGAAGGAATTATTCTCGTCCTTTCTGCTTGAGATGTAAATAGTCCCGCCGTCGACTGTGCCGTCCCGGTTGAAGACTATGCGGTTGGGACCCGCAACCGTAGTATCGAGGCCGGTCCCGATGGCCGGTCCCCCGGCAATCGAAAAATAAGTCATCCCGTCTGCCGCCAGAAGGAGGTTCCCCGCAAGCCTGTTTTGCGCCACATGGACCCCCGGATCAGTGGGAAAGGTGCCGAATATTACGTTTGTCTGGAGGTCCACCCCGCTGAAAACATTTCCGTTGATAGTGCGCGTATCCGGCATGGGGACCGCGAGCGCGGCCTGCTCGGCAGGGACGCAATTATCGTCCACAGGGTTGGAATCTACGCAGCCCGCGTAAAAATTATTATCGAAGGCCACAACAATATTAAACCGGGAACCGAGTGAGGCCACCCGCGCATAGCTCAAAAACTGCTTCAGTTCGAGAGCGCTCCCCTCCGTCCTCGCGAGGCCCGTGGAGCGGGACCTGAGTATGCCCCCGATTCCTATTACCGAAAGTATGGAGAGTATGGAGACGACGACCACGATCTCGGTCAGGGTGTAGCCCCGCTTATGAAAATGCCCGTTCATGGCTTTAGCTCGCGCCATTTCGATTTCTGCGTGCTGGGCTGCTTGGGGCCCGCGTCCTCTTTCAGGGACTCGTCATACCAGACCTCGCTGCTGCCGCTCAGGGCAAGCTGGCCTGTTTCCGCCAGAACGCCTCCGAAGATTTTTACCGTGCCTGTGCCCCCGATCTCGCCCGTGGCATATAAGACGCCCTCGAAATTCACACCGGTGAGCGTGCTATTGCCGGAAACCTCGACCCAGAGCCCTGTGTCCGGATCTATATAGCCCCCGTTGTACTGGTCGGGGTTCTGGACAGAAATTTCCTTGCCTCCTCCGCCCCCGGAGAAATTAACCGAGCCGTCCACGTAAAGACTGCCCTGCGTATATTTGCCGGAAATCTTCTGGGGATCGAAGTTGAGCGTTGTGACCCCGGTGGTCATCTGGACATAGACGAATTCCGTCTTGCCCATGTATTCCCCGTTTGGGTTAAAAAGCGTGCCGAAGGAGATGGGGGGCGTGCCTGCAGGGATCGAGCCCGAAAAATCACCCCTGTAGAAGTTCGTGCCGTCATAGGTGTAAATTGAATTTATGGAGGAGGCATAGCTTTTTACAACGTCCTTTTTCCAGTAGTCGATTTTTACATTCTGGTTCTCATACAAGGCATGGTTCAGGTATGGCCGGGTTGCGGGGGCGTTCTTGTCCGCGCAACCCAGGCAATCGGTGTCGCAGTTCAGGTCCGTTGTCTCGGTCCAGCCCCCGGGCATGCTGATCGTCTCGCCCGCGCCCACGCTCCCTGTGAACCATTTGTCATAGCACTTGGTGGCTGTCCCCTCGGTGGCAATGCAGTCCTTAAGGTCAGGCTCAGCGTTGGGGCATCCATAGGGGACATCCTTTCCGTTGTTGCCCACCACCACGCTTTTCTTTGATTTCAAGTCACCCCATCGGATCCTGGCCGCGCCGTCCCAGGCGGCGGTGCCCGCCGCCTGGGCACCAGCCGTTATGGGCAGCACCGGGGGTTCCATAAGCTCCTGCTCTATCATGCGCCTGAAGCCGCTCGGGGTCTCTACCTCCACCCTCACCGTGCAGATGGGCCGCTCCCCTTCCGCCTGGGGGGATTGCTCCATTCCGATAGGCGGGTAAATGCCGATGAAGATCACCCTTCCCTCGGCGAAATCGTTGAACATGGCATCCAGATACGGCTGATTGAAAATATAGAAGGCAGGCCTCCCGTATCTGTCCCTGAAATCCGCCGAGGCCCCGTCTGGGGCATTGGCCGGAGCGCCGTCCAGTATATTGTAGGCGTCCTCTGCGTCGTCGTAGCCGTCCCCGTTCGGGTCGGCAAACTGGCTGAAATTGGCGTCTATGAATTGCGGCACTCCCTCGGCGTCCTCGAGCCTTTTCCGGAAAAATCGCCACTGAAGGGCGGTGTACGTACCGCCCATGTATTCATCGGTATACTGTATCACCCCCACGCTGCCGGCTGTCCCCCAGGGGCCGTTATAGTTCGCGCCGTCATAAAAAGCGGTTACAACGGGAAGCCCCGTAGTATCGCCCCTGCTCCTCGTGGCGCCGTTTTCATCACGGAGCGCCTCCTTGAACAAGGAACTCACCCGGGCGATCCCGGCCTCGGCCAGGAAGAATGCCTGCTTCTGCTCTTTTGTCACGCCCGATATCTTCGTATCGAGAGTGGACGTGTTTACCATCATCATGGCCATGAGCGTAAGTGCAACGAGGATGACGAGCGCGGTAACGAGCGCTATGCCTTTATTGTCTTTTGCCATCATTTGCATGTCGTGTCTCCTCCCGAGCTGAAAGTGGTCCCCGACCCGCCGTTTGACCATGTGCAGGTCTTTGTCGTGAAATCCGATTTCGTGGCGGTAGAGCTTATCGTAATCCTGTATGCCGGATCGAACTGGTTCGTGGAAAACGAGGTGGCCCCCGTGCCGCTTTCGCAGGGCCAGCACCCCGGGCATCCGCTTGCGCTCGTGAGGGGGCCCAGGCTTTCCATGAAGGACACCGCTCCCCCTGCGTCGTACTGGGTCAGCGTGAAGGAGGCCGAGCTGCCCGCCGACCGGGTGTCAACGGCGCTCCCTGACGAGCAGCCCGACACCGCCGTCAGCCACAATTGGGAGATTGCTATCCTGTTCCAGTTGGGATTAGGTGTTATGCCATCGACCATGAACTGGCTGGAATCGTAATAGGGAGTGAGCCACAGATAGTAGTACCTGTTCTTGGTGTCGTAAGTGTACCCGACAAAACTTGTGGCCTCCGGGGGCTGATAGGGGCCTATCCCGAAATTGCCCTTATCATCGGTCGCAATTATATAGAAGAAAACCCTGTTTCCGGGCTGTACCGGCACTGTGGTCCTGTATGTGCACGAGCTTGTGCTGCAAGAAGTTAGCGCCGTGTTGCACATGTTTACGCCCGTGTAATTCGTGGGCGCGTTCACGTTCTCCGCACCCGTCCCGTCAATGGGGGTTGGGGCTGCCGTGACAGTTGGGTCGGCAACATAATAATAAAGCTTTGCGCCGCACTCCGCGACCGGCACATAGCCGGTCTGGGCCTGGTAGGGCTGGATGCTCGCGCTCACGGTCACATTGGATGTGCTCTCTATAAGGAACTGGTCGGCGCGGAAGCCCGACGGGGGCGCCGTGGCCGAGGTCACCGAATGGGCCGACGGGGCCGTTTGGTAAGTGTTCGCTATCCGGGGGCTACCCGGCACTTTTACGGTGAAAGTGTTCTCCGGCTTGCATTCCGACTCGAGGGAGCCTATGTCCTTTGTGCCGGACTTGTTCTTATAGTAAAGGATCAAATAGAGCTCGGGGTTAACCGTCAGGTTACTGGATGTGAGGGTGAGCGGCCTCGAGCTTGAGTCCACAAAATAAACCCTCAACTTGACACGCGTGATTTCGTCCGAGACGCCTATCGCCCCTGAGGCCAGGATATTTGTGTCTGTTACATCTATCAGGGAGTTCTCGGGCTTCTTGGGGTCGGGCACGGAGGCCTGCCAGATAGTGGCCCAGGTGCCGCTGGTGTTTATGTCTATCCTGGAGATATAGCCCGCCTTGCTGCCCGGCGGCACCCCCCAGTTCTCCCCGTTCCAGTCGAAATTCCCTCGTGTGAGGAGCATATCGGCGGCGGCCGTGTTCTTTATTGTGAACTCCACTATGTTCAGGTTTTTCCCTATGAGTTTTACGGGATAACTCGCATCATCCTCGATCGTTAGCCTGCCCGGCTTGAAGTATGCCCCGAGCGGGTTCGCCTCCACCTCGGTGCCGCCGTTATGCACGCAGTCCACCGGCCTTATCTTGTAGCGGAACTGGCACCTGTCCTTGAGGCCCTGGTTGCTGCACTCGGTCTCCCATTTATTGGAGTCCGCGTAATAGAAGGGCGTAAGCGGGCCGGTGACGGGGTCCGGGGAGAGGTCGTTATAGGCCGCCAGGTTCGTCCCCCTCGAGAGTATATAGCCCCCTATGCCCTCGTCCGGGAAATAGTCGGTGGCCATCGCAATGCAATTTACGGCATAGCCGTTCGCGTCCACATCGCAGGGATAAGCAGGGCATTGGGCATGGGGGGTCCTCGGCCAGAAGAGGGTGATGCCCTTGCAGTAGTTGCCCCCCGTGCCGCACTCCTTGGTGCCCACGCTGTCGGCGTCGCATACCCGGGCGGTTATGCTCCCGAGGCATGTATGCGTCGCGTCGCCTAAGCCGCCGCTCCCGGCCAGGTCGCCTCTTTCATCCTTACAGGCCGAGACGGCATTGGCGTACCGTTTTATCTCGCTCTTTAGCCCACAGCCGTCCACGGTGTATCCGGCAAAGCAGTAATAGCTCTTTGTGGCGCCATCCCAGTGCCCGCTGAAGGAGCCGCCCGAGTCCGCATCCGCCGGGCTTGGGGACCATGCGACGGGGGAAGGTTCCTGGGCGTTGTAGCTGTCCGGCCCGCTGGCCTCGCAGTTCACTGTGGCCTGGTTGCTGAAATTATAAAGCATCTTCGTGTCTGCAAAAGCCGTCGCGCTCGCGTTTGTCCCGCCCATATATATCCTGTAGGTCTTGTTGGCCACGATATACCCGCCCCCGCCGGCACTGATTTCGCCGGGCACGGGCGGGGGCTCGAGCGATTGCACCTTTGCCTTTACGGCCGATGACCTTGCGCTCGTATTAAGGCAGGTGTCCACTGCATCCACCTGGTAGGTGTATTCCACGCATCTATCGACGGGGCCGTGGATGTAGCTCGTCGCACCGGGCACATATACGCTGCCGGAAACATCGGGGGGCGCCGAAAAGAAAAGGTTGTAATTCACCACGTAAGGCTGGCCGAAGACGTCCTGCATATTTCCGTTCACGTCCCTGTCCACGCCGGTCCAGGCCACGGTAATCGTTGCGGCCTGGTCATCCGGGGTGGCGGTCACGTTAGAGGGCACATCGGGGTCTATGTCGTCATTGAGCGGGCCGACCGATGCGGTGGCGGTCGTGGTGCTCATATTCCCGAATATGTCGAAGGCGGCGAGTCTCAGTTCGTATATTGTCGTGCCGTCCGTCTGGAGTCCTCCGAGCTGCCAGGTGGTCCGCTGGGCGGATATATCCACCGTAAGCCACTCCGGGTCCACAGAGCGACGGTAATAGAGCCTGTACCCGTTCAGGTCATGAGTGGTGACCGGGTTCCAGCTTATTATTATCTGTCCGCAGACTCTGGCGTCTATGGCCTGAAAACCCGTGGGGGTCGCGGGGGGTTCCTTTTCGGTCCCGACGGTCGTCCCCAGGTTGTTGATTAGTATCTCCATGGAGGCCTTTCTGAACTGCTGGCTCCCTTGCTGGTCTATCGCCCTGGCAGAAACCGCCACTTTTATTTTTGCGAGGTGCTGGGTGGCATCGTGATTGCCCGCCAGGACCGTAAAGGGGCCTCCCGGGAGTTCCTCCCCATTGGAATTAAAAAATCTGAAAGCCAGCTCATTTATCGAAAACGCGACCGGGACTACCTGCACCCCGGCCCTGCCCGCGATGCTCGACGTGCATGCGACGCCGCCGGGCAAGCCGTCATCGCGGGAACTGACCGTCATTGCGCTCCTGTTGAGGATGTCCGTGCCGGTGTCATAATCGTACCTTATCCGGTCGAGGGCCCCGTCCATGTTCACGTCCCCTTCGAACTCAACGGCCGTAGGGGTGGCTTCAATAAAAATTATCTTGCCCATGGGAGTAGCCGGGGGAAGGGGCCAATCGACGTTGCAGGGGTTTACGCCGAGCCCGCCCCTGATTGCGCCCGCCATCCTCAATTCCATCTCCATCTGCTCGAGCCCGCCTCTGGCCTCCTGCGCTATGCCCGCGAGCTGTTCGTATTTAGTAACAGCGCCTCTGCCGGCTATGAATATGGCGTAAATAAGCCCCGCCACGATCGAAAAAATGCCGAGCGTGACAAGGAGCTCCACAATTGTGAAACCTGCCGCCCTTCTTATAAATTTCCTTTTTATCAGGCCCCCGCCGTTTTTCATAAGGCGACCATCCCCTGCATTGCTATTTTCTTGTGGGTGGAGAGGGTGGCCGGGTCGCTCCCCGGACCGACCCAGTATACGATCACCCTTACAACCATCCTGTTGTCCGTCCCGAGGGCGCCGTTTACGATCTTCTGTATCGTTATTCTTTCAAACCTGTCATAAGGAGAGGCGGGAACATTGCCCCCCGGGTTTGCGTAAAATACGGCGGGGCTCTCCTTGAGCTGCCCGTATCCCTCGATGTCCACGCGCACGGTATCGTTGGCCGTCTCCGCGAGCCTGTCCGCAACAGGGACCGAGTCCTGGTTCAACTGGATGGTGCCGAAGGTGGTCATCGTGGCGTATGTATATCTTTCACCTTTCAGATATTCGAGCTTCTGTTCCACAAGCCTCTGGGCCAGTGTCGAGTTCCAGGAATATGAATTCCCCCTCAGGGCGTACATCTGCATCCCGATCACCCCCAGAATTCCAAAGGCAAAGACCGAGAGGGATATAAGGAGTTCGATGAGGGAAAAACCGGACCGGCCCATTTTTATGGAAATGAAGGGCTTAAGGACACTTCTTGGAATGTCTTCACTCCTCATTGCACATTTCATCGCACGCTTCATCACAGCTAATGAAAGCAAGCTTTGTGCCATTTTAAAAACTTTTAAAATCAGCTACTTGGGCTTTTGCAAGTTGAAATTTATGTAATCCTTTTCACACTTGAAGCAACCCGCTACCCATTTGGATTCGGCGCGAGCAAGTGTGATAAAATAGCCTGAATGGTCAAATTCAGGAAATCCATCCATTCCCTGGCCGGGAAACTGATCCTCACGGTCGGCACCCTAATGACGATCGGAAGCCTGCTTTTGGGGTATTTTTTCATAACTTACGAACGCAAGATCATGATAAAAAACATCCAGAACTACGGCCTCTCCTCGAGCGACCTCATAAAGCGCGCCATCCATTACGGGATGCTCACGGGGCAGAAAGAGGTCATCCAGCAAAACATAGATGTAATAAGCATGGAAAAGGGCATAGATTACATAAGGATATACAATCCCGAGGGGAAAATCGTCTATGCCTCCAATAGAATGGAAATAGGAAAGGCCCCCTACAGCCCTTCCGAGTTCCGGAAGATAATCGAGGCCCGCGAGGTTTCCGGCCTCATCTCCTCAGGGGGCGACAAGATATTGCGCTATACCGTCCCCATTTACAATGAGCCCAGGTGCTTCACCTCCCAGTGCCATTACCATGAAAAAGACCAGCAGGTCCTGGGCGTGCTCGAGTCGGCCTTTGCCACCTCCGAGGTGGACTATATCCTCCAGCAGAACAGGATAACGACGCTCCTCCTCATAGGGCTTTTCATCTTCGGCATCTCCGTCTTTCTCTGCGTAATCCTTTACCACTTCGTCTCGAAACCGGTGGCCTTCCTTGAGGCCGGCATGAAGAGGATAGCGAAGGGGGACTTGGACTCGACTATAGACATACACACCAAGGACGAGATGGGGCTTCTGGCCACGACCTTTAATTCCATGACAAAGGACCTCAAGCGCTACAGGGAGAACATGGAGAACTGGACCCGCTCTCTCGAGGCCGAGGTCAAGAGGAAGACGAACGAGATAATGAGGGCGCAGGAAGAGCTCCTGAACGCCGAGAAGCTTGCCTCTCTCGGGCGCATGGCGGCGGGCGTGGCGCATGAGCTCAACAGCCCCCTTACGGGCGTTGTCACCTTCGCCCATCTCCTGAAGAGCCGCACCTCCCTCGAGGACAAGCAGGCCCAGGAGGACCTCCAGGTCATAATAGACCAGGCCAACAGGTGCTCGCGCATAATCAAAGGGCTTCTCGGCTTCTCGCGCCGGGCAGGGTTCGAGATGGTGGAGATAAACGTGAACGACCTGTTGGACAACACGATCTCGCTCGTCAGGAACCAGGCGCGCTTCCATAATATCCGCTTCGACATAAGGCTTGCGCCCTCGCTCCCCCTCATCCTCGCAGACCCCAACCAGCTCCAGCAGGTATTCCTGAACCTCGTCATAAACGCCGCCGACGCCATGAACGAAAAAGGGGTGATCACGATAGCCACAAGGGTGCTGAGGACGGACGGCGAGCTCCTCGAGATCGAGATCACGGACAACGGCCCCGGCATCCCGGAAGACATGATAGGACGCATATTCGAGCCCTTCTTCACGACAAAGCCTGTGGGAAAGGGCACGGGGCTCGGCCTTTCCGTAAGCTACGGCATAATCAAGCGGCACGGTGGCGACATAGTCGTAAAAAGCGCGCCCGGGCAGGGGGCAAGCCTCTTTATAAGGATACCGGCTCAGAGAAAGAAGACGGAGGAGCAGGCATAAATGGAAACAAAGGGCCGCATTCTCGTCGTGGACGATGAGGAGATCGTGCGTATCAGCTGCCAGAGGATACTCACCCCCATGGGCTATGCCGTGGAGACAACTCCCGACGGCGTGAAGGCGCTCGAACTCATGGGCCGGAACAAGTACGACCTGGTGCTTACGGACTTGAAGATGCCGCACATGGACGGTATGGAAGTGATGGCCGAGATCAGAAAGCGCGAGCCCGAGGCGAAGGTCATAATAATAACGGGCTACAGCACCATAGAAGTGGCGGTCAAGGCCATAAAGATGGGGGCCTTCAACTATATAGAGAAGCCCTTCAGTCCCGACGTGCTCATCACGGCGGTCAAAGAGGCCCTGGGAGAGCATGCTTGAAGCCCCGCGTCCTCGTAATCGATGACGAAGAGATAATCCGCCTGTCCGCAAAGCGCGTCCTCGAACCGGAGGGCTACGAGGTAAAAGCGCCCGCATCACCCGTCGAGGCGCTCTCATTTTTTGACAGGGAAAGCTGGGACCTTGTGCTCCTCGACCTGAAGATGCCTGAGATGGACGGCATCGAGGTCTTAAGGAGGGTCAAAGAGGTCTCCCCCGAAACGGAGGTCGTCATCGTGACGGGGTACGGCACGATCCAGAGCGCCGTCGCCGCCCTGCGGCTTGGCGCCTACGACTACATAGAAAAACCCCTTAACCCCGAAGCCCTCATAAACGCCGTCCGGCGCGCCCTCGAACACAAGGACCTCATAATGGAAAACCTGATGCTCAAAAAGGAGGTGCACGCCCTCTACAGCCTCGAAAACATAATCGGCTCCTCGAAGCCCATGCAAAAGGTCTTCGACCTTGTCGGGACCGTGGCCCGCGTGGATTCTACCGTGCTTATAACCGGGGAATCCGGGACGGGCAAGGAGCTTGTCGCCAGGGCCGTCCACTATAACAGCTTGAGGCGCGAGGGCCCCTTCGTCGTCATCGACTGCGTAACGATCCCCGATGCCCTGTTGGAGGCGGAGCTCTTCGGGCATAAGAGGGGCTCCTTCACCGGCGCCATAACCACGGAAAAGGGCCTTATAGAGCTTGCCGAGGGGGGCACCCTCTTCTTCGACGAGATAGCGAACCTGCCGCTTTCCACCCAGGCAAAGCTCCTGCGTGTCCTCCAGGAGAAGGAGTTCCGCCCGGTAGGGTCCCGCCAGACTATGAAAGCGGACGTGCGCTTCATAGCCGCCACGAACCGGGAGCTGCGCGAGCTTGTCCGGAAGGGCGAGTTCAGGGAGGATTTTTTCTACAGGCTGAATGTCTTTCCAATAAGACTCCCCCCGTTGCGGGAAAGGCGGGACGACATCCCGGCACTGGCCTTTCATTTCCTTAAGAAATACGCGGACGAGACCGGAAAGGACGTGGAGCACATCTCTGCCGAGGCGATGCGCATCCTCCTTGCCGAGCCCTGGCCCGGAAACGTGCGCGAGCTTGAAAATATACTCCACAGGGCCGTCATCCTCGCAAAAGGGAAAACGGTCACGCCCGAAGACATTATCTCATCCGAACCCACCGGGGCCTCCGCGCCTAAAAACCTCCGGGAGCTAAAGGAGGAAAAGAAAAAACTCCGGGAGAACTCGGTCTCGGAGATCGAGAAGGCCTTCGTCATGGACGCCCTCAGGGAGAACGACTGGAATATAAGCCGGGCGGCCCAGTCCGTGGGCATGGAACGCACGAACTTCCACGGCCTCATGAGGAAATACGGGATAAAGAGGGAGCGGGAATAGTTATTAAACCTCGCAGAAAATGGGGTCAGAGAGGCTGCCCCAAAATAGGGAAATTCGCAAGAATCCGTCACCCCCGCGAAAACGGGGGTCCACTTAAAGGCTTGAAAAACATGGATTCCCGCCTGCGCGGGAATGCGTGATGCTCGCTGCACAGTTCTGTCGTTATTATTAATTTTCGGTTACAATCTGCGGCAAACCTCTACCGTCAATTCTTGCGGAGTACAGGAAGCAATTGGTGGGAGAACTCACAATTCTATCCCGCTCATTCCGAACCTTATCATGCCCATGGCCTCCGGATTTCTCCGGAATGGATGTCCAAAATAGGCCGGGAGGTTGGGTTGAACGCATGCAGTTTGACTAAGCAACACCCCAGCAGGTAAAATTTCCCGCTATGCAGAAACACGCCGATTATGTGCCCCTGCATTTGCACTCCGAGTACAGCCTGCTTGACGGGGCCATAAAAATCCCGGAACTCATTGAAACGGCGGCAAAATGGCGGCTTCCCGCCGTTGCCGTGACCGACCACGGAAACCTCTTCGGGGCGGTCGAGTTCTATAAGAAGGCCTCCAAGGCGGGAATAAAGGCCATAATCGGGGCTGAAATATATCTGGCCCCCCGGGGCAGGTTCGACAGGCAAAAGGAAGAAAGCGCCTTTCATCTCATACTCCTTGCCAGGGACAACGCCGGGTACAGGAACCTTGTCCATCTCGTCTCGAGGGCCTACACGGAGGGTTTTTACTACAAACCGAGAATAGACCGGGAGCTTCTGGAAACGTTAAGCGGGGGGCTCATAGCGCTTTCGGCCTGCATGAAGGGCGAGGTCGCCTGGCACCTCTCGCGCGAGATGACGGAGAAGGCGCGGGAGAGCGCCCTGTATTACAGGCGGGTCTTCGGGGCTGAAAATTTTTATATCGAGCTTCAGGAGAACGGGATACCGGAGCAGGTCTTATTGAATAAAAAGCTCCTTGAGCTTGCCCGCGAGCTTGACATTAAGATAGTCGCAACGAACGACTGCCATTATCTGAAGAAAGAGGACGCCAAGGCCCACGACATACTTATCTGCATCCAGACCGGAAAGACGGTAAAGGACCAGGACCGGATGCGCTTTCAGGGCGACGGGCTCTATTTTAAAAGCCCCGAGGAGATGGAAAGGGCCTTTGCCGACCTGCCGGAGGCCCTAAGGAGCACGATAGAAATAGCCGAGCGCTGCAACGTTGACTTTAAGTTAGGCGCTCCCCATCTGCCTAAGTTTCTTCCGCCGGATAATATGCCCGCGGGCAAATACCTGGAAGGGCTTGTGATGAAGGGCCTTAAAGAGCGCTTTGGCGGGAGCGGGATGCCGGAGGCGTACCTGAGGAGGATAGAGCACGAGCTTTCCGTGATACAGAAGATGGGCTACGAGAGCTATTTCCTCATAGTCTGGGATTTCATCAATTACGCGAAGGAGAAAGGCATACCCGTGGGCCCGGGCAGGGGCTCCGCCGCAGGGAGCCTTGTCTCTTACGCGCTCCGGATAACGGAGATAGACCCCATCGAGTACGGTCTCCTCTTCGAGAGGTTCCTCAACCCCGAGCGCATCAGCATGCCCGATATAGACGTGGACTTCTGCAAGGACAGACGTCAGGAGATCATCTCCTATGTAGCGGAAAAATACGGGCAAGATCACGTTGCGCAGATCATCACGTTCGGCACCCTCGGGGCCAAGGCCGCCATAAGGGACGTGGGCCGGGCATTGGATATCCCCTATGCCGAAGTGGATAGAATCGCCAAGCTCGTCCCGGAGACCCTCAACATCACTATAAAAGAGGCCCTCAAGATGGAGCCCCGGCTCTCCGGGCTTTACGAAAGCGATGAGAACGTGAAGGAGCTTATAGATATCGCGCAGAGACTTGAGGGGCTCGCCCGGCACGCATCGACGCATGCGGCAGGCGTTGTCATCGCGCCCGAACCCATCACGGAATTTGCCCCGCTCTATAAAAACCCAACTGACGGCACGATCACAACCCAGTTCGACATGGTCGCCATAGACAGCCTGGGGCTTGTGAAATTCGACCTCCTGGGGCTTAAAACACTCACCGTGCTCGAAAAAACCGTCCGCTTTATAAAAGAAAACGGGAAGGACTTCTCACTTGCCGAAATAAAGGTGGACGATAAAAAAACCTACGAACTTCTGGCCTCCGGGCACAGCACGGGCATCTTCCAGCTTGAAAGCGGCGGCATGCGCGAGATACTCGTAAAGCTGGGCCCGGAGCGGTTCGAAGACCTTGTGGCCCTTGTGGCCCTGTACAGGCCGGGCCCCCTGGGGAGCGGCATGATAGACGAGTTCATAAAAGGGAAAAAGGGGCTTACCCCCGTCAAATACGACCTCCCGGAGCTTAAAAATATCCTGAGCGAGACATACGGCGTTATCCTCTATCAGGAACAGGTCATGGAGATAGCGCACAGGCTTGCCGGGTTCACGCTCGGGCAGGCCGATATCCTCCGGAAGGCAATGGGGAAGAAACTCCCGGAGGAGATGGAAAAGCAGAAAGAGGCCTTCATTAAGGGGGCAAAAGCTCACGGCATACCGGAAGGGAAGGCCAAAAAACTTTTCGACCTCATGGCCAAGTTCGCCGAATACGGCTTCAACAAGTCCCATTCGGCCGCATATGCGTATGTGGCCTTCCAGACCGCGTATCTCAAGGCCCACTACTCCGTGGAGTTCATGGCGGCCAACATGAGCGTGGAGCTCGACAACACCGACAAGATACTCAAGTTCATAAAAGAGTGCCATCTGATGGGGATAAAGGT
>Ga0214473_10005267_pt1 | contig 15517 bp, 8 predicted proteins | sample RVTome_7_FD_203509 | JGI IMG/M metagenome (GOLD analysis project Ga0214473, IMG submission 203509) | Soil microbial communities from uranium-contaminated site in the Upper Colorado River Basin, Wyoming, United States - RVT98D197 | ecosystem: Environmental > Terrestrial > Soil > Contaminated >... | reverse complement strand
ACGGGCTTCCGCTCGAGATCCGCGAAGTAGCTCTCCCGTCGCGCGAGCGTGCGTCCGGACAGATCGAGCGTGCCATTGCGCTCGTCGAGGAAGCTCGCGTACGCGTCGAGGTGACGGCTGCGCTCCTCGCTGGAGAGGACGCGGAAGGGGTCGAAACGCCGCGGCCCGGGCTCCCGACGCACAGCGGTCGCTCGATTCTGCATGGGATCCTCCGCGGGCGGGGCGTCGAGGCCCCGCCCGATGCGCTGGCGCAGGCGCCGGCCGTAGAAGTCGAGGGCGTTCGTCGAGAGCAGACGCTCGGCGTGGTCCGGATCGATGCCCGGCCGATCCGCGACGAGTCGCACGCAGCCGCGGAGCGTTGCGTCCCAGTGGCCGTAATCGAGCGCCATTCCGCACAGGCGCTTCCCCGCCTCCCCGAGGGCCGACGCCAGATAGACAGGCGCGGGATCGTCCGGCTCGACGCTCAGGAAGATCTGGCCCCGCTCGAGGTACTCGAGGGGGTCGCGCTTCAGCCGGGGATGCTCCTCGCGAAAGGCCCGTAGCTCGTCTGCCGTCGCCTCCGCCTCGGAGTGCTGGAACAGCATCGCCAGGAGCTTTCGGGCCTTCCGCAGCAGGCGCCGGTCACCGGCCGTGCTGCGCTCGCGCGCGAGCTCGAGCAGGAACTCGGGAACGGACGGCTCGACGCTTGGATCGAAGTCGACGATCCGCTTCTCCCAGTGCTCGTGCAGCGAGTGGAAGAAGTCCGGGGCCCAACCGGCGCCGGCCTCGAGGAACCCGAAGCGGAGCCGCGGGAACTGCTCCATCACCCCGTCGAAGATGAGCTTCGCGATCGCCATCTGCTGGAGGGTCCGATTGGCGAAGACGTGGACGAGCGTGAACGTGTCCAGCTGGTCGGCCGCTCCAGCGGCGAGGCCCATGCCCGGCGCACCGTGGATGCCGATCGCGACGTCGAGGCGCTCGGCTTCCGCGTAGATCGGGTAGAAGTCCGGATGGGAGAGCGGCTTCGGCACGCGAAGCTCGGGAAAGGCCTCCGGAGCCGCCGGGTGCGGCCCTGGGAGCTGCGGAGCGATGGTGACGGCCGGCATGCCGAGCTCTTCCACGCAGCGCCGCATCTCGAGCACCGCCTCCTGGGGATCCTGGAGGGGAAGCACGGCGACGGGATGGAGCCGATCGGAATGGGAGCGGCAGTCCTCGTGGATGTAGTCGTTGTAGGCGCGACAGAGAGCGACAGCGAGCTCGGGGTCCGCGAGGCCGGCGAAGCCGAGCGTCATCGAGCCGTAGATGACCTGATGGTCGATGCCCTCCCGATCCATGTGCTCGAGGCGAACCCGGTTGAACAGTCCGCCGATCGTCGTCTCCGGGTGATAGGGGCGATAGGTGCCCTTCCCGAGGCCTTCGGGCTGCGGAAAGATCCGCACGAGGTCGCGGGTTCCGGTCGCCGGGTTTCGATCCAGGATCCGGAAGCGCTGCTCTCCGAAGCGGTCGCGCATCACGGAGAAGCGATCCCGGTGCTGCGCCGGGATGAAGTCGAGGAAGATGAGGGGGTTCTCGCACTTGTGGCTGTCGGAATCGATGACCGGGTACGAGCGGGACATTGCACTCCCCCCACCGGTCTATCGCCAAACCTCTACACACACTTGAGTGCACCGGATCTACCAGCACGCCTTCCTCATTGGCGACGCGGGGCGCAAGAAAACTGGCAGCCCCGGTCGACAGGTGTTCGGTCCGCGATCGAGGAGTGGCCACCGGTGCCCGCGGAGGGGCCCGGAGCCCGCCCAGGAGTGGAGCCGAAGGCGCTCCGCGGCGATACCGCCGTCCGGGCGGCGCGGCCCGCAGCAAGCGTTCTAAGCCGTCTTCCGGATCCGTCTCAGTACTTCCACCCATGGCGCCGTCATCGAGCCCGCCGATGAGACGGACGGAGACCTGGATCCGGGGCTTCGCTCCTCCGAAGCCGACGGCGCACTGGGGGCGGCGTTCGGGTCTGCCGGTCGCGACAGGAACGCGGGAGGGATCGGGTGTCCGCGAAATCCTCGCCTCCGAAGGCCGGGCGTGCCCTGCTGCTGGTCAGGACGCTGCTCCTGACCCTCGGCATCGTCTTCCTCTCGGAGACATCGATCATGCTCGTCCTCCCGTTGGCGCTGCCCAACGCGGCGGGCTCCATGAGCGGGGCCCTTGCGGACGCGGTCGGGCTCTCGATCCTCTGCGCTCCGCTCCTGTGGATGCTGGTCGTGAAACCGTTACAGCGCGGGATCGCCTCCGAGCAGGCGCGCTTCCGGCAGCTGATCGAAGTGGCGCCCGACGGACTCCTCGGAACGGACACCGCGGGTCGCATCGTCCTCGCGAACTCGCGAATCGAGGAGCTCTTCGGCTGGCAGCGCGAGGATCTGCTCGGACGGCCGATCGAGATGCTGATCCCGGAGAGGTTCCGCGAGCGCCATCGAGCACAGCGCCAGGCGTACGTCAATGCGCCCGCACCACGTGGAATGGGACGAGGCGTCGAGCTCTGGGGATGCCGCTCCGACGGAAGCGAGTTCCCCGTCGACATCAGTCTCGGAAACTCGATGACACCCCAGGGAAGCATGGTCCTGGCTGCGATCCGGGACGTATCCGGACGCAGGAAGATCGAGCAAGAGCTTCGCGAGGCCAACGAGACCCTCCAGAGGTGGCTCGAGCGCCTCGAGCGCCGCAATCAGGAGGCGACGCTGATGAACGAGATGGGCGACATCCTCCAGGCCTGTCAGACCAGCGACGAGGCCTGGAGGGTCGCGTCGGACTACGCCAGACGGATCCTCCCGGTCCCCTCCGGCGGCCTCTATGCGCTCGATCGACGTCAAGGCACCGTGAGGCCGATCTCCACGTGGGGAACCCTTTCGGGGCAACGGGATGCGCTGGAGCGTCACCAGTGCTGGGCGTTGCGGCTGGGGCGGCCGCATCGGTGGAGGTCCAGCGAGTCGGGTGCCGTGTGCAGCCACGCCGCAGCCGTGGGCGGGGCAGGTTGCCTGTGCGTTCCGATTCGTGCCCAGGACGAAGCTGTCGGAGTCATCTTCGCTCCGCTGGACGCCGGAGGTGTCGGTGGTCTCGACGTCACCGATCTCGAGAGTCTCACCGTCGGCGTGGCGGAGCGGATCGGGATGGCAGTGGCGAACGTCGAGCTTCGGGAAGGCCTGCGCCAGCGATCGATCCGAGACGGTCTCACGGGCCTCTTCAACCGCCGGCATCTCGACGAGCATCTGGAGGCGATGGCGCAGGGCGGCCACGCGGGCCCCGTCGCCTTCCTCCTGTTCGACGTGGATCTCTTCAAGAAGGTCAACGATGCGTACGGGCACGCCGCCGGCGATCGGGTATTGCAGTCGGTGGCACGGGTGCTGACGAGGTGGGTGCGCCCGGAGGATCTGGCGTGCCGCTACGGCGGGGAGGAGTTCCTGGTCGTGATGCCGACAAGCCCGGCGGAGCTGGCGCTCGAGAGAGCCGAGTCGATCCGGAAGGACGTGGAACGGATGACCTCGAGGTACGAGGGCGCGACGCTGCCACCCGTCACGATCTCGGCCGGCGTGGCGCTGCTCTCCCCGGACGGGGGCGATCCCCGCGACGCGGTCCGCGCGGCCGACGCGGCTCTGTACCAGGCGAAGGCCGGCGGGCGCAACCGGGTCGTGCTCGCGGAGGAGCCGAAGGAGGCGAGACTCACCGAGGGAGACGCCCGCAGGGCGGTGGGCCGCTAGGACGGCGAAACGCAGCTGCGGACGCCCGTTAGGCCGCGCCGATCGGAGCGCTCCCGCCCGTCCTCAGGCCAGCGCGCTGCGCAGAGCCTCGAGCAGCGCGTTCGCGCGGTAGGGCTTCGGCAAGAAGGCCGCCACGTGCTCGAAATCGCCGTTGGCATCGGTGTCCGCGCCATAGCCGCTCGACATCACGACGCGCACGTCCTCGCGAATCCTGCGGAGCTCGCGAAGCACCACGTCGCCGCTCATCCCGGGCATCGTGACGTCGAGCAGCACCGCGACGACCGAGTCCGCGTGGACGCGAAAGAGTTCGAGGGCAGCGTGGCCGTCCTCGGCAGCGAGCACCTCGAAGCCCGCGCCCGTGAGGATGCGAGACACGACACTGCGCACGTACGGCTCGTCATCCACGACCAAGACGACACCCTGTTGTCGCCAATCCTCGCGGTGGGATTGCATGTGCGCCGGAGGCAGCGCGGCGTACCGGGCGTCCGCTCCCGGAAGCAGGATCGTGAACGTGGTTCCCCGCCCGGGCGCCGAGCGCAGCCGGACGGCTCCGCCGTGGCTTCGCACGATTCCCAACACCGCGGCGAGGCCGAGCCCCCGGCCCTGGAACTTCGTGGTGAAGAATGGATCGAAGATCCGCGACTGCGTGTCGAGGTCCATGCCGACGCCGGTGTCCTCGACCTCCACGAAGACGGTGTCCCCCGGCGGCTCCGGCTCGAGCCTCAGCACGCCGTCCACTGCCGCGCACTGCTTGTCGAATCTCCCCGTGCGCACCCGGACCACACCGTCCTCGCCGCCCAACGCGTCCGACGCGTTGGTAATGAGGTTGATCACGATCTGACGGATCTGCGTCGCGTCCCCGCGCACCAGCGGCAATCCGCTGGACGCGGCGAACTCGAGTCTGGCCGTCTTCGAGATGGAGGCACGCAGCAGATGCAGCATCTTCTCGACCAGCACGGACACGTCGATCGGTTCGAGATCGACCCGGCCGCGCCCCGAGTACGCGAGCATCTCACGGACCAGCTCTGCCGCGCGCGTCGCGGCGATCCGGATCTGCGCGATCTCGTCGCGGCCGGGCGACTCGTCCGGCAGCGCGGCGAGCGCGACGTCCGCACCGCCGAGGATCGCGACCAGCAGATTGTTGAAGTCGTGCGCGATACCGCCGGCCAGGACGCCGAGGCTCTCGAGCTTCTGCGTGTGCTGGAGCTGGAGCCCGAAGCGCTTGCGTTCCTCCTCCGCGATCTTCTGCGCGGTGATGTCGCTTTCCGCTCCGACCATGCGGAGCGGTCGGCCCCCTTCATCGCGCAGCACGACGCGTCCGCGGTCGAGGCTCCAGCGCCAGTCCCCCGACGCGCTGCGAATGCGGTACTCGCAGGTGTAGTCATCGGTTTCGCCGTCGATACAACGCTGAAACAGCGCCAACACGCGCTCTCTGTCGTCGGGATGGATCAATCCGCTCCAAAACGCGATGTCCGATTGCCGCCGCTCGGGTGGATAGCCGAATCGCTCGCGCCAGCTGTCGCTCAGGAACAGCGTCCCGGTGGCGACGTTCCAGTCCCACGCGGCATCGACGATCGCGTCGAGCGTGATGCGGAGGCGCTCCTTCTCCTCGTGCAACGCGCTCTCGGCCTGACGCCGCTGGGCGATCTCGCTCGTGAGCTTCCCCACGAGGTGGTCGACGCGCCAGGCCTGGCGGCGCAGCGCATGTTGGTGGAGAGCCAGGAGCGCGCTCAGGAGACCGCCACCCACCAGCGCCAAGAGCGGCGCGAGGGAAGTGTGGCGCGCGAGGAACTGCTCGGTCGGGATCTGTATCAGGGTGAAGCGTCGGCCTCCGAAGTCGAGCATCGAGACCTGCGCGAGCGCGCCGCGCGCGCCGCGGGTCGCGATGATGTCGGCCGGCGCAGGATTCTCGGGCAGATTCGTGCGGTCCGGCGTGTAGATCACCCGGTTCCCATCCGGTCCCGACGGCTCGAGCACGTGCATCTCGATGTCCGACTCGCCGAACTCCCTGAGCGCGGGAGCGAGGAGATCGTCGCCGCGCAGCACGGCGACGAAGTAGCCGAGGAGCGCCGTGCGGCGTTCGCCGCTGTTCGAGGTCGGAGCACCGGGACGGTATCGCGGCTGAAACAACAGAAAGCCCGTGTCCTCGGGGGACGGGACGAGCGACAGCGGACCGGCCAGCGCGCGCTCGCCGGTGTCGCGCGCGCGAACGAGGGCGGCGCGCCGCATCGGTTCCGCGCCGACGTCTAGACCCAAGGCCGCCGCGTTGCCCTCCGTCGGCTCGAGATAGAAGGCCACGATGTATTCGGAGCGCGCGCCCGCCGCAACGAGCGCGCGATCCGGGGCCAGCTCGCGGATCCCATACCCCGGGAGCCCTTCGCGCCGTCCGGCATCTTCGTGCGCGGCGCGATCGCTTGCGAGCACGAGTGGGTTCCACCCGAGACCGAGGATCGCGTCGTTTCGTACCAGGAGCGGGGCCGTCATCGATCGGAACTGGGCCCGGGTGCCGGCGCCCGGGATCTCGACGAGCAAGGAGATGGTCTCCAGCACGTCGACCACGTGGTCGAGCTCGTGCCGGACCGAGCGCGCGCGCACCTCGGCGCCGAGGCGCACCTCCGCGGCGAGGGCGCGAGACTCGGTGTCGCGAAGGATCTGCCAGACCAGGAGCGTCACCGCGAGGCCCGAGAGCGCCACGAGCCCCGTGCGGGCCCACGTCCGCCGGGGCGAAGATCCGTCGTTGACGGAACTGGGTCGGGTCTCGTCGCCGGGCTCGTGCAGGCTGGTCTCCCGTCGCAGATACGCGGCATCTGGGAGGTCCGGTGCGGTCGATGCCCCACGGGGGGGCTGCGACGCGGGAAGGAACATATCAGATGGTGGGGCTGGTTCGGGGCGGGTAGCTACAGCGGAACCGCCCGGTGGGTATCCGGACGACCGCATGGCGGCGTGCGAGGTCCCTGGCGGCAGGGCCGTCCGGCGCCGGCGGTGCGTGGAATCAGGACGTGGCGGCTCCTTCGAGAATCTCGCGCACCCTCGCGATCAGATCGCTCGACGAGAATGGCTTCGGGAGGAAGCCCACACCGGGGGGAAACTCCCGATCGCGAAGCGACGGATGGTTGAGATAGCCGGAGACCAGAAGCAGCCTGGTGTGCGGCCGGATGGCTCGCAGTCGCTCGACCAGCTCGAACCCGCTCATGTGGGCCATGACGACGTCCGACACCACGAGGTCGAACTCGGGCTCGCGGGTCGCGATCTCGAGCGCGCGGTGCGCGCTCTCGCAGCCGACGACCTCGTAGCCGGCGATGCGCAGCGTCCGTTCGAGAGCGTCGCACAGGTCGGGCTCGTTCTCCACCAGGAGGATTCGCGCGCCGTGGTGCGGAGATCCGCAGTCGAGCTCCGTCTCTCCGGCCGCCAGCGGCGCGCCCTCCTCGAGCGGCCAGTAGAGCTCGAAGCGGGCCCCCTGGCCCTGCTCGCTCAGGACGCGCACCCGTCCCCCCGCCTGCGTCACGATTCCGTAGACGATCGAGAGACCGAGCCCCGTGCCCGAGCCGGGCTTCTTGCTGCTGAAGAACGGGTCGAAGGCGCGCTCTCGCGTCTCTCGGTCCATGCCCGTGCCGGTGTCGGTGGCCGCCACGAGCACGTAGGCCGAGGCTTCCTGATCGGCGCCGTTCGCGAGCTCGCGGGGCAGGCCCCCGCGCAGCACCCGCGTCTCGACCGTGAAGACGCCGCCGCTCGGCATCGCATCGCGCGCGTTGAGGGCGAGGTTGAAGAGCACCTGTTCGACCTGGTCCGGACTCGCTCGCACCGGCTGGGGCGCCGGATCGACGTCGAACACGACCTCCGTATCCTCGCCGAGGAGGTGTTGAAGCGTGGCCTTCGACTTCTCGATCACCTCGCGCACGTCGGCCACGCGGCTCGCGACCCCTCGACCGCGCGCGAAGGTGAGGAGCTGCTGGGTGAGCCTGGCCGCCTGCTCGCTCGACTTCCGGATGCGTGCCACGTCGTCCCGCAGCGGACTGCTCGCCGGCAGCGAGTCCATCAGCAGATCCGCGTGGATCCCGATAGCGGTCAACAGGTTGTTGAAATCGTGTGCGACACCGCCCGCCATCCGGCCGAGCGCCTCGAGCCGCTGGGAGAAGCGCAGGTCCGCCTCCAGGCGCTCGCGTTCCTTCATCTCCGCCTGGAGGCGGTGATTCGCCTGCGCGAGCTCCCCGGTTCGCTCGGCGACCCGTCGCTCGAGCTGCTCCTGGGACTCGCGAGCCAGCCGCAGGCGATCCCGTTGCACCGCGAGCCGGACGTAGAACAGGACGCAGACCGGAAGCATCCCACCCCAGTACGCGAACTTGAGCGGGTCGGGCCTCGCGACGGAGAGGAGGATGCCCAGACCCAAGACGAATCCGGAGTACGCGAGGATGTTCGGGATCGTGCGGATGGAGGCGAGCGTGGTGATCACCGCCATCACCGAACCCACCGCGTAGAGCGGATACATGTCGTTCAGGGAGGCGAGCAGGTATATGTGGAGCGTGACGAGCGCCGAGCAGACGTGGAAGCAGGACAGCAGATGCCGCTCGACGAACGCGATCCGCAGGGAGGCCAGACCGACCGCGAGGAAAGAGCCCGCAACGAGCCACCACGCGAACCAGGGGTCGGTCGCCCCTTCCGGGGAGAACAGGTGCCACACCGGGTACGGGAGCGTCGAGAGGACGAAGACCTTGCGGAGCCCCGCGGGCTCCAGGTCCCAGTTCGGCGAGTCGGTGCTGCGCCGGGTAGCGGACTTCACCCCACGGCGATTCTAGCACCGCCCATCCGCGGGTTTCCGGAAATCGCATCGTGCACGCCGCTCGGGGGCGGCCCCTCGAGGCCGCTCGCGGCCCCCCGGGATTCACGCGGGCTGACCGCACGCCGTGCCTTCGGCGCGCTCGGCGTCGGGGGACACGGCGCGGCGGTTGCGGCCGCTCCGCTTGGCGAGATAGAGCCCGCGGTCGGCCCACTCGATCAGATCCGCGGACGAGATCACGACACCCGGCCTCATGCTCGCGACGCCAAGGCTGAGCGTCACGTGCGAAGCGACGTCCGACGCCTCGTGCGGGACCGCGAGGTCGGCGACGCGCCGCCGCATCGCCTCCGCCAGGCTGCACGCCGCCTCGCGCGGGGTGCTCGGCAGGAGCACCGCGAACTCCTCGCCTCCGTAGCGAGCGGCGACGTCCGTGGCGCGGCGAGCGCAGGCGCGGAGCCCGTCGGCGACACGCCGGAGACACTCGTCACCCGCGACGTGGCCATAGCGATCGTTGAAGCGCTTGAAGTGATCGACGTCGGCGAGGATCAGGGACAGCTCCGTTCGATCGCGAAGGGCGCGCCGCAGCTCCATTTCCAGGCTCTCGTCGAAGCGCCTTCGGTTCGCGAGACCGGTGAGACCATCGTGCGCGGCCACGCGCTCGAGCTCCGCGTTCTTGAGCTCGAGCTGCGTCTTGAGCGCCGCGAGCTGCCGAAATGCGACGTCGCGCTGGCACCTGGTCAGGTAGCTCCTCGAGTGGGAGCGGACCCGCGCCGCAAGCTCGATCGGATCGGGGATCTTGACCAGATAGTCGCTGGCGCCCAGTTCGAAGGCACGACTCTTGTCCCGCGGGTGCTCCCGGGACGACAGGACGATCACCGGAACGTCCCGAAGGACGGGGTCGAGCCGATAGCGTCGCAGCATCGCGAAGCCGTCGGCGTCCGGCATGACGAGATCCTGGAGGATTACCGTCGGCTCGAAGGCCCGCGCGGCATCCAGCGCAGACGTCGAGTCGAAACAGGCGTGGAACTCGACCTCCAGCTGGCTCGTGAGCGTCCACTTCAGCACGTCGACCATGCAGCGCTGGTCGTCCACCATGAGGACCCGCGGCCGCTCGCCCGTCGGAGCGTGCGCGCCGCCCGCGTCCGATCTCTCGCCCGCGCGGGACGCGATTCGCGCATCCGCTCCGCTCCCGCCCGCCACCCCATCGCCACCGATGCTGGCGCTCGCGACCCGGCTCGTCCGATCCACGTGCCCCTCCAGCGCGCATCTGCGCTTCATCGCAGGCGCGACACGTAAATCGGTCGCATGGACATTCCTGTTTAGCTCCGAGCACGCTCCGGTCTTCGACGACTGCCGTCGGCGCAAAGGGTCTCCGTAGAAGCCCCCCCTGCCCTCCGTGGAAATCCCGCGCGTGAATCCCGTGCTCATCGGATCCTGCCGATCGTGGGTACGACCGAACCGCTCTGCATTGGAGCGAGGGGGGACGAGCGTGGAGAGCGGGAGGGACGACCGGCGTCCGAAGGCCGACTCCGCGACGGAGAGCGCGCTTCGAGAGAGCCTGCCCGACGTCGCGGGCGGGCTCGCGAGCGTCTACGGTCTCCTCGCCGTCGGGCACGCCTACTGCATGCCCGCCGCCGTGGCTCCCGCGGCCGTCGCATTCGCGGGCGCGAGCTCCGCGCTCTCCTTCGGCCTGTGGCTGCGCTGGCGGAGCTGTCCGCCCACCTCGCACGTGTCGTCCTGGGTCGCCGCCATCGGTGCGCTCGGCTTCGCCAACGCTGTGCTCACCCTCGCTCTCTCGCCCGTGCCCCGGGAAACCACCGGGATCGCCGTCTTCGTCCTCGGCTCGGGCCTCCTCTTCCTCTCCCGGGCCCGCCTCCTCGCGATGATCGCCGTGGGCTTCGTCGCATGGGCGGCGGCGGCCTGCCGCACGCCCGCGGACCCCGGCTGGCCGCAAGCCGGCTTCGTGCTGGCGCTCGTCTCGGCGCTCTCGCTCCTGATGCAGTCCATCCGCACGCGCTACGAGCGGGTGTGCATCGAGCTCCTCGAGGGCCAGGCCCGTCTTCGCGACAGCATCGCCGATCTGAGCGAGAGCGAACGGCGCTTCCGGATCATCGCCGAGTACCTCGCGGACGGGATCCTGACGATCGACGAACACGCCCGGATCCAATTCGCGAACGGCGCGGTGAGTCGCATGCTCGGGTATCCTGTCGAGGATCTCCTCGGTCGGGAGCTGTCGTGCATCGTCCCGGAAGGTATGCGGGAGCGCGTCCGGGGGATCCTCCGGCTCTGCGCCGACATGGGGGCGCAGAGCATCGGCGCGGAGGGTGTGACGCTCACGGCGCTCCACGCCGACGGGAGCGAGGTTGCGGTCGAGATCTCTCTTGCGGAAACGAGGCTCGACGGCCGTCGCATGCTCCTTGGTGCCGTTCGCGACATCCGCGCCCGCAAACGCGCAGAAAACGCTCGACTGGAGCTCGAGCGCCGGAGTCTGCAGACGCAGAAGCTCGAGAGCCTGGGGCTCCTCGCGGGCGGCATCGCGCACGACTTCAACAACCTGCTGGCCGTGATCCTCGGTCGCGCGAACGCGGCCCTCGAGGATCCCGCCGAAGAGAAGGCGGTCCGGGAGGATCTGGCGGAGATCCGTGGAGCAGCGGAGCGCGCCAGGTCACTAACCCGACAGCTGCTCACCTGCGCGGGGAGAGGACCCTCGAGCCCGCTCCCGATCTCGCTCTCCCGCCACGTCGCCATGATCTCCGATCTATTTCGGAGCTCGATCTCCAAGCGGATCCGCATCGCCTTCGATCTGCCTTCGGAGCTTCCGCCGATCGAGGTCGACCCCGGCCAGCTCCGGCAGGTGGTCACCACCCTCGTGATGAATGCTGCCGACTCGATCGGCGACGAGGAGGGCTGGATTCACGTCGCAACCAGGGTGTGCATCCTCACCGAGAGCGAGAGCGCCCAGTTACTACCGGCGCTCGAGCGGAATCCGGGCCGCTATGTCTGTCTCGAGGTGTCGGACGACGGCTGCGAGATTGATTTGGACGACCTGACTCGCGTCTTTGACCCCTTCTACTCCAGGAGGGGCGCCGGGGGTGACCTCGACCTCGCGTCGCTGTTGGGAATCGTACGACAGCAGGGCGGCGGAATGCGTGTCCAGAATCGACCGGATGGGGGAACCTGCTTCGAGGTGTTCTTCCCCGCCTCGGCGGGCCCCTTAGACACCGCGTCGTCGCTCAGAGGCGAGAGTCCGGGCGGCGGCGGCCGTATCCTCGTGATCGAGAACGAGCCGGGCGTGCGGCAGGCGCTGCGGCGAACGCTCGAGAGGCTGGGCTTCGAGGTCGAGGAGGCATCGGAGGGCCGCGCCGGCATCGCGCGCGTGGCCGCCGACCGCGACGCCTTCTCGGCCGTCGTCCTCGACCTCAGCATGCCCGGGCTCGGCGGCGAGGAGACCTTCGCGGGTCTCCGGAGCATCGCGCCGCAGCTCCCCGTCGTGCTGTGCAGCGGCCACGACGGAACCGACACCTCGAAGCGCCTCCTCGACGAGGTGGCGGTCACCTTCCTCCAGAAGCCCTTCAGCTCCGCGCAGCTCGCGAGCTGCCTCCACTCGGTGCGCCGGAGCCAGTCTCCCGCGCCCGGCCCCTAGCCGGTTGCCTTCGGCTCGGGGCCGATCCTGAGGGGGATGCCGTCGGCGTGGTGCACCGCGATGCGGCGGGCCTCGTCGAGCAGGAGCACCTCGCGCACGCCCGATCTGGCCAGACGATCGATCATGTGCCGGGCCGCCTCCCCACGCTCGCCGTAGGGTCGCTCGGCCCAGCCTGCCTTCACCGTTCCGACGAAGAGGGGTCCGGAGCCCGATCCACTGCGGTAGCCGGAGGCGATCTGAGGCGACAGGGCCGCGAGCTCATGGGCGGAGAACACCCGCACGTCCTCGCGCGGACGGCCCCACCAGGCATGGACCGCGAGACCCAGGAGCATCGCGACTCCGACCAGCCGTGCGATCGTGCGGGTGCGCCTCGCCGGCCGCGGACCCGACGGCTGCGGACGCGGCGAAGACCCGGCGACCGACGCCATCGGGAGGGAGGTCGCCCAGCGGATGTCGGAGGGGTTCGACTCCCCGCTCCGGGCGGTCGTCGTGCCCGGCCGGGGTGTGCGGCGGCCGCCCTGCTGCTCGACATCGTGCCCCCACACCGTCGCGTCGCAGAAGACGACGGCGCGAAGCACGGGGGACGCGAGGATGGAGACGCCGAGCCCGGCCTTGAGCGTATCGAGATCTCTCGTGACGGCTTCGACCCCGTCCCGCTCGCGGCGCTGCGCGATCTCGAAGAGCGCCTGCTCCGCGCGCTCGAGATCGCCCCTCGGAGCCGCGCCGGAGCGCTCCGCCAGCGACCGCAGCCTCGGGGTCAGCGCCACGGGATCGCGCACGACACGGCGGCGGCCGTCTCCGTCCTCGGTAGCGAGCAGCGTGGCCAGCTCCACGACGATGGCGAGGCGGTGATCGAGCCGCTCCTCCTCCTCGAGCAGGAGGTCGAGCAGCGTCGTCGCCGCTGCGCGGCTCGTCCGCTCGATCCCCTCCAGCAGGGAGCGACGCCGCGCCGGGAGAATCCGATCGAGACACGCGCGAAGGACCGCGGCATAGCCGCAAAGCGCGGCATCCAGCCGGGCGAGTTCGTCGCGGATGCCGTCCGATCTTGCCGGGGCTGCAAGCGGCTCGCGCGATCTCGCGTCCTCGCCACCCGTCGGAGCGGCCAGGGCCAGCAGTCGCGCGTGGACGTCGCGCGCGAAGCCGTCGAGCCTCTGCGACTCGTGCGTCGCGAGGATCGGCGCGAGCGCCTGTGCGGCGGAGCGGAGCTCGGAGAGGCGCCGCTGCCGCTCGAGCACTTCTCTCCGGCCGGTGGGCGCGACGCCAGCCGTCCGTCCAGAGCCGTCCTCGCCCGAGCCCGTAGTCCTTCGCACCCTGTCCATCCGCAGAGCCTCCGATCCACGCTGCCGCGTCTAGTCCTCGCCCTTCTCTTCGCCGTCCCCGCTCTCCTCGCCGGACCCCGGCGGAGAGCCCCCGTCCGACCCGCCCCCGGAAGGGCGGGGGCCGGAGGAGTGGGTCACCGTCGTGGTGGTGTTCGAGATGTCGTCCGAGAGGACGACGATCCGATCCGCGTTCACGAGCTCCTGCGATCCCGCGCTCGCGATCTGCGGAAGGAGTACGGCGAACGCGCCCCGCAGGAGCGCCCCGCGGCCGCGCGAACGTCTGTTCCTGGCCATGCTGTCCTCCCCGTGCCCGCACGCTCGGATCTCGAATCCCCGCGCGGCGTCAACGCTCCACCGTGAGGTGGTTCTCGATCATGAGGATGTCCAGCACGCCGTCGCCGGAGTCGAGGTCCGCAGTCGCGAGCGCCTGGAAGTTCCCGCGCGGATCCCCGCCGTAGGGAAGCGCGCGGATCGCGAACGTGTAGGTGGGACCCTGGATCGTGCGCTCGTCGATGCGCCGGCTCCCGTCGAGCACGAAGCCGATCTCGTCGAAGGTGTCACCGTAGGACCGTTCGGCCTGGAAGTGGACCTGCTGCGCGTGGTAGATGCCCGCGAGACCCAGGACTGCCTCCGTGCGCCGAGCTCGCATGGCCGAGGCCCGAAACGTGGAAACGGCGATCGCTACGAGGATTCCGACGACCACCAGCACGAGCACGATCTCGAGCAGCGTGAAGCCCTCGCTGCCCGGCGCTCGGGCGATGCCGCGTCTCGACGCTACCGGCCGCACGCAGCCATCACCTGCGCGAGGTCCGTCGCACCCTCCAGGCACTTCCGAGCGCCGTCCTCGAGGAGACCCGTCGTTCCCCCGCGGACCGCGAGCGCGCGGATCGCATCCGGATTCGCGCGCGCGTGGATCGCCGCGCGAAGATCGTCGTCCACGACCAGCAGCTCGTGGAGGGCGATCCTGCCGCGGTAGCCCGTCCCGCGGCACGCCTCGCAGCCGCGGGCGCGCCAGAGGAGCCGCCCCACCCGGAGCGAGCCTCCCGAGTCTCCGAGCACAGCCCGGAGCGCCTCCTGCTCCCCCTCCGGGGCGGGCTCGAGCGAGCGGCACCTGTCGCAGAGACGCCGGGCGAGTCGCTGCGCGAGCACCCCTAGCAGCGCGTCCCCGAAGGCGAAGGGATCGAGACCCATCTCGATCAGCCGCGTCACCGTCTCGGGCGCGCCGTTCGTGTGGAGCGTCGAGAGCACCAGGTGTCCGGTGAGCGCCGCACGGATCGCGATGCTCGCCGCCTCGAGATCTCGCATCTCGCCGATCATGATCACGTCGGGGTCGGCGCGCAGGAAGGCTCGTAGCACCTCCACGAAGCCGAGCCCGATCTTCGGGCGGATCTCGACCTGGCGCAGCCCGGGCTGGGCGATCTCGATCGGGTCCTCGGCGGTCCAGATCTTGCGGTCGACCGTGTTCACGTGCCGGAGCAGCGAGTGCAGCGAGGTGGTCTTTCCGGATCCCGTGGGTCCCACGCAGAGGATGAGACCGCACGAGGCAGCCATCAGACGCTCCAGCTCGCGCCGGTTCCGCTCGGAGAGGTCCAGCTGCTCCCACGTCAGGGGCTTCGAGGATCCGAGCACCCGGAGCACGACGTCCTCGCCGCCGACGGTGGGGAGCGTCGCCACACGCAGGTCCACCGTCTGCTCGGCCACACGGACGCGGATCCTGCCGTCCTGCGGGCGCCGACGCTCGGCGATGTCCAGGTTCGCCATGATCTTGAGCCGCGAAATGAGAGCGTGGCGATGGCTCGCCGGTACGTCGGGGAGCGCGACGCACTCGCCATCGATACGAAAGCGGATCCGCACGCCGCCGCGCGCCCCGTTCGGCTCGATGTGGACGTCCGAGACTCCGCGCGTCACCGCCTCGACGAGGATCTGGTTCGCGAGTCGGATGATGGCGTTGTCCGACTCGCGAATCGCGAGCGACTGGTCCTCGTCCTCGGACGCGTCGACGCTCTCCAGCGTGGCGTCCACCTCCGGCGACAGATCGACGAGCATCGCCGCGACCTGCTCC
>Ga0214473_10005266_pt1 | contig 15517 bp, 17 predicted proteins | sample RVTome_7_FD_203509 | JGI IMG/M metagenome (GOLD analysis project Ga0214473, IMG submission 203509) | Soil microbial communities from uranium-contaminated site in the Upper Colorado River Basin, Wyoming, United States - RVT98D197 | ecosystem: Environmental > Terrestrial > Soil > Contaminated >... | reverse complement strand
TCACTGCCTTCGCCATTGCGTCGAAGCCACCGACGCTGAACTCGTTCATCGACACGAAGACGCCGATGCCGCGCGACGGCGCGAAGGCCACGAAGCTGAACTGGCCCTGCAGGCCCCCCGATTTGTGCAGGATCAGTGGCCGATTGCCTTCGGGCCTCATGACCACCCAGCCGAGCCCCATAGCGTCCATCATCCCGCCCTCGTCCATCCCGTACGCGGGATTGAGCCCATCGCGATCCAAATAGGATGCGTGATCGAGGAGCCGCATCTCCGCGTTGGCGGTGGCGAAGCGGTCGAGGTGCCAGCCGAGCCAGCGCAGCATGTCGTTGGCTGTGGAATAGAGGCCGCCGGCGCCGACGATCATCGGCGAGGTGGGGACGAACGGCATGGGAGAGCCGTCGAAATTGTGCCCCTGCATGGTCCGGGACTTGTCGGCCTCGGCCAAATCGAAGCGCGTGTCCCTGAGCCCGGCAGGGTCGAGCACGCGCTCTTTCAGGAGATCCGCATAAGTCTTGTCCGCCGCATTGGCCAAAGCCTGGGCCAGCAAGTCGAACCCGAAATTCGAGTAGAGGACGCCGGTTCCCGGCGCGAAGAGCAGAACGTCCGGCGTCAGGGAGGTCACATAGTCCTCCTTGCTCCGGTCCGACGTTGCTGTCTCCCCTGAAGCCCCTTCGGCCTCGCGCGGCAGGCCTGAGGCATGGGTGGCAAGATCGATGAGCCTGATCGATTTGCCGTCACGCCCGGGAATCTTTACGTCCCACCCGAGTCGATCCTGAAGCCTGTCGGTGAAATTGACCTTGCCGTCCGCCACCATCGAGGCCAACGCCGCGCCGCAAAACGCCTTGGTGATCGAGCCCACGCGCATCAGCGTGTCGCCGTCAGGCTCCTTGCCGCTGCCGTCGGAGATTTCGCCGTAACCGCGAACGACGGTCTCGCCATTGCGGACCACGCCGATGACGAGGCCGGGTACCTTGGCTTCGAGGTAGATGACGGTTCCGGTGAATTCGACGGTTTCGGCTAGGAGCTTGTCTTCGGCGCGCGCGTCTGCCGCTGCGAGCGTCGAGACGACGATGAGCGCCAGCCCTGTACGAAAAACGAAGTCGCCACGTCGGGTCGGTCGCATGCCATTCTCCTCTTCCCGCCTCTCCCACGAGGCGGGAAGCCTATACGACTGGCGAGAGGAGGGGAACGTCAGTGCACGCTCACCGGCACCAGGTCGTTCTCGATGGCGTTGGCGATGGCCGCGTTACGGCTGTCGGTAAGGGCAAGCGGCGTGCCGTCGGCGCCGAGCACGGCAAAGAAATCGATGCCCTTCGGCGCGTCGTGCAGCGCCGGGAACAGCCTTTCGGCCGCATCTGAATCGAGCTGCTTGATATAGGCCACTTCGCCGTCGCCAAGCTGCGCGAACTCGCTCCTTGTCATGGGCGCGGGTGTCTGGCGATCTTCTTTTTCTTCTTTTTCGTTCATCTGACGTCTCGTCCTCCGTGAGAGGTGATGGCGAAGCTACGGATAGGGGGCATCGAAAGTTTCAATCGGCCGCCGTAATCCCGACCTTCAGCACGCGCTTCTCCTTGCGCGGCCGGATCAGCTCGATGGCCAGAAGGCCGTTATCGAGCTCCGCCTTGCGCACTTCGACGCCGCTCGCGAGCTGAAAGGTCCGCTTGAACTGGCGCGCGGCGATGCCGCGGTGGAGATATTCTCGTGCCTGCTCCTCGCGCTGCCTACCGCGAATGATGAGCTCGCCCTCTTCGATGCTGACCTCGAGATCGTCGGCGCTGAAGCCTGCCACCGCAAGCGTTACGCGCAGGCCTTCGGGCCCTCTCTCGCCTTCCGGCAAGAGCTCGATATTGTAAGGCGGGTAGCCGGCGTCGCCCGCCTTGCCCGCGCCGCTCGGTGCGCGAGGAGCGGCCAGGCTCAGCCAGACATTGCCGTCGAGGAGTGTCATGCGCGACATCGAGCGAAAGCCCTTCCAGATAAGCGGCTGCGCCATGCCGGTGGCGTCTGCGAGGCCCTGACGGCGCCTCAAGAAGCGGCTCAGCCCGCCGCGGCGCCGAGCCCTTGGAAATCCGCCTTCGCATATGGGAAATTGCCCAGCGAATTCAAGCGGAGCGTGAACCCCGATCGCCGGGTCGTGTTTCGCTCCTACCCCTTGCCGCCGCCTTGCACTAAGCTTGCCGTGCTCCGACTCGCCCCGCGACCCTTGAGCGATGATCTGGTACGTCAATTCCACGACCGGCAACGATGCTCATGACGGCCGCACCAGCGGCACGGCCTTCAAGTCGCTTGCCCGCGCCGTCGATGCCGCGAAAGCAGGAGATACCATCCTCATCGCGCCGGGCGCCTATGACCAGGATCTGCCGGCGCGCCTCAGCGCGGCGCGCGCCGCCAATATCGTCGTCTCAGTGGCGGGTAGCGAGTAGGCCGTCAGTCAGGCGATCTAAGTCTAGGAAAATGGTGGAGCCAGGCGGGATCGAACCGCCGACCTCGTGAATGCCATTCACGCGCTCTCCCAACTGAGCTATGGCCCCTTCGCCTCAGAAATCTGAAGTCTGAAACCAGAAATCAGAAGGCGCGGACCCCTGACTTAGGCCGCGCCACTTGAGCGTTCAAGAGAAATGCGAAGCTCGCAAGGAGCCAGAACCTACTCTCCTGGTTTCCTGCTCCCCCGGTCTTGAAACCTAAGTTTCTTCGCCCGGCGTTCCCACAATCTTGGTGACGTCGGCCTCGCCTTCCTCCTCTTCGAGAAACGCGTTCTCGTCTTCTGCTGCCGGGATCACCGGCGCGTCCTCGCCGAGATCGACGATCTCCTCGTCCTCCTCGATGGCGACCTCAGCCCCGGCCTCTTCGGCCTCTTCCAGGCTGATGACGTCGGCGCTTTGGAGCACAGGCGCCTCTGCCTCGGGCTCTATCACTTTTCTTACCTCAACTGGCTGAGCGCGTTCGCCGCGGCGCGACGGAGGTGGCGTCACCTGATAGACGGCTTGGCAGACGGGACAGGTGATCGGCGACCGGTTCAAGTCGTAAAACCGCGCCCCACAGCTCGGGCAAACGCGCTTGGTTCCCCGTGCGGGTTTCGACATTGACACTCCTCGATGCTGGTCTTGAGTTGCGCTCCCCATTGCCACGGCTCATCTGTGCTGTCAAAAGCTATCGAGCGCCCCAAAAGCCCGACTGAGACCCTATGAAGCAGCCCTTGACCGCAAGCCCGTCCGCGCGCCTGTCCGGCCGCATCCGGGTGCCAGGCGACAAGTCGATTTCCCACCGTGCGCTGATCATGGGCGCCCTTGCCACCGGCACAACCCGCATCACCGGGCTGCTCGAGGCGGAGGACGTGATGGCCACGGCCCAGGCTGTGGCGGCGCTTGGCGCCGAGGTCGAAAGGTCGAACGGCGCCGTCGCGGTGAAGGGTCAGGGGGTGGGGGGATTGCGCGCGCCGCCCGCGGCGCTCGACTTCGGCAATTCCGGCACCGGCAGCCGCCTCATGCTCGGCGTCGTCGCCGGGCACGACATGCAAGTCGAATTCACGGGCGATGCCTCCTTGCGCCGCCGGCCTATGGGACGCGTGCTGGCGCCTCTTGCCGCCATGGGGCTGCAAACCGACGCTGACGAGGACCATGCCACGCTCCCGCTCGTGGTTCGCGGCACCTGCGACCTCCTTCCCATCGTTTACGACCTTCCCGTGCCGTCGGCGCAAGTCAAGTCGGCCGTCCTCCTTGCCGGCCTGCATGCGCCGGGCCGGACCACCGTGGTCGAGCCCGTGGCGGCCCGCGATCACACCGAGCGCATGCTCATCTATTTCGGCGCCGAGATCTCGGTCGAGGATCGCGGCGCCGGTGCCCGCGCCGTCACCGTCGGTGGCGACGCCGAGCTTCACGGCGCGAGCATTGCCGTGCCCGGAGACCCGAGTTCTGCCGCCTTCATGATCGCCGCTTCCCTGATCTCTCCAGGCTCGGACATCGTGGTCGAAGGCGTGCTGCTCAACCCGACGCGCAGCGGTTTCATTCAGACCTTGCGTGAGATGGGCGCGAGCGTCGAGGTACTCGACCGCCGAGACGAAGGAGGCGAGCCCGTGGGCGACCTCCGCGTCAGGACGAGCGCGCTCAAAGGCGTCCGCGTGCCGCCTGACCGCGCGCCCACCATGATCGACGAGTATCCGGTGCTCGCCTGCCTCGCCGCCTTCGCCGAAGGCGAGACGCGGATGGAAGGCCTTGCCGAACTCAAGGTGAAGGAGAGCGACCGGCTCGCCGCCACGGTCGCCGGCCTTGCCGCTTGCGGGGTCTCGGCGCGCATCGAGGGCGACGATCTCATCGTCGCGGGGAGGGGAGAGGTCAAAGGCGGCGGCCTGGTCGAGACCCATATGGATCACCGCATCGCCATGGCGTTTCTCACCCTCGGGCTTGGTGCGCGCGCCCCCGTCACCGTGGACGACACATCCATGATCGCGACGAGCTTTCCCGATTTCACGAAGCTGATGACGAAGCTCGGAGCTCAGTTCGCGTGATTATCGCCATTGACGGACCGGCGGCCTCCGGCAAAGGCACCCTCGGCAAGCTGATCGCCGCCCATTACGGCCTCGTCCATCTCGATACCGGCAAGCTCTACCGCGCGGTTGCGCGCGACACCTTGGCGGCAGGCGCAAGTCCGTCGGATGCAAGGGCTGCGCTCTCCGCCGCCAAAGCGCTCGACGTCAAGACTTTGGACGATTCCTCTCTGGCCGACGGCAAGCTAGGCGAGGCGGCTTCCATCGTCGCCAGCCATCCTGAGGTGCGTGACGCGCTTCTGGCCTATCAGCGCGCCTTCGCCAAACGAAAGCCTGGCGCCGTCCTTGATGGCCGCGACATCGGCACCGTCATCTGCCCTGATGCCGACGTGAAGCTCTTCGTCACCGCGACCCCGAAAGAGCGTGCGCGCCGCCGCTATCGCGAGTTGCGCGAGGCCGGCAATGGCGTTTCCGAGGCCGATGTCCTTGCCGACATCAGGCGCCGCGACGAACGCGACAAGGGCCGCACCGCGGCTCCCCTGCGCCAGGCCGAGGACGCGCACTTGCTCGACACCACGAATTTGGATATAGACGCGGCGTTCAAGGCAGCCATCGATGTGATCGATGCTGCGATGGGCCTTGCGGGGCAGGCCGGTTGAGGCTGTGCCCGTTTTGCATTGGCGCATCACTTTTCGATGCTTTCCGCGAGGGTTAGCGAGCGGAGAGGGGTGGGAGCCGGGGGCTCGCCCCTATCGGCTGGCGCGCCTTGGGAAGATTGCGAGCCTCAAGGGAGGCAGGAGACGTGTATGATGATGGGACGCCGAGTAGGAGCCTAGATGAACGAACCGCAGACGAGCATAAGCCATCCGAGCCGCGATGAGTTCGCAGCCCTTCTTGAGGAGTCGCTCACCGGAACGGCGCTCCAGGAAGGCAGTGTCGTCAAGGGCACCGTCGTCGCGATCGAGAAGGATGTTGCGGTGATCGACGTGGGGCTCAAGACCGAAGGCCGCATCCCACTGAAAGAATTTGGCCTGCCGGGCCGCGCGCACGACCTCTCGGTCGGCGACGAGGTCGATGTCTATCTCGAGCGCGTCGAGAACTCCGCCGGCGAGGCCGTGCTGTCGCGCGAGAAAGCGCGACGCGAGGAGAGCTGGACCAGGCTCGAGGAGAAGTACAAGGCCGGCGAGCGCGTCGAGGGCGTGATCTTCAACCGCGTCAAGGGCGGCTTCACCGTCGATCTCGACGGTGCCGTAGCCTTCTTGCCCGGAAGCCAAGTGGACATTCGCCCGATCCGCGACGTGGGTCCCCTGATGAACATGCCGCAGCCGTTCCAGATCCTGAAGATGGACCGGCGCCGCGGCAATATCGTCGTCTCCCGCCGCTCGGTGCTCGAAGAGACTCGCGCCGAGAAGCGGAGCGAGATCGTGGCCCGTCTCGAAGAGGGTCAGGTCATCGATGGTGTGGTCAAGAACATCACCGACTATGGCGCCTTCATCGATCTTGGCGGCATCGACGGCCTCCTGCATGTCACCGACATGGCATGGAGACGCGTCACCCATCCGAGCGAGATCGTGAATGTCGGCGACACGGTGAAGGTGCAGATCATCCGCATCAATCCCGAAACCCAGCGCATCAGCCTCGGCATCAAGCAGCTCGAGGCCGATCCCTGGGAAGGCATCGCCGCCAAATATCCCGTGGGCTCGCGCTTCAAGGGCACCGTTACCAACATCACCGACTATGGCGCCTTCGTCGAGCTTGAGGCGGGCGTTGAGGGTCTGATCCACGTCTCGGAGATGAGCTGGACGAAGAAGAACATCCATCCCGGCAAGATCATCTCGACGAGCCAGGAGGTGGAAGTGCAGGTGCTCGAGGTCGACCCCGACAAGCGCCGCATCTCTCTGGGCTTGAAGCAGACCCAGGAGAATCCGTGGGTCGCGTTTGCCGCCAACAACCCGCCCGGCACGACCATCGAGGGCCAGATCCGCAACATCACCGAGTTCGGCCTGTTCATCGGGCTCGACGGCGGCATCGACGGCATGGTGCATCTGTCGGACCTCGACTGGACCAAGCCCGGCGAAGAGGCGCTCAAAGACTTCAAGAAGGGCGAGACCGCCAAGGCCGTGGTGCTGGAGGCCGATTCCGAGAAGGAGCGCATCAGCCTCGGCATCAAGCAGCTCACGCCGGATCCGTTTGTGTCAGGCGCGCCTTCCACCAAGCTGAAGAAGGGCCTGCGGGTGACCTGCGAGGTGCTCCAGGTCAAGGACAACGGGATCGAGGCCAAGCTGCTCGACCACGACGTCACCACCTTCATCCGCCGCTCCGACCTGTCGCGCGATCGCTCTGAGCAGCGGCCCGATCGCTTCGGCGTCGGCGAGAAGTTCGATGCCGTCGTCACCCAGGTCGACGCCAAGGCGCGCAAGGTCTCGGTGTCGATCAAGGCCCTGGAGATTGCCGATGAGAAGGAGGCCGTGGCCCAATACGGCTCGACCGACTCCGGCGCGTCGCTCGGCGACATTCTCGGCGCCGCCCTGAACAAGGCGAAGGGCGACGAGGGTGAGGAGACTGCCGCAAAGCCCAAGCGCAAACGCGCCGCGAAGGGCGACGCCGAGCCGAGCGCCACGCCTGAAGAGTAAGCGAGGCGCGTCATCGTTCGGAGCCTTGACGTCTAGAGGCACCTGAATTTTGCGCGAGGTTCCATGGTTCTCGACGCCGAAAGCGTGATCGACCGCCGCCGCCTCAAGCGGCGCCTGACGGCTTGGCGGATCGCCGCCGTCGCCTTCGGACTCCTCTTGCTTGGCGTGTTCGTGCTGAGCGATCAGAACATGGCGGGGCCGGGGGGCATTCTACCCCATGTTGCTCGAGTGACCGTGTCGGGCATCATTACCGACGACCGGAAGATGCAGGAGCTGATCGACAAGGTCGCCAAGTCCAATCAGGTCAAGGCCGTCATCCTCGACATCAATAGCCCGGGCGGCACCACGACGGGCGGCGAGGCTATGTACGACGCGGTTCGACGGCTCGCCGAGAAGAAGCCCGTGGTGGCCGTGTGCGGGACGCTCGCCACCTCCGCCGCTTATATCGTGGCGCTCGCCGCCGACCGCATCTTCGTCTACGGCAACACCATCACCGGCTCCGTCGGCGTGATCTTCCAATGGGCCGAGGTCACCGAGCTTCTGCACACGCTCGGCATCAAGGTCGAAGAGGTGAAGAGCGGCCCCTTGAAGGCGGTGCCGAGTCCCTTCGAGCCGATCGACGAGAGAGCCCGCGAGATTACTGAGGAGATGGTGCAGGACGCCAAGGGCTGGTTCGTCGGTCTGGTGGGCAAGCGCCGCGACATCGAGCCCAGTTCCGTCCCGGGGCTGACCGACGGCCGCATCTATTCCGGGCGCCAGGCCGTGGAACTAAAACTTGTTGATGAGATCGGCGACGAGAAAGCCGCAATGAGCTGGCTGACCAAGGAGCGCAACGTCCCCTCGGGGCTGAAGATCGTCGACTGGAAGCCCGCGACGGAAAGCACTGGCCTGTTCGGCTGGCTGTTTCAGTCTTTGGCGGCCTCAATCGGCCTTTCAGCCGAGAAAATTGCCGGCCTCGCCAGTCAAATCTCAGCCACCCTCAAGCTTGACGGTCTTGTTTCCGTTTGGCACCCTGCATCTAACTAGTGGGGAGCGTGGGCCCGCGCCTTTGCGGCAGTCGGCCAAGTGGGGCTTATCATGATCAAGTCAGAGTTGATTCAGAAGGTGGCGGGCGCCAATCCGCATCTCTTCCATCGCGATGTGGAGCGCATCATCAACATCGTGCTCGACGAGATCACGGGGGCGCTGGCGCGCGGCGATAGGGTGGAGTTGCGCGGCTTCGGCGCCTTCACGGTAAAGCATCGCGCGGCGCGCCAGGGACGCAATCCGCGCACGGGGGATACGGTCTTCGTCGAGGACAAATACGTGCCCTTCTTCAAGACCGGCAAGGAGCTGCGCGAGCGCCTGAACCCTGACGGCACCCGCTAGCGGGTGCGAACGGAAGCCTTAAGGCCGTGTGGCGTAAGCTGATCCTTGCCCTGGTTGTCGTTCCCCTCGGGGTCGTGCTGGTCGCACTTGCCGTCGTCAATCGCAAGCCCGCGCTCCTCATTCTCGATCCCTTCGGCGGCGCCGAGCCCGGCCTTTTCCTCGAGGCGCCGCTGTTCCTGTTCCTGCTTGGCGCGTTCGCTCTCGGGCTCGTGGTCGGCGGGATCGCCACCTGGCTCGGCCAGGGCAAATGGCGGCGCACGGCGCGGGCTGAAGCCCGCGAGGCACGGGAGTTGCGCCGCCAGACCGACCGGCTGGCGAAGGAGCTCGAGGGCTTGGCGCCCTCCGCCCACCGCGTCCAGCTCCCGGCCGAGTAGGCTGCCAGAACCCCGATCTCTGGTTTATGCTGCAGTGCGATGGACTTGTGGCCCTGGATTGGCATAGGGTGGCGCGACCGCGAGCCTCAAAGCCCGCCGAAAACCTCACCCGAGAGCTAGGACGTGCCGGTCAAGGTCAAAATCTGTGGCGTGCGGACGCCTGCCATCGTCGAAACCGCGAGTGAAGCCGGCGCCGATTTCATCGGGCTCGTCCTCGTCGCCAAGAGCCCGCGCCATGTCGAGCTGGAAGAGGCTCGCGTCCTTGCTGCCGTCGCCCGCGGCAAGATCGGCACGGTTGCCGTCCTGGTCGATCCCGACGATGCCTTGGTCGATGGCGTGGTCGAGAGGGTCCGCCCGGACTTCCTTCAGCTGCACGGCAGTGAGACGCCCGAGCGCGTCGCCGCGATCAGGGCGCGCGCGGGTCTCCCGGTCATGAAGGCCGTCGCCGTGGCCGAGGCTGGCGACGTCGCCGATGCCGACAAATACGCGGGCAGCGCCGACTTTATCCTGTTTGACGCCAAGGCCTCTCCTGACGCACTGCTCCCGGGCGGCAACGGTGTCCCCTTCAATTGGGATGCCCTCAAGGGGATTAAGCCGCCCTTCGCGCTGTCCGGCGGCCTCACCGCTGACACTGTCGGCGAAGCCATCAGGCTGACCGGCGCGTCTTTGGTCGATGTGTCCTCGGGCGTCGAGCGTGCTCCTGGCGAGAAGGACGCGGAGCTGGTGAGACGCTTCATTCGAGCGGCGAAGGGGGCCGCCCCGCAGTCACGGGCCAAGGCCTCATGAGCGCCGTCACCGACAATTCTCAGCTGAATACCTATCGCGGCGGTCCCGATGAGCGCGGGCATTTCGGGCTCTATGGCGGCCGTTTCGTCGCCGAGACGCTGATGCCGCTCATACTCGATCTGGAGCGGGCTTACGCCGAGGCTAGGGCCGATCCCTCTTTCCAGGCCGAGATGGACCGCCATCTCGCAACCTACGTCGGCAGGCCGTCTCCGCTCTATTTTGCCGAGCGGCTCACTCAGCACTGCGGCGGTGCGAAAATCTATTTCAAGCGCGAGGAGCTCAATCACACCGGCGCGCACAAGGTCAACAATGTGCTCGGCCAAATCATGCTCGCGCGGCGCATGGGCAAGACGCGCATCATCGCCGAGACCGGCGCCGGCATGCACGGCGTCGCCACCGCAACTTTGTGCGCGAAGTTCGGCCTGCCCTGCATCGTCTACATGGGATCCGTGGACGTCGAGCGGCAGAAGCCGAACGTGCTGCGGATGAAGATCCTCGGCGCCGAGGTTCGCTCCGTCGAATCGGGTTCCAAGACGCTGAAGGACGCGATGAACGAGGCGTTGCGCGATTGGGTCGCCAATGTGCACGACACGTTCTATTGCATCGGTACGGTGGCCGGGCCGCATCCTTACCCGGCGATGGTGCGCGATTTCCAGTCGATCATCGGCCGTGAGACGCGCGAGCAGATGCAACGGGCCGAAAACCGGCTGCCGGATTCGCTGATCGCCTGCATTGGCGGCGGCTCCAATGCCATGGGCCTGTTCCATCCGTTCCTCGACGAGCGCGGGATCGAAATCTACGGCGTGGAAGCGGCCGGCCTCGGTCTCAACAGTGGCAAGCACGCGGCCTCGATTGCCGGCGGCAGGCCCGGCGTGCTGCACGGCAATCGCACCTATTTGTTGATGGACGACGACGGCCAGATCGAAGAAGCGCATTCGATTTCCGCCGGGCTCGATTATCCTGGCATCGGGCCGGAGCATGCCTGGCTCAACGACATGAACCGGGTGAAATTCCTGTCGGCGACCGACGACGAGGCGGTGGCTGCGTTCCAGCTTTGCAGCAAGCTTGAGGGCATCATCCCGGCGCTGGAGCCTGCGCACGCGCTCGCCCGCGTGCTCGACCTCGCGCCGAAGAAGCCGAAGGATCACCTGATGGTGGTCAATCTCTCCGGCCGCGGCGATAAGGACCTGGATTCCGTTGCAAGCTATTTGAGCGCTAAGACGCGAGGGTCAAGCTGACTACTAGGATGACCAGTGTGACTCGCATCGAACGCCGCTTTGCCGAGCTGAAGCGCGAGGGCCGCGCCGGGCTCGTCACCTTCATCACCGCCGGCGATCCCGATTACGAGACCTCGCTCGCCATCCTCAAAGCGCTGCCCGCTTCTGGAGCTGACATCATAGAGCTGGGCATGCCCTTCTCAGACCCCATGGCCGACGGCCCGGCGATCCAGGCATCGTCCCAGCGAGCGCTGAAATCAGGTCAGACCATGAAAAAGACGCTCCGCATGGTTAAGGCCTTCCGCTCGGGCGATGACACGACCCCCCTAGTGCTAATGGGCTACTACAACCCCATATACGTGTATCCGGTGGATCGCTTCGTCGCCGACGCGGGCGAAGCGGGAGCTGACGGTCTGATCGTGGTTGACGTGCCGCCAGAGGAGGATACCGAGCTTCGCCCGGCCGCGACTGCGGCGGGCCTCAATTTCATCCGGCTCGCCACTCCGACCACGGACGCGAGGCGGCTGCCGGCCGTGCTCGCCAATACCAGCGGATTCGTCTATTACGTGTCGATCGCAGGCATTACCGGCACGAAGGCGCCAGACTTGGCCGAGGTCAAAGGCCATGTGGGGCGCATCAAGGCGCATACCAGCCTGCCGATTGCGGTCGGCTTCGGCGTGAAGTCGGAAGAGCAGGTGAGCGCGCTCGCACGCGTTGCCGAGGGCGTGGTGGTGGGCTCGGCCCTCGTCGCCTCCATCGCCCAAAGCCTCGATAAAGATGGCAAGGCCACACGCACCACCGCGCCGCAGGTGCTCGGCCTCGTCGAGCGCCTCGCCGCGGCGCTCCGCCACAAGGCCGAAGCGGCAGTACTCTAGACGCGAGTAGATTTGAGCGACTTTGCAATTTTTGAGAGTTTTGTAGACCCGTGAACTGGATCAACAGCGTCGTCAGACCCAAGATTCGCAGCATCCTTCGCAAGAAGGATATGCCGGACAATCTTTGGGTGAAGTGCCCCGAGACGGGGCAGATGATCTATTACAAGGACCTCGAAGCCAATCAGTTCGTGGTTCCCGGCTCCAACTACCACATGCGCATGTCGGCGGGCGCTAGGCTCAAAGCCCTGTTCGACGACGGCGACTACGAGACCTTGGCGCTGCCCGAGGTGCCCCTCGATCCGCTCAAGTTCCGCGACGAGCGCCGCTACACCGACCGGCTTAAAGATGCCCGCAGCAAGACCGGCTTGACCGATGCCGTGCTTGCCGGAGCGGGGCGGCTCGAAGGCCAGAGGATCGTGGCCGCCGCTCAGGATTTCGACTTTCTCGGCGGCTCGCTCGGCACCGCTGCGGGTGAAGCGGTGGTCGCCGCCATGCGTGCAGCGGTCAAGCGCGGGGCGCCGTTCATTCTGTTCGCAGCCTCCGGCGGCGCGCGCATGCAGGAAGGCATCCTCTCGCTAATGCAGATGCCGCGCACCACCGTCGCGGTGCAGGAGATGCGCGAGGCGAAGCTCCCCTATATCGTGGTGCTGACTCACCCCACCACCGGCGGTGTGACCGCCTCCTACGCGATGCTAGGCGACATCCATATCGCCGAGCCGGGCGCGCTGATCGGTTTTGCCGGTCCCCGGGTCATCGAGCAGACCATCCGCGAGCAGCTCCCCAACGGCTTCCAGCGCGCCGAATATCTCCACGATCACGGCATGGTGGACATGGTGGTGCATCGCCATGCGCTGCGCGGGACGCTTGCCCGCATCTGCCAACTCTTGACCCACCGCAGGCCGGGACGCGATGTCGCGCTGTCCGAGCCTATCGACGGCAAGGTGGCGCGGGTGGGGCCGCCCTCGACCATCACCCTCTCCGGCAACGGCCTCGACACCGCTGTCGCGGACGACGATGATGCCTTGACGGGCGGGGCCGGCAATGGCGCTAATCCTAACCCGCCGCAAAGCGTCTAAGGGCTAGAGGGATTGACCACATTACCCCACAGCGCCGGGCGCGCGCAGGCCCGCCCCCGGATCGCGTCCAGCGACACCTTGCTTGAGCGGCTGAAACAGCTGCATCCGCAATCGATCGATTTGTCGCTTGGGCGTATCGAGCGTCTGCTCGCCGCGCTCGGCCATCCCGAGAAGAAGCTTCCTCCGGTACTGCATGTCGCCGGCACCAACGGCAAAGGATCGTTCCTCGCCTTCACGCGGGCCATCGGCGAAGCGCTCGGCAAGGGCGTGCACGTCTATACCTCGCCGCATCTCCTCAATTTTCATGAGCGCATCGTCCTTGCCGGGCCGCACGGCTCTGGGCCGATCGCCGAGGACATGTTGGTCGATTGCCTCGCCAGCGCCGAGGCGGCCAATGGCGGCGAGCTCATCACGCTGTTCGAGATTACGACGGCGGCGGCCTTCCTTGCCTTTTCTGAGGTGCCTGCCGATCTCTTGTTGCTGGAGACGGGATTGGGCGGAAGGCTCGATGCGACCAATGTGGTGGCGAAGCCGGTACTCACTGCGATCACGCCCATCTCCATCGACCATGTCTCCTTCCTCGGCGACACCTTGACGGAGATTGCCGGCGAGAAGGCCGGCATTCTCAAGCCCGGCGTCCCGTGTGTGGTCGGCCGCCAGGAACAAGAGGCCTTTCAGGTGATCGAGCGGCGAGCCGAGGAGTTAGGCAGCCCGCTTCGCGTCGCCGGCCGCGATTTCGATATGTACGAGCAGCACGGGCGCCTCGTCTTCCAGACGCCGACGCGCCTCGTCGATCTTCCTCTGCCACGCCTTAACGGACGCCATCAGATCGATAACGCCGGCACGGCGATCGCCGCTGCGAGCCTCCTTTTCGGCGACGGGCTCACCACGCGCGCGCTCGAACACGGTCTCACCCATGCCGAATGGCCGGCCCGGCTCGAGCGCTTGGCGACAGGCGGCCTCCATGCCTACGTGGCCGACGGCACCGAGATCTGGCTCGACGGCGGGCACAATGCCGCCGGCGGCCAAGTCACCGCGCATGCGCTTGCCGAGCTCGACGAGCGCGTGCCGCGACCCGTGCATCTCATCTTCGGCATGATGGACACCAAGGACGCGCATGCCTTCATCGCTCCGTTCAAGGGCCTCGTCGAGCGGATCTATACGGTGCCGATTCCCGATGAGCCGAACGCCTTCAGCGCCGAGGCCTTGGCTGCGATCGCTAGAGACGAAGGTTTCGACGTGGTGGGCGCGAACAGCGTGCCCGACGCGCTGCTGAGATCGCAAACGGCGCTGCAAGGCCCGGGTCGTGTGCTGATCTGCGGCTCGCTCTATCTTGCCGGCCACGTGCTCAAGCTGCACGGCTGAAAGGATGGCGATTCAACATTGCGGAGGGTCTTGATGCGACCAAGGCTTGTTGGCATGGCCCTCGTGGCGCTGTTTGCGGCGGCGCCGGCCGATCACGGCAAGGCCGAGCCGCTCCCCACCGAGATTGGCGCCTGCAGCGAGACCACCATCACCGACATCGGCTACCGGCTCGGCGATCCCGACACCGGCAGCGCCATCAGCTACGCCAATGGCGGCGTGCAGATCTCCTACGATACGATCCCGGAGATTCATCGATCTCAGGTCGGCGATGCGGTGAAGCTCTGTCTGGTCAGCCTGCCCGAGGATTGCCCGCCCGGCGACGATCGCGGCAAGATCTATAGCGCCACCAATCTCCGCACCGGCGAGGCATGGGAAGCGCCCGACTCGCAGCACTCCTGCGGCGGCGCCTAAGCGCTGATCGTGCCGTTGATCCAGGCGGCGAGATGGTTCTTCGGATAAGCGCCCTTGAGCGTGCCGGCGACCTCGCCGTCCTTGAACAGGATCAGCGTCGGGATCGCGCGCACATTGTAGAATGACGGCGTGCGCGGATTCTCGTCGATATTGAGCTTGGTGATTCTCACCTTGCCGTTGAGCTCCTTGGCGATCTCTTCCAGGGCGGGCGCGATCTGCCGGCAGGGACCGCACCATTCGGCCCAGAAATCGACGACCACCGGGGTCGCTGACTTAAGGACCTCGGCCTCGAAAGTGTCGTCGGAAACCTTTTCAGTTGCCATTTGCTTCTCCTAATCGCCGGCGGCGCCAGCGGAATCACCGGTCTTGCCTGTCAGCTCGGAAACTAGGTATGCGCCCCCATGCCGTCAAGGCTCGTAGGCGCGCTGCAAGAAGCGCTGCTCGGCGGCATCAAGCGAAGTTGATGGGATCTCCATGAGAAACGGGCCGTCGGTCCACAGCAGCGCGGCGCGAAGGGTGAGGCCGGGGAACAGGCTCTTGAGCGCCGTGCGGTAGGCGGCGAGCTGGGCGATATAGGCCGGCGCTACCTCGGCGAGGGTCTTGGGCGGCGGCCGGTTGGTCTTGTAGTCGAGGATGAGAAGGCCGCCCTCGACGAGTGCGAGGCGGTCGATCTGGCCTTCCAGATCGTAGGCGCCGATCTTTGCCACCACCGGAACCTCGGCCAGGCTTCCCGGGCGGAAGAGGGGCGCAAAGGACGCTTCCCGCACGATGGCCAGCGTCTCGGCAACGATCTCGTCTCTCAGCTCTTGGGCCAGGGATGCGCCTCGCGCGGCGACGAAGGCCCGCACTGCCCGCTCCTGGTCCTCTGGCTGCACCTCCGGGAGATGCTGCAACAGGGCATGGACGAGCCGCCCGCGGGCGTAGCGGCCATT
>Ga0214473_10005265_pt1 | contig 15519 bp, 17 predicted proteins | sample RVTome_7_FD_203509 | JGI IMG/M metagenome (GOLD analysis project Ga0214473, IMG submission 203509) | Soil microbial communities from uranium-contaminated site in the Upper Colorado River Basin, Wyoming, United States - RVT98D197 | ecosystem: Environmental > Terrestrial > Soil > Contaminated >... | reverse complement strand
GCCCGCGTGACTCGTCGCCAGAAACCGCCCGCTCGCCTCCCGCCGTAGCTTGTCAATCTTGGCCGCCGATGACATGCTAACCGGTACCACGGTCTCAAGCGCCTCACTCAACGGGCAGTTAAACAGCCACGCCCGGTCACACGCCGCTTCAACCTCTCGCCCCACCCATTTTTTCACATCAGGTAGGGGGGCGGTCAGTCCGTACTTGCCCATGTACAGCCCCCATAGCGCCGCTAGCTCGTCATCCGTGGGGTAGTCGTAGAAAAACGTCCCTAACCGGAACCGGCTTATAACCTCTGGTGCCAACAGGTCAATGTTGTTGCACGTGGCGATCATAAGCACGCGCCCCTGTCCAATCGACGCTACTGCGTTCAAGAGTGCATTCCATTGACTCTCGGACTGCCCCACCAGACTACCCTTGACCGTTGACATGCTGCCATGCGCCAGCGGTATCTTAGCCTCTCCCGCTGTGCATTTCGCCGTGGCCGATTTGCCCGCACCGGGGATGCCGGTCAACAGAAGTCCATCGACCTTGTTGTCCTCAGTCCACCCCAAGAACTTCTCCATCAGACCCTGACTCACGCCCGACGTATCGCCCGATGCGCCCCCCATCATCTTCTCGATTTCATCAAGCCAGAAGACGATCCGCGGCCGCCGTCGGCCCCCCAAATACTTGGCCAGATACCCCTTTACTCCTTCACACCCGGCCAGCGCCGCGTAACCCGCGCTAGGGAGGCTTATTTCCAGTCCGGCCATCGCTTTCATGGCCGCAATCCGCTGTGCCCACAACGCGCCGATGTCGCATCCGTCCCGCGTCAACGACATGGCGAAGGCTTGCTCTATCGTGTATTCCGATGGGTAGCCTAGTAAGGTATCAACGATCCTGGCCTTATCCTCGATCTTCTCGCTCAATCCCGCGTCTGCCGCGATACGGTCAATGATCACACCTATCCCGTCAGGCGTCGGGTTGGACTCGCTCAGGATCACGCAGTCGATCTTTATTTCAGCGGGTATCGCCGCGCCAGGCGGCACCAGCATGATGAGCTGTGACCCGTAGGGTTTGAACGCATCTCGGAGGTTGAAGACCAGTTGACGAATGTACTCGTTTGACCAGTACAGCTGAGGGTTAGAGAGAAACACGTAGAGGGGGTTACCCAGCTGCGCTAACTTGTCGCTATTGAGACCCGCTAGAATCTCGCTCGGCTTGAGCGTGTCCCATGACCGAAGCACGCCCGCGCCTTTGCACGCTTGGCAATCATTCCCGTACCTCTGCCCCGCGCCGTCGCATTCGTCGCACTTCTGCGACTCGAAAAGTAGATCAAGCGCCGTGATGCCCGCGCCATTCCCCGGATGCGCGCCGCGACCCAGGTCGTGGAAGATGAGCGGGCATGTCTCTGCCTTACCGTTTAATTCGCGGATTATCGCCGCGCGTGTTGCTGTCGAATCGCTCGTCTCTACAACGAGGAGTGGAACTCCTGCCCGCCGTGTGGAAAATGTTGATACCATCTTTTGCCTCCTGTGCAAAATGTGGACAACCGTTCAAAATATGGACAATGATTCAATCCGCCTCGCGCCGTTGCCGGGTGGCCTTGAGAATTGCGCGCGAGGCGGGTATCCCTAGTTACAGCACATCCCCGCCGCGTTGTAAGTCCATCCGGCCCGCTCGTTGATGACGAGCTGCCCGGCCACTAACACGGCGTCCGCGTCAGCAGTCAGGGTAACGATTTTCACGTCGCCCGCTTCATCCTCGATCACGATGATGATGGTATCGCTATTATCCATGTCTCACCTCACATGCCCAGGAACGCGGCCGCGTCACAGCCGGCCGCGTTGGGATTGCATTGACCGCTACCACTCGCCGCAAACACCACCAGCACCACCAGCACCACCAGCACCAGCAGGATAAGAGCGCATCCGATGCCGGCCTGTCCTGACTCCTCGCGCCGCACGACCTGGCGCTTGCCGCTCACATGCACCGTAACGTACACGTACCGCTTAGCCGGCTTACGCATCGTGATGATGCTGCCGACAGTCCACAGCGCCAACCCTGCCAACCCTGCCACAATCGCCCACTGCATCGTATCTGCGTTCATTTCGTGATGTACCTTGCGCGTCTCTGGCCGCGCCCCCGTGATACCCCCATCATACACCAAAAGTCAATACATAGTCAATACACTTCCCTAAATCTTCTGTGTGTGATCCTTAAAAGATATTCGTTCTATTATGTGCGTCACATTGATGTGTGCAATACTTTTGTACTTAATGGCGATTAAGTACAATACTCTACTACTCTACTCTACTCAACACTACACACTACACTGCATCACACCACTACACCCCGCCACATGTCAGAAATGACATCATTTCGTTTGTTTGATTGCTCTCAGCCGACTACTCAACTTTTCCAGTCAACGCTTGACACAGAACAGCCGTAGTGCTACATGTAGAGTACATTTGTACTACAGGAGGCAGTGCGGTGGCGAACAAGAGTCACTACAGCGCGGACGACGCTTACAGATTCATTGTGGCGTACAAGCGGGCATATGGTGGGCAGGCACCGACGATGAGGAAGATACAGACGGCGGTTGGGGCGGGGAGCGTCTCGGTGGTGGATGTACTCCTAAACGAGTTACAATCGCGCGGCTGGATAAGACGGATGGGGCGTAGGGGAATAGTCCTTGCGGGCGAGAGATGGGAGGTTGATCCGCCTTCTGACGTTCCGGCCAGGCTAGTCGAGTAATTGCCTATTGACAAGACACACAGATGTATGATATATAAATAGACATGCCTATAAAACGGACGAACAAAATACTCATGGCGGGGCCGGCCCTATCGAGGAGACTAAAAGAACCTGCGAACGCGCGAGCGATCGAACTTCTCAGAGTTGTCAACGGTGAAGCGATCAACGAGCGTGCAGTCAGGAGGGAGCTCATGGCGGCTGGTTACAGTCGCTATGTTGCGGAGCAGGCGGTTGTTCTGGCTCGGAGGATGGCAGCGCCGGAGATCATCAGCAACACCATGAACTCGGTTGATGCGGCGGAGTGGCTGAAGGTTGAGTTAGGGGTCACGCTTGGCGGAGGATACATCGACCTAAATCACAACATGGCGTTGGGGAAGATAAAAGCCACGGCGGACTTGAGGACGACACCAGAGGAGTTACGGGCCTGGGCTGAGAACCGGCAAGGGCCGGGATCAAAGATGGCGACGTTATACGTCTTCGACCTGATTGGAACCCTCGTCAAACCGGTTAAAAAGCCCGTGAAAGGAATAGATGACGTTGAATTTTTGCCTGGTGTAGAGACCATGTGCCTGTATCTGCGTGACAAGCGGTGTGACCTGGCGATTGCCAGCAATCAAGGTGGGGTCGCGTATGGACATCTCACCTTCGAGCAAGCGCAACAGCTCATCAAAGATGTCTGCAAGGCGCTGGACATTGGACAGTGGCGCATGTGCCCTCATCACCCCGATGGGACGGTCAAAGAATACTCAAAATCGTGTCGATGCAGGAAGCCCAAGCCGAATATGATCAAGAGCATCCGGGAGGCCAACGCCTACTACACCTGGAAGGGACAGTTTCGGCCGTGCGTGTATATTGGGGACACAGACATCGACAAGCAAACTGCCGAGAATGCTGGGATAGAATTTGTCCTAGCGCGTGACTTCTTCCGCAAATTTGTGACAAAGGGTTGACAGGTAGACGCGAAATGGAGCAAGAGACCTACATTCATCCCTATGTCGTCATCGGACTGATTATCCTCGTGTTGTGGATCACGTCGCGCCGGCCGGGACCGACGATCAACAACAACCCACAGGCGCACGCCAGTGCCGAGGCGCACGGCGGGAAAGTGAACACCAATACCACCGTAAAAGGTGGAGGCGGCGGGGCGGGAGTGCTTGCGACCGGGATCGTGGCGCTGGCGCTGTTGGGCCTGGTGGGAGTTGTGGGCTTGTCGGCGGTAGCCGCGATCTCTGGCGGTAATGCGGTTGCGTCTCAGGTCGCCTCGCAGCAAGCTACGATCCAACAACAGATTGCCGCGCAACAACCACTCACCCAAACGTCTGACCCCCTCTCAATCCTATTTCCGATCGTCGGACTTTTGGTTGTATTGTTCATTCTGTGGAGAGTCGGACGGGGCATCATCGCGGGTTCACGTCATGCACTCCCGACCCCGTCTCCTTACCGGGTCTTGCCGTCGCCCGATCGTAATGACACGATCGAGGGCGAGTATCGGGTCAAACAACTTCCAGATGGAGCGCGGAATTCGGTACCGCTTTCTCTGCAATCTGGACGTGAGACAGAAAAAGTGAGGCGCTACGATGAGTGAAGATGAAGATGAGTATCGCGCTGCGGCACAGGACAACGCAAATCGAAATCGCGCCAAGTATTCCTCCGAAAAAGATCAGCAGGCCAGGCGGCCCCGCCGCAAGCGAGGCGAGCCGCACATCGCGCTGGACGGCGAAGAATATGTCCGTGGGGTTCACTACGAGAAGGGGACCCACCGGGGAGACGAGCCAAATGAATTTTCCGATCTCGTCAGAGCGACGGTGAATGGGGAGGCAACCGAGCCACTGTTCATCATGCTGTATTGTACGATCGCCTTTCTGGCGATCTACGAATTATTAAAATTCTTTTCAGGAGGATAGTCACATGGATCACAACGAATTTCAAACGGTTTTTAGCGTTGTTGGAATTTCCTTCATCGTCTGTTTTTTCATCGGCCTCGCGCTCGTCGTGCGGCGTGTGGCGAACCATGTTCTGAAAAATGAGGCAGACTGGAACGGGCGGGAGTAACGTGTGAAGCGGTGGGCGGTGGTGATTCTAGCGGGTATCGTGCTGGCCGGCTGCGGGGCAGAAAACGCGGCGGGCGCGGGTGACGCCTCGCTCCCGCCCGAACTCGCGGCGCAGGCGACCCGGATCGCGGGGGATGCTCAAGCCCAACTCGCCTCGGCGCAGCAGAACTACCAGAGAACACAAGCAGAACTCTATGCTACAGCGACATCGGTAGCGCGGGCAGATGCGACCAAGACGGCGGTACAGGCGACCCTGGACACCAGCGCGATCAAAGAAGCGCAGGCCCGCGCGGACACGGCTGCGCTGGGCGTCAAGCTGGCGCAGGATCAAGTTGAGATTCAGCACATGCGGAACCTCAGCGAGACCTACGAGATCACCACGTCCATGATCCTGCGCGGGCAGGATGTGGCGAGGCAGCAGCGCAGTGGGGATACGCTCTATCAAATGATCGACTGGTTCATGTACGCCGTCCCGCGCGGACTGATCTTAATCGCCCTGCCGGCCATCATCGTCTTCATTATCGCCCGCTTTCTGCATCGGGTAGGGGAAGCTGTGGCAGCCTACGCTGAAGACAAGATATATCCGGCGCAAAAGGCGCTCCCCCCTCCCCCCCCGCAGGGGGACAGTGACCCAAAAGACGTGTACTCTAACACCGCACACGGTCGCGTGTTAGGATCGTCACCTAACACGCCTAACACGCCTACGAAAGTGGTCTCTCGACGTGGCACGTCCTACCTGCCATCATTCAGCGACGAAGAATATGATCAGCTGGAGGAATTGCGGCGCGACACCATCCGCCTGCTAGAAATGGTTAGGGTCTGGCTGCGCAAGGGGAACTACCAGGACACGGGCATGATCCCGCGCTACGAAGAACTGAAAAAGTACAACGATCATTGTGATCAGGAGTGGCGGGGCCACATCTGCCGATCTCTGGCGGACAGTGGATTCGTCAGAGTAAAACAAGGCGGGAGATCAGACGAGCAGGGAACCTTTATCTTGCCGCCCTACAACACCGTACTTAGTCTTCTGTTGGCGATCGAGAAGCGTAAGATCATCGTCTACCCGGAAGGCTTCGAGTCCGAGGCGCTGGTCGAGGCCGAGCGCATGAACACCGAAGAACGCGAACGGGAGATGAGACAGGCACAGGCGATTCACGCCTTACCGATGGGAGTAACGGCGCCATGAACCTAATAAAATATCTTGAGCGGGTCGGTCTTGACGAATCGTATGCACGCTACGCGGAGGAATGGCGCAAGAAAGGCATGTCGGTTGAGACTGCGCTGACCCAACGCTGTGAGGATTGCGCGGCGATCATCAAGAAACACACCACGGCCGAGTGGCGCTTTCAGATACACGTTATCCGCTGCGCGTTTTGTCAGAAACGTCGCCTGGAAAAAGGCGACACGGAACACGAGGCGCAGTACGTCGTATGATGACGCTTGCTCGCTGGCTGGAACGTGAGGTATTGCGCTGGGAGTATCGCTCCTACATGCGTTCTGACGCCTGGGCGCAGAAGCGGCGAAAGGTCCTGGCGCGGGCGCATTACCGCTGTGAGCGATGCGGGGCGGGTCGCGTGCGATTGGAAGTGCATCACCTGACCTACCGTCATTTCAAAGCGGAACCTCTGGAAGAACTCATGGCGCTGTGTTGGGACTGTCACCGGGCGGAGCATAGGAAGTAGTATAATGGCCTCATGGGAAACGATCAGGCCTTAGTGGACAGAGTATCCAATCTACCGCAGGACGTGATCGAATTATGGCTGGCGGGATTGAACGGCGTGAGCAATGCCGCTCGGCAGGCCGATGAAGTGCTGCGGGCGCAGATGGCCGACATGCTCTTGCAGCAGCGGCAGCAGGCCGACGAATTGCAGCGGCTGCGGGACGTGCTGGATCGGCAGCAGGGACGCAACACCTACGACTACCTGATCGAACTCATCCAGGCCGTCGCCATGCTCAGACAACAGCTGATCGGATTGGGCGTGCAACCATGTTACCCATCATCTCCTGCCTGATGCCGACGGCCAACCGGCGCGACTTCATCCCGCGCGCCGTGGCGTCCTTTCTCAGACAAGACTACCCTGACAAAGAATTGATAGTCGTCGATGACGGGAGCGACCCGATCTTTGACATCCTGCCCACCGACGACCGGATCAAGTACATCAGGCTGGCGGCTCGAAATTCTGTTGGGACAAAGCGCAACCTCGGATGTCAAGCGGCGCGCGGGGAGATCATCGCTCACTTCGATGATGACGACTGGTCGGCCCCCGGCCGGCTGACATACCAGGCGGCCGAGTTGGAGCGTGAGCACGCTCAGGTCGTCGGCCTGCAAACCCTCTTGTTCTATGACACTATTCACCGGCGCGCCTACGAATATCGCTACACGCAGCCGAGGTTCTGGTTGAGCGGGAGCAGCCTGTGTTATCGCAAGTCGTTCTGGGCGTCTCACCCCTTCCCCGATCGGGACGTGGGAGAAGACGCCCATTTTGTATGGAGCGGGCGCGGCGAGAAAATGCTGGCGCTGGCCGAGCACACCTTTCACGTGGGCGTCATCCACGGAAAAAACGTCAGCCCCAAACTCACAAATCAAAAATCATGGACGGTGATCGACGTGGAGATCATCAAGGCGATCGTGGGGGACGACTTCTCCAATCTGCAAGGCCCCGGTGCCGCCCTGCCGTTGGTCTCGTGCGTCATGCTCACCCACGACCGGCGCAGAATCATCCCGCTGGCGATCGAGAGCTACCAGGCGCAGGACTACCCGGCCACGGAATTGATCGTTGTGGACGACGGCGCGGACGCGGTGGGCGACATGATTGAATCGATCCCCGGCGCGCAGTACGTGCGCTTGAATCGGAGGACTTCGATCGGGGACAAGCGAAATCTCGCGGTGGACGCGGCGCGCGGGGAGATCATCGCCACCTTTGACGACGACGATTGGTCGGCGGCGGGACGGATCACCTACCAGACAAACCCGATCCTGCAAGACCGGGCCGACATGACCGGTATGAACAATGCCTATGTGTACGAACTGCTAACCGGCGCGTGTTGGGAGATCACCCCGGCTCTGCACCAGCGCATGTTCTACGGGAATCTCCACGGCGGCACACTCGTCTTCAAAAAAGACCTGTTCAAGATGGGCATCCGCTATCCCGCGCTTAACCTGGCCGAAGACGCGGCGCTGATGAGGCAGGTCGTCCAGAGACACAAACGACTTGAGCGGATGCCGAACTTGGGCATGTACGTCTACATGCGCCACCCCGGAATCACCTGGCGCATCACACCAGGCAAGACGATGAACCCGGCCGGTTGGAAACGGGTTGAACCCCCGGACGAATTCACACCGGAACTCAGGAAAACGTGGAGGGGAATCTTGACAAGTCCAGAACAAACACAGAAGTCTACCCGTGTGATCGACTGCCTGGGCCGGGTGTCCATGCTGAAAACACCGCGTCCACATTGTAAACACGCGATCGTCACGATCGCCTCACGCGGCTTCGCGGAACAACTTGACGACTGTCTGGGGTCGATCGCGGCGAACGGTCAATGTCCCGACGCACAGCGCGTGGTCATCGTGGTGGACGGCGACCCGGAGTGCGAACGGGTCGCGGAGAAACACCGGGCCTGGGTGGTGGCGGCGACGAGCGATGCCAAACTCGATCTCAAGGTCAAAGCGGCGCTGTACTCGATTGCGGGCGTGATCGACGCAGACGCCTATGTGTGTATGGACGCCGACACCCTGGTGCTGGCTGACCTGCGCCCGATCTTCACGGCACTGGCCGCCCTGCCAGTCGAATCTATCCTGGCGGCGAGTGAGGGGAACGACCATCGCCTGCCCACGCTTCATCAGGGCTTGATCGAAATATACGGCGCGACGGAGGCCGAAGCAGATCGACTACTGAAAGACCAGAGAGAACGGAATTACCCTTTGATCGTCAATGATGGAGTCTTCGCGGGTGGACGTGACGCGCTCCTGGCGCTGGACACGCTGATCCGCAAGATGACCGACGAGCAGAAATGGATGGAGTCGCGCGCCGACGTGTGGTGGAGAAACCAGGCGGTCTTTAATATCGCCCTGGCTCGGCTGCGCTGCGGGGTTGAATTGGATTCACTGTACAACTGGCAGCTCCACGTGAGAGACTATCGCGCCGGGGCGAAGATTCTGCACTTCAACGGCCGCGGCCGGAAGAAGAACGCGGAACTGCGCGGGAAGTACGCGGCGATCCTTGACCCGCTGAACGGAACGGGAGAGGACGATTACCTGACCTTCACTGATGCGCTGCGGCGCTTCGTCGGCGCGCGGGGTGTCACGTCGCTGGCCTGGTCGTTCTACGGCACCACGGACGGCAAGAACGCCCGCCTGACCGATGTCGTCACCTTCCCCCTGCTGGCGGCGCTGCATTACCTCATCCGGTCAAACGGCGTGGTGCGCGTGATCGAGACGGGCACGGCGCGCGGCGTCTCGGCGGCCTGCCTTGCCTCTGCGGTCAACAGCCGGGAGAATGCGCGCGTGGTAACTCTGGACAACACGACACACCCTGATCGTGACGCCTTGTGGGGAAGTCTACCTGCCAGCATGATAGAACTGATCGAACCCCGCCTGATCGACGCGATCGGTGGCTTGCGCGCTGCGCTGGGTGCGGGCGAAAAATACGAGGCGGCGCTGCTCGATTCCGTGCATAGCGAATCCCACGTGTGGTCTGAATTTGAACTGGCACGCCAACTGGTCTGCCCCGGCGGTCTGATCCTGATTCACGACGCGCGCTGGGCGCGGGGCACGGTGGACAAGGCGCTCAAGCGGATCGAGCGGGCCGGCTACAACGTGGTGCGGCTGTGGTGCGCGTCGGCGGGTGTGGCGGAAGACGATCAGCTGGGGCTGGCCATCGTCGAAAACCGCAGGCGCACGCCATGAGTTACGCGGTCTGGATGAAATATGACGGGGTGCAGACCTATCAGGGCCTGCGCTACCTGCGGTTCACGTTCAAACGCGAGCGCAACCACAACGCGCAAATCTCAATGGCGGTGTTGGGCGCGCACATGGTCATGGTGTCGGCGCTGTCCGAGACGTTGGAGATACCGCGCGTCATGGTGGTCGTCAACGCGCCCAACCGCGAGCAGTACGGTCTCAACGAACTCTCAGACCACGCGCAAGTGGCGCATCGCAACTTCAGCGCGGTCCGCCTGGCTTACGTGAATCCGGGCGGAAATTCGCACAGGACACGCTATATCACCAGTGTCATGAGGAATCTGGGGTCTGCGAACACACACGCCTTCACTGACGAGCGTAAGGCCCTGGACTGGCTGACGCAGGAGTGACATGCACCAGAGCGTTCCGGTATCGCCAGAGACCCATCAGAAGATTGTCGCGCTGTCAGATGCGTGGCAGATGACCCTCCGGGCGGCGACGGCGGCCTTGATCCTGGACTGCTATCAGATCATGCGCCAGTGCTGGTGCATGGGGATTGGATTCGACCAGGAGCGGAATTGGTTCGGGCTGGTGATGGAGGCGGCGCGCGAGCGGGTTGACAAGGAAAATCCGGCCCCGCTTGAACAAGGGATTCCACGCCCGCGCAACCCACTCGTGAAGAACAACGCAACACAGATTTACGTGTGGGAAGAAGTCAAGATACCGCTTGGCATGGTGGCTGCCTCTCTGGGGATGAACACCCCTGATACTTTGGAATTCCTGATCGCGCAGTACACGTCCGTGAGTGACAGACTGACCGGGTGTGGACTGATCGGAACTGAAGGGGAATGGTGGATGAACAAGATCATCAATCTCACCCTCATCGACTGGGGGCCGCACTGAAAGGAGCACTATGAGCAAGTTGGGGTTTCACGTCTCAATCGGAAAACGAACGGGATTCAGGGAGGCGCTACAGCGGGCCGCGGACGCGGGCAACCCGGTCGCCTGTGTCTTCAGCCTAGAACAGGACTTGTGGCCTGATATTCATACCGCCAGCCCGAACACGACCTATATCTTCAGGACACAGGTCAACGGCGACGGCCCGCAGGATGCGTACCGGGGAGACCCGCTCGAATCGGCGCGGGCGTTCATGGCCCCGGTCTGGGGCAAGTGGCTGGTCAATCACGCGCATTATCACGCGCCTCTGAACGAATTCGATCCCAAGTCCATTGACGACCTGCGCTGGTATAACGCCTTCGCCTGTGAAGTGATCAAGATGTCAAACGAGAGGGGATACGCCATTGCGCTCCCGGCCTTCAGCTCGGGCAATCCCCCGGATTCCCCCTTCACGCGCTACGAGGCCTGGACTGAACTCTTGCCCATGCTGGAAGCGATCGACGCGGGCGGGCACCTTCTGATTCTCCACGAGTACGGCTTGCAATTCGAGACGCTTGAAATTTCACGCGCCTACCTTGCGCTGCGCTACCGCTCCCTGCTGCGTTTCATGGCGCAGCGCGGTCTGGCTGCGCAGCTGGTCATCAGCGAAGCCAGCGCGGGGGCGGGCTACGACGGGCAGTCCGTGAGTTGGCTGTTAGATGCGAAGTGGTACGACGGCCAACTCATGCAGGATCGCGCCGTGATAGGCGCGTGCCTCTACCAGATTGGCGGCGCTGAAAGTTTTGTAGCCATCCTGCCCACGCTGGCCGATTACATCGCCCGCACGCCGACGCCGGCCTTGGAATCCCAAGCCGATCCGTGCGTCGTTGGCCCCGACACGAACGCCGCAGGCGTGCCCGTGCCTGAGAGTGTCCCCCCTGATATTCTGCCTCCTCCCCCCGCTGGATGCCGGGGAGCGCCTCGCACGCAGTACGCGCGCATCGTCAATGTCGTGGTCGACCCTGAAGCGGCGAAAGAGGTACTGCGGCTTACCTGGCCGCAGACCGTCAGCAATTCGTATGACGACGCGGGGATCGGAGACCTGGACGATCGATCGGCGGTCTTGTGGAACATCGCGCCGGATCAACAGGATCGTTTTGACGAATGGTATCGGGTGAACTATCCGGGCGTCAAGGTGACATTCCGTGAGACCGGATCGACGCCTCCCCCGCCCGGTGGGAAGGCCTGGCGCGGTCTGCACCTGCGGGCCGACGGCCATAGCAACACGAGTGACTTTGAGGCGCTGAAGGTCGCCCGCTGCACGGCGGCCAAGATCATGACGAACACAGACTTTGAAGAACTTTCAAGCCTGATCGCCAACGGGATTGCGCCAGAGCGCATCGTCCTGCGCCTGTACGCGGCGGGGGATAACCCGGCGCTGAAAGACGCCAAGTTGTTCTACTCGGAGCAGAGAGCGTGGATTGCAGAATTTGCACAGAGGGGCGGGCGCTACATCGAGGTACACAACGAACCGAACCTACCCCAGGAGGGTCTGGGCTTTGCCTGGCAGAACGCGATCGGCTTCAGCGCGTGGTATGAAGATGTCGCGCGACAAATCAGAACGAATCATCCCCAGGTCTTGATCGGCTGGCCCGGCCTATCCCCGCAGCCAAACGAGCCTGAATTCACGGCGGAACTGAAAGAGGAGATCGAGGCGGGCTGGGTCGATTGGATTGGCGCGCACGCCTACTGGATCAACGCGGCGGGCATGGAAAGCCCGTCAGACGGTCGCTACTACCGTCGCTGGCTGGGTCTTGGGAAGCCGATCCTGATTACGGAATTTTCAAACAAGGGACTGACGGACAGCGATGCCGTGAAGGGAAGTCAGTACCAGGCCTACTACGCTTCGCTTGAAAATGGCGTGCTGGGCGCATACGCCTTTGTCTCAAGCGCCAGCGCCCAGGCCTTCGACGCGACCCGTGAAACCTGGGTGCGCTCCGGGTCGCTCACGGACATTCCCAAAGCAGTGGGTGCCTGATCGTGGGCGACATTCTATCGCTTCCGCCGCTGTCGGCCTTCCAGCGCCCGATCTTCTACGACGATCGGCATTGGCTGCTGATCGCCGGGCGGCGCAGCGGGAAAAGCGGGGTGGCGCTGCTGCGGGGCGTGAAGATCGCCATGCGGGGCGGACAGGTCTCGTGGTCGTCCGCGAGCAAGGACCTGGCGCAGGCCGGTTGGCAGGACACCATCGAATTCTGCAAGCCCTATGCCACCCGCGTGGCTGCGGCGGAAGACGGGATCATGGAATTCTACGATCCACAGACGGGCAGGACCGGATCGATCCAGCGGCGCAGCGCCTACGGCGTGTCCAGCGGACGCGCCTACACCTTCGATCTGGTCATCATCGACGAAGTGCAGATGACGGATCAAAGTTTTTTCAAGAGGATCATTCCCTCCCTGCTCACCACGGGCGGTAAAATCTGTCTGTTGGGGACACCCCCGGAGACGCCCGCCCAGATCGAAGCGTGCGACTGGATCAAGGACATGCTCGATCGCCCCTTGCGCTACAAGGACTGGTTGATTACGCACAAGCCGACCCGCTACCAGGACATCGCCTTTTACATGGCGCAGCGGGACGGCAATCAGAAGACCCGCAAAGAGTACGAGGCGATCACCAAAGAGTCCTTGAAGTTCCTGAAGCAGAACCTGGGGGACGATGACTACGAGCGCGAGATCGAGGCGAAGTGGCCGACGCAGAAGGTCGGGGGACGGGTATACAAGGCCTTTAGCCTGGATAAGCACTGCACACCGGAGATGGACTATAGCCCGGAGGCCGGCCCGATCTTCTGGGTGATCGACCGTGGGGAGGGCGTGGCGCTGACGGTCGTCCTGCTGTGCCAATTACAAAAGGACAAATTGATCGTCTTCTGCGAGGAGGTCTCGCGGGAACTCGTCTCAGAGGAAACGATGGTCAACCGCGCGCTGCAACTGGACTATCCCCTGCCGGAGATTGCGATTTACGACCCCAGAGCGCCGGGATACATGCTGGCGCTGTCCGGGGCGGGCCTGCCGTGCGCGCCGGGCGCCGGGCGCGACCTGTTTAGGGGGATCGGCATCGTCAAGAAATGGATTAGCCGCGACCGGATCGGGGTGAACCCAAGATGTCTGGTGACGTTGAGTAATTTTGAGAAATACAAACTCAATCCGCAAGGCATACCGCTGGACAAAGAGAACGACGCCCTGGACGCCCTGCGTTACCTGGTGCGCTACCTGGCTGAGCAGTCCGGCGAGCCGTGGAGCGAGGAAGAAGAAAGCCGATCGATTGTGGTCAAGCGCGGCGGCGGGCTTGACTACGGGGCGGTGATTGAGGTACACTTTTAACTGGCATACATTTTAATGACACGCTTGCTGTACGCCTCGCCCCTGATCTGACACCATTGCAAGAGGACAGACCGGGGGCGAATGCGTTAGACTTGCTTGACAAAATGATTGATCCGGGTGTAGGCTAGAGGGCAACCTATCCCTGTCAGGAGAGTGAATCATGAGTAACGAAGCCTGGATTGCCATTTTGTCGTTTGTGTCTGCCGTGTTAGCCCTGGCCCTCAAGGTCTTGACCATCTCCGCTGATGTTCAAACCCTCATCGTCTTCGTCATCGGCGTGATCGGCCTGGCGGTCAGTTACTTCTTCGGTGTCAAACCGATCCTGAAGGCCCGCGCCGCAAGGCAAGTGAAGTAGTCGATCCCGTCGCTCTCACATTCAGACCGGGGGATCGCTATGGCGCGCAAGCCAAAGATCAGTGAACTCACCACCAGCCCCGATGTACAAACCCCTCCCCTGCCGGAACTTCCGGCTTTCGCCGTTGATCCGGTCGATACCTACCTGAGAATCAAGCACAACGTCTACTGCCGACGCCAAGTGGTCTGGGATGCGTTCGAGGCCTGCGCCGACGCGCACGCCATCGCCAACGCGGTGGCCGGTCTGATGATCAGTCACGAGATCGTCATCATCCCGACGACCGCCAACCCGGACGATTCTGACCGGCGCGCGGCAAGGCAGGCCATGAACGTGCTGCACAACGCGCTGGGAACTCAGGGAGGATTGATCAACCTGATTCACTCGTTTGTAGACGCCTACTGGGGAAGCGTTACAGGATGGTTCCCGGAATTCGTGAAGGATCGGCGCGGGGACATCGTTGAAATCGGCGTCATCGACCCGATCAAGCCTCACCCCTTCTATGAGATTGGCCCACGCCTGTACTACGACGCGGTGGGCGTCAAGAAAGAAATCGGGGAAGTCCAGGCCGCGGGCGTGTGGTGGATTGACGGCACCATCTCGACCATGCTTCGCAAAGGATTCTACGCCCAGGTGACGCAGAAGGCCTACGGACGCGGAGGCTTCTTGGTTGGGCGTCCGGTCTGCGAGGACGGCTTGACGGTTCTGGTGGAGTCGGCGGCCTTTGACGAATATATCCGACGGTCGCTGATGGGGCTGGACAGTGCGCAGGTCTTGGTGCTACGGGGAATCAACGTCAATGCTTTTTTGGAACAGATGGCGGCGCGCAAACAGGCCCGCTTGAGACGGTCTCTCAACCCGGAAGACCAGGGAAATGTTTTGATCGTCACGGCGCGCTCCCCCACCGACGACCCGATCGTTAAGTCAACCACGCTGCGGGCGGTGCCGGAAGGCGTGGACGTCCTGCAGCTCAAGGCGATGTATCAACACCGGCTGGCCTCGCAGTTCGGGGTGCGCGCCTGGCGGGTTGACCCGGACATCGAATCGGGACGCTTCGGGAACGCGACCCAGGCTGCCCAGCAGGACGCCAACGAGTCCGGCCGGCTTGAAGTGGAAGCGGCCTTTTTGAATTTCCTAAACAACACTTACCTGGCTGACAAGCCATTGCGCGCGCTATGGGTGGGAGCGGACGATCCGACCAATTACGTGCGTGCGC
>Ga0214473_10005264_pt1 | contig 15522 bp, 14 predicted proteins | sample RVTome_7_FD_203509 | JGI IMG/M metagenome (GOLD analysis project Ga0214473, IMG submission 203509) | Soil microbial communities from uranium-contaminated site in the Upper Colorado River Basin, Wyoming, United States - RVT98D197 | ecosystem: Environmental > Terrestrial > Soil > Contaminated >... | reverse complement strand
TCTTCCCGCAGCTCGGTATCAGTCTGAAGACGACGAACTGCCTCGAATCCCTGAACGCCCTGGTCGGACAGCGGACGGCCAGAGTCGATCGCTGGCGCACCTCCGACCAGAAGCAGCGATGGCTGGCTGCCGCCCTGCTCGACATCGAGCCCCGCTTGCGGCGCATCAAGGGGTTCCGGGCGTTGCGGCTCCTTCGGAGCGCCTTGCAGGCCGAGCTTCGAGGGCAGGTACCGAGATCGGCTTCCCAAGCTGCGTAGCCTCATGACCGGGAGGGCGCTTCGTGAATTTCAACTAACTTTGGGATTGACTCAAAGACACTCAACCGTCGTTGTAGATGCCGAAACGCGATATTGTTGCAACCGCTTCGAGTAACGGTGCTCAATAATTCCAATTGAAGAGTCTTGTAACTAGTCAACGGAGCCACGTAGGATCAGTTAACGATGTTATGGCTACCACCAACTAGGGGCTTAGGATCCGCGAAAAAAGGTGGCATCAACCTGGAGCAACCTTCCACTCTGAGGATCAACAAAGACTGGTGAGATAGACCACAATTCAAAATCAGAAGTTTGCACCTGTTCAATCAGATCATCAAACAAACGCTGCCCTTCATATAGCGAAACCAGCGACAGCTCAAGTTGCAACCCGACGCACCGATTAAGCAATCCCGTTGCGCCCTGCAATACACGGTCCTCATAACCCTGGGTATCTATTTTGAGGAATGCCACTGAATCTGGACGAAGGTAATCAGCCGCAATTGAATCCAGCCGGCGCAACGGCACCCGTTCGTTCCCAACATAACACGATTCGGGTGCGGCCTTGGTATGAGCATCGACCATATCCAATACCGAGCTGCTCATCCAATTACCTGACACGTGAATTTCGATCTCACCATCGTCGCTACCGATCGCAGCGCACGGAGCAACCTCCCACAGAGGATCCTTCCTGCTCGCCGCCAAAAGCAGCTTTCGCGCTACAGAAAGCGGTTCAAAAGAGACGATTCGTCCGCGATAGCCACCCTCACGCAATAACTGCCCGAATTGACCGATATTGGCGCCAACGTCGAATACCAGATTTACCCCATGCGACGACAACAGGGCAGCCTCAGAATTTGCGGGATGGTAACGCCGCAGATCGAAACCGAGCCCACGAATGGACGACTTAACGAGATGTTTAAGCATACCCACCTTGATAAAGCTCATTCGATCAAATACTGGCGTGTTTAGCCTTTCCTAATAGCACGTGTCTAACGACCCTCAGTATATAAAACGTTTGTTTATTCGGAGCCCTCACTGGAATCGGCATACCCTCTTCCCTCATAATAGAAAGGGCTTCTTTCAATGCCCTCAGGTAGCTGTTATAAAGGTCCCGACCATGTCCCACCTGGTAACCCAAATATAAGAGGACTTTTTTCGTAGAAACAATTCGTAGCGAATGAAAATGATAAAACACAGGCTGCGCTAGCGGGTATAGAGTTTTAAAATAGCGTACATTCCATGGCGCCAGCGTCTTCTCTACCTGCCTCAACACATGCACCTCACCGGCGAATCGCTCCGGCCAATCATCCAGGTATTTCTGGTCCCCAAGCTTCCCATCCTCGCATCTGAAAAAGCACCATTCCAAGCATCTCTCCTGCCACCATTTCATAACCTTAAGCCCCCCCTCTGTGCGTCGGAAGGTCATAAACTGGACGCAGAATCTTCCGCTACTTGTAGTTTGATAATACTCTGGCGCGTAGCCATGTTCCGTAATCAACACGTCCTTACCACTGGCCTCAAATTCCTTAAGGAGTATCCGAGGGGAATCGAAAAAACAGATGTCAGCGTCAAGATACGTAACACGCGATATATTTTCATCACGGTCAAAAACAAATCTCGGGGTGAAAGATGTCAGTGTCCAGCAATATTCTCCTTGCGTGCGATCAATTTTTGCCCCTAGCAACACATCCGTTTCCACCTCTTGGAGTGGAATCAGCGACACATGCAGCAAGTTAAGTTGACGTAGCTGCCTCTCAACCAACGCATCCATACAAATAATCCACAGATGAAAAGGCTGTGCATGTTCCATCATGGAATTGTGAAGGCATAACCCCATTGGCAGGAAATTGCTGTCGAACAGCGTAACAAAGTGCTCCGTCAATTTATTACAATACATTTACAACCCTCGATTACCTTTCGACTTGCCCGTTCGCCATCTCAGCGCCCCGATCTCGGACCCTAATTCACGCATCAGTTCGCACTCCTTCAACCCAAAGCTCCAACAATCTTATGCAATGCTTGGCAAACAATCTCTTGTTCTTCGTTAGTAAGTGACGGGTACATTGGAAGAGAAAAAATCTCTTTTGCCGCAGCTTCAGTTTCAGGCAGGTCTCCTTCTTTGTAGCCCAGATACCAATACCCGCGCATCGTGTGGATAGGCCAGGGATAACTAACGTTCACCAGAATATCGCGCTTGGCCAACTCCGCTATGATTCGATCCCGCTCCTTGTGACGACACACGTACAGATAATACACATGACCGTTTCCCACTGTCGTTTTCGGGAGGACAAGGGCCGAGCTTTGAAGTATATTATCGTACCTTCTTGCCAGTTCCCGTCTTCTGGAGATGTAGTAATCGAGCCGCTTCAGCTTGCCAAGAAGTATCTCAGCATGAAGCTCGTCGAGACGACAGTTGTAACCATGCTCCTCCGCGTAATACTCCTTTTCCATCCCGTAGAACCTGAGGCGCCGGAGGTGTGCAGCTACTGTCTCATTGTTCGTTACGACCATTCCGCCGTCACCGTATCCGCCGAGAACTTTTGTGGGATAGAAGGAGAACGCGGCAGCATCGGACATCGAGCCGGCTTTACGGGAACCCTTGGTTGCACCGTGGCTCTGGGCACAGTCCTCGATCACTTGCAGCCCCTTCTGCCGTGCGATTACTCCGACGACGTCCATGTCCACGCACTGTCCAAACAGGTGGACTGTTAGAATACACTTGGTGCGGTATGTGATCGCCTCTTCCAGCTGTCCGACGTCCATCAGATAGGTTTGGGGATGGATGTCTACGAATCGCGGAACAGCGCCGGCGGAGACAATCGCAGACACGGTTGGCACCGCAGTGTTGGCAACAGTTATCACCTCGTCGCCCGGACTTATTCCCAGTGCCTTCAGGGCAAGAAATAGCGCGTTGGTACCGTTGTCCACGCCCACGCCGTACCGGACCCCGCAGTAAGCTGAGAAAGCCGCTTCTAAGCTTTTAACACTGTCACCCAAAATCAGCCTGCCTGACCGAAAGACTTTTTCTATGCCAGCGAGCAGGTCGGTGCGCTCGGCCTCGTACTCCTCAAGATAATCCCATACCTTTATGGTCATATTAAATTACTCCGGCGGAACACCTCATCTGATGAAGGAACTGCGCGTCTTGCCAGATCGCCTCATAAAACTGTGACCATGAAAGCTTTTGCATCGCAGCAATTACTTGTCTTATGAACAATCTGAAACTATCTCCTGGCGGTGGGACCAGAAGTGAAACTTGACCCTCGCGCTGGATCCGCAGTTGATTGGTAAAATCGGCCGGCAACGTAAAGGTCCGGCCGATCTCCACGAAAATTCCCGCCCCAAGCAATGATACGGCGTTGCGATATTCCGTGTTGAATCCAAAGTGTCCCACCAGTGCTCGCCCGCCACGGTAGCAAGCCAGCAGACTGAAAGATGTATCCACACCAGTTCCTTCCGCCCAGCTGTGCACACGGCACACTACTTCAGTAGGCATCTCTCCAAAGAAAACACGACCGCAGGACGTAGCGTAAGGACCAAGGTCCAACAGACTGCCTCCGCCAAGCTTGGGATCGCAGCGGAAGTTGGTGGGTTCAAACGGCGGAAAAGAGAATATGGCGCTGACACGCGTGAAACTCAGCCCGGCTTCGCACAATACATTCTTAATCAGCTCGAATTGAGGATGCCAGTTCCACACCGTTGCCTCGGCTAAACACAGCCCTTGCCGATTTCCGAGTTCTAATAGGCTCTCGGTATCGGTGAGTGTGGTGAATGCAGGCTTGTCCACGACCACATGAAAGCCGGCTTCGAGTGACTTTCGTGTCCATTCTGCATGCATACTGTTCGGCAAAGAGAGGTAGACCAGGCAAGGCGCCAACTCAGAAAGGGCCTTGGTATAACCTTGAAACACACGGCCACGCTTTTCCGCTGGAATCAGGTCAGCGGAAATGTCTCGCCGAGAGGCTAAATGTACCTGCTCAACCTCATCGAGTCCAGCCAGAGCGGGTAAAACTCGTCTGATAACGATATTCGAGACACCGATAATTAGGACATGCATGCGTTAACTTGGTTGGGCGATTGGCGCTGCGTGCTGGAATAATTTCCAGCTATGCGTGGGGTTCACTTATTCCCAAACAGGAGATCAGCCCTCGCGCCTCGATATTGAAGTAGTTGTTAAATCGTATGAACTCTTTCATTTGCCCTAGAGTCATCCAGATGTAATTCTCTGGCAAATTCAGATCGGCATAAGCGTCAACCTCGATGGCCAGATAACGGTTTTGATCGTGGTAGAACCGTCCTCCCTCTTCAGACTGAAAGGAACTATAGCGCACCTGGTCGGGCTTGGCCTTCATCACCAGATCATAAAACGGAGGGAGGAGCTCGGGCCGGACCGGATCGTAGTTCGCTGGCGTACATTGAAGCGTTGGCGCCATCTCCACCGCATCAAAGTTTCCCGGCTCCACCCGACCCTGAACTAGGAAGTGGAGAATGCCTTTGTTCTTCTGGCAAACAAAGCAGATGATCCCTCCCTTGGCCGACTCGATCAGCGGCTGTTCCCAACTACCCACTTCCCGGTTGCTGGCAATGACCGAAACGGCCACCACAGAAAAGAACTTTCCGCTCTCGTGCCGCAACTCTGCTTCCTCGCGACGCCAGCCCTTGACCTGATTCAGTGGTACCCGTCTGACCTGAAGCTCGAAACGCGTCTTCAGATGCGTAATCCAACTAACGATACTATCAAAGTCATTCCAAGCCGCCCCCTCATCCGCAAGCGCCGAAACCAGCACGTCTTGGCGAAAAGTAGTGTTCTCCAGAATCCCCGCCTCGAGAGGTGAGCGAGCTCGCGCTCCGGCATATCGAATGCACGAGAGCACCGTCCGCGAATCCATGTTCACAATGTTGTCCACGGCCAGAAGATCGATGATCTGGCCGAGCGTCAGCCAGCAAAAGTCCTCATGCATCTCCACAGGCTCGTCGGCCTGCACCTCGACGATCATGTTCCGATTGCGCTTGCGCAAAAACCGTGCCCCTTGCTCGGACTGCATCTGGTCCACCAGCACGCGCGGGCGACTCCGGTCCAAGAAGTATTCCAGGTACCGCGGGCGGGAACCCCCATGCACCTGCGTATAATTGCTGCGGGTCGCCTGCACTGTGGGGGAAAGCTGAACAAGATTGATATTGCCAGGCTCCATTTTAGCCTGCACGAGGAAATGCAACACCCCATCAATCTTCCTCGTCAAAAAACCCAATATGCCAACTTCCGGCTGGTTGATAATGGGTTGCATCCACTGTGCTGTAGGACCAAAGTTCGTTTTTACTTCGATCCCTTCGATTTTGAAGAACTTTCCACTCTGATGAACCAGATCGCCCGTGGCTGGCTCAAAATGCCAGGCCTTCAACTGCGCAAACGGTATCCGCTTGACTTCAAACTGGTGCGCCACGCGACGAGCGTTGAGCCATTCCAGTACGGATGGGCGCATGACCGCCCCATCGGACTGGAGCGCCGAATCTAGAAACGCCCTCTCCTTCGAGAGACCCGCCGCTGATTGATACACCTTGGACATAGGACTTACCCTTAAGATTGCCTGTTCGCACCAAGCTCGGCTTTCCACGGCAACCCACGGCGAGCCAGGTAATCACCCCAAGTGCGGATGGACTTCGACCGGTCGTAAGGCGTGCTCGCAAACACCAAACACACTGCCCCAGGACTGAAGTCGTAGAGCCGAGTAAAGATCATGCGCGGAAGATACAGCCCCCGGTCCGGACGCTCTAAATAATAGGTGCGTGTTTCCACCCCATCCGATACATCGATCTTAAGCGCCCCATGGACCGCAACCGCCATCTGATCCGTCTCCTGGTGTGCGTGTCCACCGCGGTCCACACCAGGCTGAACCTGATGGACATAAAACACTCTGGCGATTGGGAAAGAGACGTGCACCCCTCCTTCGACCGCTGTCAGCCTACCCCGCGAATCAATCACATCCTGTAAATCAAGCCATCTAACTTCAGCCAAGCACAACGGCTATTTCCTCGTTGTTTGCTTTGCGCCAATAGAACTGCGCTGATGCAACGCGAAGTTGCTTATGCCCGACCTCCTGCTGGCTGCGGCTTGCGAAATAAAAAACCCCTGAAATCGCCTTGTTCCGGGGCCCGATGAATATGGGGTCCTTCACTGAGTAGAAATTCACGCACCAACTCCATGCCCAGAGCGACAACGTAATTCACAACCTCCTGCCGGTTAAACACCCAGCAAAGGTACTCTGTTCTATACCCTACTGCCCAAGGCCGTTGTACCACTACAAACGAAGGTACTTTCCCCACAAACAGCATACGAGTCAGATAGAGATATTCCCTAGTGCAGGCAACTAGTTTGCTCACCACCGACCGCCAATCTTCCACATACCACAGGGAGCTACTAGCGAGAACAAGGTCGTATTGTTGTCCGAAACAGGCATTCTGCTCGTCCCAAAAATGGACCTCTGGTAGCACTCCCCGTCCTGCCTGGCATAGCAAGGGAAGATCCTGGCAATAATAGTCAATCTCCACCCTAGGCAACACCACTTTGCTCAGGACGTAGTAATGGCCCATCCCTCCACCCCAATCAAGTAGCGTGATGCGCCGCTTTTGTTGAGCGGCCAGAGCCAGAACATATGCATACACGATCAGCGTATTATGCGCCTGGATATCAGTAGAATTTGTGTTAACAGCCGCCTCGTGGTTGATCCCCAGCGGACGCGTCCCTTTTAAGGATTCAACATATGCCAACCATTTCTTTGTTTGTGTTTCCACGATACTGGGCACATTCCATCCTTTAATCCGTGCGTCAATCGTTCGCCATTTCTCAGGCATATACTCCCACGGCGGCCGCCTACCATACACTAGTGCGCGCTGAACCAGCCTTATCATCCCAGGTGGCGTCCAAGTTCGGATAAGCTGTTTAAAAGTCATGCTGACTTACTATACCGCTTCGCCAGCGATAGGTACCCGCACAATACGCCTTTGAATTGCCCGGTAGGACAAAAAGAGATGCACGGCGTAACCAGTGAGCATAGCCACACCATAAGCAACGATTGCCCCTCGGGCTGGCCACTCTAGGTGGTACCCTACCCACAGCCCCCCTAAGGTAAGCGCCAGTCGTCCAATATCCCAACCAAGCTGCCAGATTTGATGTTCTAAAATGTTCAAGGTTGGTATTAGTGGCCAAGCGACAAAACCCACATAGTGCATCACTGCGAGCAACCGCGCATATTCCCCTGCTTCCCGCCACGACTCTCCGAAAATAAACGCAAATAGAGTGGGGCCAGCAAGGAAAATTACCGCGCAAGGCACCCCCCCGAGCCACAAAAGGCGCTTCAGCGCTTTTAGAAACTGGATGCGCAGTGCTTCGGGGTCCGAGCTAACCAAACGCGCTGCCTCGCCCATATAGACTTGCGAAACCGCTTGCCCGATCAGCGTTGTGGGTGCTCCCATGATCCGCTCAACCAACGCGAACCAGCCCAGCACCTGCGGGCTATAAAGGCTACCCAGCATTAGCATGGGCAAGGCGAATCCCGCCGTGTTGAGCAGCGCGGACCCTGAAGAAATCAGTGGGAAGTCCCGATACCGCACAGCAGCGAACCACATATCACGCCAGTTCACCGTTCGGAAGAGTTTTAAGTTATACCGCCAGGCCATTCGCGCCAGCCCTAGGTTGCCACTCATCCGGCCAAGAGCATCGCCCAATAACAGCCCGAAAAACCCAGACTGAAAAAAGCCACCCATGATCAGTTGCGTACTTAACTGGCTGGCGGCCTGAGTCAATTTGGTAGCAGCCATTTGGGAGTAAGCCTTTTGACGCAAGGCCCAGTAACTTAATACTTGGTACAATCCCGTTGCACAAATACTGAGCGGCATCAGCCACAGGTAGGGCCTTAATGCCTCAGCTTGGTTTGGCCAGAGGCTGCTGCCCTGCGCCCACCAGGCAACACCCGCAAAGATAAGACTCGTTACCCCGACAATACCAACCGCTAAGGCCAGCATATTGGCCGCTACCTCGTCCTTTTCCGGGAGGATAATAGCCAATTCATAGCGCCACGCTGCCATCACTACACCGAAAACCATGACTGACAGGTAAACCTGAAAGTGACCAAAGTCTTCGGGGGTGTAAAGCCTGGCCAGAATTGGCGCTGCCAGGATGGCACCCACTTGGCCCACCGCCGTGCCCCCGGTCAGAACGGATACGTTCCGTGCAAAACCGCCTTTGGGAAGCAGGCTCGCCCAGAGCAGCTTCAACCGTAGCATGACTGGACAGAGCCGGTTAGCTTCAGTAGTTCCTTGATGATCGAGTCCAATTCTTGCGCCCGGTGAGCAAAGGTATGTTCACGCAAGGTGCGCGCCTGGCCCGCTTTTGCAATCGCTTCCCGTTCGGCACGGTGGTCCAGCAGCCAACGGGCTTTTTCGATGCATTCTTCGGCGGAACGATAGGCAACGACTTCGACGTCAGGTTCAAAGAGTTCGGCCAAATTGGTTTTCCAATCAGTAAGTAGGCAGGTCCCCACGCCCGTCGCTTCAAAAAGGCGGCAGTTGCCAGCTTCGCTACCAGCTGCATCAATGTGTTTGTTCAGCGCGACCGCCGAACGTTGCAACACATGGCACATCTCCAGTCCGTAGACGGCAGGCTTCAGGTACGGTTTCAGCCGTGGGTTGATTTGGCGCAAGGGCAGGGTTGTCCACAAGGCGGCTTGACCGATCCTGGGTAGTCGACGGAGAACTGTTTGGCTCACACCCAAGCCTTTGACCATCTGCATAAGCACGTAAACGCCCCGCCTCGCAGTGGTCTCCACCAGATCACCCCAGAGACTAATTTCACTTTGCGGGCAGTGCAGGCTTAACGGAATGGCCTCTATGAGCGCTTCCAACAATTGCGCGCGTTCCAGGTGATACCCCATAACACGCACGACATTACCCACAAAGGAGACCTGGAGTCCCGGCTCGCCTCGCGCTGGGAGGCGCGCCAGCACAGCAGGATTGAATGCGTGGCGCAGATAGAAGGCACGACAGCCCTCCATACGGAAAAAGTCCGCGTAAGACCTGGTGCAAGTCAAGACCGCGTCGCAAGCCCGGAGGGTGTCCAAATCATACGCCGCCGACCCGGAGAAACCGAGAACCAGCCGCAGGGAAGGGCAGTTCTGGCGCAACCGGTCCAACCACGAGCGGTCGAAGGAGAGGGGGGCGTCTATGAAGAGGATCTCAGCCTGAAAGGGCTTGAGCTGAAGAAGTGGGACTTCAGTGCGCCACTGAGTGGGCGCCCACGGAACCCCCTGCTCTTTGGCCCACGCGCGCTGGAGTGGCTCAACATTGAGAAAAACCTCCCGTATCTCATAGCCAAGCGGCGCGAGCGCTGGTTCCCAGGCACCGTTCCAGGCGAAGGCGTCGGCAGCCAAGGCTGCTAATTGTGTCGCGTAGGGCTGATCCGCTAAGCCTGACCGCCGAGCGTAGAAGGCCGTTACATAGCTGGGATAAATGTCTGTGAGATACACAAATTTCATGTGCCAACTAAACGCGGTAGCAGTCGCTCAGTTGCCGGGTTACGAGCCCCAAAAGGCTCGTATGGCGTCCACCACATACTGGATTTTTTCTTCCGTCATCTCGGGATAAATGGGGAGCGATAGAATGCGGTTTTGGTGATCGTAAGCGACCGGGAAATCAGCTGAGGTATGGCCCAGATACTTATATGCGGGCAGGAAAGGCAGTGCCACCGGATAATGCAAGGCCGTTTCAATACCCCGCTCTTTCAGATATTGGCGCAGGGCATCCCGCCGGGCTGTGCGAATGACGTAGAGGTGATAGACATGCTCACGTCCGGCAGCGACCGAAGGAGTGACGATATCTCCTATCCCGGCCAAGAGTTGATCATACCTAGCGGCCACACGCTGGCGCGCCGCCGTCCAGTCGTGTAGGTGTTTGAGTTTTACGTTGAGGACGGCCGCCTGCAGCCCATCCATTCGGCTGTTGATGCCTTCGATTATGTGGTCGCCCTTTTTCAATCCACCGTGCCGGGCATACACGGCCATATGTTGAGCCAGCTTTTCATCAGACGTCACAATGCAGCCTGCATCTCCCATCGCCCCCATATTCTTGCCTGGATAAAAAGAAAACGTTCCCGCTATACCGAGTGTCCCAACGTATTTGCTATTGTATCGGGCAAAATGGGCTTGCGCGCAGTCTTCAATCACCCACAGGCTGTGCTTCCGTGCGATCGCCATGATCGCGTCCATGTCCGCTGGTTGCCCATAGAGATGAACCGGTATAATCCCTTTGGTGCGCGGCGTGATCTTGGCTTCAATCAATTGAGGATTGACTGTGAAGGTGTCACGGTCAGTATCGACAAGCACAACCCTCCCGCCCAGCTGCGTAATTGTCTCAGAAGTCGAGATCCAAGAATGGGCTGTGGTGATCACCTCATCGCCCAATTGTAGGCCGAGCGCTTTCATGGTGATGTAGAGGGCATCCGTGCCGTTGGCGCAGGAAACACAGTGGAAAACGCCAAGCTGGGAAGCAAACCCCCACTCAAACGCCTCCACATGCGGGCCACGGATAAAGGCAGACTCGCGGATGACCCTGGCAATTGCTGCATCGATTTCGTCTTGGATGCTCACATATTGAGCGTGGAGATCCACAAAAGGTACTTTCATCTAAAATCCTTAAGCCATTAAGACAGAGGGTAAGCTCTTGACTGAACCCAAAAGATAATCGGGTCGTATCTGTTCCAGCAATTCCTTACTACGAATACCGTTGATTATTGCCACAGTGCGGAAGCCTAATTCACGTCCCGCGAGGACATCGGTTTCCGTGTCGCCGATCATCCATGCCGTTTCAGGACATTTGCCGTCGAGATATTCTAAGATAAGTCGGTATTTAATCTTCCAACGCGGTTTGAGGTCATCGCCAGAACTGAGAACCGCCTTAAACAATTGCCTCACACCTAAATCATTCAGCTGCTTTTCTAACTGCAATCCGCGCGACCGCAGCGTCACTAGGACGAGCGTGTGCTGCAGTTGGAGACTTTCCAGAACTTCGAGTGAACCATCCTGCAGCTGATCCCAAACAAGATATTCATCAGATTCAATTCTGCGGTCGCGCTCTTCTTGGAAACGCTGCAGTTTTTCCCCCGCGCCAGACCATTTCAGTATTTCCAAGTCAGGCACTCTGCGCCGTTTGGCGTCCCAATAAGTCTGCTTGTCCATGGCCTTTGCACCTAGTACTTCCAAAGCATCTGCATACACGCGGTAATACCTTTCTGAGACATCCAGAATCGGACCGTCCAAGTCGACGAAGACAGTCACTAGCCACGCCGAGCCAGGATAAAAATCATTGACCCCAGACCCGGCAAGTCAAAGCTGACCTGGTAAAGTGCATCAGCTATTCTGCGGTCAATAAGCTCCATCTGCCCATTTGAAAACGGTTTAATAAAGAATGTCCCTTCCCTCTCGATTCTCATCCCTGCTTGTACGATATCGGCCCTGAGGCGGTCAGGCGTGTACACACGCCGGTGCCCCTGGCGGATATCAGTTGCATTGAGGGCATCCAACTCCGGTATAAGACCCAGACACTTGCCTACTCGCCTATGTAGCGAATTGGCATTGGGCACCATGACAAAGAGGGTACCGCCTGGTTTCAAGAAAGTCGCGGCTTTCTGCGCAATAGCAACCGGATCCTCTACATGCTCCAGAATAAAGGAGAGCAATACAACATCGAAGCGATCGTCTGTCTCAAACTCCTCGATCATCACGCACACGTACTCGATATTCTTTATGTTGGGAAGCCGAGCTACGGCCTTCTCTATCAGTAGCTGCGATCCCTCCACTGCGACAATTCTGTCGTAAAACTCATGCAACGCCTCCGCCATGGCCGCATCAGCACTACCGATGTCGAGCAGGGTTCCGCGGGGGCAATTAGCCAATACGGTCTCTACACGGTACTTCGTCATGTAACCGTTGAAGCCGTCCAACATGCTGAAATGCTGGGCAATCTTATTTATGCGGTCTCTTTCAGCTTTTTCTACATCTATTTTCATAATGTCCTCAGAATGTCGGTCAGTCTGCATTTACGCTTTGTGAGAGGCTTTCCGAAGCCTGTGCATCAACGCCTGTTCGCATGCGTCAATCTCACTCATTGGCTTAAGAATTGGTTTGCAATCCATACCGCGGACCCAAGCTAGCCCTGGCGTGAGAGGATTGATTGTTCGCTTTGGCAATTTTGGTTCTTCCCCATAGCCAAGCTGGACATAGATGTAGGGCATGTTCAAACCAGCCGCTGTGAAAAAGTAGTGCGTTGTGAAAAACCGTCCAATATTTATCTCCGTCAAGTGGGCTATACCTTTTTTGTTGTATGTCAAATCAACGCCGAATATGCCATTCGGCTTTTCGTCAATAGCTAGGATTGCTTTCTGCGCTACCTCGTCCAACTCGGGGTCGGAAACCGTCACGCCCGTGCCTGTAACCCCTGTGACGCCTGAGGGTGCACGATTAGCAAATTCCCAATAGAGTCGCTTGCGTCCCTGAGCGACTACAAGTTCACCCTCGTGCCATATTGACTGCCAGGTAATTGACTCCCGCTCTAAACACTGCGCGGCTGTAAACTTTCCCCAGCCTTTATGAACGTCTATCCAACGCCTCGCCGTCTCAAAATCATCCGTCGGCAGTGAACCTTTCCCAGCAGAACCACTGATCTCCCGCAGCCACAGCTTGGGACCAAATTGTTCAAAGCACTTCTTCAGACCGGCTTCATTTTCCACAAGTACAGTCTCTGGAACCGGCAAGCCAGCTTTCTTCCAGCATTTGAAGGACTTGTGTTTATTCTCACAAATATCAATAGTTTCGTGTGATGGAAGGTTAGTTTTGATCTCTAATTTGTCCCGTAATGTCGAAATCGTAAGCATCTCAAAACTCATCTGGCAGTGCAGGAATTCCACCCCAGTGTCCTTGATAATGTCAAAAAGCACATCAAAATAATACGGGTCACTAACTTTTGGGATCAAATATTTCTCGTCTGTTTCGGCCCGCTGTAATGTGTATTTATTGGCATCCACACCAACAATCCAAAATGGTTCCGGCGCATCGCGCAGCGAACGAACAAAATTGGTTGCCGGCGCGCCACCTGCTGAGGTAAGAAGAATTCTTTTCACGCTATCCTAAAACCTAGTCCCCGTAGCCAGTCAATAAGCTGGGATGCGACTTTACCCTAAAGTAATTACTTTGCCATTATATTTTAAAGATTCTTGCGCTGCGGCTAATATCGCAACTACAGCACGTCCATTGTCTGGACCACTCAAAGGCGTTATCCCAGATAGAACACAATCCACAAAATGATCAGACTGGACTTTTAAAGGTTCTTTTAGATCAATCTTTGGAAGCACAATGTCACCTACGCGGTGGACCAATTTAGCTGCACCAGGGTCATCGAACGGCATGGCCCCTTGTCCGTCAATTCCCTTGTCATAGATAATAATTTTATCATCGGCCACGTCGTCATAAACGACCATCTTTTTGCTACCCACAACTGTAACGCGCCGCACCTTATTGGGGTCGAGCCAACTAACATGAATGCGTGCACGGATTCGGTTCGGAAATTCCAGACACATAAATACGACATCTTCAATATCCTTCTGAATGTAATCCGTGCCAGAGGCAGAAACGGTGAGTGGCATTTCATCAAGCACATGGCAGAGGATGCTGATATCGTGCGGGGCGAGATTCCACATCACATTCACATCTGAGCGAATCACGCCGAGATTCAACCGTTGGGTATAGGCGTAATACACTTGGCCAAGCTCGCCTGACAAAATAAGCTTTCTGAGATATTCAACGGCTCGATTATAAAGGAAGGTATGGCCGACCATCAGCACCAGCTTGTTCTGGTGGGAAAGGGTCACTAGTTCATCCGCTTCCGTGACAGACATGGCCAAGGGCTTTTCAACAAAAACGTGCTTTCCATTGGCCAAAGCTCTTTTGGCGATGCTGTAATGAGTTGCCGCTGGCGTTGCGATTACCACGGCATTGACTTCACCATCATTCATCACCGTGTCTAGATCGGCGATGGCCTTGGTTCTCGGGTAATTCGATTCAACAAATTTACGCCTGTCCTCACTCGTCTCTACCACATATTTGACCGAGCAATGTTTTGTGGTCGAAAAGTTGCGGAGCAAGTTTGGGCCCCAGTAGCCACAGCCTATTTGAGCCAGATTAACGCTATGAGTATTCATTTGAGATCTTCAGGGCAATCCACATGGCGGCCTTAAAGACATGCCACACTTCGGTACCATCCGATTGTTGTTTTTAGGCCTTGATGCAAATTTGTTCTAGCTTTAAACCCGAATTCCTTCTCAGCCTTGGAAGTATTTAGCACCCTTCTCGGCTGGCCATTCGGCTTGCTCGTATCCCATACGACCTGGCCCTTGAATCCAGTCATTTCGACGACCAAGTCAATGAGCTCTTTAATGGAGATCTCGAACCCCGCGCCGATGTTGACGGCCTCGACCCCGTCATAGCGTTCGGTTGCCAGGACAATGGCCTCAGCGCAGTCCTCGACGTAGAGAAATTCACGCGTGGGCGAGCCGTCCCCCCAGCAGACAATCTCCGGCACTTTCCGGTCGATGGCTTCCAGGCACTTCCGGATAAGAGCGGGAATCACGTGAGAGGATCCCGGGTCGAAGTTGTCACCGGGGCCGTAGAGGTTAACGGGCAGGAGGTAGATCGCGTTGAATCCGTACTGTTTCCGGTAGGCCTGGGCCTGCACCAAGAGCATCTTTTTTGCCAGACCGTACGGAGCATTGGTTTCTTCCGGATATCCGTTCCACAGATCGTCTTCCTTGAACGGTACTGGCGTAAACTTGGGGTACGCACACACTGTCCCGACGGCAACCCACTTCTGCACACCCGTTCGCCAGCTCTCGTGGAGCAATTGCACGCCCATCGTCAGGTTGTCGTAAAAGAACTCCGCCGGATGTGCTCGATTCGCCCCGATCCCGCCAACTCTAGCCGCCAGGTGGATGACGATGTGCGGTCGGGCATCTGAGAGCATCCGCCTGATGGCACCAATGTCCCGCAGATCATAGTCCTTGCTCCGTGGCACGAAAATCTCTCCCGCCTTGCGCTGTCTGAGCTTCTCTACTAAGAAGGATCCCAGGAATCCTGCCCCGCCTGTCACGACGACGCGCTTGTCCCGCCAAAACTTTCCACGATCCGGCCAGCCGCAGACCATTGTCCCCTGTGTCTCTTCACTGAACGAT
>Ga0214473_10005263_pt1 | contig 15522 bp, 12 predicted proteins | sample RVTome_7_FD_203509 | JGI IMG/M metagenome (GOLD analysis project Ga0214473, IMG submission 203509) | Soil microbial communities from uranium-contaminated site in the Upper Colorado River Basin, Wyoming, United States - RVT98D197 | ecosystem: Environmental > Terrestrial > Soil > Contaminated >... | reverse complement strand
AAGTTGTACAGCGTACAAAGTATTACGTACTCCGTAAAAAATATTGGCGAACGCAGAACGCAGTACGAAGAACGCAGTACGAATCAGTCCATAATTTTGATTTTTGAACTTTGATTTTTAATCTTTATAGAAGAGGGGGATAAATATGGCAGAAGAGACTTATCCAATTAACTTATGGATCAACGAAGAACGGCTTGAAAAGCTTCAGCAGGCCGGCCTTGCAGGTATGTGCAAAGAAGTATTGGCAGGGCTAAAAGTTTTAGCTGTTCCAAATACTGCAGAGCAGAGGGATACAATTTTAAAAATATTCCCTATGGCAAAATTTGATACTGCTACAACTAAGAGTATTGAATTGCTGCCGAAAACGGTAAAAGACAAGATATTTGATCTTGTTGTTCAGAAAAAGAGCCTGAATGTCATGGATGAATTTATTAAAGCGCAGTCCAAGTAATCGTAACTCGTTACGCGTAACGCGTTACGAAAATAATGAAGGGAGGTGGAAGTACTTAAAATTTCAAATTTCAAATTTCAAATTTCAAATTTTTACTTAAGAGAAGGAGGTTTAGATTATGCCAAGTTTTGTAATCAATGAGAAATGTGACGGCTGCAAAGGGCAGGATAAGACAGCATGTATGTATATATGCCCCAACGACCTCATGATTCTGGACAAGGAGAGGATGAAGGCTTACAATCAGGAGCCTACTTACTGCTGGGAGTGCTACTGTTGTGTAAAGATATGTCCGCAACAGGCTATGGATGTCAGGGGTTATGCAGACTTTATGCCCCTCGGTGCCGCATCAACTCCACTGAGAGGAACTGAGGACATCATGTGGACCATCACCTTCAGGGATGGAAGGATCAAGAGGTTTAAGTATGCAACAAGGACTACACCAGAGGGATCTATAAAGGCACTGGAGGGATTTCCTGGGGCAAAGGCAGCAGATTTAGCCAATCAATTAATGCTTGGAGAGCCTGACATAATGGGAGTGAAGGAACTCCCAACTAAGAAAAAATAAGAAAGGAGGGAGACTATGAGAGAATTCGCAACAGAGGTTGTTGAGACTGATGTATTGATACTCGGTGGAGGGATGGCAGGCTGTGGCGCTGCAGTAGAGGCCGCATACTGGGCAAAGGCAACCGGAATGAAGGTAACACTCGTAGACAAGGCTGCCATTGACAGAAGTGGTCCTGTAGCGATGGGCCTTTCTGCCATTAATACATATATGGGAATGGATGGAAAGGTAACCGAGAATTCCCGTATGCCGGAAAGGTATGCTGAGTATGTAACGAATGACCAGATGGGTTTAGCAAGGCAGGACCTTGTCTATGATATTGGAAGACATGTGGATGGCACAGTCAGACTCTTTGAGAAATGGGGACTTCCTATATGGAAGGATGAGGCAGGGAATTTTAGAAAATCAGGTGAATGGCAGGTGATGATATCCGGCGAAAGTTACAAGATAATCGTGGCAGAGGCAGCAAAGAACGCTATAGGTACCCTCGGTGACAAGGGACAGATAATTGAGAGGGTCTACATAACACACCTTCTGAAAGATGAGAAAGAGCCTAACAGGGTATGCGGTGCAGTCGGTTTTAGCGTCAGGGAAGACAAATTCTATGTGTTTAAGGCAAAGGTAGTTATCTGTATAATGGGTGGTGCAGTCCATGTATTCAGGCCAAGGTCTCAGGGTGAAGGCTTTGGGAGGTCATGGATGCCGCCATTTTTAGGAGGAACGACTTATGCCCTCATTCTCCATGCTGGGGGTGAGCTTACTCAGATGGATGTGACATTTGTCCCGCCAAGGTTCAAAGACTCATATGGTCCTGTTGGCACATTCTTTCTGCTCTTTAAGACACCGGCAACAAATGCCTATGACGGGCCATACGTTGGTGCGTATGGGTCCGAGACAGACAAGTGGGCACCATATGCAAAGGCGAAGCCCTGTCCAACTCCTGTGAGAAACTATGAGATGATACTCTGCGCGAAGGAAGGCAAAACACCATTTCTCATGCACACACAGAGGGTGGTAGAAAGGTTTCAGAAGGAGATAACAGATCCAAAGGAGCTGAAGAAGAAGATAAAAGAGTATGAAAGCGAAGCATGGGAGGACTTTCTCGACATGACAATCGCAGGTGCCACAAACTGGGCTGCCCATAATATTGACCCAATGGAAAAACCTATGGAGCTTCAGTTGTCAGATTCTGTCTTCATAGGTTCACATGCCTCCTCTGTTGGTTCTTGGGTCTGTGGCGCTGAGGACCTTATGCCAGCAGAATATAAAGCAGACTTCCCTGCCCAGTACAACTGTATGACAACTGTTATGGGTCTATTCACAGCAGGTTGCGGGGTAGGGGCATGTGCCCATAAGTTCTCAAGTGGTTCACATGCACAGGGAAGGATTGTAGCAAAGTCAGCGGTTAGGTTTGCCAATGACCAGAAGGACTATAAGCCAACTGTATCTGAAGGTACGATAAAGAAACTCAAGGAAGTAGTATTAAGACCGCTTGCCCTCTATGAGGAGAAGAGCACATATACAACGATGCCTGATGTGAATCCTAACTATATCTCCCCGCATAGTTTCCTGTTCAGGATACAGAAGATAATGGGCGAGTATGCAGGTGGATGGGAAACCCTTTATGGGACATCCGACAAGATGCTCGAGACCGGCCTCTGGAAACTTGCGTTCTGCGGAGAAGATACAGAGAAGATTGCTGCAAAGAACCTTCATGAGCTTTTAAGGGCATGGGAGAGTATCCACAGATATTGGGTTGCCGAGGCATGTACAAGGACAAGACTGGCGAGGAAGGAGTCAAGATGGCCCGGGTATTACTTTAAATACGATTACCTTAAACTGGATGAAGGCCAGAAGCACTTTGTAAATGTGAAATATGATGTAGATAAGAAGGAATGGAAGGTAATTGAAAGGCCAATGATTCCTATTGTTTAGTTGAGTTAGTAGCTGAGAGGTATCTGGGGGCGACCTTTCAAGTCGCCCCCTTTATAGAAATTTATAGGTGTATAGGAAATTATAAAATTTTAGCCACAGATTTTCACAGACTGAGAAAAAACATAGAAGTTAAGAAGATAAGAAGATTTGAGGATGAGAAAAGGCAACAACTTCTTTTTTATTTATCTTCTCAATTTCCCAACTTCATATCTTCTCTCTAATTTATCTGTGGTTAATTAAGTTTTTGTTCAGAATAATTTATGAATGAGGAATATACCGAAAAACACCGAAGGCTCTCTCTAAATGACAAATTCAAATTCTCATGTCATAAAGAGCTTTCCTGTTTTAACACCTGCTGTAATGATGTAAATATCTTTCTCACACCCTATGATGTCCTGAGGATGAGAAAGGCTACATGGTTATCCTCTGGGGACTTCTTAAATAGATATACCATTGCACTCTTAGGAGATGAGGGGCTACCTCTAATAGTACTTAAGATGATAGAGGATGAGAATAAAAGCTGTCCTTTTGTTACCTTAGATGGGTGTAGTATTTACCAGCACAGGCCATGGTCATGCAGGATGTATCCCATATTTCCGGTTTCATCTAAGGAAGAAGAATTTCTGGTAGAGGAAAAGCCCTCATGCCTTGGATTTAAAGAGGGAAAACAATGGACAATAGAGGAGTGGAAAAAGGATCAGGGGATTGATATCTATGATAAAATGAATGAATCATACAAAGAAGTTACCTTCCATAATTATTTCTCCGCCTCAGGCGGAGGAAATAAGCTTGATTCAGGAAAAGCGAAGATGCTTTATATGGCATGTTATGACCTGGACAAATTCAAAAGATTCCTTTTTGAAACCAGGTTTTTTGATATATATGATGTAGAGAAAGAGGTTATTGAAAAGATAAAAGAAGATGAGGAAAAACTTTTAAGTTTTGGTTATAGATGGGTGAGATTCACTCTTTTCTGGGAAGATACCTTGAGACCTAAAGATAAGGAAATGGATAAGCTCTTGCAGTCCAAGAGGGAAAAATTAGGGCTAAGAACTTGATTTTAAAGGAGATGCTGTGCAAAATATTTTATAATTTATAAAATATTTTGCCGTGGAAAAGATTAAACATGTTACAAAATATGAAGTTTGTAGAACCAATTGAGCGCACATTGAATTCAAAATTCAAGTTCAGGTGTCATAAAAGTATCAGTTGCTTTAATAAATGCTGCAGACTTACAGATATACTCCTTACCCCTTATGATATTGTACAGATGAAAAAAAGGTTGGGAATTTCCTCAGAAGAGTTCCTCAAGAAATACACCTATATTCATATTGATGAAAAGTCCTCACATCCTTATGCAGTGCTTAAGATGATGGATGATAATGAAGGGAAATGCCCCTTTGTTACACCTGAGGGCTGTAGTATTTATGAAGACCGTCCCACTAACTGTCGATATTATCCTGTCGGTCAAGGTCTCATGATAAAGGGATCAGAGAAAGGGCCAGTAAATGAGGAATTCTATTTCTTTATCAGGGAACCGAATTGTGTTGGCTATCAGGAAGACAAGGAGTGGACCATTGAGACATGGAGGATTGACCAGGGAGTTGACATTTATGATGAGATGAACAGGGAGTGGAAGGAGATTCAGTTGAGGAGGGATGCTATAGGGCAACCCAAACTCGATCCGAAAAAGCAGGCACTAATTTATATGGCAAGTTATGACATAGATAGATTCAGAAAATATGTATTTGAGAGCAGGCTTCTTGATGTTATTGGTATTGATAAGGAAGATATTGAGAAGATAAAGACTGACGAGCTCGCACTGATGAAATTCGGATTCAAATACCTGAAATATATCCTGATGCTTGAAGAGACATTGAAGTTAAACCCCGTTAGAAAGGGTGAGGCTTTCTAACGGGGTAAACTGAAGAGCACCTGATGTGAGTATTGGATATTTTGATTATCTGAGATTAAAGAAAGAGATTCATTTTGGGGCTATTTTTATTGACAATATTCGCAATTATATGCTAATTAGTATACTCACTTTTTAGCTCTTCTGGTGCTTTGAAGAAGATTAATTAATTATTTTATGGAGGAATAGTATGACAGAGGAAAAAAGAATACTGGTTGTGGGCGGAGGGATAAGCGGAATAACTACTGCGGTGGAAGCAGCGGAGGTGGGGTATGAGGTTACCCTTATTGAAAGGAACCCCCATCTCGGTGGGAGGGTAGCCCAACTTAATAAGTATTTTCCAAAGTTATGTCCACCAAACTGCGGGCTGGAGATTAATTTCAGGAGGATTAAGAACAATCCGAGGGTTAAATTTTACACCTTAGCAGAAGTAGAAAAACTCTCTGGTTCAGAAGGAAACTTTGATGTAACGGTGAAGCTTAATCCTCGCTTTGTGAATGAAAAGTGTACTGCCTGCGGGGCGTGTGTTGATGTATGTCCTGTAGAAAGACCCAATGATTTCAATTTTGGTATGGACAAGACAAAGGCTATCTATCTCCCCCATGAGTTTGCCTTCCCTTTGAGATATGTTATTGATGAAAAGTATTGCACTAAAGAAAAATGCGCCAAATGTGTAGAGGCTTGCGCATATAACGCTATTGACCTTAATATGAAGTCCCAAAGTGCCTCCTTAAAAGCAGGCTCTATAGTCTGGGCTACTGGCTGGAATCCGTATGAGGCCACAAAAATAGATAATCTTGGATTCGGGAAGTATCAGAATGTCATCACCAATATGATGATGGAAAGGCTCGCATCTTTTAATGGCCCTACTAAAGGTAATATCCTTCGCCCCTCTGACGGGAAAGAGGTTTCAAGGGTTGCCTTTGTACAGTGTGCAGGATCTCGCGATGAGAATCATCTCCCATACTGTTCTTATATCTGTTGTCTTGCCTCTATGAAACAGGCAACATATGTGCGGGAGCAATATCCTCAGGCACAGATATTTATATTTTATATTGACATTCGTTCGCCTGGAACGAGATATGAAAAGTTTTATAAAAAGGTCCAGCAGGATGAAAATATAAAATTCATTAAAGGCAAGGTTGCAAAGATTGAGGAAGACCCTGCCACAAAAGACCTTACTGTTACAGCGGAGGATACACTTATAGGGGAGAAGATTCATGAAAAGGTCGAACTTATTGTACTTGCCACAGGCATGGCACCTATCACAAAGGAATGGAAAATCCCTTCAAGCGTATCTTATGATACAGATGGTTTTGTTCTATCAAATACTAGTCCAGCCGGGATGTATACCATTGGTTGTGCCATAAAACCGATTGATGTCTATTCCAGCGTTCAGAGCAGCACTGCGGCAGCGCTCAAGGCAATTCAATCCGCCTCAGGCGGAGTGAGGAGGTAACTCATGGAGAAAAAAATAGGAGTTTATATTTGTACAGATTGTGAGATAGGAAAATCCCTTAATATAGATCAATTGGTGAAAGTAGCTACCAAGCAGAAAGCCCCTGTTGTCAAAACCCATCCAGCCTTGTGTCAGAAAGAAGGTGTTGAGTTCATCAAAAATGATATGGCTACTGAAGGTGTTAACGCTGTTATTATTGCCGCCTGCTCACCACGTGTAAATTATGATGTCTTCGATCTGGGCATCCCCCTGCTGGAAAGGGTTAACCTCAGGGAAGGTGTTGTCTGGACTCACCCACCGAATGATGAGGACACCCAGATGATGGCTGAAGATTATGTAAGGATGGGTATCCTTAAGATGCAGAAGATGGAGACACCAGAGCCTTATAAGGTAGAGAATCTCTCTAAAAATGTACTGGTTGTTGGCGGTGGTCTTGCCGGAATTACAGCTGCTAATGAAGCAGCAAAGACAGGCTATGATGTCTTCCTCGTGGAAAAAAATGACTCTTTAGGCGGATGGATGGCAAGACTTTACAAACAGACGCCTACAAAACCTCCCTATACTGACATGGAAGAACCACTTATCAAAGACTTAATTAAAGAGATTCGACAGAACTCAAAGGTTAAGATTTATACCTCTTCGATAGTAGAGAAGATAGATGGCGCCCCGGGTTTATTTGATGTCACTGTTAAACAAAATGGTAATGTTGAGACTTTTAGAGCTGGTGCCATAGTTTCAGCCGCCGGCACCATACCATATGATGCCACAAAGATAGAGCACCTTGGGTTTGGCAAATATCCAAATGTGGTAACAAACTATATGATAGAAGAGTTGGCCTCGAAGGGAACAATTGTACGTCCCTCCGATAGAAAACCCGCCAAGACCGTTGCCTTTATCCTATGTGCCGGACAAAGAGATGAGAATCATCTTCCTTACTGTTCAGCAACCTGCTGTGTAGAGTCTTTAAAGCAGGCAAAATATATAAGGAATCAGTATCCTGATTCAAAGGTCTACATTTTCTACAGGGACATGAGGACCCCCGGTCATTATGAGTACTTTTATAAGGGTATCCAGAACGATCCCGGCGTCTTCCTGACAAAAGGCGATGTTAAAAGCATCACAGAGGATGAAAACAAGAACCTCAATATAGATGTAGAAAATACCCTTCTCGGTGAAAAGATACGGGTGAATGCTGACCTTGTTGTTCTTGCAACAGGCATGGTCCCGGTATCTGCACTTGGTGAGGAAGTACTTCCGCCAGGGGTAAAACCAGGGGATGAGTTTATTCCATACGTTATGATCGAAACGGACATACTGAACCTCGAGTACAGGCAGGGAGGAGAGGCGCCTGTCTTAATTTATGGCTATTCTGACTCGAACTTTATCTGTTTCCCATATGAAACGCGGAGGACAGGCATTTATGCTGCTGGAAGTGTTAGGGCTCCTATGGATATACCGTCTACCATAGAAGATGCCACAGGTGCAGCCCTTAAGGCAATCCAGTGTATAGAATTAACAGATAGAGGAGAAGCTGTGCATCCGAGGGTTGGAGATACATCATATGTAGATATCTTTATGCAAAAATGCACCCAGTGTAAGAGATGCACGGAGGAGTGTCCTTTCGGTGCTATTAATGAAGATGAAAAAGCAAATCCACTCTACAATCCCACACGCTGTAGGAGATGTGCAGTATGTATGGGTGCATGCCCTGAGAGAATTATGTCCTTCAAGAACTATTCTGTTGATATGATTGGGACTATGGTCAAGAATATAGAAGTACCCCCTGAGGAAGATGAGAAGCCGAGGGCTATAGTGTTTGCCTGCGAAAATGATGCCTATCCGGCACTGGATATGGTTGGAATCAACCGCCTTCAGTATAACCCTTTCATAAGGGTGATCCCCTTGAGATGCATAGGGTCAATGAATCTGGTGTGGGTAGCAGATGCCCTTTCAAAGGGTGTTGATGGTATACTTCTTATGGGATGTCAATATGGCGATGATTATCAGTGCCATATGGCAACGGGTAGTCACCTTGCTAAAATCAGACTTTCAAAGGTTGCCGAAACACTTGACAGATTAAAGCTTGAGTCTGGAAGGGTCCGGATGGAACAGATATCTATCTCAGAATATTACAAAGTACCAGAGGTATTAAACAGTTTCGTGGAAAAATTGAAGGAGTTCGGTCCTAACCCGTATAAGGGATTTTAAATAAATTATAGTTAAGAGTTAAGAGTTGAAAGTTAAGAATTTATTGTAGTTCACTTTTAACTCATAACTTATAACTTTTAACTTTTTGTGGAGGTAATAGATGGCTGATGCATTAGTAGTAAAGCCTGACCTGGATTTTGTAAAGGGTGTTATTGCTGCAGGGGGTGAATCCCTCAAAAAATGCTATCAGTGTGCAACCTGCTCTGTTGTATGCAAAGTAACCCCTGATGATAAGCCATTTCCCAGAAAAGAAATGCTCTGGGCACAATGGGGGCTTAAGGAAAAGTTTATCGGTAATCCGGATGTCTGGCTCTGCCACCAGTGTAATGACTGCACTACTTATTGCCCCAGAGGCGCAAAACCAGGAGAGGTGCTCGGGGCAATCAGGAAACAGTCAATAAAACAGTATTCATCACCGTCATTTCTTGTAAACCTTGTAAACAACAAGAATCTGGTGTGGCTCATCTTTCTTCTTCCTGCCGTGCTTCTTTGGGCTGTTCTTTCAGCAGATGGTATTTTTATTCCTGAAGTTCCTGAGGGCGGTGTTATTAAATTTTCAGACTTCATCTCTGTCCAACTTATACAGCTTCTTTTTACCCCTGTACTGGTCTTTGGTTCTGTAGTTGGTATTCTGGGGGTCAAGAAGTTCTGGAATGACCTGAAACTTGCAGGGGGGGTGTCATCAGGTGATTTGAAGGGGAGCATTATCGAAACCGTTAAGGAGATTTTAGGTCATAACAAATTCAAAGACTGTGTTGAGAACAGAGATAGGTTTTTAGCGCACTTTTTGGTGTTCTACAGTTTTGTATCTCTTGCGATTGCCACTGGTTTTGGTGTCCTTTATATTGATATTCTCGGTATGCATTCTCCTTTTAGCTTTGGGTACGGGACTCCTGTCAAAATCTTTGGAACCATCGGTGCCATTGCTCTATTTATTGGTGTTTTCCTTATTATCATTAACAGGTTCAAGCACGCTCCAAAGGTAGGAGTCGGAAGCTATTTTGACTGGCTCCTGATAACAATAGTCGCAGTAATAATGGCGTCAGGAGTTCTGGCCTGGCTGACAAGACTTGCAGACAGTGCGGTTTTGGCTTATCCGATTTATTTTATACACCTTGTTTTTGTTTTTTCACTCTTTCTTTATCTTCCATATTCAAAACTCGCCCATCTATTTTACAGGGCTACAGCAATATGTTATAGCAAATATTCCGGGAGGCAATAAAAAAATATGTTCCTTAATTTTAAGGAAAGAAAAAAGGAGGTAATATATGAGTAATATCGTTCTTTTTGCTCTTATATGTGGTGCAGCAGGTGTTGCGTATGCATTGATAACTGCTATGTGGGTAACAAAACAAGACGCTGGTTCTGAACGCATGCAAGCAATTGCAGGTGCTGTCAAAGAGGGTGCAACAGCCTTTCTTGCTCGTGAGTACAAGGCAGTTGCTTTAGTGGCGATTGTACTTATAATCCTGATAGCAGTAATCCCAAAACTGGGTATTTGGCCAGCTATAGGATTTTTTGTTGGAACGTGTGGCTCAGCACTTGCAGGCTACATTGGAATGATGGTTTCTGTGAGGGCAAATGTCCGTACAACCCAGGCTGCAAGCAAAGGACTTCAATCAGCTTTGGGTTTATCCTTTAAGGGGGGCTCGGTTACCGGCCTCATGGTAGTGGGCCTCGGCCTCCTCAGCCTTGCTGGCTATTACTTTATAGTAACCTCTGCAGTGGCTGATACGCATAAGGCATTCCATGCCCTTGTAGGTCTCGGCTTTGGTTGCTCCCTTATGAGCGTGTTTGCACGTATTGCAGGTGGTATATATACAAAGGCTGCTGATGTCGGGGCAGACCTTGTTGGTAAAGTAGAAGCAGGAATCCCCGAGGATGACCCGAGAAATCCAGCAGTTATAGCTGACCAGGTTGGGGACAATGTAGGAGATTGTGCTGGAATGGCTGCTGACCTCTATGAGACCTATGTCGTTACACTGGTGGCGGCAATGTTGCTGGCAAAGACAGCATTCGGGGCTGAAAGCCTATGGGTGGAATTTCCACTCCTGATAGGTGGTATCTCCATTATTGCTTCTATAATCGGCACTTTCTTTGTGAGGCTCGGTAAGAGCCAATATATTATGGGTGCCCTTTATAAGGGGCTGGCTGTATCAGGTATTCTGGCTGCAGGCGCATTTTATATTGTGTCCACAAGATTTATAGCAGGGCTTTCAGGTACAGATGCAGGCGTATTTACTGCCAATAGTGTATTTTTAACCGCGGTGATAGGGCTTATACTTACTGGTCTGATAGTTATGATTACAGAATATTTCACCTCAAAAAGTTTTGCTCCTGTTAAACACATTGCCTCAGCAAGTCAGACAGGTCATGGCACAAATGTCATAGCAGGCCTTGCAGTAAGCATGAAATCCACTGGCTTGCCTGTCCTTGTCATAGTTGCTGCTATATTAGGTGCATATGCCCTTGGCGGTGGTTTTAGCGGCAATGCGGTTGGAGGTCTTTTTGCGATAGCGCTTTCAGCAGTTTCAATGCTTTCCATGACTGGTATCGTTGTTGCCATTGACTCATATGGTCCTATTACAGACAATGCAGGCGGAATTGCAGAGATGGCAGAACTACCTGACGAGATTCGTAACATAACAGACCCGCTTGATGCAGTTGGAAACACAACAAAGGCTGTAACAAAAGGTTATGCCATTGGCTCTGCAGGCCTTGCAGCTCTGGTTTTGTTTGCAGAGTACTCGAGATCTTTTGGAGAGGCACTGGCATTTGACCTCTCTAATCCAATGGTCTTAGCAGGTCTGTTTATCGGCGGGCTTCTCCCTTATTACTACGGTTCACTCCTGATGGAAGCAGTAGGAAATGCAGCAGGCGGCGTTGTTGAAGAGGTCAGAAGGCAGTTCCGTGAGATAAAAGGTATTATGGAAGGTACGGGAAGACCAGAATACGGGAAATGCGTTGATATTGTTACAAAGGGAGCTATCCGTCAGATGATGCTGCCTGCCCTTATACCTGTTGTTGTTCCTGTTGCAGTGGGACTGCTTCTGGGGAGAGAGGCGCTTGGCGGTGTTCTTATTGGTAGTATCATAACAGGTATTTTCCAGGCAATAGCAATGACAAGCGGCGGCGGAGCATGGGATAATGCAAAAAAGGCAATTGAAGATGGGCTGTACGGCGGTAAGAAGAGCCCTGCTCATCAGGCAGCAGTAACAGGCGATACAGTCGGTGACCCTTACAAAGACACAGCAGGTCCTGCAATTAACCCAATGATTAAGGTTATCAACATTGTTGCCTTATTGATTGTTCCATTACTATAAAATCTTGTGTTGAAGGTTTTGAGATATTGGGCAAAGGGGGCTGTACCAATTTTAGGACAGCCCCTTTGCTTTATACTAATAACTAAATTATGAGGGCATTAATTGTTTTTGTTAAGGCTCCTGAAATAGGCAGAGTGAAGACAAGACTTCAGCCCCATCTTGCACCTGAAAAAATCGTTGACCTCTACAAATCTTTTATTATTGAGATAATATCCAGATGTACCCGTTTAAAAGGCATAGATAAGTTTTTGGGTTGTACTCCGACAAAAAATGATGATTTTCTCAGAGGGCTTGCAGAGAAATATAAACTTGGAAGTTTCAATCAACGGGGGAAAGACCTCGGAGAGAAGATCGTCAATGCGTTTAGGGATTATCTTAAGAAAGGTTATACAGAAGTAGTTATAATCGGCAGCGATAGCCCCACGATACCGGTTGATTATATCAAAAAGGCTTTTTTTGAATTAAAAAAAAATGATTTTGTCCTCGGACCCTGTTGTGACGGTGGTTTGTATTTAGTGGGGGCAAAAAAAAAGATAATACAGATAATACCCAGTATATTCCATAATATTCCATGGGATACCTCAGGGGTATTAAACAAGGCGCTTGAAAAATTAAATTCTTTAGACGTCAGGTTTTCTATGCTACCTTTCTGGTATGACATAGATACGATTGAAGACCTGAGATTTTTAAAAAATCACCGGAAGTATCTCAATAAAAAAGTTAAAAGTTACGAGATTTAAAAATAAAGCTCATGAGACTTATTTTAATATCTAATATCTGAATTTTGAATTTAAATACTAATTGACAGTGCGGATTAAAAACAGTATCCTATAAAGGTTTTACAGAGAGAATAGTAAAACCCGCACGAGAGTCTTGGGGTAGGGTGAACCCCGAGATTTCTTAGGCCGTAAAGAACGTAAGAATTATTAATATTTTCTAACGTCCTAAAGGTTCGAGTATAAAAAGATGCTTCTCTATTTATTTTTAGCAATATACTTTTTTGCGCTCATTGCAGTCTTTGTCTATGCCTCCCACAGGTATTATATGGTCTATCTGTATTACAGATATCAGAGAAATAGACCTGTACCCAAAGGGAGATTGGAGAACCTGCCGAGAGTAACTATACAGCTTCCCGTATATAATGAGATGTACGTTGTTAAAAGGCTGATTTCTGCTGCCTGTAGTGTTGATTATCCAAAAGAATTACTGGATATTCAGATTCTTGACGACTCCACAGATGAGACAACAACAGGTGCGCAGGAATGTGTTAATGAATTTAAAGAGCAGGGGTTTGATATTCATTATATTCACCGTGATAACAGAGTAGGCTTTAAAGCAGGGGCATTAGCCGAAGGGCTTAAAATCGCTAAAGGCGAATATATTGTGGTGTTTGATGCGGATTTTGTCCCTCAGAGAGATATCCTTCAGAAGACAATCCATTTCTTCTCGGATAAATCTGTGGGCATGGTTCAGACAAGGTGGAGTTATTTAAATAGGGATTATTCCCTGTTAACCAGGATACAGGCTATCCTGCTTGATGGTCATTTTGTGATAGAGCATACAGCAAGAAACTGGTCGGGCAGGTTCTTTAATTTTAACGGCACAGCAGGTATATGGAGAAAAGAGGCAATAGAGGCAGCAGGTGGGTGGCAGAACGATACCCTAACCGAGGACCTTGATTTAAGTTACAGGGCGCAATTAAAGGGGTGGAAGTTCATCTTTTTAAGGGATGAAACATCTCCCTCGGAGATTCCTGTAGATATTAACGGGTTTAAGACACAACAGCACAGATGGGCTAAGGGCTCTATACAGACCGCAAAAAAGCTGCTGCCGCAGATCCTCAGAAGCAATCTTCCCCTGAAGGTAAAGGTAGAGGCATTTTTCCACCTGACAAACAATGTCTCTTATCTTCTAATGTTAATGGTTTCAATTATGATGTATCCATCTATGATTGCAAGGATTAATATAGGATGGTTTCAGATATTGGTGACAGATGTTCCTTTTCTACTGGTAGCAACGGTGGGTATCTCGTTTTTCTATATTTGCTCTCAGAAAGAAGCTTATAAAGACTGGAAATCAAGATTGATATATTTGCCGAGTTTGATGTCTTTAGGTATAGGATTATCAGTCAATAATTCAAAGGCAGTATTAGAGGCATTCTTCAATCGCAGAACGGCATTTAAACGCACACCTAAATTCAGGATAGAGATGAAGAAAGACAGATGGGCAAATAAGAAATATAGAGGAGAAAAGAATCTTTTACCAATTGCAGAGCTGATTCTTGGTATCTACTTTACCTTTAACATATATTTCGCCTATGTAAATAAAATTTATGTGTCCATCCCATTTTTAATGATTTTCCAGATAGGATTTTTTTACGTTGCTTTTTTATCCCTTTTCCAGATTATATGGGCACGTATAGTTTCTTTTTTACGATACTTTAACTCTAAAAAAGAAAAGGAAGAAACAGTAACAGTATAGTAAAGGATATCTGTAAAACAAAAATCTCTGAAATCTGTGTAATCAAAGGAGCAGAACTCTCTCAAAAAATGTTTGACATAGTTAATACTTATATAGTATAAAATATTGCTAATATTTATTGATTCTTGAATAGGAGATGGAGGGTTATATGAAAAAGAAAGCGCTGGTAGTATTAATTGTTCTTTTTATATGGAGTCTTTTTTTATCTGATACTGTGCTTGCAGCATGGACTCAGGCAAAGGGGCATGCCTATAACCAGTTAACCTTTAGCTATTATGTTACGAGGGAGAGATTTACTACTGTTAAGTATGATGGGGCTGGTTTCAGTAACAGCGGTACTATCCATAGTACAGGAGGCGGTGTAGAGAAGGTTCAAACAGCTAAATTTACATCTACAGGTTTTACATATTATGGTGAATATGGGATTACAGATTCACTTACAGTTTTTACTGGAATTCCATTCTGGAAGTGGTCATATTCTGATGATACTGTTAAGTACTCAGGCGGAAGAGGCCCGAGTGGGGTAGGCGACATAGACTTCGGTTTAAGATATAACCTTTTCCCGAGTCTTTTAGGTAACGTTGTTTCCATTCAGGGCGCAGTAAAGATTCCAGAGACATATAAGTACGAGCATCCTTTGACGGACTTAAGCCTTGGAGATGGTCAATATGATGCGATGTTTCTCCTTCAGGCTGGTAGAGGTCTTGGCAAAGGCTACGCCTGGCTTAATGCAGGTTATAAATTCAGATTTGAGAATGAAAAACATGACCCTTTTAATTTTAAACCATCAGACCAGATTAAAGTTTCATTGGGCGGTGGTTATTCTGTTACTTCATGGCTGTCAATAAGGGGACTTGTAGACTGGACAAAGTCAGTTGGGAACGCATCAGTTTCACAGGAACTTATAGTTGAGAACTACAAATATGGTGGGTTCGCAAGAAGTGAGGATAATGTGCTTATAAGGGACACGCTGGGTCTTGAACCAGACGCTCTAACTGCAGGTATTGATCTGGCATTTAACATAAAATCAAATATACAAGCAGTGCTTTCTTATAATAGGGATTTGGAGGGTATCAAACCATTTGAATCTAAAGATTGGTCTTTAGGCGATACTTTTAGTTTAGCCCTGGTTTATATGTTCTGAGCTTCAGGAATGAAGATCAAAAAAAAATTTTATTCCTGCTAATAGCG
>Ga0214473_10005262_pt1 | contig 15531 bp, 9 predicted proteins | sample RVTome_7_FD_203509 | JGI IMG/M metagenome (GOLD analysis project Ga0214473, IMG submission 203509) | Soil microbial communities from uranium-contaminated site in the Upper Colorado River Basin, Wyoming, United States - RVT98D197 | ecosystem: Environmental > Terrestrial > Soil > Contaminated >... | reverse complement strand
AGGGGGAGGGAGTTCCAGGTGCCGGGGGTCCTGCGAGGAAGGCGCCTGCGGGCTCCGTCTCCTCTGCTGCCAAGGGGGCTGGCTCGGAGGGCGAGACAGGAATGGGGGTAAAATCGGGGAAAGAGGGGGCGGTTCTGGGGGTGGCCTCGGCCCTGCCTGGAGTGAGCGTGGACAATCCCGATTTTCAATTTACCTATTATCTGGTGATTATCCAGAACAAGATCAGCAGCAACTGGGCCCCCCCTCATGGGGGAGAGAAGTTGGGAGAGAAGCGGAGGACGGTGGTTGCCTTTCGCATCCTGCGCAACGGACAGGTCAAGGACATGCGGGTGGAAACTCCTTCCGGCGCGAGCTTTCTGGATCAATCGGCAGTCAGGGCCATCTCCAGATCGAGCCCGCTTCCTCCTCTACCTCAGCGCTTCTTGGATGATTCCCTGGGAATCCACTTCAGCTTTGAATTGGAAGGGGAAAAGAGCTAATGAGATCCGCTAACACTTTCAAACGATGCAGGAAGATGGGGTTTGCCCTTCTCGGCCTTGCCCTGCTTCCCTTGCTGGCGGTCGGTGGAAGAGGCACAGAAAGCTTGCTTTCAGTCTCTCCGGCAGCGGACGTCTATCTGGGCATCTCCCGACCCGAGGCGAAGGCGGTGCATATGGCAGTGGTGGGCTTCTCCAGGAAGGTCGAGGGGCCGAACAGTGAGGACCTGACCTCTCTCTCCTGGAAGACCCTGCGTTCCGATATGGATTTCTCCGGTGTGGTCGCAGTGGCGGATCCCTCTTCCCTTCCCTTTGACGCCACCTCGGTGAAACTCGGACAGGAAAAGGATTATTTGCCCAAGCTATCCTCGCTGGGGATTCAAGTGATGCTGACGGCCGAGTTGATGCGGGATGGGAATCGGTTGGTCCTGGAGGCCAAGCTAAGCGATGTGGCCACCAGGGGACAGATATTTCACAACCGGTATGTGGGTGACCCGAAAGGACTGAAACCGGCTGTCCACCGCCTATCCGATGACATCATCTATTACCTGACCGGGGAACGGGGGATCGCCCGGACCAAGTTGGCCTTAGCCTCTAATAGAACGGGGGCCAAGGAGATCTATGTGATGGATTTCGATGGCGATAACCTGATGCAGATGACCAGGAATCATTCCCTCAATCTGACCCCGCGTTGGTCTCCAGACGGAAAGGTCTTGGCCTATGTCTCTTACCGGGACGGAAATCCCGATCTCTACCTGCTCGATGTCACCTGCGGGAGAAGAAGCAAGGTTTCCGCTCTTCCCGGCCTCAATATCTCACCGGCCTGGTCCCCTGATGGCAGATCGATCGCCCTGGCGCTGAGCAAGAACGGAATCACCAATCTCTTTCTCATGCGCTCCGATGGAGGCGGCCTGCGACAAATCACCAATGGCTCGGCTATCTCGGTTTCGCCCTCTTGGTCCCCGAATGGCCGCCAGTTGGCCTTCGTTTCCGACCAGGGGGGGACTCCCCAGATCTATGTCATGGATGCGGAGGGGACGAACGTCCGCCGGCTGACCTTTAAGGGCAATTATAATACCTCCCCAGCATGGTCTCCCCGGGGGGATAAGATCGCCTTCGTCTCCAGCCAATACGGACCTTTTAATATATTCGTCATGAATCCAGATGGTGGCGGGACTGCTGCCCTGACCCGGGGAGGGGGCGACAACGAAAGCCCCTCCTGGTCCCCGGATGGTCGCTATATTGCATTCTCTTCCACGCGGCATGGAAAATCAGGGGTCTATATCATGCGAGCAGATGGCGCCGGGCAACGACGCATCACTCAGAACGATGCCGACTATTTCACCCCGGACTGGTCTCCCAAATGAGGGCTGAGGAGAGATAATCATGAAGTTCAAACAGAGAGTGGGCATTCAGCGGATCGGATTCCTCCTGGCTTTTCTGGCCATGGCGGCGCTCTCCCTTCTGGGGGGGTGCGCTCAAACGGCCAAGGCGCCCCCCACTGGACAGATAGGCCCCTCCGGGTCGGCAGGGGCTGGGGAGGCTGGCCGTGCCTACTTTGAGGAGCGACCCTCCCTCTCCATGGAGGAGCTGTCCGCGTCGGCCTCCTCCCTGTCCCAAAGGGCCCAGGCCCTCTCCCAGGACGCGGAGCAGCTGCGGGAGAAGGCGAAAGAGCCCATTCCATTGGCCTCCCTTCCGGCAGAGACAGGGCCCCTTCCTTCCCTAACCGCCCCTGACCTGGACACGGCCAGCGCCCTGAGGGTTCAGGCCCAGGCCCTCTCCCAGGACGCGGAGCAGCTGCGGGAGAAGGTGACCATCCCCCCGCCCGTAGTTGGTCCTACTGGGCCGGAAGTGAAGGGCCCACGGTAGTGGAGGTGCCTGCTGCCCTGGTGCCCGAAAAAGAGGCTGAGTATTTCCCCTCGTTGCAGGAATTGGGAAAGAAGAAGCCAAAGGAGAAGTCGCCCTTCGAGGACATCTTCTTCGCCTTCAACGAATCCCTGCTCAGCGAGGAAGCGCGGGAGATCTTGCAGAAGAATGCCGAGTGGCTCAGGTCACATGGACCGGCCCAGATCTTGATCGAGGGCCACTGCGATGAACGGGGCACGGTGGAATACAACCTGGCACTGGGGGAGAGGAGGGCCCAGGGTGCTAAGGACTTCCTCCTGAACCTGGGCGTCTCCTCTGACCGCATCTCGATCATCAGCTACGGAAAGGAGAAGCCCTTTGCCTTGGGTCATGACGAGGAAGCCTGGGCCCAGAATCGCCGGGCCCACTTCCTCCTACGTTCCCCCTGATCTCTTGAGAATCTTAGGGAGGTGTGAGCAGCCTTGAAAAGATGGATGGTCTTATTCGGATTTCTGATGATCGTCCCTCTCCTCTCCTCCTGTGCCACCCGGCAGGATCTCTTGGATCTGCAACGGCAGCTCCAAACGACCCGGGGGGAGCTGTCGGCGGTGAGGAAAGAGGCGAAAGAGGTCAAGTCAGTCACGGAACAACTCCGTTCTGCAGATAACGAGCAGAGAGAGTCCTACTCGCGGATGACGGAGCAGATAAAGGCGCTTTTGGACACGATCGAGGCTCAACAGAAGGCAATTGCCTCCTCCAATTCCTCTGTCCAGGAGAGACTCTCGGCGATGGAGGCCAAGAATGAGGAGAGGCTTAAGACGTTCGAGGAGCGGAAGAAGGACCAGGAGAAAGGCTATCTTGCCTCTCAGGGAAATCTGGGGACCCGTGTGGAGGAGTTGGCGACAGAGGTCAAGATCATTCAGGGGAAATTGGAGGAGAATAACAATCTGCTGGCAGAGCAGGGGATGCGCTTCGATGAGCTCAATCAACAGGCCTCCCGCTCTGGAGGCAAGGTGGAGACCACCGAGGCCAATCTGAAGGCGATAAAAGGGGCGCAGTCCTCCCAGGCGGAGAAACTGAATCGAGTCGAAGGACAGGTGGCGAGCCTGGTGAAGAACTGGGAGGCCTGGCGGGAACAGGCGAATCGGAGCCTTAGCCAAATGGGGGATTTGGAGAGGCGGTTGGGATCCCTGGAGCAGGAGATGGGGAGGATGAAGGAGGCCTACCGCCAACCGAGCGTGACCCCTCCACCACAGGCCAGCAAGGAAGCTAAGGCGGCCAGCCCGACAGAACCCCCTCTACCGGCAGAGCCGAAGGAGCCCACAGGCTCCAAGGGAGCGGTGGCCCCGGCCCTTCCCCCCGGAGGTGATGAGATCTACAAATCCGCCTTGGATGATTACAACCGGGGGGCCTATGACCTGGCGATCCCGGGATTCCGCTCCTACTTGAGTCAGTACCCCAAAGGGAGCCTGGCCGCCAACTCCCAATACTGGTTGGGGGAGTGTTACTATAGCCAGAAGAAATATGAGCAAGCGATCGCCGAATTTGAGGGGGTCCTGAGGAATTACCCTGCCAGCGAGAAGGCCCCCAGCGCGCTTTTGAAAAAGGGGTATTCCTGCCTGGGGTTGGGCAACATGGCCAAAGGGAAGGAAATCCTGATGGAGGTCTTGGATAAATATCCAAAGACCCGGGAGGCCTCCCTGGCCAAATCGCGACTGGCGAATCTGAAATAGATTTGCCTGTCCATTAGACTTCGGAAAGGAGGATAAGATGCGAAAGAGTTTTGTCTTTGCAGCTCTTTTCTTGATGGGATTAGCACTTTGGGGTTGTATGCCGAGGGCTTACACCTCTGCACCCCCCACCGCGGCTGAGCCAGCCCCACTTCCAGCCCCAGTTTATCGGTTTGAGGACCTGCCCGTTCCCTCCAGCATGAACTTAGTGAGGGCAGAATCCTATATCTTCGAAGCCGGGGGCCTTCGAGCAGCGATCATGGTGTACGAGGGGAAGGACGATCCCTCTGATCTGGTCAAGTATTATCGGGAGAATATGCCACAACACAACTGGAAGCTGGTATCGGTGTTCGAGCACGAGGAGGCAAACCTCACCTTCCAGAAACCCGGATGGAATTGTAGCATTAGTATCGTGAAGAGGGCAATGCAGACCACGAAGTTGACGATCTTCGTCGGGCCGGTAGAGACGGAAAAGAAGGCCTGAGGCCATGTTTCCTATAGAGGGCCAGCGTATGACAAAAAAGAAGACTGTCTCTTTCCTTTTGCCTCTGCTCCTCCTGGGCTTGGCTGCCTTGGGCTCTGGCTGCGGAAGGGCCTGGTCAGTCAAGGGAAGCTCTTTCCCTCAGGAATCGCAGACAGGACCCGCCGCCTCCGTGCCTGGCCAGGAGAAAGGGGAGCAGGTGAGTCCAACCCCTTCACCACCTCCGGCAGAAAAGGAAGTGGACGAGATCTCTCGCCGGGCGGAGGAACTGAGGCGCGAGGCGGAGAAATTGGCCCAGGAGGCAGGCGGACAGAAGGAGAAAGAAAAGGACCAGATGGAAGGAGGAACTTCAGCCCCAGGGGAGAACAGAGGATTTTTGGCAGAACCTGAGCGGGCGGCTGAGACCTCGGGGACACTTCAGTCGATCCCGGATCTTCACGACGTCTTCTTCGCCTACAACGAATCCCTCCTCAGCGAAGAGGCGCAGGGGATCTTGCAGAAGGATGCGGAGTGGCTGAGGTTGCACCCCTCGGCTCGGATCCTGATCGAGGGCCATTGCGATGAGCGGGGCACGGTGGAATACAACCTGGCCTTAGGGGAGAGGAGGGCCCAGACCGCCAAGGACTATCTCCTGAACCTGGGAGTCTCCTCCGACTGCATCTCGATCATCAGCTATGGAAAGGAAAAGCCCTTTGCCTTGGGTCATAATGAGGAAGCCTGGGCCCAGAATCGCCGGGCCCACTTCCTCCTACGTTCTCCCTGATTCCATGAAGATGCGTCGCAAGCGAAGAGAATGATCAATCAATTGAAAACTCCCCAGCTTGCAGGGGGGAGTTTCAAAAATGCAGGGAGGTGTGAGCAGCCTTGAAAAGATGGATGGTCCTATGCGAATTTCTGATGATTCCCCTCCTCCTCTCCTCCTGTGCCACCCAACAGGATCTCTTGGACTTGCAGCGGCAGCTCCAAACGACCCGGGGGGAGCTGGCGGCGGTGAGGAAGGGAACAGTAACCACGAAGAGTTTCTCAGAAGAAAAGCTGGTGGAGCTCGAATCCCAGCAGAAGGAACGCCTCGCCGCCCTGGAGTCGAATCAGAAGGAGGCCTTTGCCAAGCTGGAGGCGGAGATGGGCAAGGCCCTCGAGTCTATCCAGGCCCAGCAGAAGGTCTATGCATCCATCGAATCCGAGTTGAGGGCCCGCCAGGCCAGTCTGGATCAGACGCTCTCCAAGAGAGTAGCGACTCTCGAATCCCAGCAGAAGGACCGCCTCGCTGTCCTGGAGGCGAATCAGAAGGAAATCTTTGTCAACCTGGACCGACAGATGAGTCAGGCCATCGACCGCATTGAGGAACGGATCGACAAGGAGACGAAGGAGTACCTCCGCTCCCAGGGAAATATCGGGCTGAAGATGGACGAGCTCGCGGCAGACGCTCGCATCATCCAAGGCAAGACCGAAGAGAATAATCAGGCCGTGGCAGAGGTAGGAACCCGGCTGGACGGATCCGTGCAACAGCTGAGCCGATTGAGCGAGCGGATAGAGAAATTGGAGGGAGGCCTCAACTCCGCCAAAGGAGCAAACATCAAGGCCTCGGATGAGCTATCAGGGCTTGCCAAGAGGGCCGAGGGCTTTGATGCTTCCCTGGCAGCCCTGAAGGCCGAGAGGTCCACCACCATCCAACAGATCTCCCAGCTCGTCGGCGCCCTGAAGGCGGTGGAGGCAGAGATCAATGCTTTGAAGAAGGTGCAGGCGGACGCGGCCAAGGAGATCGAGGCGGTCAAGCAGCGGGATGAGGAGGCGAAAAAGGCTCCAGTCGCCAGCCCTGAGAAGCCGGGCCCGAGCCCGAACACCGGAGCGGCTGAGGTGAAGGCACCTTCTTTGGAAGCCACTGCCTCTGCGAAAGGTTCCCCAGGGTCGCGGACCCCGGAGCCCGCCCCGGTTCCTACCCTAAGTCCGGACCAGATCTATCAAGCAGCCTATGCCGATTACAACAAGGGGAATTTCGATCTGGCCATCGAGGGCTTCAGTTCCTATGTCTCTTCCTTGCCCCAAGGGAGCCAGGCCCCCAACGCGCAGTACTGGTTAGGGGAGTGCTACTATAGCCAGAGGGAATTCCAGAAGGCAATCGACGAGTTCGATAAGGTCATTAAGGATTACCCCAAGGGTGCCCGGGTCCCGAGTGCCCTGCTCAAAAAGGCCTACGCCTATCTGGAGTTGAAGGATAAAGCCAAGGCCCGGCCGATCTTGGAGGTGGTGGTCAAGCGGTATCCCCAGACTCGGGAAGCCGGATTGGCCAAGGACAAGCTGAGGCAAGTCAAATAGGGGGGAGTCAAGCTTCTCCACTCAGCCGGGGGCAGGACGGCTCGTCGATGGAGCAGGGGTTCATTGAGCACCGGGGGTCGAAAAGCCAGGGGAAGGTCCATCCTTCAGGGGCTCAGGGCTTTTCTGGGGGAGAGGGCGGTGAGACTGGCGTCGGAAGTGGTTTCTGGGCATTTGTTCTGGAGTCAGAGGATTCCTTCGCCCCAAGGGCTTCGGTGCCCCCCGGTTTTGACGTTTCCAGGGCCTTTTCCGGTTCGGACTCATTGGGAGAGGGTTCATTGGCCCCTGGCGGGGCGAAATCTTCTATGGGCGTTCCGGCCAGGGCCTTTTTCATGGTATTGACCCAGATCGGGAGGGCGAGGGTTGCGGAGGTGACGCGCGGCCCCAACGACTTGTGGGTGTCATAGCCAATCCAGACGCCGGCCACGAGGGAAGGGGTGAACCCGATAAACCAGGCGTCGGTCGCATCTTGGGTAGTCCCTGTCTTTCCGGCTATGGGCCGGCCGAGGGCGCGGGCCCTGACTGCGGTGCCCCGCTCTACTACTCCCTTCATCACTTCCGCCGTGGTGTATGCGGTCTCCTCTTTGATGACCTGCTGGCCTTCCGGGAAATGCTCCTCCAAGATCTTCCCGTCCTTATCGCTAACCTTCCGAATGGCGAAGGGCTCGAACCGCATTCCCCGATTGGCCAATACGCCATAGGCGGAGACCATTTCCATCAAGGAGACATCGAAGACGCCCAAGGCGATAGCGTATTCAGACCGGAGCTCGCTCTTAATACCCATTTGATTGGCCATTTCGATCACCCGATGCACCCCGATCCTCTCAGTCAGCCTCACGGTAGCCACGTTGACTGAATGCTCTAATGCCTCCCTGAGAGTAATGTAGCCCCGGAATTGTCCATCATAATTCTGGGGACTCCAGTCGGCGAGTTGACCGTTGATGACCGTACGATAGGTGATCGGGGAATCATCGATCAAGGTTGCAGGAGAAAGGCCCATATCGAAAGCGGCTGCATAAATGAAGGGTTTAAAAGCGGAACCAGGTTGTCTCTTGGCCTGGATTGCGCGATTGAAACGGCTGCGCATAAAATCGTACCCCCCAATCATCGCCTTGATCTCGCCAGTGCGGGGGTCGAGTGCAAGAAATGAGGCCTGGATCTCCGGGTCTTGTTCCAGGCCCAAGGTGAGCGCCTTCCTCTTGTCATCAACAGAGAGAACCTGGACCTTGATCATTTCCCCGGGCCTGAACAAGTCCCGGGGATCTTTGATGTTGGCCCAGGCCATCTTATCAAAGGGAACTTTCCCCTGATAAGGACCCACCAGTACTTCCAGACCTGAGGAATCAACCCTTTCCACCGTGGCGTCCAGGATGTCTCCCAGTTGCGGCCGGTAGATAAATAACCTTCCTTTCTTGGCCTCTCGGGGTTTGACGGCCTGGACTGCGCCCTTCCCTCTATACCCTCTCGTCTTGTCGATATCCCTCAGTCCCGCCAGTATTGACCCCTCAGCGGCCTTCTGTATATCGAGATTGAGAGTGGTATAAACATGGAGCCCGCCGTGATAGATGGCGTAACTTCCATATTTTTCCTCCAGGTATTGGCGAACATATTCCACAAAATAGGGGCCGAGGGTTCGAAGCCGGGAAAAGCGTTTCTCATCGAAGGGTTCCTTCAATGCCGCAATCGTTTCTTCCTTGGTGATGAAATTCTCCTCCATCATCCGGGTCAATACATGCGACCTGCGCTTCGCGGCGCGCTCCTTGTCCACAATGGGAGAGTAATAGGTGGGCGCCCGGGGAAGGCCAGCTAACATGGCGCACTCTGCCAGACTGAGCTTGACAGCCGGTTTCTGGAAATAGGTCTGGGCCGCTGCCTCCACTCCATAGGCGCCATGGCCAAAATAGATGTGATTGCAGTAAAGCTCGAGGATCTTGTCCTTGGAGAATCGTTTCTCGATCTCAATCGCGAGCAAGGCCTCCTTGATTTTTCGCGAGAAGCTCTTTTCGGGATTCAAGAAAAATACTTTGGCCAACTGTTGGGTGATGGAGCTCCCTCCCTCTACCACGCCCCCGGCGCGGAGGTTGACCAAAACCGCCCGGGCGATTCCTCGAAGATTGATTCCGTGATGTTTGTAGAACTGTGCATCTTCCACCGCGATAATGGCGTTCTTGAGGTGACGGGGGATCTTCTCCAAGGGGATAGGAATGCGCCTCTGCTCGTAAAAGGAGGCGAAGGCCTCGTCCCGGTCGGAGTAGATGTTGGTTATAAGGTTGGTGCGGTATTCCTCCAGCGAACCGAGGTTGGGGAGGTCGCGCATGTAGGCGAAGAAAACCCCCCCGGAAACCCCTATCCCGATGGTGAAGAGGAGAATGAGGGCCCAAAAGGCTGCGACGATCAGCCGGAGTTTCCAATTCTTTTTCTTCTTAGCGTTCATATTAGGCTGGATCATGTCCCTTTCATTTGAGGCGGGGTTGGTCCTGAAGGGCTTTTTGAGGCCGCAATTCTCCCCCACCTGCATAACTTTTTAGTATAACCCGCGGCGGCATTCTTGTAAAGGGAAATGAGCCCCTCCTCGCCTCTCCTGCTTTGGAGAGGAATCGCCACGGCCGTCCCGTAAACCTTCCGTCTAGGGAAAAGGCTTGCGCCAGGACCAGCTTTGTGTTAAGAAGATAAGCCGTTTATCATTAACCTCCTGAGGGATCCTCCAGAATGACGATGGATGCATGCCGTCAATTAGAAATCCTTCGCGAAAAGGCCGCGGAGATCATAACGGAAGAAGAACTGCTAAGGAAGCTGGAAAGGTCCTTGCGGAACCAGACCCCGCTGAACATCAAACTTGGATTAGATCCCACAGCCCCCGATCTTCATCTCGGCCATACGGTGGTCATCCAGAAGCTAAGACAATTTCAGGAATTGGGCCATAAGATCATCTTTCTCGTCGGGGACTTCACGGGGATGATCGGCGACCCCTCCGGGAAGTCGGAGACGCGAAAGCCTCTCACCGCTGAGGAGGTCAGGGAGAATGCCGAGACCTATCGAAAGCAGATCTTCAAGATTCTGGACCCTGAAAAGACGGTGATCGATTTTAACAGCCGGTGGATGAGTCAGGTCGGCGCTCAAGGTCTGATCGAGCTTGCTGCCAAACACACGGTTGCCAGGATGCTGGAGCGGGACGATTTCAAGAAACGCTATGAAGAAGGAAGGCCAATCGGCATTCACGAGTTCCTTTATCCGCTGATCCAAGGGTATGATTCGGTGATGCTGCATGCGGATGTGGAGCTGGGTGGGACTGATCAGAAATTCAACCTTTTGGTGGGTCGAGATCTGCAAAGGGATTATGGACAGGAACCCCAGGTTATCCTTACTACTCCCATCCTGGAGGGAACCGACGGGGTGCAGAAAATGAGTAAGAGCCTGGGGAACTACATTGGAATCGATGAACCCCCTGGCGAGATCATAGGAAAGATTATGTCCATCCCTGATTCCTTGATCCCTCGTTATTTTCAACTGGTTACCTCGCTTCCCATCGGAGAGATCGAGGCGTTGAGGCGTAGGATGGAAGAGGGTGAGCTCAATCCACGAGATGCAAAGATGCAGTTGGCAATTGAGTTGGTGAAGATCTACCATTCGCCAGAGGCGGCTAAGGCCGCAGCAGCCGAGTTCAACCGGGTATTTCGGGAGAAGGGACTCCCCGATGAGATCGCAGAGGTAGGTATAGGTCCTGATGATGTGGAGAAGGGCGGAGTATGGTTGGTGCGCCTTTTGGTGCTTTGCTCCGCGGCTAAAACCAATTCCGAGGCCAGGCGATTGATCGCACAAGGGGCAGTGGATCTGGATGGGGAAACCGTCAGGGAGATAGGCGTTAGGGTGGCTTGTGATCGGAGCCATTTGCTGAAGGTTGGGAAAAAGGGGTTTTTCAGGATCTGCAAGCGGTTTTGACCGAGGCGGAAAATTTTTTGAAAGGAATTGCAAAAATCTGTTGACAAGGGGGAATGGTTGCTGTTATATAGGACGTCCGAGACGCACAAAGGGTCCGGCGAGCGAAAAGCCGGCGGTAGTGCGTTAGGAATGACGGAGTGCTGGTGCACTCGGTGTTGCTCTTTGAAAATTTAGCGCTATGAGTTCGTGGGCGAATTGGATTAAGGGACCCAAACCTTTGGGTTAGTGATTTTAAATTGGAGAGTTTGATCCTGGCTCAGAACGTACGCTGGCGGCGTGCCTAACACATTCAAGTCGTACGAGAAAGTCCCCGCAAGGGGACGAGTAAAGTGGCGAACGGGTGAGTAACGCGTAGGTAATCTGCCCTTCGGCTCGGGATAACTCCGCGAAAGTGGGGCTAATACCGGATGAAATCCTGAAAGCGCATGCTTTCGGGATCAAAGGCGGCCTCTGTTTCAAGCTGTCACTGAAGGATGAGCCTGCGTCTGATTAGCTTGTTGGTGGGGTAATGGCCTACCAAGGCGATGATCAGTAGCCGACCTGAGAGGGTGATCGGCCACACTGGAACTGAAACACGGTCCAGACTCCTACGGGAGGCAGCAGTGGGGAATATTGCGCAATGGGCGAAAGCCTGACGCAGCAACGCCGCGTGGGTGAGGAAGGCCTTCGGGTTGTAAAGCCCTGTCAGGTGGAACGAATTTCCCTTCGAGCGAATAACTCGGGAGGAGGACGGTACCACCAGAGGAAGCCCCGGCAAACTACGTGCCAGCAGCCGCGGTAATACGTAGGGGGCGAGCGTTGTTCGGAATTACTGGGCGTAAAGAGCGCGTAGGCGGCTAAATAAGTCAGGCGTGAAATCCCTCGGCTTAACCGAGGTTTGGCGCTTGAAACTATCTGGCTTGAGTTTAGGAGAGGAGAGTGGAATTCCCAGTGTAGCGGTGAAATGCGTAGATATTGGGAGGAACACCTGTGGCGAAGGCGGCTCTCTGGACTAATACTGACGCTGAGGCGCGAAAGCTAGGGGAGCAAACGGGATTAGATACCCCGGTAGTCCTAGCCGTAAACGATGGGCACTAGATGCCGGTGGGATTGACCCCTTCGGTGTCGAAGCTAACGCATTAAGTGCCCCGCCTGGGGAGTACGGCCGCAAGGCTGAAACTCAAAGGAATTGACGGGGGCCCGCACAAGCGGTGGAGCATGTGGTTTAATTCGACGCAACGCGAAGAACCTTACCAGGGCTTGACATCCTGCGAATCCCGGCGAAAGTTGGGAGTGCCCGCAAGGGAGCGCAGAGACAGGTGGTGCATGGCTGTCGTCAGCTCGTGTCGTGAGATGTTGGGTTAAGTCCCGCAACGAGCGCAACCCTCACCCTTTGTTGCCATCAGGTTATGCTGGGCACTCTAAGGGAACTGCCTCGGTTAACGGGGAGGAAGGTGGGGATGACGTCAAGTCATCATGCCCCTTACGCCCTGGGCTACACACGTGCTACAATGGCCAATACAAAGGGCTGCGAACCCGCGAGGGGGAGCTAATCCCAAAAAGTTGGTCTCAGTTCAGATTGTAGGCTGAAACCCGCCTGCATGAAGTCGGAATCGCTAGTAATCGCGGATCAGCACGCCGCGGTGAATACGTTCCCGGGCCTTGTACACACCGCCCGTCACACCACGAAAGTCTGTTGTACTCGAAGTCGTTGAGCCAACCCGCAAGGGAGGCAGGCGCCGAAGGTATGATAGGCGATTGGGGTGAAGTCGTAACAAGGTAGCCGTATCGGAAGGTGCGGCTGGATCACCTCCTTTCTATGGAGCTCCGAGAACCGTATCGGAAGCAACACGGTCTCAGAAGAGCAGATCGATGTACCCCGAATTGATAGCGCTATTTTTTTCCTCCCGGACAATAGGGGGAGGGCCTTTAGCTCAGCCGGTTAGAGCGCACGCTTGATAAGCGTGAGGTCCTTGGTTCGATCCCAAGAAGGCCCACCAAGATGGGAGATATATCTGAGTCAGCAGGACCAAATGGCCTGCATTGGACTCGAAGAATCATAGTCCAAGGCTTCTCGGGGATGTAGCTCAGGTGGGAGAGCGCCTGCCTTGCAAGCAGGAGGTCGGCGGTTCGACTCCGCTCATCTCCACCATTGCGAAGTCCCTATTATTACTCAGGCAGCGCTCGCAAGAGCAACGCTCTTTGACAATTGAATTAACGGGTAAAAGACTACAATTTCGGTGGTCAAGTTTTTAAGGGTGTGCGGTGGATGCCTTGGCATCAGCAGGCGATGAAGGGCGTGGCAAGCTGCGATAAGCCTCGGGGAGTCGCAAACAGACTTTGATCCGAGGATTCCCGAATGGGGCAACCCGCTTCGAGTAATATCGGAGCATCTCCGGGTGAATATATAGCCCGGATGAGGCGAACTGAGGGAACTGAAACATCTCAGTACCTCAAGGAAAAGAAAGTAACCACGATTCCCTAAGTAGTGGCGAACGAAAGGGGAAGAGCCCAAACCAGAGGTGCGTGATAGCCCGTTTGCGTTGCATCTCTGGGGTTGTAGGGTCTGGTTGGGGTTCGAAACGGAGAACCCGGAGAGTCAAAAAACCATTTCTTAGTCGAATAGTCCTGGAAAGGCTAACCGCAGGTGGTGATAGTCCAGTAGACGAAAAGAAATGGTCTCTCTCGACCAGATACCTGAGTACCATGGGACACGAGGAATCCTGTGGGAATCTGGGGAGACCATTCTCCAAGGCTAAATACTCGCTGATGACCGATAGTGAACCAGTACCGTGAGGGAAAGGTGAAAAGAACCCCTGTTAGGGGAGTGAAATAGTACCTGAAACCGCATACTTACAAACAGTGGGAGTTCTATGGCCTTTGGCTTGCCAGAGGCCAGAATGACCGCGTGCCTTTTGTATAATGAGCCGGCGAGTTACTTTGTGTAGCGAGGTTAATTCCTAAGGGAAGGAGCCGTAGCGAAAGCGAGTCTGAACAGGGCGTTTAGTTGCACGAAGTAGACCCGAAACCGGGTGAGCTACCCATGGCCAGAGTGAAGTACCGGTAACACGGTATGGAGGCTCGAACTCATCAAGGTTGAAAACTTGTGGGATGAGCTGTGGGTAGGAGTGAAAGGCCAATCAAACCCGGAGATAGCTGGTTCTCCCCGAAATAGTTTTAGGACTAGCCTTGCAAAGTAAGTGGCGGTGGTAGAGCACTGGATGGGTTAGGGTCCTACCCAGGATACCGCCCCCAACCAAACTCCGAATGCCGCCAACTGTTATTGCAGGAGTCAGTCTGTGGGGGCTAAGCTCCATAGACGAGAGGGAAACAACCCAGACCGCCAGCTAAGGTCCCTAAATGTGGGCTAAGTGGTAAAGGTTGTGAGATCGCTTAGACAACCAGGAGGTTGGCTCAGAGGCAGCCATCCTTTAAAGAGTGCGTAACAGCTCACTGGTCAAGTGGTCTTGCGCTGATAATTCAACGGGGCTCAAGCCCATTACCGAAGCTGCGGGTCCTGAGCGATCAGGACGGTAGGGGAGCATTCTGCAGCCTGCGAAGCTGGATCGTAAGGACCAGTGGAGGGTGCAGAAGAGATTATGCCGGCCTAAGTAGCGACAATTTCGGTGAAAAACCGGAACGCCGAAAGTCTAAGGTTTCCTGAGGAAGGTTAATCCGCTCAGGGTTAGTCGGTACCTAAGCCGAGGCCGAAAGGCGTAGGCGATGGAGGACAGGCTAAAATTCCTGTACCATCCTGCGGCGTTTGAGCGATGGGGGGACGCAGGAGGATAAGCCATCCCGCGATCGGAAGTGCGGGTCTAAGCCGGTAGAAGGGTCACCTAGGCAAATCCGGGTGACCGTTAACTTCGAGAGGCGATGGGGAGTCCGTAAGGACATAAACTGGCTGAATCCACGCTGCCAAGAAAATCCTCTAGCGAGTCGTCAGGGTGACCGTACCGCAAACCGACACAGGTAGATGAGGAGAGTATCCTAAGGCGTTCGAGAGAACACTCGTTAAGGAACTCGGCAAAATGACCCCGTAACTTAGGGAGAAGGGGTACCATGCCTCAGTGAGTGGGTTCACCCCACAAAGCTGGGGAAGGTCGCAGAGAATCAGCCCAAGCGACTGTTTACTAAAAACACAGGTCTCTGCAAAGTCGCAAGACGATGTATAGGGACTGACGCCTGCCCGGTGCTGGAAGGTTAACAGGAGGGGTTAGCCCTGAGCAATCAGGGCAAAGCCCTGAATCGAAGCCCCAGTAAACGGCGGCCGTAACTATAACGGTCCTAAGGTAGCGAAATTCCTTGTCGGGTAAGTTCCGACCTGCACGAATGGCGTAACGACTTGGGCGCTGTCTCAACGAGTGGCTCGGTGAAATTGTAGTACCGGTGAAGATGCCGGTTACCCACGGCTAGACGGAAAGACCCCGTGAACCTTTACTGTAGCTTGACATTGAATTTTGGCGCTGTATGTGCAGGATAGGTGGGAGGCTATGAAGTTCGATCGTCAGGTCGGATGGAGCCAACCTTGAGATACCACCCTTACTGTGCTGGAGTTCTAACCCGGGCCTCTGAATCGAGGTCGGGGACCATGTCAGGTGGGCAGTTTGACTGGGGCGGTCGCCTCCTAAAATGTAACGGAGGCGCCCAAAGGTTCCCTCAGCACGGTCGGCAATCGTGCGTCGAGTGTAAAGGCATAAGGGAGCTTAACTGCGAGACCTACAAGTCAAGCAGGTGCGAAAGCAGGGCTTAGTGATCCGGCGGTTCC
>Ga0214473_10005261_pt1 | contig 15531 bp, 14 predicted proteins | sample RVTome_7_FD_203509 | JGI IMG/M metagenome (GOLD analysis project Ga0214473, IMG submission 203509) | Soil microbial communities from uranium-contaminated site in the Upper Colorado River Basin, Wyoming, United States - RVT98D197 | ecosystem: Environmental > Terrestrial > Soil > Contaminated >... | reverse complement strand
CACCAGCCCCAGGGCCAGTCCGGCCGCAACCGTCCCGGCGATGGTCCAGCCTCCCACGATGGCTACGACCAGGCCCTTGACGCCGGCCATAAAACCGAGGTTATATCCCGTGAAAGAGACGGGGGCGATGACGATACCGGAAATGGCTCCCAACGCACCTGCCAAGGTGAAACAGAAGAGACGGAACCGGCTTATCTCTATTCCGATCAGACTGGCGCCGATCGGATTAATGGATGAAGCCTGCAACGCCTTGCCCAAAAGGGTGTGCTTAAGGAAACCCCAGAGGACCACAGTCACGGCCGACAGAACGACCAATACCACCAGGGTCTGAGGAACCAGGGTGGCTCCGAGGATGTTTAGGGGTTCGATCTCGAGGAACGGGGGGATTCGCCGGGCGTCTGTGCCGCAGGTCAGGAGGATGACCCCCTTGATCACCGAAGCGGCGGCAATGGTAATCAGCATATAGGTTGTTTCCGTTGGGTAGCGAACGGGATTGATGACGAGCCTCTCCAATAAAGCCGCGATCAAGATGGAAGTGACGATTGCCAGCCCTGCTGAAAGACCGATGCCTATCCCTGCATTGGCAAAGGCCCAGGTGAGCATACCGCCGAGCATGACGAACTCGCCGGTGGTAAAGTTTAGAACGCCGCTGATCAGGAAGACCGTACTCCAGCAGATGCCGACGATGGCGTATATGCCGCCTATGGTCACCCCGGACAGAGCGTATTGAATGGTTTGGGATAAAAGTGTCATTGTCTCAATTATTTTCCCTTATAGAGTCTCCACTTGCCTTTCTCGACCGCGACAGGGATATAGCATCCCTCAGCCAGGCCAATATGATCGGTTTCCGAATAGTTGAAGATGCCGTTCTGTCCGACGACACCTTTGAGCTTTTCAAGATTGTCCCTCACTTCAGCCCTGATCACTTCCAAATCCTTTTCCTTCGCCGGGTCTAATTTGGGATCGATCTTCCCGAGGGCCATGGCAACCATGTTGACCTGATCCCAGGTATGGCCCGCATAAAGGCTGAAGGGTCCGAACTGTTTGGTATATTTGTTGTAAAGATCCATACATACTTTTTTCTGACTGTCGGAATCCGGAAGTTCTTCGGCGACGAGTGTCTTCAGAGATGTCGTTACAATGCCCTCGCCATACTTACCGGAGAGGGTGATAAACTCCGGACCCACAACGGCGTAGTCACTGACAATAGGGTATTCGATACCCAGATCCCTGGCGGTTTTGATCACCCGAACGGTGTCCGCCAGATTTCCGGATATGAGAAGGCCATCGGCCCCACTCGCCTTGATATGGGCAAGCTGGGGACTGATGTCTACTGCACCGGGTGCATATTTCTCGGTGATGGCCGGGGTAATATTCAACTTCTCACAGGACCATTTGAAAGCGGCGATTCCCAGATTGCCCATTGCAGTGTCGATATAAATGTAGGCGATCTTTTTGGAGCCCCGGGCCATGAGATTTTTTATCAGGATGGGAATCGAAGCAACCCTCTGGTCAGGCACGACGGTAAACATCCATTTTTTCGGAGGCCTTCCTGTGACGATAGAAGGCGAGCCGCTATACAGGAGGATTTTCGCCTCTTCGGCGGTTTGCACGGATGCCATGCTTGCGTCAACCGCAGAAAAGCCCATCAAAGCGACTGCTTTATCAACTTCGATTAACCTTTTTACGTTTTGCACATTCTTGACAGGGGTCGACTCACCATCATAAAAAATCGCCTTTAACTGGTGTCCATTGACACCCCCCGCCCCATTGATTTCATCTATTCTGATGAGGGCGCCGCTTTTCATCGGCTTGGCTAACTCAGCCCGTAAACCTGTCATGTCCAAAGTGAAACCGAGAACATAAGGGGCCCGAGTCTGAGTAAACCCGGTGCCGGAAAAGGCCAGAACAATTCCCACACATGAAGCAACCACGATCGATACCCATTTCTTCATTTTACTCCTCCTTTCAACATTCTTGTCCAAAATAGATTTTTCACCACCGAGCCACGGAGAGCAATCATATCGAACTGGAATAATGGTAACACCTTAGGGCTTGCGCAAAAATAACTTGGCAAATTGAACTGATAACGTTCGCCCTGAGGTATCGAAGGGCAGCGGTGACCGTTCATGCTTCGATACCTCAGCATGAGCGGATCCGGTAAGAAATTGTAAAATTATTTTTGAGCAAGCCCTTAGTAGTTTGAAAAGGCCCTCTAATCCCACTTCATCCTCCTTTAGAAAAGGGGGAAATCCCGCCTTTGGCGGGACTCCCTCCAATATTCCATCATTCCATCATTCCAATCCTTTAACCTCCCAAATAGGCAGACTGGATGCTAGGGCTTGCCGCGACCTCCGCGCATGTCCCTTGCGAAACGACTCTTCCCCTCTCAATGACGTAGACATAGTCAGCGATCTTCAGCGCCGCCCGGGCATTTTGTTCAACCAGTAATATTGAAACCGCCAGTTCGGAAGCGATATGTTTTAAGGTCTTCATCATTTCCGTGACCAGACGCGGGGAGAGTCCAAGGGAAGGTTCATCGAGAGCAAGAAGCCTGGGATTTGCCATGAGCGCACGGCCTAAAGCTAACATCTGCTGCTCCCCTCCTGAGAGCGTTTCGGCCCTCTGCTTGCGCCTCTCTTTAAGGATAGGAAACAGATTGAATACCATCGCTAATCGGGTTGACAGAATCTCACCTCTTTCTCGACGGCTCGCCGAGTAGGTGCCCAAAAGCAGATTGTCCGATACACTCATTGCTCCGAAGAGCTCTCGTCCCTCCGGAACGCTGGAGATCCCTCTTCGGATGATACGATGCGGAGCCATGCCTTCCATCGACTTCCCTCTAAAGACGATCTTCCCGTAGCGCGGTGCGAGCAGGCCCGTGAGCGTTCGGAGCAGGGTGGTCTTTCCGGCGCCATTGCTCCCCAATATGGCCACGACCTCATTTAAGTTCACGATGAGAGAAACGCCCTTCAGGGCCTGGGCTTCCCCGTAAAAAGTCGAAAGATCTTGAATCTCTAATTGACGATCTCTCTCTTCCCTCGCCTTCTCTTCAGCAGGTTCAATATTTTCCTGTTTATCCACTGATTAGACCTCTTCTCCAAGATAAGCCTCGATCACTCTTTCGTTATTCTTCACTTCTTCAGGGGAGCCTTCTGCAATCTTCGATCCTTGATCCAGTACGATCACCTGTTCAGAAATGGACATGACAAAGGGCATATTATGTTCGATGATGAAGATCGTCAGTCCCTCCTTTGCGAGCCTCTGGATAAGGGCAAGGAACTTCTCGATCTCGTGGGCAGCGAGCCCTCCGACCGGTTCGTCGAGCATCAGAAGCCTGGGCTTCATACAGAGGGCCCTGGCAATTCCCACCAATTTCCTCTCTCCGAGTGGCAGGCTGGAGATTGAATGGAAAGCTCGGTCTTCCAAGCCGACCATGGCGAGGGCCTCCATTGTTTCATCTCTCATTCGTTTTTCTTCTGCTCGTGCCGAGGCTACCCTGAAGCCACAACCGAACATCCCGGATCTACTTCTCGTATGGCCCCCCACCATCGCATTTTCCAGGACCGTCAGGCTGCCAAAGAGCTCTTCAAGCTGAAAGGTCCGGCCAATGCCTTTGGAAGCAATGGAATGGGCCGGGAGCCCGGCGATATCTTCTTTCTGAAAATAGACCTCCCCTGAATCGGGTAGATAAATCCCGGTGACGACATTGATCAGAGTCGTCTTGCCGGCTCCATTCGGGCCGATCATGGAGACGATCCTGTTCTCCTCCAGGCGAAACGTCACCTCGTCGAGTGCCCGTATCCCGCCAAAATGTTTACTGAGTCTGTCCAGATGAAGCAGGGCGTCTTTTTCCACAGTGGCTATCTTAGAATGCTCGTGGTTATGCCGGGTTGCGCCGGACCTGTTCATAGGTTCTCTTTCCCAAACGAAACAATTGTTCCACCCACCCGGATAAGCCGCGGGGCATAAAGATGAGAACGAAAATGATCAAGACCCCAAAAAATACGGCTTCGACCTCGCCTGTCATCACGGGAAGGACTTTCCCGAGGTAAACGTTTATTAATTCGCCCAGCCATATGATGACAAGACTTCCGAGCAGATACCCCCAGAGGCTTCCGATTCCACCGATGATGATCATCAGGATGAGTTCGACGAGCAATGCGAAGCTGAAGATGCTTGGCGCGGCGAAGCGGAGATAAAAACAGAAGACGCCACCCGCCAACCCTGTCACAAAGGAGGTCAAGACAAAAAGTTGAAGTCTGTACCTGGGCACGTTGATCCCCATACTTTTGCTTGCCGTTTCGCTATCGTGTGACGATCTGATGGCGCGCCCTACCCGGGAATGGATCAGGTTGGAATAGAACCAAAGAGAACCGATGCAGAGAGCCCAGGAGAGGAAGTAATAGTGAAAAACGTTCCGGAAGACAAAGCCGTTGATCGAGAGAGGAGGAATGTCCAGTAGCCCCGTGTTTCCTCCCGTGATGTCTGATAATTGGGTAAAGGCAATTTCTCCGATGATCAGAAGGCCGAAGGTGGCACAGGCCAGGTAATGGCCTCGCAATCTCAACAGAGGAGCACCCATGCTGTAGGATATCAAGGCGACGAAAAGGGCGCCCATGATGATCCCGATCCAGGGGGGTGTGATCTCTCGAACGGCCAATACCCCTGCAACGTATGCTCCCACTCCGAACCAGGTGGGCTGGGCCAGCGAGAATAACCCCGCGTGTCCGATCAGGATGCCCAGTGAGATCGCCAGTACTCCGTAGATGCCTACAAGGAACATGACACCAATCACATATTTGCTCGGAATAATGACAGGAAGGAGGACGACAGCCCCGATCAGGATGAACCATGGAAGGTGAGGTCTGACTCTTCCGCTTCTGTTCATGGCTTCTTTCTTACCAGTCTCCGTGAGAGGGGTATTGTTTTCAAGATCAGGAAGACAATCATTATAAAAAGAGCAAAGGCATCTTTCCACCCCGTTGAGATGAAACCCGCACCGAATCCCTCAAGCAGCCCGAGAGCCAGTCCTGCTAAAACGGTGCCGGTCATACTCCACCCGGCAACGATCGCTGCGACAAGGCCTTTCATGCCGGTCATCAATCCTATGCTATAGCCCGTAAACGTAATCGGAGTGATTGCGATTCCGGCGAGGGCGCCCAAGCCACCTGCAAGTCCAAAACAGAAGAGCCTGAACTTGTTAATGTCGATTCCAACCAGGCGGGCTCCGGTTAGATTCATGGCAGATGCCCTCAGTGCTTTTCCAAAAACGGTTCGATGGATAAAAAGAGACAATCCTGACATCACGAGGATCAATACACCCACCACGCAAATGACCTGAGGGGTAAGCGAAGCCCCAAAAATCCGAATCGGTTTGGCGGCAATAAAAGGTTCTATGGTGCGGGTTTCAGAGCCAAAACCGATGAGAGAGATTCCCTTGATGACCGATGCCGAAGCGATCGTCATCATCATGTAGATCATCTCCGTCGGGTACCTGATCGGACGAACAACAAATCTTTCCAGTATCATTGCAATGCCGACCGTACAAGCGGTAGCGAGAATCCCTGCAGAGACCAGTCCAAACCCAGCCCCGAGAAAGACCCACGCTAACATGCCACCCAGCATGACGAATTCGCCCGTGGTGAAGTTCAGCACCTGAGCGATGAGATAGACCACGGTCCAGCATATCCCGACGATCGCATAGATACTGCCGGCGGTTATTCCTGAGATTGCATATTGAACTATCAATGAGAGGAGGGTCATCTCTGACCCTCTCGTAAAAACAACGCCGCCTTGACCACGTCGCTATTTACCTCGTGTCCATATTATACTCGATACACGGTCAGTATGGGCAATATTCCTTTTTACCTGGACTTGGGCAAAATGGGTTGAGCATCAGGGATTGTACCTATGAGCTTGCTTGGAAACTTACCATCCTTCTCCACAATTTCAAACACATAAAAGGTTGAAATGGGACATCTTATTTCAGGATGAAATCGGAAGCGCCCCAGCGGGGAAGGGAAATCGACAGCGCTTATCGCTTTGGCAAAGCGCGCCGGGTTCTCAACGTCGCCGCCAATAGTCTTCAGCGATTCCTCAATAATCCGGACCGACAAGAAACCAGACATCTCGTAGTAGCTCATGTCGGTTACTTCCGGATATCTTGACCTTAAATCCTTTACAAGCGCATTATTTTCCGGAATGTTCAGGTCAGGGTCCCAGTGCGTAATATAGCGCATTCCCACGGAATCCTTTCCCATGTCCTTACGATACAGAGGGTCCAGGGACGATACTGCGCCAAGAACGGGGGTTTTTTTCTGGAAGCCAAGTTCAACGTACTGTTTAACAAATCGAACAGTAGGAAAACCCCCTGTGAAGATAAGGGCTACATCGGTGGTCGGCATCCCCATTAGATAGGGTCTGTAATCAGGCTCAGGGAGGGGCAGAGCGATATATTTCATCACCTTTCCCCCAAGTTTCTCAAAGGTCTCCTTATACATTCCCCCTTGGAGGTGACCAAAAGCATAGTCATTGACAATGACGACCGCTGTCCGGGCCCCCATTTTTTCATATGCGTATGGTCCCAGGAGGTTTCCATACTGGTACCACCCCCAGTTATGGGAAAAATGGGCAGGGTTGGCCGATGTGATGTGCTCGCCACTCGATCCCAGAGGAAGCCAGGGGACCCCCTTTCTTTTCATATAATCTGCGATGGCCAGAATGCCCGGACCCAGAAGAGGTCCAAGCAGTATATGAACCCGGTCACTTTCAATAAGCTTGCGGACCTTTTCCACTGTGGGAGCGACCTCTTCCTTGCAGTCCTCAAAAATTACCTTCACCGGACGCCCGGCGATCTTGTAGCCCACCTGCTCGAGTCTAAGAACTAAACCCCTCTGGTGAGCCAGAGCAGTCGGGGCCATGGTTCCCGTAAATCCTGCCACAACGCCAATCCTTATCTCGGACTGTGCAAAACCGGTACCCACCCAGCTCACGGACAACACCGCTAACAACAACGCCGACGAAAGGAACAACATTTTCTTTTTCATAGTCCACCTCCCATACTCCCTAAGATTTCAAATAATCTACCAACACGCCTGTCACGTCCCATCATCACCTTCCCGCTTCATAAGTTCCATTAAGAAGTTGGCCATTTTTGCCTCATCTAAACCCACCGTAACCTAGGCATTCGATTCTGCTAAATTTGCCAGTGCAACGGTCAGTTTATCCTCCATGGTTCCCTCCGTTCTCTGGCCTTCGCCAACCTATTTCGTCATGTGTATTGGCCGTATTCCTTTGTAAATTCAAACATGGCTTTGATGTTTTCCGGTTTTGCCTCATCAAGGACGGTCGAACTGTCCATGATGAAGCCCCCACCCTTTGCTACTTTGTCAATGAGTTTCTTGCAAAAGGATCTGACATCTTCGGGGATCCCGGTCGACAGAATGGATAGCGGTACGTTTCCCTTGAGGCATACAGTATCTCCGAGAACCTCTTTTGCCCTGAACATATCCGTGCGCTCAAAGGAGTAAACGGCTTTTCCTCTGGGAATGTCCCCTATGATCTCCAAACGAGATTCGACATCTCCCTCCCAGAAGAGGAAGGGTGTGCATCCGCCATCGATGAGCCCTTCGATCAGTCTCTTCACTGTGGGCCACCAGAACTTCTTGAACTGCTCAATGGACATGAAGCCATCGAGGCCTTTATGCAGGGGAATGAACACCCTCGGAATGCCCCGGGCCTTTGCGGCAAGACCCATTTGCAGGTGCATGGGAAGCAGTTTTTCAACCGTTTCAAGGATTCTGTCAGGTTGTCTGTACATATCCAGCATCGCCCCGCGGGTTCCCCGCATGAAGTCCGAGATGGTGTCGAAGGGGGCATGGCTCATGCCACCATACTGCGGAGGAAATCCCGATTTCTTAAGAGATTCGTTGAAATCGGTGGCGTTTTGGATCATCTTTGTGGCTTCCTTCGCAGCTTTCGTCAATGCCTGCAAAGCTTCCAAAACCGCTTCGTGATCGAAGAAGGCAAATTTCGCCAGGCCGAGGTAGTAGGAAAGAATGTCATGGAGCGGAGGCAGTTTTTCAAAGGCTTTGAAACATCCGAAGACCCGGGGCCAGTAGGTTCTCAAGACGAAATCCGTAGGGTCATCAAGGAAGCGGCTATACTCCTCCGCTTTCATGTATTCGCCCTCCACATACTGGTACGAAGCATTAGAATCGAGGCCATGCCCGGCCCATCTGAGTTGCTTGTAGTCGAGGGTTTCGAGGACGGATCCAAGGAAGCGGATGTTCACCGGGTTTTCAGCCAAGTCCGGCTCAAATTCCTGGATGACTGCAATCCAGGCTGATTTCATCTTTCCGTAGTCATACATGGACTCCTGTATTGAAAGTCCCTTATAAAAGGCAGGAAAGTAACCGAACATGGGGACGATTGGAACCCGGTCCGGTTCATTCAATTGAACGGCGTCATTGACCCTTTTCTCCCTCTCCTGACAGAGTTCCTCCGGTGTCTTATTCCTCATTCGTTCACCTCCAATCATCCATTCCAATACCGTAGGGTCCCGCGGCCCTTCTCTTCTTGTCTCAGGTCCTTCTGCCTTGCGCCTCTTTGCAGGCATGCCTACCTTCCAAGGTATCTCCTGCGCACTTCGTCGTCTGCGAGCATCTCTTTCGCCTTCCCGTGTCCGGTGATCTTTCCGTTTTCCATGACATAGGCACGGTTAGAAACATGAAGGGCTGCAGTTGCATTCTGTTCCACTAAGAGCATCGAAATTCCCTTGGCCCTCAGGTCCTGAATCACCCTCAAAATCTCGATCACCACGAGAGGCGCGAGCCCCAGTGAAGGTTCGTCAAGAAGCAGTAGCTTCGGCTGAGACATGAGACTTCTGGATATGGCCAGCATCTGCTGCTCGCCCCCGCTAAGGGTCCCCCCCTTCTGGGACACCCGCTCTCTTAATATGGGAAAGAGGTTAAAGACGAAGTCAAAAAGGCCCACCGAACGCTCTTTCTTTTGCCTATGGGCATATCCACCTAAGAGGAGATTCTGTCTGACCGTAAGAGTGGCAAAGATCTGCCTGCCTTCGGGGACATGGCTAAGGCCCAAACCGACAATTTCGTTTGGGCTGGATCGGGTGATATCTTGCTTCTGAAAAAGAACGTTTCCCCGCAGAGGGCGAATGAGACCTGAGACCACTCTTAAGGTTGTTGATTTCCCGGCCCCATTTGCGCCCAGCAGGCAGACGATTTCCCCCTCTTGTATCTCAAGGTTCAACCCTCTCAGGACAACCACATTTCCATAGCCTGCGTGAACGTCAGCCACATTTAACATCATGTAAGTTTTCCATGAAGGTTATAGGAATCCCGCCCAAGATATGCCTCAATCACTTCCTGGTTGCTGCAAATATCAGAGGGAAGACCCTCGGCCAACTTCTGGCCGAAATGGAGAACCACGATTTCATCGGCCACATCCATGACCAGCTTCATGTTATGTTCAATGAGCAAAATGGTGATCCCCCTTTCACGAATGCTGTAGAGGAGCTGCCTGAATTCATTGACTTCGACTTCATTCAGTCCGGAGGCGGGTTCATCAAGCAAAAGGAGTTGAGGCCTGACCATCAAAGCCCGGGCAATTTCGAGGAGTCTCTGATTGCCGAAAGATAATGCCGACGGAGAATAGTCCGCCGCCCAACCCAGGCCGACGAACTTGAGGAGATCCTGTGCCGCTTCGACGACAGAGCTTTCTTTTCTTTTCATCTGGCCCCTTTGAAACAGGGACTGTACAACCGAAGGCATCAGTTGCAGATGAGCGCCAATCATTACATTATCCAACACAGTAGCATTGTTGGCCGTAAACAACCTGACAAGCTGAAAAGTGCGCGATAAACCAAGAGAGGCAATCTCGTTCGGCTTCAGTCTGAGGATATCCTTTTCCTGAAAATAGACATGGCCATGGTCCGGATTGAGAAGCCCATTGATGACATTCAGCAAGGTAGTTTTCCCTGCCCCATTGGGGCCGATGAGAGCTTTGATCTGGCGAGGTTTGACCGCAAAGCTGACTCCGGAAAGGGCCGCCAAGCCAGCAAAATTCTTCGCCACATCTAGCACATTCAATAGCCGGTCATCGGGCACCATGTACTCTCCTTCACCCCGTTGGAAATAGTGTGGCCTGTCCTGCAGCGGGGCTGCATGTCAGATCAATCCAGGCAGGGTTTAATTGGCCCCCGGGGATTTCTAACGGGGTTCACTCGGCTTGAGCCTCACCATTCACGCTTTTCAAAGGCAGAGATGGAGCAGAAACATCAGGGCCCCGCCATCGTTGCCAAAGTTTAGTGAAAAGCCCCAGCAGCCCGCGAGGCATAAAAATAATCACCAGAATCAGAATCAGGCCATAGGAGAACAATTCATATTCCTGGAACTGGTACGTAACTTCGGGGAGGAGTTTGAGGAAGATCGCGCCAAGGGCGGGGCCGTAAATGGTGCCCACTCCTCCGAGGAAGAGCATGACCAACAGGATGACCGAGGTGAAAATGTCGAAGTCACTGGGAGCGATGAATCCCATGTAGTGAGCAAACAGGGACCCTGCCAATCCGGCGTACATGCTGGAGACGACAAAAACATGCAGCTTGTACTTAGGACAGTCTATGCCCATGGTACTTGCCGCTTCTTCGTCACTGTGGAGTGCAATGAGTGTCCTGCCCAGGGACGACTTGACCATAGCCAGGCAACTGGCAAAAACCATCACCACGACCGCCCACACGAAATAGTAGTAATGAAAATGAGTGGGCAAAGCCACGCCGAATAGACTGAAAGGAGGGATGCCAAGGAGACCTGAAGCCCCTCCGGTAATCGATTCGAGGCCCGTGATGATCGTTACGACTACGGCGTTCAAACCCAGGGTGGCCATGCCCAGATAGTATCCCTTGAGTCTCATAACGGCTCGCCCTATGATCCATGCCACGATGCCGCTTACAATCAGACCGGAAACGAGGGCCAGAAGAGGCGGTACTTCTTTCTTCACTGTCAAAATGCCGGAAGCGTATGCACCGATAGCAAAAAAAGCTGCATGACCTACTGAAATCTGGCCGGCAAATCCCACCAGCAGATCCAGACTGACCGCCAGGATGATATAAATGCCTATCAGGATCAGGACGGAGTTATAGTAGGGACTGATTCGACCGATGATGACCGGGAGCAGAGCCAGAAGAAACAGGATCGCCAGCCAGAGCCCCTTTTGTTTCACTCTTACATGCCCCCGTTCTGTGAACTTCCGAAACGGCCGCTGGAACGAATGAGTAACACTAAGATCAATATCGTGAAAACCACAGCGTCTGCGAACTTGGATGAAACCAACCCCACTGTAAAAGCTTCAATGATACCCAGTAAGAATCCGGCAATCACCGAGCCGACCGTACCCAATCCGCCGATGGCAATTGCGGTGAAGCCTTTCAGCATGGGCATGGTCCCGCTGACATATTGGACAAAGATGAGAGGTGACACTACAATCCCCGCCAACGCCCCCAGAGCCGCTCCCCATGCCCACGCAAGAAGTGTGGCCTTCCAAACCGTGATGCCCACCAGATTCGCGGCAAGACGGTTTTCAGCGCACGCCCTCATCGCCAAACCGGGGAGTGTTCTTTCGAAAAACCACCAGATGACGAGCAGAACAAGGACCGTCGTACCGATCACCCAGAGCACCTGCACCGGGAGGAAGGCGCCCATCACGCTCAGGGACTTGGCAGAAGAAAAGGGTGGCAGGGTGTGCGATTCCCTGCCCCAGATCAGGAGACCGGCGCCGCGCAAAAATAGGGAGACCGCGACGGTCATGGTAATCACTGTGCCGATCGAAGCGGTCTGGACCCTTTTGATCAAGACTCTTTCCACGACAGCACCCAGAAGCAAGGCGAGAATAATGGATAGGGGAAAACCAAGGGGCATAGGTACCCCATGCCCGGTCAGGAAGATCATCGTGAGAGCACCAAAGACAAAGAACTCGCCCTGGGCAAAGCAAAGGACCTTTGAAACATTGTAGACGATGACCAGACTAAGGGCAATCAACGCATAAACGCTGCCCATGTTTATGCCGCTGAAGAGGAATTGGATGAGCACGGAAAGGTTCAGCAAGGATGACCTCCACTCAGTCTTGAGCTATTTCAACAATGCCCATTTCCCATCTTTAATGGTGATGGAGACCATATCTTCCATCTTCAGGCCATAGTGGTCATCCGGGCTCATATTGAAAATTCCGTTGTTGCCGATGAGGCCCTTCACTCTTTCTATGCTGTCCCTCACCTTGACCGGATCGGATGTCCCAGCCAGTTTCAGGCCCTCAGCCAGGACGGAAATGAAATCGGCGGCTTGCCCCGCATAGTAGCTGCAAGGTTCCTTGTAGCGCTCTATGTATTGCTTGTTGAAGTTCTGCAACGGCTTTTTCATCGGGTCAGCGTCTGAGAGTTCATCCACCACACTGATCTTTCCAGATGGGAGAACGATGAAAGCCGGGAGATTTGAAACCATTTTTAAAAATCCTTTCGTTGCATTGCCGTGGCTGAGTTGCACCGGCATCGTCATATTGAGCTGTGCCATGCTCTTCACCACCATGGCAGCATGTTCCCCCGTCGAGAAGGAGAACATGACCGCAGGATCCAATGCCTTCAACTTGGCCAATTGAGGAGTAATGTCGGGAGAAGTCGGTTCGAATTTCTCTTCTCCCAAAATCCTGATGCCCAGCTCACCAGCCACCTTATGCCCCAGTTTTGTTCCCAGTTCTCCAAGAGAACCAATGGGCATCAAAAAGGCAATCTTGGTCATATTCTTTTTCTTGAAGTAATGGAAAGGGACAGCGACAGCGAACTCGGAAGGGTGGGAAACATTAAAGGAGTAAGGTTCCTTCTTGGGGTCCACCGGATAGCCACCGCTCAAAACCGCAGGGATTTTTTTCTGATTGGCAAGAGCAAAGACCGGGGCCATGATCGGCACAGAGTCGGATCCGGTCATGGCGATTACTCCGTCTCGGGTTAGTAATCTCTGCGCAGCCCTGATCGCCTCCTCGGGTTTGGATTGTGTGTCATAAAGAATGAGCTGAAGAGGACGTCCGTTCACTCCACCCGCTTTATTGATCAGATCAACCTGCAATTCAGCGCCTTCCTTAGCCAGGACGCCGACCCACGAAGAATAACCTGTCAGGGGTACGAGACACCCTACCTTGTAAGGTTCTGCTGCTGCATAAACGTTGTAGGAATAAGTCAAGGCCAGACATACCAGCAATACCGAGAAAACCACTACTCCCTTTTTCATAAGAATCTCCTTTCTGACTTAGTGTGTGTAATTGCTCCAACCGAAATGAAGCGTCCTGGCAATTCAATGCGGCATCGTTAGTGGGGAAAAAGGTAAGAAACGGGAGAAAGGGAGTCCGATCGGGGACCTTCAACCGGATGGCATCATGAATGCGTTTTGTCCTTCCTTGATGCAGCTCCTGGGGCGTCTTTCCCATCCCTGTTGACCTCCAATCCATCTCTCACAGAGATACACAGCCCCCCTCCTTCTCTTAAAGAAGATCTGCAGGCAACTTTCTCCCGGTTGGTAAGTTGCCGGTTACAAGATAACCTGCTTTCGAAAGTAATGCCACCTTCACAGCCGCGTCTATTTGGTCAATCCCAATTTTTTGGCCAGGGTCCGGGTATTTTCGTAATCTTCAGTCAGCATCTTCTTCGGTTCCACAGCTGAGCCTCACGGATTGTAAGTTGCGATTAATTCCAGCGTTCTGTCCAGGATTTTCTGCGCGTCCGTATGCCCTTCAGCGGTTCTGTCGGCCACCCATTTCTTCCATAAAGGTCTGCCGGCCACGTCCTTCCACTTCTCCAGTTCGGCAGGCGGAACAGTGTACTCTATCATCTGGTGACCTTCTTTCTTTATCGTCTGAACCATTCTCTTGCCTACCAGATCTAAATTCGGTTGATCATACCCTTCAAAGAAGTGAGTGCCGTAAAAGGTAGAACCCTTGAGGCCACCGAGGTCCGTTAACACCTTCTGTACATCAGGGGGCAGGCGGTTCCAGCTGTTCCAGTTCATCGCAAAGGAGAAGTATATCGTATAGAAGGGGAAATAAGTATAGTATTTTGCTACCTCATACTGCTTAAAACCGCCGAGAATATCCCATGTTGCGGCCATACCGTCGATAACCCCCTTCTGGAGGCTGAGATAGGAATCAGGCATACCCATCAGGACCGGGGTGATTCCGAGGGCCTTTGCTGCTTCGGTTGGAGGTCCGCCTGCCACTCTCAGCTTCAACCCCTTGAAGTCATCGAGGGTTTTAATCTCCCGCTTGCTGTTTATTACGAAAAACGGAACGCTGGCCTACATGAAGAGTATCTTATTGTCCTTAAACTGACCTGCGAGTTTTGGGAACTCTTCATAGAGTTTCCATAATATGGCGCTGGATTGGGCAGGACTCTTGAAGGCCATAAATGGCAGAGTTACTACGTCGGCCAGCGTCGTCAAACCCGGCGTATAGCCATGAAACACCCAGGAGATATCCGCTACGCCCGATCGAGTGGCTTGCCAGCCATCCGGCCCCTTGCTCAAGGTCTGGCTATAATACTCCTCAAACCTAACCTTACCACCGGTGGCCTTTTCAACCTCTCTGAACCAGGGTTTTGCCGCATACACCGAATCCCAGATGATATCCGGCTGCTGGGTATTGTATCTCAACTTGATCACCTGGGCTGATGCCGGCCTGGCATAGCCGCCCAAAATCAAGCTACCGGTCAAAACAATGGTCAACAGGATTAGAAATATCTTTTTCATTGCTCCATACTCCTTCTTTTGAGATTTTGAAAGGTTCTGTTTCTTTGTTAATTATATTCCTTTTGCCATTTAAGTGGGAAAATAGATTATGTGTACCGGCCGTATTCTTTTGTAAACTCGATCATGGCTTTCAGGTTTTCCGGTTTTGCATCATCCAAATTGGTAGAGGTGTCCATGATGAAGCCGCCTCCCTTTCCCACCACGTCGATCAACTTCTTGCAGTACGCCCTTACGTCATTCGGGGTCCCGGCCATCAGGAGTGATATGGGAACGTTTCCCCTAAAACAAACGATATCACCCAAAACCTCTTTCGCCTTGAAAATGTCGGTTGCCTCGAACATATAGACGGCCTTTCCCCTGGGGATATCTCCAATCAGTTCGAGACGGGAAGTGCAATCTCCCTCCCAGAAGACGAAAGGGTTTAATCCTTCAGCAACCAGAGCGAGAATCAGTCTCTTCAATGTGGGCCAGTAGAAGGTCTTAAACTGGTCCGGTGACATAAAGCTGTCGATTCCCTTGTGAAGAGGAATAAAGACGCGAGGAACCCCGCGCTGTTTTGCCGCCAGACCGTTCTGAATCGTCATGGGAAAGATCTGCTCCAGGGCGTTGAGGAGTTTATCCGGCATCCGGTACATATCCAGCATCGCGCCAATCGTCCCTCTCAGAAAATCAGACAGGACGTCAAAAGGAGCGTGGGCCATGGCACCGAACTGGGGAGGGAAACCGA
>Ga0214473_10005260_pt1 | contig 15533 bp, 10 predicted proteins | sample RVTome_7_FD_203509 | JGI IMG/M metagenome (GOLD analysis project Ga0214473, IMG submission 203509) | Soil microbial communities from uranium-contaminated site in the Upper Colorado River Basin, Wyoming, United States - RVT98D197 | ecosystem: Environmental > Terrestrial > Soil > Contaminated >... | reverse complement strand
AACCTGAAGTTGAGCGTTCATTCGGGAAGCGACAAGTTCTCCATTTATTCCATTATCCATCGGGCGATCAGGAAGTCAGGCGCGGGGCTGCATCTCAAGACCGCGGGGACCACATGGCTCGAAGAGCTGATCGGTCTTGCTTCTGCCGGCGGCGAGGGGCTCAACGTGGCAAAAGAGATCTATGCGGCTGCCATGGAGCGATACGATGAGTTGTGTGCGCCTTACAAGACGGTCATCGATATCGACAGGAAGAAGCTTCCGAAGCCGGAGACCGTCACGCGATGGTCGGGTGAAGAGTATGTCGAGGCGTTGAGGCACGATCAGAGTTGTGCGGGATACAATCTTCACTTCCGCCAGCTTGTGCATGTTGCGTACAAGATTGCGGCCGAAATGGGAGCGAGGTATTCCGGCCTGCTCAAAGAATGCCGGAAAGAAATCGAAGAGAACGTTACCCTGAATCTTTACGAGCGCCATGTTCGTCCCATTTTTCTTGGACAGGAACCGGGCAGCCCGTCGGTTCAATCATCAAAAACCTCGGCAGTAAAAGTCTGATCATCACAAGGACACGAAAGGACCACAATGGAGCCTGACACCCCTGTCGTACATTCCGGAAAGAAGCGATGGCTCGGTTACCGATGGACGATTTGCGCACTGCTGTTCTTCGCCACCACCATCAACTATATCGATCGCCAGGTGATTGGGCTTCTCAAGCCAACTCTCGCTTTGGAGATGAACTGGACAGAGATAGACTACAGCAATATCGTTCTCGCGTTTACCACCGCCTATGCGATCGGCCTGCTCCTGATGGGCCGTGTCATGGACTGGCTTGGAACAAAACGAGGGTTTTCGTTTGCTCTCATATTCTGGAGTCTTGCTGCGATGGCTCATGCCCTTGCCCGGGGGGTCTATGGATTTGCCGCGGCTCGATTCGCCCTGGGACTTGGCGAGGCGGGCAACTTTCCCGCGTCGATCAAGACCATTGCCGAGTGGTTCCCCAAGAAAGAGAGGGCGCTCGCGACCGGAATTTTCAATGCCGGGAGTAACGTCGGTGCTGTCATCACACCGCTTCTTGTTCCATGGATAACGATTACGTACGGATGGCAATGGGCGTTTATTGCGACCGGCCTCCTTGGTTTCTTTTGGCTCGGCTCATGGTGGGTGAGCTACAAACGTCCCGAAGATCACCCGAAAGTCTCAGCCGAAGAACTTGCGCTGATCCAAAGCGACCCACCCGATGCTGTCACACCGATCAAATGGGCCCGCCTGATTCCGCATCGGCAGACATGGGCATTCGCCATTGCCAAGTTTATGACGGACCCCGTGTGGTGGATGTACCTTTATTGGGTTCCCGATTTTCTGAACAAGAGTCACGGAATCACGCTTCTGGATATCGGCATGCCCCTTGTGACGATCTATCTCATCGCAGACATCGGCAGCGTTGGCGGAGGGTGGATCTCTTCAGCGCTCATCAAGAGAGGATGGACGGTGAATAGAGGGCGAAAAACCGCGATGCTGATCTGTGCAATAGCGGTGCTGCCGATCGTCTTTGCATCACAGGTTGACTCACTCTGGGGGGCAGTGTTCATCGTTGGCCTTGCGGCATCTGCGCATCAGGGTTGGTCGGCCAATCTCTTTACCACCGTATCGGATATGTTCCCGCGTCGCGCTGTCGGCTCGGTGGTTGGTATCGGCGGAATGGCCGGAGCGGTGGGAGGAATGGTGATCGCCAAGGTCGTCGGTTACATTCTGGAATGGACGGGAAGCTATCTGCCGGTTTTCATCATCGCCGGATCGATGTATTTGATTGCATTGCTGATTTTCCATATGCTTGTACCGAAACTCGACCCAGCCCCGGTCGACGAACCGGCCGCTGCGTAGGAGAACTGAATGAATTCTTCCAAATTCCTTTTTGATGTGAGCGGACGAACGGTTGTGATGACCGGTGGAACCGGGGTGTTGGGCAAGGCCATCGCGGAAGCGCTTTTGGATGCCGGAGCAAATGTCGCTTTGCTCACGCGCGATCGGGCAAAGGGGGAATCGATCATAAAGAATTTCGGGAAGAAAACGGGGACCGGGGCTGCATTTGAAGCGGATGTCCTGGATCATGATGCGTTGGAGCGCGTGTCAAAAGAGATCTTCCAACTGTTCAAACGCGTCGACATCCTGATCAACGCGGCGGGAGGGAACAGTCCCAAAGCAACGACGAGTCCAGACCACTCATTCTTCCAGTTGGACGAAGAGGGGCTTCGGTACGTCTCGGATCTGAATCTGCTGGGGACCATTCTTCCGAGCCAGGTTTTCGGGAAACATATGGCGGAACAGAAAGAGGGGATCATCTTGAATTTCTCCTCCATGAGCGGATACAGACCCCTCACGCGTGTCGGATCGTACTCGGCGGCCAAAGCGGCAATCATCAATTTCACAGAATGGCTTGCAGTGCACATGGCCCAGGAATACTCTCCAAGGATTCGTGTCAATGCCATTGCCCCGGGCTTCTATCTCACCGAGCAAAACCGGTTCCTCCTGACGGAAAAAGGGTCAGGTGATCTGACTGCGCGTGGGAAGAAGATTCTCGATCATACTCCGATGGGACGGTTTGGCGCTCCAGAGGACCTCATCGGTGCCGTTCTGTGGCTTCTTTCTCCCGCCTCGGAATTTGTCACCGGAATTGTTGTCCCCGTTGACGGAGGTTTTTCAGCGTATTCCGGCGTATGACAAGCGATTCCCCACTCATCATTGTGAACAAGAACACTCCCCGTGCCGTTGAAACGTTCGGCAGGTTGGGGAATGTTCGGGCCCTCAGGACCGAGGAAATAACTTCCGACACGGTCAAAGATGCCGACATTCTCGTGGTCCGGTCGGAGACGAAGGTCGATCGCAGTCTCCTGGAAGGGAGCAAAGTAAAGTTCGTCGGGACAGTCACCATTGGCACCGATCACTGCGATCTCGCGTATCTTGATTCGCACGGAATCGGTTTCGCCAGCGCGCCCGGGAGCAATGCGAATTCGGTCGCCGAATACGTGACAGCGGCGCTTCTTACCTGGGCTCAGCGCACAAAGCAGGAGCTGCAGGGAAAATCAATCGGCGTCGTGGGGGTCGGGAATGTGGGAAAAAAAGTCGCCCGCATGGCCCGGATTCTCGGGCTTACGGTACACTTGAATGATCCGCCTCTCCGGCGAACAACTGGCGATCCTTCGTATCTCCCTCTCGATGAATTGATGGGCGCAGATTTTGTCACCCTTCACGTTCCGCTGACTCGCACGGGTGAGGACGCAACCCATCATTTCTTTGACGAGTCGCGGCTCGGAAAAATAAAGAAGGGCTCGGTTCTCATTAATACATCACGCGGCGCGGTGGTAGAATCGTCGGCACTTTGCTCGGCCCTTCAGTCCCGCCATCTTTCGGCGGCAATTCTGGATGTCTGGGAGGGAGAACCGGATATCGATATCGATCTTCTCGATAAAGTGATGCTTGGGACTCCTCATATCGCCGGGTATTCCCTCGACGGCAAGTTGAATGCCGTCCGTATGATTGCCGAGGCCGTCGCTCGATTCCTGAATGTGCCCTTCCAATGGAGCGACGGGTTCGAAGGTGCCGAAATCAAGCCCGCCCGGATCCGTTTGCGCGATCGTGCCGGGCGCAAGGAAGAATCGCTCTATCGCGTTGTTCATCGCGCCTATGACATCGAGCTCGATGATTATATGCTGAGGAAGATTACGACCGTGAGCACGGAGCACAGGGGAAAGTACTTCATGAAACTCAGGGCCGGATACCGGGTAAGGCGGGAATTCGGCAACCGCATCGCGGATGTCCCGGAGGGACGCGAAGATATCAGGGAGATCATTCAGGAGCTCGGATTCATGACCGAAGTGACGGAGGCTGTAAGATGATTCTTGCCGGACGGGGCTCTGAAGAGCCTCTCGAGGATTCCGAGATCGTCCAGATCTGCAAAGAAGCGTTGGAGCACGTGCCCCTCGACGGGAAGCGTGTCCTCGTCCTTATCCCCGATCACACCCGACATGCACGCATCGCTCTCTTTTTTCATCTCCTCCACGTCCTGCTGACGCGCCGGGTCCGTGCTCTCGATTACCTGATCGCAACGGGGACGCACGCTGATATGGAACCGGAAAGAATCTACCGGCATGTCGGAATCACGGAGGAAGAGCATCGGACGATATTCTCCAATGTCCGGTTCTTTAACCATGAGCATGCAAACCCCGCGGCCCTTGCCACGATCGGCACGATCTCCGCGGATGAGATTTCCCGCTTGACACAAGGAGTATTTAAAGAGCCGATCGCAGTAACGATCAACAAGAAAGTCCTTGAATACGACCACGTATTGCTGGTAACTCCCGTTGTCCCGCATGAGGCAATGGGATTCGCCGGAGGCAACAAGTACTTCTTCCCCGGCATTGCGGGGCTCGAAGTTGTGCAGACCTTCCACTGGCTGGGGGCACTCCTGACAAATCTCAAAGTGAACGGGGTCAAAGACACGCTCACCAGACGCGTCATCGATCGCGCGGCGGTGTTCATCACAACGCCGCGAACCTGTCTCTCATTCGTTGTGAATGAAAGAGACCAGCCAGTGTGCCTGTTCGTCGGCGATCCGATTGAATCGTGGTCCCGGGCGGCTGATTACTCGGCCCGAGTCCACATCACCCACGTTGATCGCCCGTACAAGAAGGTCCTTGCAGTAACACCGGGTATTTACGAGGATCTGTGGGTGGGAGGAAAGGCTATGTACAAGCTCGAGCCTGTCGTGGCCGACGGCGGCGAATTGATAATTTTTGGCCCGCAGATCAGGGCAATTTCGTTCATGCATGAACCCGCGATCCGGAAGATCGGCTATCATGTGATGGAGTATTTTACGCAACAGTGGGAGCGGTTTTCAAAGGAACCGAAGCTGATCCTTGCTCATTCAACGAACGTGCGGGGCATCGGTACCTTTGTGGATGGGAAAGAGAATCCAAGGATCACGGTGACATTGGCGACTTCGATTCCGGAAGATGTGTGCAAAGCGGTCAGTCTGGGCTTTCGCAGCTACCGTTCGCTTGACCTGTCGGCCCTGAAAGCGGAGGCAGGGGGCGATCTCCTCACGGTCGACAATGCCGGGCAAAATCTGTTTCGGCTTCGCAATGGGGGCTGAAGGAGGTTGAAGCCCTGTTAACAATACCTGCGGCGCGGCTGGCGAGAGTCTACGACTTCGGTTGGACTTGGCAGGGTTTTGAAATGCCCCGCCGGCTGAGCTGTAATACTTCCCCAAGACTTCGGAATTGCCGCGCCGCAGCTGTAATGTTGTCAAGACCTAGGAATTGTCCCGTCGGTTGGGCTGTAATGTTACCAAGACTTAGGAATTGCCGCGCCGCAGCTGTAATGTTGCCAAGACTTAGAATTTGCCCCGCCCTTTAGGGCGGGGTCTGAAGAACCCCCTGATTGTAAGGGCTTCAGCCCTTTACCACACAGGCTTTCGGAGAACAAAATGAGCAAAGCATTGAACATTCGGCAGGATGCAAAGTTCGACTTCATTTCCCTCGGAGCGCTCGTCCACAGGCTTGATCCCGGCATCATACCGTTTCGGAAGGCGACGGAATGTCGCATTCACGTGAGCGGTGGCGAGTTCAATGTAGCGGCGAACCTTGCCGACTGTTTCAGGCTCAAAACAGGAATTGTCACGGCAATGGCCGATTATCCTATCGGAGATCTTATCGCCGAGAGGGTGAGGGCAATGGGAGTGCAGCCGTTTTATAGGCACTTCAGGCACAACGGAGTCAACGGCCCCAACATGGCAACCGTGTACAGTGACCGTGGACAGGGAATCCGGCCGCCTGTTGTCTTTTATAACAGGTCAAATGAAGCCGCAGCGCAGCTCAAACCCGGAGATTTCAAGTGGGATGAAATCGTGGGGGGAGGGGTCAAATGGTTCCATTCCGGCGGCATCTTTGCAGCGCTTTCGGAATCGACGGGAGAGGTGATCATTGAAGGAATGAAAGCTGCAAAGAAAGCCGGGGCGATCGTGAGTTTCGATTTGAACTTCCGCGGGAAGCTGTGGAACATTTGGGGAGGAGAGAAGAAAGCTGTTGAGGTTGTCGCCCGGATCGTGGAACACGCCGACGTGCTGGTGGGGAACGAAGAGGATCTGCAAAAGGGACTTGGGATCCCCGGACCGGAAGTTGCTGCCAAATCAAAGCTCGACCCAAGCACATTCTTTGGGATGATCGACAAGGTCGTCAAGAAACATCCTCATGTGAAGGCGGTTGCGACAACCTTGAGGGAGGTCCATTCCTCCAACCACCACAGCTGGAGCGCGGTCGCGTGGGTTGACGGCAAGACCTGCGCAGCGCCGACTTGTGAACTGAATGTACTGGACCGCGTGGGCGGAGGAGACGGTTTCGCCAGCGGATTCTTCTACGGATTGCTGACGGGAGAAGATGCTGAAGCCGCCGTACGGCTCGGATGGGCACACGGCGCATTGTTGACAACATTCCCCGGAGACACGACAATGGCGACGCTTGAGCAGGTTCGCTCATTTGCTGCCGGCGGCTCCGCGAGGATTCAACGATAGGAAGGATGATACCATGGCATTGAAGGTCCTCAAAGCCTCAGAATGTGAGTTCGATCTGCTTTCCTTGGGGGAATGCATGATCCGGCTGAGCCCTCCGGGGCATCAACGCATCGAACTGACCCCGGTCTTTGAAGCTTATGCAGGCGGTGGAGAGTACAATGTATCGTATGCACTAGCCCGGTACGGCATGAGAACCGGCTGGGTCTCACGGCTCGTCGATAATCCCCTGGGACATTTCATTCGAAACCATGCGCAGGCAAGCGGCATGGACCTGAGTGAAGTGCTGTGGGTTCAGTACGACGGCAGCGGCCGCGCCGACAGGATCGGCTTCAATTTCACTGAGGTCGGAATGGGTGTTCGGGCAAGTGTGTCATTATACGATCGCGGCCATACGGCGATCTCCCATCTGAAACCGGGAGACATCGACTGGAAGCGCATTTTCGGGAAGCGAAGAGTGAGATGGTTCCATACCGGGGGAATCTTTTCCGCCCTTTCGGAAAGCTGTGCTGAAGTAGCCCTTGAATCCATGAAAGCGGCTCATGATGCGGGGACGATCGTGAGTTATGATCTGAATTTTCGCAGCAAGCTCTGGTCGAGCAAGAAAGCAATTGAGGTGACGAAGAAGCTCGTTCCTTATATCGACGTCCTCATCGGAAACGAAGAGGATTTTCAGAAAGTGTTGGGGTTTGAAGTGGAGGGGACTGATGAGAAGTTGAGTGAGCTGCCGGTCGAAGGTTATAAGAAAATGGTGGAAAAGGTCGTCAAGGCATATCCGAACATTCATGCGGTGGGTACCACCCTTCGTGAAGTGGTAAGCGGGCTTGTGAACAATTGGTCGGCCATCATGTACTACGGGGGGACCTTCTACGAGTCCAGAAAATACAAGAACCTCGAGATCGAGGACCGTGTGGGAGGAGGTGACGGGTTCTGCAGCGGGTTTGTGTACGGATTACTTCACGATATGTCTCCGCAGGAATGTGTCGAACTTGGTGCTGCGCATGGGGCGTTGCTGCAGACAACGCGAGGCGATACAAGCATGGTAACCATGGAAGAGACAATGCACGTGATGAAAGGGGGAGGGGCGCGGATAAAAAGGTGAGGATACTTGAGAGTTGAGGATTGAGGGTTGAATATTGAGCATTGTTTTTTGAATGGAGTAACAACAATTTTCAATGATCAATGTTCAATGTGCAATGTTCAGTTGGGGGCGTGAAAGAACTTGAGAGTTGAGGATTGAGGGTTGAATATTGAGCATTGTTTTTTGAACGGAGTAACAACAATTTTCAATGATCAATGTTCAATGTGCAATGTTCAACTGGGGGGACAATGAAATACGATCTGGAGGAACGACTTGTGAGTTTCGCTGTGAGGATCATTGATGTCGCTGAATCGTTACCAAAGACCAGAGCGGGCAATCATCTTGCGGGGCAATTGATCCGATCGGGTACTTCACCTGCATTCAACTATGGAGAAGCGCAGGCAGCAGAGTCAAAGGACGACTTCATCCATAAGATGAAAGTGGTCCTCAAGGAACTGAAAGAAACCAGAGTTTGTCTGACGATTATTGGCAGAAAAGGGTTTATTCAGTCGAAAGGTATTTTGGAGGGTAGCCACGAGGAGTGCCGTCAGCTCATTGCTATTTTTGGGAAAAGCATCACAACTGCCAGGGGTAGGTCAAACAACGTGAACATTGAGCATTGAGAATTGAACATTGCATATTCATTTCCCCTCTCCCTGAGATGATTCTCAATATCCAATGCTCAATGTTCAATCCTCAAGTGATGAACCCACGCGCTCCAATCCTTGAACCTTGAGGATTGAGTGTTGAGAATTGCCTCAAAACAGAAAAAACTGAAATACAACTCTCAGGGCTCAGTGAACGATTCTCAAGAGATACATCCTTGAAACTTGAGAATTGAGTGTTGAATATTGAGTCTTGTTTTCAACACAGGAAGAAGAATCAACATATGAAATCTCAAGCTGACATAGGTCTAGTTGGCCTTGCCGTCATGGGCGAGAATCTCGTCCTCAACATGGAGAGCAAGGGCTTCACCGTTGCGGTCTATAATCGTACGGTTGAGAAGGTCGACCGCTTTGCACAGGGGAGAGGCAAAGGAAAGAACATTCTCCCAGCACATTCCGTCCCGGAGTTCGTTGCATCGCTTAAGAAACCCCGTAAAGTCATGCTGATGGTAAAGGCCGGAAAGCCCGTAGACGAGTTCATAGATCTTCTCCTCCCGCATCTGGAAGCGGGGGATATACTGATCGACGGAGGTAATTCGCATTTCCCCGATACGATTCGGCGAACAAAATATGTTGAGTCGAATGGGCTGCTCTACATAGGGACGGGAGTCTCGGGCGGGGAAGAAGGCGCGTTGAGGGGGCCGTCGGTCATGCCCGGCGGATCTCCGGGCGCATGGCCCCATGTGAAGCCGATTTTTCAGTCCATTGCTGCCAAGGTAGGCGACGGAACTCCGTGTTGCGATTGGGTGGGAGAGAACGGAGCGGGGCATTTCGTCAAGATGGTGCATAACGGCATCGAATATGGAGACATGCAGCTGATATGCGAGGCTTATCAGATCATGAAGAATCTGCTGGGAATGGATCCTTTGGAAATGCATGAAGTGTTCAAGCAGTGGAACACGGGAATACTCGACAGCTATCTGGTCGAAATTACGAGGGATATTTTGGCGTTTAAGGACGGCGACGGGAAACCGCTGGTGGAGAAGATTCTCGATACGGCCGGACAAAAAGGAACGGGAAAGTGGACAAGTGTGACTTCGCTCGACCTGGGGATTCCTCTGACGCTCATCAGCGAAGCTGTTTTTGCCCGGTGTCTCTCGGCATTGAAGGATGAACGCGTTGCCGCATCCCGGGTGTTGAACGGACCTTCTCAAAAATTCTCCGGCGACAAGAAAGTTTTGCTTGCGGACCTCGAACAGGCTCTCTACGCATCGAAGATCGTTTCGTATGCGCAAGGATTCTCTTTGATGAGGGCTGCGGCCGCAGAGTTCAAGTGGAATCTGAACTACGGAGGAGTTGCCCTCATGTGGCGCGGTGGGTGCATCATCCGTTCGGCATTCCTCGGGAAGATCAAGGAGGCGTTCGATCACAACCCGCGGCTTGCAAATCTGCTTCTTGATCCTTTCTTTAAAGAGAAGATCGAATCTTCACAGGGCGGCTGGCGAAGAGTGATCTCCGCGGCAGTCCTGAACGGCATCTGGATCCCGGCGTTCTCGACCGCGCTCAACTACTATGACGGCTACAGAACAGATCGTTTGCCGGCGAACCTCCTGCAGGCCCAACGTGATTACTTTGGAGCTCATCAGTACGAGCGTGTAGACAAGCCAAGAGGAGAATTCTTTCATACGAACTGGACAGGGCACGGAGGAGCGACAGCCTCTACCGCCTATGTTGCTTAAGTGCGAAATGATCATGGAGGAAGCACGATGAACCCCATTCTTGAGAAGATAGGGGAGCTGAAGATCGTTCCCGTTGTCATCATTCAGGATGAGCGTGATGCCGAACCGCTTGCGCAGGCTCTTGTCGATGGTGGACTCCCTGTTATGGAGATTACCTTCCGGACCGACGCTGCCGAGGCGGCAATCGCCCGGATAGCGAAGTCCCATCCGACGATTACTCTTGGGGCGGGCACAGTTCTCTCCGTCGACCAGGTCAAAGCCGCCGTCGATGCAGGTGCCCGCTACATCGTGTCACCCGGGATTTCGCGGGAGGTTGTCGAGTATTGTCTCAAAAAGAAGATTTGTGTCACGCCCGGCGTTCTGACGCCTACCGAGATCGGGGTTGCGGTGGACCTTGGACTGGACGTCGTGAAGTTCTTCCCCGCCGAGGCAGGCGGAGGGATCGAATATCTCAAGGCTATCAGTGCGCCATTTCCGAGTCTGAAGTTCATCCCCACCGGGGGGATTGATGAGTCGAATATCACCCCCTATCTGCAGCACCCGAAGGTCTTTGCCGTGGGAGGAAGCTGGATGGTAAAGCCGGCTCTGATTGCGGGAAAACAGTTTGACGAAATCACGAGACTCACAAAAGATGCAGTGGCAAAGAGAGGGAGATAGGGCAGAGTTGTTTGACGATTCTCTGATTTCATCCATGCAAGCAGATTGTCCCGCCTGGGAACGATTTCTTACAATTATAGTGTAGCCGGTTCATTTCGTCCCGTTTCTGAGTGACGAAAAACAACTGGCTGCTTCGTTTTGCGCCGGGTTTTCCACTTGACATTTCTCCCAAAATCTTCTATACTCTGGCAGGTAAAACTCTGTTTTACTAATTAAACACCTATCATTACGTGTATTTCGTGAGACGGAATCAAGCCTTCATCCTCTGAAGATTGTGATCACGTGAGCTGACCAAAAGCAACATCGCTTCCGGTTACTCAAAAGAAAAAAACGAAAGACACGAAGCTCCGCATACAGCATTGTTTCGTTCGAAAGAAACGACAATCCTTTCTCATCACGCACGAAATTCTTTGCATTGCCTTGCTCGTACGGAGCAATTTCCTGCTGCGGAGCTGTATTGCCGCGGGAAGTTCTCGTACGGCACGTGGGTCCAGATCTAATCACGAGCAACTCTTTCACATAAGGAGAGGCACTATGAATTCTCTTGGGTGCAAGTTACTCCTCATCGTTTGCCTTCTCGTCATTCTTCCCGCTCTGTTGTTGTCCCAGAACGGCAAGATTACCGGGACAGTGAAGGACGGAGCAAATGGCGAGTCCGTACCGGGAGCAAACATCGTTATCGAAGGGACGCGTCTCGGTGCCGCTGCCGACGCCAACGGAGTCTATTTCATATTGAACGTTCCACCGGGCCTCTATCGAGTCACAGCCTCGGCGGTCGGTTTTGCGAAGAAGACCGTCACGGAGGTTCGCGTCAATACCGACCAGATCGTTACGGTCGATTTTGACATGCAGGGCGAGGCGATCGGTTTGGGTGAGGTCGTCGTCGAAGCCCGCCAGCGGGTTGTCGACAAGTCCCTTACGGCAACCAAGACGTCTCTTGGAAGGGATGAAATAGGAAACGCGCTCCCTGTGACCTCGGCTGTTGAAATACTGAGCACAACCCCCGGGGCGTATAAAGGATTCATCCGGGGAGGCAGGATTCAGGAAAGCAAAACTATCGTCGACGGCGTGGACATCAGCGACCAATATTATGCCGCTGCAGGAGACCAGACTATTTCGAGCGTCTTCCTTGTCTACACCAGCACGCCGCGCTATCGAGGCAGCGAGCTCAACAAAACCGGCTCTCTCAATTTCAGCTCTCTGGAGGCGCTGAACGTCAATACCGGAGCTGTCGGAGCGGAATATTCGTCTGCGACCGCCGGTGTGATCAACTATTCACTGCGCGAAGGGAGAGGCCCCCTGAACGGAAGTCTCTTCACGCGATTGAGTCAGTTTGGCGGATTGAAATACAACGGCCCCAATGTCTATTGGAATGAAGGGGTTTATTTCGGCGAGAAGTACACACTGAACCGAAGGGTCGATTCTCTGAGAAACCTCAGAACCACAGGTGCTCCGCCCGCCCAATATTCCACACTCCCGACAGACAGCCAGCGCCTGGGCCGATACACTTACACTCCGGGCAAATACAACAATCAGGAAAGCCCCGAAATGGAGCTCGAGGGAACCCTTGCCGGCGACATCATGCCCGACTGGGGGATGTTCCTGAGCGGCCGCTATTTCAGCACCAACGGCCGGTTGCCGAACGAAAAACAGCAGGAACTCAATATCACGGCAAAGACAAATTACCGTCTCTCCGATGATTTGAGATTGTCGGCATTCGGTATCATCACCGACAGAGGTTACTATCTCAAGTGGAAGAACAGATACTATCAGGAATCTGCGCGATTCTTCCTTGAAGGCGTTCCAAAGACCGATGGAGGCGATTTTGTGACGAGCGCAAAACTCACCCACGTGCTCTCACCTTCGACCTTCTATGAAATACAGGCAAGCATGAACTTTTCCATCAACCGCTCAGGGTATTCCGACGACAATGGCGACGGATTCTGCGCCCTGGATGAAGACGGAAAATTCCTGACACTGTCGACTCTTGCGGAAGCCAACAGATACATTTCGAACAACGATCTTTCGAAATTCTTCAGGAACCAGGACGAAACCGCGAGTTCGACGACGAATCCGTTCAATGCCGGCAACACGACGGTGCGCCTCAATCGGCCCGGATTCTACTATGAGAATTTCACAAATCAGGTCATTACACTCAAAGGCGATGGAACCAGCCAGATCAATGCGAACCACCAGCTCAAAGCGGGCTTCCAGGTTCGACTCCACGATCTCGACATGGTCCGAAGGTCGTCGTACCTCGGTGCAATGGATACCCGAAAGCAGTTCTATACGGAGGTTTGGAATCGCAAGCCGACGGAGTTTGGTCTCTATTTGCAGGATAGGATGGAATATGCAGGCCTTATTATCAATCTCGGCGGCCGTCTCGATGCCTGGAACGTGGATGCCGAGGATTTCTCGAACTACTTCGCTCCCTATACCACCTCTCTGATACCGGTGGATACAGTGGCCGGCGTATCGACCCTTGTCACGGATCGCGTGACCAATCGCGCCCGCGAAGTCAAGACCGAGTTTTCCTTCTCTCCCCGTATCGGCGTCTCCCACCCGATCTCGGATGAAGCAGCCATGTATTTCTCATATTCACGCAACACCATGCCGCCGCCGTTCTCACGCCTCTATGCGTTCTACAACAACTTTGGAAACATTTCTCTTCCCAACGTTTCCACCGTAGGACAGGAGCCGTATCGTTCTTCCAACTATGAACTCGGCGTTCAATGGGAGTTCATGCCTCAGAAATTCGGCCTGAACTTCACCGCGTATCTGAGAGATATCGAAAACTACGGATTCTATTACTTCAACGTCGTTCCAAGGTCTGGGACCACGGGAACAAACTATTACATCGGCACCTCCGCAGGATATGCCGATGCACGCGGTGTTGAAATAAGCGTTCAGGCGCTGCCGCAGTCGTATTTTGACGGAACTGTGACAGTCGTCGGGCGACTCAACTATGCCTATACGTACATCAAAGAGTCGGCGTTCGCAGGGCTTGACAAGCAGATGCAAACGTCATTCAGCACCTCGGGCGGCGACAGTGCGAGGCTCGCAGGTGATCTTCCCTTCGAAGATCTCAAGTTCTACAACAAGATCCAGACTGATGTGCGGGGAACAAACAGTACCCTGACGGGCGGCTATGATCGCGCTCACCGGATCAGCTACACGCTTCTGCTGACCTTCCCCTACGATATCAGGGTGACCTCGATCGGAACGTTCCAAAGCGGCTTCTACTACCCGCTCACGCAGGTCGACCCCCGCATTTCAAGTCGGGAGCTTGGGCAGGCGCCGTGGAACAAGATGGTCAACGTCAGAGTGGAAAAACTGTTCGCGCTTGCAGGTCTTCGAATCGGAGTGTTTGTGGATGTAAAGAACATCTTCAATTCTGAGAACATCCTCGCTTATGACTATACGACAACCGGAGCGGTCCTGTGGGAACAATCAATAAAGGACGGCAATCCGGATCCGACGGGGACAATGAAACGGCCGGTCGGCACGGATGGGACACTGTTCTATGACATTCCGCGCGAAATCTATTTCGGCGCGCGCATTGAATTCTAACGATTGCGTGAGTTGACCAACATCTTCTGAAAAGGAGCATGAGTATGAGACGCACTCTTTGTAAGACAGGCCTGATCGCCATCGCGTTTCTGATTGCCTTGGCCTCGGACCAATCATTCGCGCAGACGACCCCTGCAAATTCCGTTGTCGGGTTCCCGGGGGCCGGCGCACTGACGGCGGGAGACCTTTGGGAGTCGCTGTTGCCCGAAGCGTTCGGCCCATTCTACGGTGAAGCGGGGGACGCACCGACACGCGGAAATCGCCAGTTTATCAGGTTCGGCAATTTTGACCGTAACTGGACAACGCCGAACGGACACTGGCCGGGAGCATTTCCGTGGACGATGTTCTGGGCTCATTACATGTTCGTCATGGAATTTAACCCCGACACAACATGGAATCGATCCCAAATCGGTGGCGTCGACAACCCGAGTTTCTATTCAGGCTCTGCAGGCCCGTCGGGTACCTACTCCAACTATTCGATGCTGGCATACAAAGGCACGCTGAATGGAGCAGGTGATGTCGCCCGAAAATACAGTGTCGAACCGTATTGGGTTGACGGAGCGCGCAGGCAACACGCAGTGTACGAAGCCGCGTTCCCTACGAACCTGGGCCTGGACGTGAAGATTCGCGCCCACGGATTCCAGGGTCCGAACTGGAACAACCTGAACGATTACGTCATAGTTGAAATCGAGTTCAAGAACACCGGTTTTCTCGATATGAACATGGATGGGACGGCCGAGCGTACGAACAATGACATAAAGGCGCTGGCACTCAATATGGCGGGCGAAATTTTCATGTCGATCAGCAGTCAACCCGGTGGCGGCAGAAACGTGAACTCGATATCGAACAAGTTCACACGTATGGGCGGATGGATCGGCGACCTGGATCCAACCGGTGAGCCGTGGGCATTCAGCGCGTACTACTCAGGAGCCAGCTCGCAGGCCCCCACAGCAGGGAATTTCGACATGGGTTTCAATGCCCCTACCATCAAAAACTATACGGACACATGGAACGGATGGGTGTGGCTTGACATCAAGAACGGCGGCCTCCCGACCGACCGGAGCCAGTCAACCTCTTCGCTGCCCTCAAAGAACAACATCTTCGGGACTCATCCGATTGGGACGGGAGCCCAGCGAGGCGATTATGTGTCTGCCGGTTCCGGCGGAGCGCTTGCTGCCTCTGGGACAAACCCATACCGAATGCATACGGCTAGCGTTGGGACATTCTACCAAAACGGCGGAAGTTCGCGCAATGCAGCGGATTTCAACCTGGCGCCGAACAGTGATTTCTTCCTCACTGGCACACCGGGGGATATCACGACG
>Ga0214473_10005259_pt1 | contig 15533 bp, 10 predicted proteins | sample RVTome_7_FD_203509 | JGI IMG/M metagenome (GOLD analysis project Ga0214473, IMG submission 203509) | Soil microbial communities from uranium-contaminated site in the Upper Colorado River Basin, Wyoming, United States - RVT98D197 | ecosystem: Environmental > Terrestrial > Soil > Contaminated >... | reverse complement strand
GAAGCCAACCCGGCGAGGGAGAGAAATATGGACCCCACGAGAAACAGGATACGTCGCATGACATCCTCCTTCTCGCTTGGATGCCGCTGGAGCGGCGACGTTACGGGGGCGGGGCCCTCGAGGAGAGCGGTTCCAGATCGAAGAGGTAGTACTCCTCGAAAGAGTAAGCTCGACAGCACGAGCCGACGGCTTGGAAGAGCGGCTTTCGGGGACGATCCCGATAGACGCGCGCCGGTACCACGAAGTAGCGATAGCGTACGCTTCCGCGGAGAGACTCTTCGAAAAGGGCGAGCCGGTTGACGCCGTCCCGGATCACCCGGTCGGCATAGTACGCATCGCGCGCGTCGAGGGGATTCAGCATGAGAACGCCCTCATCCGGACCCGTGAGCTCGTGGAGCTTTGTGCCGAGCGCGGCCGGCTCTCTCGGGAGGGAGTCCACGCGGCGGATCCCCGCCGTCAGGAGGAACAGGGACAGCGCCGTCGAGGAGGCTGTGAGGAAGAGCGTCCGTGCGCGGCGTAGAGAATCCGCGATCCGCGCCAATCCCGAAGCGGCGGCGAGCGCGAGGCCGGGCGCGAGATACATCGACCAGTAGTCGTGAACAAAGGCTCCCAGGGGAAACAGCAGGATGTGCGCGAGCCCCCAGGAGAGCAGGATCCAGAGAGAGCTCGGACCTCCCCGCGACCAGGAGGCAGCGGCCCCGAACGCGGCGAGGATCAGGAGCGGAAGGGTGTAGAGGGAGTCGAGGTGGCTAGCCATTCGGACGAGCCATTCAACGGGCGCCGGCGTCTCGATGGGGCGCCCGGGGATCCGGTCGGGAGGGACCCGGACTCCCGACCAGAACAGGAACGAGTCGAAAGGGGTGGATTGGAGGTATTGCTGGCGCGGGTGCGGCGCCACGAAGCGCGCGTAGAGGAGAAAGCTCGTGACGAGAATTAGAGAGCCCGCGAGAAGACCCACAGCCCACCGCCTCCGCTCGGGTCGGAAGAACAATGCGTGAAACGCCAGAAGCCCGGAGAGATAGTGAATGGGCCAGTCGAAACCGGCTCCGAGAAGCAGTGCCCCGGCCCCGACGAGCGGTCTTCCCTCCTCGTAGGCGAGAAGGAGCAAGAGCGCGAAGAACGTGACTGGCAGCCCCTGGGGATCCACGTGCGCGCCGTAGAGGGTCTCGAGGGGCGCCAGGGAGAAGAGGGCCGCTGCCACGAGCCCGTTCTCCCGGGATGCGACCTTCGAACCGATCCGGAAGACGAGAACGATCGAGCCAAGACCGAAGAGCAGAGGAACCAATCGGGCGGACCACTCGTGCTCGCCGAAGAGGTGGAAGGCGACCGATACCGCGAGCCCAATGAACGGCGGGTGGGTCAAGTAGTAGCGGCGCTCCTCGGGAGGACTATTGCCGGTGCTGATGACCGGCGCGAACCGCGTTTCGAGATAGCCGTAGCGAACGTAGTTGCGCGCGATATTGCTGTAGAAAGCGCCGCCCCAGCCGTTATGATCGCCGTGGCTCCAGGGACGATCGATCCCTCGGCTCCGCACCAGGGCGGCGGCAATCACGAGGAGCAGAAGAACACGCTTCACGGCAGCTAGGTTTCGAGAGAAACATGACTGGGCGCTCGAGATGGGGTTCTTTGCTGCTCCTTGCGGCCGGGCTCCGATTGTGGTCCATCGACTTCGGGCTCGACATCGAGCGCGTTCGACCGGACGAAGAGTTCGTGGTGGGGAAGGCGCAGCAGATGCTGGCGACCGGCGATCTCAACCCCCACTTCTTCCACTACCCAAGCCTTCTCATGTACGTGGACGCCGCTTTTCTTCGCGTCGCCGGCGACTCGCTCGAACCGCGTCTCGCCGGCCGCCTGGTCACCGTTACCTGCGGTGTCGGAACGGTTCTGCTCCTCGGTGTCCTGGGAGCGCGCCTATTCTCGCCCACGGTCGGCCTTCTCGCGGGTCTTTTTCTCGCGGTGGCATACCAGCACGTGCGCGAGTCCCACTTCGCGACGACCAATGTTCCGTTCCTGTTCTTCGTGACGGCGAGCGTTACTGCCGCCGCAGAGGCCCGACTCCACAGCCGTCTCTCGTTCTTTCGCCTCTCGGCGCTCCTCGCGGGTCTCGCGGCCTCCGTCAAGTATCCAGGCGTTCTCGCCCTCGCTCCGGCGCTCTTTCTCGGCATGACCCTCCCCCGCCTGAGCCTCCGGGAGAGGACGCGAGAGATGGCCTTTGGTGCATTTTTGTTCCTCGCCGTTTTTGCGGTGACTTCGCCTTTCGTCCTGATCGACGCCGAGGGCGCGCGGCAAAGCCTGGAGGAGCTGTTCCGCGAGACCTGGGGCGATCGCACGCTTTCCTCGTGGGACGCCTTCTATCCTTTGACCTTCTCTCTCTTTCACGGTTTGGGACTTCCGCTCCTGGCCCTGGGCATGATCGGCCTGGGAGCGGGCCTGCGCAAGTGGAGCGGGCTACTCGTTCTGCTCTGGTTCGCGACGTTCTACGCGGTGGCGACGCTCACGCCCACGCAGTTCGCGCGCTACTCCCTGCCGGCGGTCGCTCCTCTGTGCCTTGCGGCGGCTTTTTTCGTCGAGAGCCTTCCAGCGCGAAAGTGGGTGAAGCACTTGCTGGTCACAACCGCCATCCTCCCACCGCTCCTCGATTCGATCGCCTTCGACCGGGTGCTGGGACGAGAAGACACGCGCTCTCTTGCCACCTCCTGGATCGCGGAGAACCTCCCTCCGGGAACACCGGTCATGGTGTCGGAAGGCTATGGTGCCCCCCCGATTCCCGCGGGCTACCCCGTGCGAGACGTCGGCTTCCGGCTTGGAGCCGTCCGCGAAGGGGAGCGCAAGGGATTCGCCCACCTCGTGACCCACGAGGATCCCGCGCTCTATCGGTTCTCGCGAATCGACGAGAGCTTGAAGAAGCGTCTCGACTCCGCGGTGCTCCTCGCGCGTTTCGTGCCGTTTCGCGGCGGGTCGCCTCCCGGGCTCTACGACGAGCTCGACGCGTTCTACGTCCCCTATCAGCGGCCTGGAAGTGCCGAACGGCCCGGTCCGGTGGTCTCGATCTGGCGGCTCGATTCGACGGGCGCGCCGGGAACAGATGCCGGATCACCTCGAGGTGTTATCGAGCGGAAAATCATCGGCGCTTCGGAGGAATTCGATTCCGTTGAACGCAGGATTCCACGCGAGAACGTGGATGCCGCGGCCCGGGTATTTGCCTCGATAGGCAGCCCAGGCCTCTGGTCGCCATTGCCTCCGGTAGACGACCTTCAACCGCGAATCGATTGGCTCTTCGACGAACGGAGGTCGAAGAGCTTCCGCGAGGCTCCACCCGAATCCCCAGGGTGGCGTTTGGTGAGCGGGCATGCCGACGAGCACCAGCACGTCACCGCGCGGCACGCTTCTCGTGGCAAGCTCGATGGAAGACAGCGCCACCCGGCATCGGTTGGACATTCGGGTGAAGTCGTCGACGGCCGCGAGAGTCGGCGGCGCCAGCAGAACGACCAGGGCTCCTGCCACCAGTGCGAGTCCGGCCTTCCACTTTGGGCGGAGCTGGGCCAGCAGGAGCCCGAATGCGACCGCGATTCCTGCGAACGAAATGTAGAGGTGGCGCGGCGTATAGACGAGGTTGTGCGTGGGCATCAAGAAGAGGGTCGGCCACAAGAGAGCCCAGGATACGATGAGTGCGGGCCTCTGTTCCGTGTTTGGTCTCATCGTCATCGCGACGAGGACGAGGAGTCCGAGAGCGAGCACCGCGGCGGCGTAGGGACGCGCGGAGAAGGGCGAAAAGAGATCTCTGGCGAAGCTCGCAACCGAGTCGACCAGGAGATCCGGTCTGAGCGCCGCGTGGGCCTCCGCCCCGGCTCCGTAGCCCCCGAGAGGATGCCCGGTCACGTGGGAGCGAAGAGCGAGAAAGGCGGCGATGACCCCGAGCATGGGGATCGTGCTCCGAAGCGAGTCTCCCAGAGCGCGAAGGCGAGAATCTCCGCCCGGGGGCGAGAGCCAAGCCGAAGCCCAGATTGCTGCGGGAAGGAGTAGAGCGTACTCCTTCGCGAACAGGCTTACGGTGAAAAGAGCGCAAGACAAGCCGAGCCAAAGCCGCCTCCGTCCGCTCGCGGCCGCGAAATGACACGCGACCGCGCCGAGGAGCGCGGCGCAGGCGAGCGATTCGTCCCGGCCCGAGACCCACGTTGTCACCTCCACGTTGAACGGATGGAGGAGGAAGAGGAGCGATGCGAGCAATGCCGAAAGGAGCCGGCCGCCGAGCTGGAGGACGAGGGCCGCAATCAGCGTCGAGGTGCCTGCGTGCAGAAGAAGGTTCGTCAGGTGAAAGCCCAGAGGCTCGAGCCCCCAAATCCTCCCGTCGAGCGCAAGCGACCAGGGACGGGCCGGCCGGATGAATTGCTCCGGCCAGATTCCACCGATTTCGTCCGACGTCAGAAGCCCCAGCAGATACCAGGGGCCCTTCCCCCAGAAAGATCCGATGACGGTGTAGTCATCCGCCAAGAGGAACCCTTCCAGGGCTCGCCCATGGACGAAAAGGCAGGCCACCAGGAGGGCGCCGGCGCAAAGAAGCGCATCGCCCTTCATGGTGTGGAAAAATACACCAACAGCTACCCGTGGACTAAGGCAAATCCTGCGGGGAATCTCGCCCTCGCGGCGCAAAACGCCACGCTGAGGAAGAATGCCCCGCTGTCTTATCTCGAAATCATCGCCGTCCGATACGCACGTTCGAGAAGATAGTTGACTCCGATCTCCACCGACCCGCCAACGGTACGCTGGGACGGCTTAATCCCGAGCGGCGCGGCCGACCGGACGCGCTAATCTGGGGCGCAACCTTATGAGCGGACGCCTCGCGATCTACGGCTTCGTTGTCGTGATCTTCGCCACCAGCGAGCTCCTCGGGCGGGCCCTCGGAATCCGCTTCGCCTCCGAGACTCTCGGCACTCTCTACCAGTACCTCGACCCCGCGATCCTCAGGGACGATCTCGCCCGAGGGCTCTACTACCTGCACGTACAGCCCCCGCTTTTCAATCTCAAGCTCGGGGTCGTGCTGAAGCTGTTTCCCGAATCGTTTCATTGGGCTTTTTCGATCCTCATGGGGGCGTCCGCGCTCGCGCTCCTTCTGGCCATGGCCTGGCTCATGCGACGGCTGGGAGCTCCCGACTGGATCGCGGGCGTCGTGGTTCTCTTCTTCGCGCTCTCTCCCAACTTCCTCGTCTATCGCAACTGGCTCTTCTACACCCTGCCGGTCGCGCTGATGTTGGTTGTCGGAGGCGTGGCGCTCCAGCTGTATGTGGAGAGCGGCCGCAAGCTCGCGCTCGCGTCGTTTGCGGCGATGACGTGCGCGGTAATGATGACGCGCTCGGTCTTCCACCCGCTTTGGCTAGTCCTGATAGTGGCGGCGGTGACGCGGTTTCTTGCCCGCCGCGTGCGCCGTCGGCTCGCCATCGCTTCCGTCGCGCCCCTCCTCGTCGCAGGCCTCTTGTTTGTGAAGAATCAGCTCCTCGTCGGGAGCTTCACCGCGAGTACCTGGCTCGGCTTGAGCCTCTCGAAGCGCTGGCCTCTCTCCGAGGAGGAGGTGAAGAAGCTCAAGGATTCCGGAGTGATCCCGCCCTACTGGCATCGGCGGCCGTTCCAGGAGCCCGAGGAGCTCGCCGTCCATGGTTTCTTCGAAGACGATGGACCCTCGGTCCACCCCGCCCTCGACGCTCCCTACAAGACGAACGGCGAGCCGAACTTCAATCATCGCGACTATGTCGAGATCTCGGACGCGCTCCTCGAGGGGAACCTGCGTCTTATCAGCCGCTTTCCCGGGAGATATCTCGAACGAACGGCAACGGCTTTACTTCTTTTTCTCCAGCCCGGTCCGAATTCGGTCCATTTCCTCGTGGACTACGACTTCGACCGGGTTCACCGCTACCGTGACTTTCTTACGGGCTACGTCTTTCTCGGAGGCCGCGTGGAGCGACCGATTCGCATGCTGGACCCGAGCCCGAACCTGCTTCTCCTCATCTTCCCGGCGCTCCTCGGTGTCGGAGGTTGGAGCCTCCTTCGAGGACCCCCGGAGCACCGCGCGCTCCACGCCTACATGCTGGTCACGGTCCTCTGGGTGACGGCGGTCTCGAACCTGGTGGAGATCGGCGAGAACGACCGGATGCGTTGGGAGATCGAGCCCTTCCTGGCGATCTGGGCCGTTACTCTGGCTGCGGCTCTGCGAAGGCGCTTCGACCCTTCTGTTGAAGCTGGAGAAGCGAGCGCTCTCCCCAAAGGGCATCTGGCCATTCGATATAGCGGTAGTACGATGCATTCTCGCGAATCGACGATAGCTATGAAGGAGTCCTAGATCGAAATCAGCGCCGTCCGATACGCACGTTCGAGAAGATGGCTCCGATGCACGACTCGTTTCGCGACTCGTTCACGCCCATCTCGACCCAGTGCGTCCTCGGCTCGTAGTCCGGCGTATACTCGACACGCATCACCTCGACGCCGTTCACGAAGACGCGGGCCTCATTTCGATCGGTTCCAGGTCCCCACTCGACCCGCCAACGGTACCGCTGGGACGGCTCCCAGTCCAGCTCGTTGTAGCCGGTATTGCGCTCGTCGCCGTCGGAAATGAACCGCAGCCTGACGTACGGTGGGTTGTGGTGGGTATCGAGCTTCTGAATGTGCACCCGGAATGGATTCTCGCGGTAGTCGCCGCTCGACGGATCCCACATGGAGAACAACATATAGGCTTCGGCGTCAGCGTTCGTGCTGCGTAAGCCGATGTTCTCCCATTCGACGAAGCCGCTCGAGGTGGGCGGGATCTCGTAACGGATGTACTCGTCGAGATTGTTGATCCGCCACCCATCGGACGTGAACTCGCCCCCGCGCACGCTCCCGACGGACGTCCCGTTGCTGAGGGGGTCCTGAATCAGCAGCGACCCACCGGCGAAACCGATCGCCGTGGTGAACCGGTCGTTCCCCGAGAACGGTCCGCTGGTCGAGGCCACTTGCGCCCTTGCGTGCCAGAAATAGGTCCCCGGTGCCAGAGGGACGTTGACCCTCCACGAAGTCTGTCCCCCGGCGCCCTGTGCGATGCCCGTCTCTTCGGCGGCGACCGGGCTATAGGTGTCGCTGACCGAGACCTGGAAATGGTACGTCGGCGTGCTGCCATCGCTCGGCGTGACGTTCTGGATGGTGAGCGTGGGCTGGCTGTCGACGGAGCTCCCGCTCGCCGGAGATACGTGTACCGGCGCAGCGAGTGTCGGCGCTGGGCCAATTGGCGGAGAGTCATCGCCGCATCGCGCGAGAGTGAGCGCTAGCGCGAAGACGAGCAGGGCAACTCCGATTTTGGGGGCAAACCGCATTCATTCCTCCTCGAGGCATGGAATCTAGAAAGGGACGTTGCAAGTTGGGTGCAGCGAAAATATCGCAAGATCGAGTGCCTTGTCGAGCTTGCAATCCGGCATTGTAGCAAAACGCCCCCTTCATCGGCGCCGTTCGAGACCACCTCCCACCTCTCGATTCGCCGCCCACCAGCACCGCTGTCATACTCTCGCGATGAACGGAGAGCGGCCCCTCGATCGGGAGACTCTTCATCTCGACGACCACCATCTCGCCTCGGTCCCGGATTGGATCGGAAGCCTCCGGAGTCTTCGCGAGCTTCATCTGGACGGGAACCTCCTGACGTCTCTTCCCTCGGCTATCGAGAGTCTTTCCGCGCTCGAGGTTCTGCACCTTCGCCGCAACCGCCTCGAGTCGATTCCGGAAAGCATCTCTCGTCTCACCTCGCTGAGGGACTTGAGGGTCGGCGAAAACCTCCTCTCGGAAATCCCGAACTGGTTGTGGGATCGCGTGAGCCTCGAGACCCTCGACTTGTCGGAGAATCGGCTCTTCTCGATATCCCCGAGGATCGGACGGCTCATCGGACTGCGCATGCTGGACCTCGGGCACAACGCGCTGCCCTCGATCCCCGATGCAGTCGGCGAGCTTACGAGGCTCCGGGACGGCCTCTACCTCAGCGACAACCGATTGACTTCCGTCCCCGAGTCTCTCGGGAGCCTCCGGGAGCTGCGGTATCTGAGCATCACCGACAACGAGCTCCCGTCGTTACCGGAGTCACTCGGACGATTGTCGAAGCTGCGCGAGCTGCGGCTCTACAACAATCGGCTTGAAGTGCTCCCCGAGACACTCGGCGGTCTATCGGGCCTCAGAGAGATCCATCTCGCGAACAACCGGCTGACCTCGCTTCCGGAGTCGATCGGCGACCTCGGGAGCCTGCGAGAGCTCAGGCTTTCGAACAACCGAATTCCGTCGCTTCCGGAATCCATCGGGAAGTTGGGCCGGCTCACGGATCTCGACCTGAGAAACAACGAGGTGACGTCGCTCCCGGAGTCGATTGCGCGCCTCGAGAGCCTGACCCATCTGGATCTGCGCGGGAACCGTTTACTCTCTCTCCCCGACGGTATCCGGGAGCTCCCGAACCTCGAGAAGCTCGATCTGCGCTGGAACAAGCTCCGGGCGTCGCCGGCCTGGCTCGCGGACCTCGAGCGGCGAGGGTGCGCGGTCCTTCGTTAGGGGTTCATCTTCACGGGCCAGTCCTCGTCGCGCTCGACGCCGAACTCCTTTCGGAGCTCCTCCAGGCTCCCTTCCCGCTCGAGCGCCTCGAGCGCGGAATTGAAAGCCGCCTTGAGATCGTCGCTTGCGAGAGAGAGCACGAACGCATAGCGTTCGAGCGCGACCGGTTCTGCGAGAACGCGGAGCCGGCCGTTCGAGGCGCGGGCGGTCCTGACCGCTCCGAACTCGTCGACGATGAGGGCGTCGATCTTGCCTTCCTCGAGAAACGGCACTCCCGCCTCTCCCTTCCCCAGGGCGACGGCCTCGATGCCTTGAAGGCCCGCGAGGGCCCGGGCCGATGTGCCCGCGCCCGCGGCGCCCACCCGGCGGCCGAAGAGCTCAGCCAGAGTCGTGGGCTCCTTCTCTCCCACCCGCACCAGCGCCGCCTGGCAGGTCTCGAAGTACGGTTTGGTGAAGAGATAGAGCCTCTCTCGCTCCGGAGTGATTCCGGTGGTAGCGGCGACGAGATGATGGGCGCCGGTCGCGAGACCCGGGAGCAAATCGTCGTACGGCCGCACGACGACGTACGGCCGGAAGCCCTCGCGCTCCGCGACCAGGCGCGCGAGCGCGATCTCGAAGCCCGTCGGCTCTCCCGATTCACCGATGAAATGAAAGGGGGGAAACGTGGCATCGGATGCGATGCGAAGAGCGGGTGCTTGCGTCGTGCCGAGAGCCGCGCCGAGAAAGAAGAGGAGTTCGAGCAATGGAGTCTCCTTCGCCGCCATTGTAGCTCTTGACGCGGATGAGAGCTGCCTCTACGCTCCCGCCCATTCTCCTGCTCAGCTCAACTCCCCAAGTAACGCGCGGGCCTCTACCAGATCCGCCGTGTCGAGCCCCTCTGTGAACCACCCGTAGACTTCCTCGATCAGAAGGCGCGCTTCCCCGTTCCGATGCTGACTTTGCCACGAGCGCGCGAGACTCGTGGCGGCCCGCAACTCGAAAGACCTGGCGCTCTGCCGGCGGGCTACATCGATGGCCTCGTGAAAGCACGCCTCTGCCTCGTCTCGTTCGCCCCGCAGCAAGAGGAGCTCCCCCTTCAGACGATGGAGCTCGGATTGGGAGAAGCACTGCCCGCGGCTCAGCGCCTCACGAAGCCCTTCGTCCGCGGCGGCGAGCCCATCGTCCGTCATTCCCGCTTTGCGCGAGAGATCCGCCGATAGAGCGAGCCAGTGCGGGAGTAGGAACCGATTTTCGATGGCTCTCGCAGTGTAGAGGCCCTCGCGAATCTCGATCAACCCCTCATCGGCGTTGTCGAGCTCTCCCAGTGCCCAGCCGTGCAGGACGTTTCCATAGGAGAGGAACTGCGGAAAAACCCAATCGCGAGTCAGCGTGATGCTTCCGTGGGCATGATCCCTCGCTGCGGGCGCCTCACGGCGGAGCTGATGCAACATCGCCGTGTAGCATTGTGCCTGCCCGATACTGACCGGATGGGAAAGATCGCGCGCGATAGCGAGCGCATCGCGAGCTCTTGCGAGCGCCTGATCCGGATAGCCGAGCGCCCAGAGGGCCAGAGCGTTGAAGGCCAGGCAGCACACACCCGGGTCGTGTCCCCCGTACGAATGAGCTTGAGAGGCGTGCTTTTCGAGGTTGTAAAGCGCGATGCCCTCTTTGAGGCGGGCACGGGCCTTCACCAATTCTCCCTCCGCGACCAGGGCCGTCCATATCGCGTGACACGCTTGGAGCCGGAGGAGCGGGTTCTTTGTCTCCTCAGCCAGGGCGTCCAGCTGGTTCGATAGATCGTGGGCAAGCCGCCTCTCGGCACGCACCACGTAGAGGACACAAAGCCCGTACAGCACCGGGAAGAGCCGAGCCGTGTCCTCCATCCGCCGGCACAGATCCCGCGCGCGCAGAAGAATCTCTTCAACGGCCGTAGCGGAAAAGCCCTGGATCAAGCCGACCGCTGGTCCGAGTGTCACCAGCAGGTCCAGCTCCCGGCGGTCGCGCTCGGGCGTCTCCGGCAGAAGCTGGAGCAGCGCCAGAGCGCGCCGCGAGAGGACGATCGCCTCCTGATGGGCGAACATCTGGGCAGCCCGCCGCGCAGCGAGCAGGAAGTACTCGATGGCACGCTCGGAGTCTCGCGCCGCCTCGAAAAGGAGCGCCAGCTCGGAAACGATCTCGGACCGGGCGTCGCCGTAGTGAGCGGTGAGCGCGTTCCCCACGGCTGCGCTCAGCGCCGTCTTTCGAGTCGGTGTCAAGGAGCCATAGAGCACGTTCTGGTACAGCACGTGCACGAAGCGGTATCGCACGGACAGCGTTCGATCGGGCAGTTCCCGTTCGTCGACGCGCCGGATGAACGCATGGACCCGTTCGAGCGCGTCGAGCCGGTCCTCGACTCCCGCCGTGTCTCGTCGGAGGGCCCGCGCCACGACAGCCGAGTCGAACTCGTATCCCTGGACGGAGGCCGCGATCAGCAACTGGCGGTCCGCCTCTTCGAGCTTCTCGATCTTTCGCTGGATCATGCTCTGGACGGATTCGGGCAGCTCCCGTTCGATGGCCGGAATGCCCCGCACCAGGCTCCATCGTCCGCCGTCCTGGGCAAGGATCTCGCGGTCGCGCAAGTCGCGCAGAAGGCCAGCCACGAAGAGCGGACTCCCTTCGGTCTTCGCATGGATGAAGTCCGGAAAATCGGCGGGGAAGTGATGGTCGGGGAACTCCAGGGCAACGTAGTCAGAGACTTCCTGTTGGCTCAGGAATCCCAGCGAAAGCTCCCGGCACACTCCCCGGCTCTGCAGATCGAGCTTCACGGACCCGAAGGGGTGTTGGCTCAGTGCCAGCTCCGAGGGGCGGAAGGTCGCGACGACCAGCAGGCGCATCGAGGACAGCTTCGTACCCACGTAAGTCAATAGATCGACCGTCGAAACGTCGGACCAGTGCAGGTCGTCGAAGAATAGGACGAGTGGCCGCACGCGCGCGGCCTCCTGCAAGAGCGCGGCAACCTCGCGCTTGATGCGCTCCTGCGATGCCGCTCTCGGCTCGCCGGGCGTCTTCTCGATTTCGGCATCAGTCGGCGCAACCTGCGCGTACCAGCTCGGCGCGACGAGACGCATCAGCCGAGCCATCTCCGCGCCGGAGGCGCTTCGCACCAAGTCCTCGAGCGCCTCGAGCCACGGGAGATAGGCTTCGGCGCCGGCCAAACGCTCCGAACAGCGCCCGCGCGCGACACGGGAGTGCCCCTCGGCCTCGAGCTCGACAAGGAAGTCCTCCACGAGCGTCGTCTTGCCGATACCCGGCTCGCCCGCGACGCACACGAAAAGCCCGTCTCCCGCGGCGGCTGATTCGAACGCGGCCCGAAGCGCCGCGCGCTCCCCCTCACGACCGACGCTTCGGCGCTGCGAAGGCCCGCTGAATCTTCGGGTCCGCGTGGTCGGGCTCGTGCTGCTCACTTGCGCCAGCAAGGCATCGACGTCAGTCGCTGTCGGCCGCCGGCGCGGATCTTTTTCCAGCATCTGCAAGAGGAGAGCGTCGAGGGGACTGGGGATCTCGGGGTTGAGGCGCGATGGGGGCAGGACTGACTCGCCGACGATGGCATCGATCACGCCGAAGGGCCGGTCGGCGCTGAAAGGATGCCGGCCCGTGGCCAGCTCGTACAGCACTAGCCCGAGCGCAAAAACGTCCGCCGCGCCTTCGACTCGTTCTCCGCAAGCCTGTTCGGGCGCCATGTAGCGGATCGTTCCGAGCACCGTGCCGGCTTCCGTGCCGCTCGCGGTGTCGACCTCCGAAGCCACGGCATCGGTGGGCAGCAAGCGGGCTAACCCGAAATCGAGCACTTTCACGTATCCATCGTCACGCACCATGACGTTCTCGGGCTTCACGTCCCGGTGCACGATTCCCTCGGCATGGGCGGCGGCGAGGGCCTTCGCGATCTGGCGGCCAAGGTCTACGAGGGATTCCCACGCGATTCGCGCGGTTACCATCTCGCGGAGCGTCCTTCCCTGGACCAACTCCATCACGATGAACCGGCCGACGTCGGCCTCGCCGATCTCGTGTATGGTGACGATGTTGGGATGGTTCAGGCGGGAGGCGGCGTGGGCTTCCCGGACGAAGCGGTCGACGGCCGAGCGATCGCGGGTCAAACGCTCGGCGACGAGCTTGATCGCCACCTCACGACCGAGCCGGGTGTCGCGGGCGCGATACACCTGGCCCATTCCGCCCGCGCCGAGCGCAGCCAGGATCTCGTACGGCCCGAGCTTCTCGCCGGCGGCCAGAGTCATGTTCTCACAAGAAAATGGCGGTCCTGTTCGTCCTGAGACTGGGGGCGATTGTATTCGTGCTGCAAAGATGCAAGCAAACCGGACTCAGCGCGCGAGACGGTACCCGGCTTTCCTCACCGTCAGGATATGGCGGGGGCGGGAGGGGTCGGCTTCGAGCTTTCGTCGAAGCTCGGCGATGTGGGTGTCGACCGTCCGGCTGACCACCGACTCCGAATATCCCCAGACGCTTCGCAGGAGATCCATGCGCGAGACGACAGCACCCTCCGCGCGGATCAAGCTCATGAGGAGGTCGAATTCCTTGGGGGCCAGCTCGACGGGCTCACCCGATCGCCGAACGGCGCGGCGGGCGGGCTCGACGGTGATAGGTCCGAAGCGAGTGACTCGTCGCGACGACGGAGCACCACGGTCTCGGAGCCGCGAGCGCCGCAGGAGCGCTTCGGCGCGAGCCAGAAGCTCGAGAATGCCGAAGGGCTTCGTCACGTAGTCGTCGGCCCCGAGCCTGAGGCCGCGCACCTTGTCGGCCTCCTCGCCGCGGGCGGTGAGAATCAAGATCGGCATCGTGAGCCCCCGCTCGCGCAGAGAGCGCAGCACCCGGAACCCGTCGAGCCCAGGGAGCATGAGGTCGAGCACCACGAGATCGGGCGACCCCCTATTCGCTTTGTCGAGTCCCGTCGGGCCATCCGCTGCCACCGCCACCTCGTACCCCTCGATCTCCAGGTTGTTCTTGAGACCGAAGGCGAGGTCCTCGTGGTCCTCGATCACCAGAACGCGGCTCATCCCCGCGGCTCCTCGAAGCGGGGCGCCGGAAGCTCGACGACGAAGCGGGAGCCGCCGGTAGAAGCCGCCTCGACGTACGTTCGGCCGCCGTGGCGGGTCACCAGATCCCGGACGACGGAGAGCCCGATCCCGGTTCCCGCGGTCGGCGAGGCGCCTTCGCGCGGCAGACGGTAGAAGCGATCGAAGACGCGCTCTCGCTCCGCTTCCGGTATGCCCGGACCCTGGTCCTCGACGAAGAGGCGGGTCGCGCCGGGGCTCGACTCGATGCCGACGAGGATCTCCTGGCGGCGAGGCCCGTACTTCGCGGCGTTGTCCAGGAGGTTCAGCAGCACCTGGCGAAGCGCATCGGGATCGAAAGCCGCCTCCGCCTCGGGCTCGAGCCGGGCGACGATGCGGGTTCCGGTGTCGGCCACGAGCGGCTGAAACATCTCGATCGTCTCCTCGACCCGAGGCGCGAGCGGGGCGGGCTCCCAGCTGAGAGAGTTGAGCGCGACGGCGTCCTCACGGCGCGAGAACTGGAGCACGTTCTCGACCAGATGCGACAGACGGCGCACTTCCCGATCGATGATTCGAAGAGATCGCTTCGCCTCCTCCTCCGAGCGGACCCGACCGAGGAGAAGCGTCTCCGCGAACATGCGGATCTGGGCAAGCGGTGTCCGGAGCTCGTGGGAAACGTTGGCGACGAAATCGGTGCGAAGTCTCTGGAGTCGGCGCTCCCGGCGAATCTCGCGGATGGCCGCCGCCACCACAGCGGCGGTGAGGAGCAAGAGCCCGCCGAGCATCGGAAGCGGCGACGGCGGGAGGCCGCCGATCACGAGTCGGGGCGCTGCCGCCGGATCCACCGAGAGCCGTACTCGAGAGCCCTCGAGGACGCCCCCGTACGCGTCCCCGAAAGACGCTTCCACGCTGAACTCGGGGAAGTCTCGCGGGCCCGATCGGAGTCTCTCGACGCCGCCGTGGTCGATGAGGGAGACGGAGATCGCGTCGTTGGTTACCTCTCCCTTACCCAAGGAAGGCGGAAGGAGGGACCGCTCTTCGATTGCCGGCGTGAGATACGCGCCGAGCGCCTCGAGATTCACCTCGAATCCCGCCGCCGCCCGTTTTTCCCGGGACGGGTCCGTCCACTCTCGAACGACCGCGGTAACGGGCTCGTCCGCAACGCTTCCGTGAAGGACGGAGTAGGGGCCGGTATCGTCGCGGGGACGCTTCAGCTGCGCGCTCAACCAGGAGCGCATCTCGATTGGCGGCGCAGCCCCTTCGAAGGAGAGCGCCTCCGATCCGGGTAGTGAGGTGAAATACCTCTTGACCAGAGGGAGGGCCGCCCGGAGCCGCTCGTCCTCCGGCCCGAGCTCCTCGGGCTTCGGGATGGACTTTCCTAGATCGCCGGTCGCCTCCAGCCCGCGTGTGAGGGCTCCTATCAAAGGGTAGTAGCCTTCGTAGCCAACCTTCGCGGCCGAGCGACGGATGAATTCGTCCGCGGCGAGGGCGGCGTAGTCCCTCACGACGCTTTCCGCCGCGGCGCGGTGCAGGCTGACGGCGTACTGGGCCTGCCAGGCGAGGAGGATTGTGGCACCGAGGCTCACGAGCAGGAGGGCCACGATGAGGGCGGTACGAGACCCGTCTCCTCGGGAGCTCATGGCGGGAGAAGTCTAGCACTCGATCCGGTGGGCGCGAGGGTGCTGCGTGAAATCCTGACCGTTTCCTGACATTTCCCGAACGTCCAGCGACCGGAAACTCACGTATGCTGAGCGCATCATGCTGATATCGCCGATATGGACGCTCGGGCTCCTCACCCTCGTTTCCGCGAGCTTCCGACTCGAGGCCGAGCCCAACCACTCGACGATTGGATTCTCGGTCCCGATCGCCGCCGGGATGACGAGAGTCACCGGGAAGTTCACGCGCTTCGAATCCGTTGTGATTTACGACGCGGACGACCCTTCGAAGTGGTCGATTGCGGCC
>Ga0214473_10005258_pt1 | contig 15534 bp, 16 predicted proteins | sample RVTome_7_FD_203509 | JGI IMG/M metagenome (GOLD analysis project Ga0214473, IMG submission 203509) | Soil microbial communities from uranium-contaminated site in the Upper Colorado River Basin, Wyoming, United States - RVT98D197 | ecosystem: Environmental > Terrestrial > Soil > Contaminated >... | reverse complement strand
TCGGCTCGAGGTCCCGCGAGTACACCATCCCCGGACCGCGCTTGTTCAGGGAGTAGATGACCGTGCAGTTCGGGCAGCCCTCGCCGCCGCACCCGGGGCACGTCGCGCGCGGGACGAACAGCTTCGGGTCCGTCGGGAGCGGGACGAGGCCCAGCCGGTGGGCGATCATCTCGTCGAACAACGGCGCCACCGATTCCGATTCCTTCCCGTCCTCCGCGCGGATCGGCCCGAGGTGGAACTCGACGTCCTCGATCGCGAGCTTCGGCAGGTCCGCGATGAGGCTCCTCCGCAGCGCGTTCGCGAAGGAGGGCTCCGCCCCATCGAGCAGGAACGCAGCGCTCCGCTCATCCATCCGGTCGACGCGCACCTTCACCTCAGACCCTCCGGCCCCGGCGTCCGCCCTTCGGCTTCGTGCCGTCGTGCGGCACCGGCGTCACGTCCTCGATGCGGCCGATCGAGAGGCCTGCGCGCGCGAGCGCCCGGATCGCCGCCTGGGCGCCGGGTCCCGGGGACGAGGACTTGTTCCCGCCCGGGGCGCGCACGCGCACGTGGATCGAGTCGATGCCCTTCTCCTTCGCGGCGTCCGCGACCTTCTCCGCCGCCTTCATCGCCGCGTACGGGGAGGCCTCGTCCTTCGCGGCCTTCACGACCATGCCGCCGGACGCCTTCGTGATCGTCTCGCCGCCCGTGATGTCCGTGACCGTGATGATGATGTTGTTGTACGACGCGTAGATGTGGGCGATCCCCCAGCGCGCCATCTACGGTCCGCCCCCTTCGCCGCCGCCCTCGGGGGCCGGCCCCGCCCCAGGCGCGTCCGTGACCTGCTGGACGCCGGGCCGCGCGGGATGGAGCTCGTTCGCGATCGGGCTCCGCGGATCGTACACGATCGTCTCCTCCTCCGCGCGGGAGACGAGGTGGCCGGGGGACCGCATCGCGCGCCCCGCGACGGACAGGTGACCGTGGATGATGAACTGCCGCGCCTGGCGGGGGTTGAACGCGAGCCCCTTGACGTACGCCACGGTCTGGAGCCGCCGGGACAGAACGGCCTCCGCGTCGAGCGCGAGGACGTCGTCGAGCGTCGCACCCTCGACGGGGAGCAGGCCGAGGCGCCCCAGCCGTCCGATCAGCTCGTCCTTCTCCTTGATCGCCTGCGGGTTCCCGTAGCGGACGAGCGCCTGCAGCTCCCGCGCACGGCCCCGGATGGAGGAGAGGAACGATTGTGCCCGCCACAATTCCTTCTTGTTCTTCAACCCGTACTTGCTGAGGAGCTCGTTCTCCGCCTTGATCCGCTCCCCTTCCCACGGGTGGGAGGGGCGGTCGTACTTCTTGCGCGGGAACTTCGGATCTCCCAAGCCCTCACTCCTTCTTCTCCGCGGCCGCCGCGGGCTTCTTCTCTTCCTTCTTCGGGGCCTCTTCCTCCTTCTTGGCGGCTTGGGCGGCCTGGATCGCCGTCTTCTTGATCACACCGACCGTGAGGCCCGTGCGTCCGTTCGAGCGCGTGCGCTGCCCGCGGACCTTCTGGCCCTGCTCGTGCCGGACGCCCCGGTAGGACCGGATCATCTTCATCCGGTTGATGTCGTCGCGCAGACGGAGCTCGACGTCCGTGCCGAACAGGTGGGAATCCGCGCCCGTGTCCGGGTCGTTCGGCCGGTTCACCATCCAGAGCGGGACGCGCTCGTGGAGGCTCGCGAGGATCTGCTCCATCTCCTCCGTCTTCGCCTCCGGGAGGTTCCCCATGCGCTCCGTGCGCCGGACGCCGGAGAGGTCCGCGACCGCCTCCGCGATCCGGGGTCCCACGCCCCGCACGTTCTGCAGCGCGTAGACGACCGTGCGCGCGCCCTCGAGGTCCGTGCTCGCGAACCGGACGATGTAGCGGAAGTCCGCGTTCGCGTCCGGCGGGCGGACCATCTGGGGCGACGGAGGCTTCGCCGGGGTCGGGGTGGGCGCGGCGCCCGCGGGCGGTGTCGCAGCAGGTTTGGTAACCTCGGGCATGAAGAAACCCGGGCGAGGTTTTCACTCAAAAGGGAGGCCGTATATGAAGTTAGGGGTGCCCTCGCGAGGCCACCGCCGGATTGATCGCGTCGGGCGGAATGGGTGACGCGTGGCGGGGCGCACGGGGGCACGAGGCGGGGCGACACGGGAGTTCTATTCACGTTCGATACGGACTCGTCCAACCTTTCCGTCCCCCTCGGCCGAACGGCCTCGCGGGACGCCGTCCCGGGACCGCCCGCGCCGGCGGGGGACGCGTCGGGGGCGCGGATTGAAATACCTCCGCCCGGGTCCGAACCGCGATGTGCAGGCTCCTCGGTATCCTCGGAGGCGAGGCGCTCCGGAAGGAGTGGCTTGACGCGTTCGCGGATTTGGCGGTGACGGGAAACGCGCCCGGGGGCCCGCCGGACGGGCGCGGCCACGCGGACGGCTGGGGCCTCGTCCTGTTCCGGAACGGCGTCCTCCTCGAGAGCGTGCACGAGGCCCGCTCCGCCGCCAAGGACCCGCAGTACGCGCGCGTCGCGCGGAAGATCGTGGGCGCGAGCGCCGCCGTCGCGCCCGGGAAGTCGTGCGTCGTCCTCGGCCACGTCCGGCGGGCGTCTCCGGGGATGCCGGTCGGGCGGGGGTTCTGCCACCCGTTCGTCGAGGTCCGCGACGGACAGGCGTGGGCGTTCGCGCACAACGGCGGCCTCGACGGGTACGCCTACACGGAGGAAGAGGGACTGATCGACTCGCAGGTCGTTCTCCGGCGAGTCCTCTCGAACCTCGACGGTCCGTCGGGGGACGAGGTTGCGGAGGCGGCGCGCCGGACGGAGGCGCAGCTCCGGGAGGAGTTCCCCGGGTACACCGCGCTGAACTTCCTCCTGACGGACGGGGTGCGGCTCCACGCGTTCCGCCGGTGCCTCCGGGACGAGGCGTACTACACGCTCTACCACGGTCGCGTCGGGCGCGCCGTCGTCGTGTGCTCGCAGCCGCTCCCGGGCACGACGGCGACCGCAATGGAGAACGGGACGGTCGTGACCGTCGGCCCGAACCTGGCGGTGCAGGTCACGCGGGTCGCGTGATCCGCAGGGACCGGAGGACGCGGTAGCCGGAGCCGCGGGCGACCGTCTCGCAGTTCCCGAAGGCCGCCGCCATGCGCGCCTCGATCGACCGCGCTCCTTGGCGGGTCCGGGCCACGAACCACAGGGCGCCGCCGGGACGCAGGTGCGCGGGCGCCCCGTCCACGATCCGGAAGACGACCTCCTTGCCCGCGCGGATCGGCGGGTTGCACACGATCGCGTCGAACGCCTCCCCCGCCACCGGATCGTAGAACGCGCCCAGGCGCGCCTCCGCGTGCGGGACCGCGTTCGTGCGCGCGTTCCGGGCGGCGAGGTCGACGGCGCGCTCGTTCACGTCCGTCATCACGACGCGGCCGTTCGGCGCGAGCATCGCCGCCAGGATCCCGAGGGTCCCGTACCCGCACCCGACGTCGAGGACGTGCGCGTCCGGCACGAGCGCGAGGGACTCCGCGAGCAGGGCGGTGCCCCGGTCGATCTCCCCGCGCGCGAACACGCCCGCGTCCGTCTGGAGGACGATGCTCCGGCCTTGGAGGACCGCGCGGATCGTCTCCTCGCGGTGCCGCACCCGAGGCCGCGGGGAGAAGTAATGCTCCGCCACGCGGTCCCATGAGGGCTCGGGGGGCATTAATCCTACCGCGGGACCGGCGCGCCGTTCCGCAGCTTCTCGTTGAGCGCGGGCTTCATCAGCAGGCCCGCGATCCGGAGGTCCTCGCCCGTGGCGGCGTAGTCCCCGTTCTCGAACTCCCGCTCCGCCTTCCCGACCATCTCCTCCGCGTCGTTGATGATCGCGAGGCCGAGCTCGTGGAGCTTCTCGATCTGCTTCTTCGCCTCGTCGATCCACGTGCGGAGCCCGTCGCGCATCTCCCGTTGCTGCGTCACCACCGCGTGGACGTCCTCCGCGCACGACGTCGCGAGCGCGTAGTTCCCCGCCTTGAGGGCGGCCTTCGCCCGGCCGAAGGCGGCCTCCGCGTCCGCGGCGGGGAGCCCCTCCTTCTGCATCTCGTGGATCGCCTTCGACGCCTCGGACAGGCGGTCGAGGAGCGCGCGGTACTGCGTGCCGAGCGCGACCGCCTCCTGCGCCGTGTCGTTGAACACGTCGACCGCCTCGGCGATCCGGCCCTTGTTCACGAGGGACCTCCCGAGCTCCAGGGACTGATTCACGGAATTCGTCGCGACGCCGACCGAGCGGAGCCCCTGCACGAGGTGGTCGACGGACACGAGCGTCTCGAGCGCCTTCTGCCGCTCGTCCATCAGGTCGAGCGAGAGCTTCTCCGCGATCCTCGCGTCCTTCGCCGCCATCTCGTAGTTCCCGGAGGACATCTCCGTCCGCGCCTTCTCGAGGACCTCGCGCGCCATGTCGAGGCCCTCCGCGCCCCCGTGGAACACCTCGGACGCGCCGTCCACGGCGACCTCCGCGGCGAAGATCGCGTCTCCCGCTTGGACACACGATTCGAGCTTCTCATCCGCCCGCCTCGCGGCCTCTTCCGCAAGGGATCGCGCGCCCGCGTAGTCCGGGACCTGCCGGTCCTCGAGCTCTCGGGTCTCGGACGCCCGCGCGTGGATCGCCTCGATCGCGCGCGCCTCCTCGTCGACCGGCATCTGCGCCGCCTGCATGCGATCCACGTTCGCCTTCAGCCGCTCGCGGGCCTCGATCGCGGCGCGGTAGTCCGCCTCCAGGGACGTCGCGATCCGCTCCGCCCGCTCGATGGCCTCCGCCGCCTGCGCGGTGTCGCCGGACTCCAGGAGCCGCTCCCCCTCCGAGATCAGCGCCTGCGCCGCGGAGACGTTTGCGCGGCTCAACGAGAGAATCTCTACGATGCCCCGCGCGCTCGCGAGCGCGGTCTCCACGTCCCGCCGGGAGGGCCCCCGCCGGAAGAGGCTCATCGCCGCCTCCGCCCGGGTCGGCCCCCGCGGCCCGCCGGCCGACGCACTTCCGACCCCTCTGTCCACGGCCCCCGAGGATGTTGACCTAGGACGGCGGATTCTATGGATTGCTGGCTATATAAGCGTGCCCTCCGTACGCGGCGGTTGGGAAAGGGCTTAACGCCGGAGAAGGTTGCGGGCCGCGTGCCCGCCCGACTGCGCCTCCTCCGGCCGGGGAACGCCGGGATGTCCGCGGCCGCGGTGGGGGTCGGCGCGGTCGTGGCGGTGGGGCTCGACGGGGCCGCGGCGGCGGCGCCGTCCGTCGCCCTCGGCGCACTCGTCACGTTCCTCTTCACCGGCGCGGGGAACGCGCTGAACGACGTGTACGACCGGGACGTGGACCGCGTGAACCACCCGGAGCGCCCGATTCCGTCCGGCCGCGTCACGCCGGAGGCCGCGTTCGAGCTCGCGATCGTGCTGTTCGCCGCCGCGGTCTTCCTGAGCCTGCTCATCAGCCCGGCGGCGTTCGTCCTGGTCCTCGTCTCGCTCGCCCTCATGGTCTCGTACGAGGCGCGGTTCAAGGCGAGCGGCTGGAGCGGGAACCTCCTGATCGGCTGGCTCGTCGGATCCCTCTTCCTCTTCGCGGGCCTGTGCGTCTTCCGCGGCGACGCGAGGCCGGTCCAGGTCGCCGCGAGCCTCGCGGTGCTCGCCGGCCTGAGCACGGTCGGGCGCGAGATCGTGAAGGACATGGAGGACGTGGCGGGGGACGTCGGCCGGACGACGCTGCCGAAGGCGCGCGGGATCCCGTTCGCGGGCCGCGCCGCGCAGGCGTTCCTCGTTCTGGCGGTGGCCCTGAGCGCGGTCCCCACGGCGCTCGGCGTGCTCTCCCCCTGGTACGCGCCGGTCGTGGCGGTCGCGGACGGAATCTTCATCTACGCCGCGCTCCATGCGACGCGCTCCCCGGGAAGGAGCGAGCGGGCGATGAAGGTCGCGATGGTCGTCGCGCTGGTGGCGTTCCTCGCGGGGGGCCTCGCATGACCGTCCTCGCGTACCTGCACGAACGCATCGCGGAGGGGAAAGTCCACCTCTCGCTCCTCGACCCGGACAAGCTCTCGCCCGAGGAGGCGGGGGACCTCGCGTTCCGCGCGCAGCTCGCGGGGTCCGACGGGATCATGGTCGGCGGCTCCACGGGCGTGACGACGGAGACGACGGACGCGGCCGTGAAGGCGATCAAGGCGCGGACGCGCGTCCCCGTGATCCTCTTCCCGGGCGGCGCCCACACGCTCTCCCGCTTCGCGGACGCGGTCTACTTCATGTCGATGCTGAACTCCACGGACGTCCGGATGATCGTCGGGGAGCAGAAGAAGGCCGCCCGCATCATCCGGGAATGGGGCCTCGAGGCGATTCCGATGGGGTACCTGATCGTGGAGCCGGGGATGCGCGTCGGCGAGGTCGGCAAGGCGCAGCCAATCCCGCGGGAGGACGTGGAGGAGGCCGTGCGGTACGCGCTCACCGCGCAGTACCTCGGGATGCGGCTCGTCTACCTCGAGGCGGGGTCCGGCGCCCCGGAGCCCGTGCCGCCGAAGATGGTCACCGCGGTGCGGCGGGAGATCTCGATCCCCCTCGTCGTCGGCGGCGGCATCCGGACCCCGGAGGCGGCTCGGGACACCGCGCGGGCGGGGGCCGACATCGTCGTCACCGGCACCGTGATCGAGGAGGATCGGACCCGGCTCGAGGCGATCGTCGACGCGGTGAAGGGGCGGTGAGCGGCCTGCGGGGGAAGACCGCGGAGGAGTCGCAGGCGGACACGAGCCTGCTTTCCCGCCGGATCTTCTCGTCCCCGCGGCCGCGGCGGATGGTCGGGCCGATCCTCGGCGTCTCCCTCTTGGCAGCGGTCCTCCTGACGCTGCCCGCGTTCTCCTGGGAGGGGCTCACCCGCGCGTTCCTCGTCCTCGCCGCGGCGTACGGCGGGTCCGCCGTCCTGACGCTGGCGGCGATCCGCGCGCTCGGGGGCCGCAGCTTCCTCCGTCGCACGACGCTCCAGTCGTTCGTCGACGCGTGCACGATGCTCGCCTTCGTCGCGGCCGTCGCCCTCGCGCAGGGCCTCGCGTGGGCCGCGGGGAGCGCCCCGTTCGAGGTGGACCGGGCGCGGCTCCTCGGCCTCGGGTTCGCCGCCACGGCGTGGCTCCGGCACGCGGTGTGGATCTCCACGTCGGACCACCGCCACTCCCGGACCGTCCTGCCGACCGCGATGACGTTCCTCCTCGGCTTCGCGGCGGTGAACCTCGCGCTCCCGACGCCCCTCGCGGACGACGCCCTCGCCGTCCTCCTGTTCCTCATCTTCCTCGCGGCGGGGGTTGCGTTCGCCGCCGTCGCGAGCCAGCCGATCCGCCACGCGTTCGCGGTGAACGGCCTCCGCCTGATGCGGCACCTCCTCGACCACATGACGGACCAGACGGAAGAGGCCCGCCGGGAGCTCGAGGCGTTCTTCGATTCGTTCGCGCAGCCCGCTGAGGTCCGCACCGCCGCCCTGGCCCTCCGGCCGACGCGAGGCCCCCCCGTGGTGATCGTCGTGACGCACGCGCACCCGGGGCCGTTCGGGGTCGTCGCCGGATCCGACCTTCCCGCCAAGCTCCGGTCCGCGCTCGCGGACGTCTCCCCCGCCGTGATCGTCCCGCACGGGCCGAGCACGCACGACTACAACCCCGCGACGACCGCGGAGTGCGCGAAGATCGCCGCCACGGTCCGGGAGCTCCTCCGGGACGCCAAGCCCCTCCCCGGCGGGAGCCGGTTCGCCCGCGCGACCGTGGGGAAGGCGACCGCCACCGCGCAGATGTTCGGGGACGTCGCCCTCGTCACGGCGAGCCTCGCTCCGAACCCCACGGACGACATCGACAGCCCGACGGGGCACGTCGCGATCCACGCCGCCAAGGACGCGGGGGCGCGGGACTGCCTCTTCGTGGACGCGCACAACTGGGCCGAGGTCGCGGAGGGCGCGATCCGCTTCGGGAGCGAGGAGTCCCTGGCGGTGGTCGAGGCCACGCACCGCGCGACGCGGGCCGCGCGGCAACGCCCGGCCGTGAGCCTGCGGGCCGGGCTCGCGGAGGCCCCGTTCGGGAGCCCCCGGGAAGGCGCGGGGCGCCAGGGGCTCCAGGTCCTCGTCGTGGAGGCCGACGGGGAGCGCGTCGCGTACCTCCAGTTCGACGGGAACAACATGGTCCCGGGGCTGCGGGACGAGGTCTTGGCGGCGGTCAAGGGCGTCGTCGACGACGGCGAGGTGCTCACGACGGACAACCACAGCGTGAACGCCACGATGGGCGGCTACAACCCCGTCGGGATGCGGCTGGACCGGGGGAAGATCGTCGCGTTGGCGGGGGACCTCGTGCGGAAGGCGGTCGCGGACCTGCGCCCCGTGGAGTCCGCGGCGGCGAGCGGGGTGACGCACGGGCTCCGGGTGTTCGGCCACGAGAACACCGCGCGGCTCACGTCGAGCGTGAACGCGACGATCAGCATCCTCCGCCCGACCGCGATCCTCACGATGGGGCTCGCCCTCGCGGCCTCCGTCGCGCTCCTCGTTCTCGTGCCGTAGAACACCCCGTAATGACGGCAAGCGATAACCAGATGCAAGGGATTTAGAAAATGTTCAACGCGCTATTAAGCCGCCAGACGGCAGAACCACCCCCGTGATCCTCTCCGATGTCATGAAAGCGAAGGTCGTGCTCGCCGGCGCACCCGGCGTCGGAAAGACGAGCCTGATCCGACGGTACGTGCTGAACGAGTTCTCCGAGAAGTACCGGACGACCCTCGGCGCGATCGTGTACAAGCGCGTCGCCCGCGTCTCCCTCGGGACCCAAGCGGTCGAGGTGACGATGACGATCTGGGACGTCGTGGGGCAGCTCGAGGCGGGGGACCCGCTCCGGAACGTGGACCTGTACGGTGCACAGGGCGTCCTGGCGGTGTGCGACGTGACGGACCCCGAGACCGTGCCGCCGCTCCGGCGCCGACTCGCCGCGGCGTCGCGCGCGGCAGGGGACGTGCCCGTGCAGATCCTGATGAACAAGGCGGACCTCGGGCCGAAGGTGGAGGCGAGGGACGCCGTCCTGCGGACCGGCCTCGAGCGGGGCATCCCGTGCTACACGACGAGCGCGAAGTCCGGGGACAACGTCGTGGCGGCGTTCGAGGACCTGGCCCGCCGCGTCCTGGAGCGCACCCTCCTTCCCTCCAAGGGCCCGCTCGACCACGTGGACCGCACGATCCTCGTCAAGTGCGCAAAGAATGCGCTCACCCCGCGGGAGGTCGCGGAGGACGAGGCCATCCCGATCATCTTCGCGGAGGCGAGGCTCGAGCGGCTCCGCGCCCTCGGGCTCGTGCAGCTCGCCGGGCTCGGCCTCGACGAGCGCGGGAGGCCGCGGCTCAGCTTCGGGCGGACCCGCAAGGCGGTGGAGCCGACGATCCTCCAGCTCGCCTAGAGAGGCGGGGCGGTCTCCTCGGGGACCACGGTATAGCGGCAACGAGTAAATACCGGGTCCCGGCTCCCGCGGGAGAGGGTCGGACATGGTCCAGGACAAGAAGGCGGACCTCGCGGGGCCGGGGATCGGGAACTACGCGGATCTCGAGAAGATCCTGCCGTCGGACTACTCGCCCCTGCTGAACCCGCGGGACACGCAGAAGGCGACGTACGCGGTGAAGCAGTACATCGAGCAGCACCTGTGCAAGGAGCTGAACCTGATGATGGTCGAGGTGCCGCTCATCGTGGACGTCGAGAGCGGCGTGAACGACATGCTCGACCGGGACGGGTCGCGGACGCCGGTCCAGTTCCACATCAACAACGACCACAACGAGCACCCGGTCGACGCGCAGGTCGTCCAAGCGGCGACGAAGTGGAAGCGGATGGCCCTGCGGGAGTTCGGCTGCGGTCCCGGGGAGGGGATCTGCACGGACATGCGCGCCGTGCGCAAAGACTACTTCCTCGACCATGACCACAGCGCGTACGTGGACCAGTGGGACTGGGAGAAGGTGATCGCGCCCGAGGACCGGACACTCGACTACCTGAAGGACGCGGTGAAGAAGATCTGGAAGGTCCTGCGCGGCGCGGAGCGCCTCGCGTTCAAGATGTACCCGCAGCTCAAGGAGCCGCGGTATCCCGCCCTCCCGGAGCAGCTCCGGTTCCTCCACGCGGAGGACATCCTCGACATGTACCCGGACCTCCCGCGGAAGCAGCGAGAGACCCTGCTCGTCCAGAAGTACCCGGCGGTGTTCATCATCGGGATCGGCTGGATCCTGAAGGACGGATACCCGCACGAGATGCGCGCCGCGGACTACGACGACTGGGTCACGCCCACCGTGTCGAAGGACGGGCGGCCGATGCACGGGCTGAACGGGGACATCCTGACGTGGAACCCCGTGACGAAGCGCCGCCACGAGCTGATGTCCGGCGGGATCCGCGTGACGCCGGAGACGCTGAAGGAGCAGCTGAGGATCACGGGGCAGGAGCACTTCCTCGACCTGCCGTACCACCAGGCGATCCTGAAAGGCGAGATCCCGCTGAGCATCGGGAGCGGGATCGGGCAGTCGAGGACGCTCATGCTCCTGCTGCGGAAGGCGCACCTCGGCGAGGTCTCCGTCACCGTGTGGCCGAGGATCCTCAAGGACATGGGCGCGCGGAAGAACATCCACGTGCTCGAGTGATCCGGACCGACGGGCAGAGGGACCGCATTGGTTGCGTCTGCAGGGGCGCCAGGCTTACCTCGCGCGACGGTAGGTTCGCCCCCCGCAGCCAGGGACCGGACGAAGGGCGCAGGTCAACGCCTCAGCGCCCTCCACATCCGCGGCAGGCTCACGTCGTACCGGTACTGGATGTCGAGGTGCCCGTACTCGAACTCCTCGTAGCGGTGCCGCACCCCGTACGCCCCGAGCTTCCGGTGCAGGACGCGCGCGCCCCAGATTAAGTTCCACTCGTCCTTCGTCCCGCAGTCGATGTACACGAGGCGGATCTTCCGCAGGTTCCGCCAGTACCGGTCCACCATGTGCACGGGGTCCCATCGCCGCCAGCGCTCCCACACCTCCGGCCGCCACTCCCCCGTCTCGAGGTCGAACGGGAAGTCGATCCCCAGGTGGGGGCTCCGCGGGTTCGGGGAGTAGTGCGCCGCCATCCCGATCGTGTTCAGCACCGGGTAGAGGTCGGACTTCCGCCGCACGGGTTGCCGCCAGAACCAGTTCAGCCACTTCTCGGGCCCGCCCCGCTCCCGGAACGCCGCCAGCGCCTTGGGGAAGTCCGCGACGTACGCGTACTCGAACAGCGCGTCCCCGGAGTGGTCGGCGAGTGCGGACCAGACGTCCGGGTGGAGCATGCCATGGACGATCGAGCCGTAGCCGCCGGAGGACTTCCCCCAGATGCCGCGGCGCGACACGCGGTACTTGGACTCGACGAACGGGATCACCTCCTTCCGGAGGTAGTCGTCGTAGCGCCCCGTGGCGGTGCTGTTGATGTACTGGTTGCCCCCGACGCGCGTGAAGCAGTCGACCATCGGGACGATCATCGGACCCATTCGGCCCGTCCGGATCAGGCGGTCGAGCCGGTGCTTCAGGTCCTCGCCGAGCGGGTCGACGTTCAGGAGGGAGCGGCCCGTGCCCGTGTAGCCGACGATCCCATACGCGGCGGGGTAGCGCTTCCCCGGGTCGTACTTCGGCGGCAGGTACACCGCGACCTCGCGCCGCGTCGGGTCCCCGAGAGCGTTCCCCTTGAGGACCTTCGAGTCGAACGTCTCCACGACGACCTCGCCGACCGCCATCGTCCCGCCTCCGCCCCGGGAACGCGTCCGGACGAAAAACCTTGGTGGCGACGTCGAAGTCCTACACCTGCGAGAGGAACGCGACGTGGATCCGCGCGTCCCCGCTCAGCTCCGGGTGGAAGCACGAACCCCACAGCGCGCCCTGGCGGGCCATCACCGCCACGCCCTGGAGCCTCGCGGTCGGCGCGCACGCCCCCCACGTCCGCGTGATCGCGGGAGCGCGGATGAACACCGCGTGGAACGGGCGGTCGAGCCCGTCCACCGCCACGTCCGCCTCGAACGACTCACGCTGCCGTCCGAACGCGTTCCGGTCCACCGCCATGTCCATGAGGCCGAGCAGGGGCGTCCCCGTCCGGTCCACCTGCCCGTCGCCCTCCTTCGCGAGGAGAATGCAGCCGGCGCACGTTCCTAAGACGGGCATGCCCTCTGTCGCGCGGCGCACGATCGCCTCCCGGAGCCCGGACCGGTCGAGGAGCATCCCGATCGTCGTGCTCTCCCCGCCGGGGATCGTGAGCGCGTGGACCGCCGCCAGGTCCTCGCGGCGGCGGACGACGACGGCATCGCCGCCAAAGCCGCCGGCGCGCATCGCCGCCCGGAGGGCCGCGACGTGCTCCGACACGTCGCCCTGCACGCCGACGACGCCCACGCGCATCGCTTCGAACGATGCCGACGAGGGACAAAAGGATGTCGCGCCATCCGGGAGGCGCGACCGCGCTCCGATCGGCGTCCCCACCCAACACGAATGCGCGGTGATGCTCATAGGGCAAGGTTTAACTACAGCTCGGGTTTCGGCGCGTACGTGGCGGTCGGATTCGTGCTCATCGGCGTCGAGCCGAAACGGGACCGCGAGGTCTACGACAAGCTCCTGAAGATCGAGGAGATCGTCGAAATCTACCCCCTCTTCGGGGAGTACGACCTGATCGCGAAGGTCGAGGCGGAGGACTACGAGTCGATCGGCGCGGTCGTCGTCGAGAAGGTCCGGAGCGTCGCGGGCGTCCGCACGACGAAGACCCTGACGAAGATTTCCTTCTGAGGGTCGCGCCGTCCCGCCCTCGGCGCGTCCGTCACCCGCCCGGGGAGGCAAGGTTCTTAAAGGCGCCGCCATGTAGTTGAGGCTCACAGCCGGGTGGTCTCACCCGGCGGCGATGGAATGAGCGAAGTGGTGTTCCGGGTCGGCGGCGCCGCCGGCGACGGGGTCGCGTCCACGGCGGAGACGTTCGCGCGGCTCTGCGTCCGCGGCGGCCTCTACGTGCACACGTACTCTTCGTACCAGTCCGTGATCCGGGGCGGCCACACGTGGACACAGGTCCGCGCCGCCAGCGAGCCCGTCTTGTGCCAGGGCGAGGACCCAAACCTCCTCCTCTGCCTGAACCAGCAGAGCGTGGACATCCACGTGCCGCTCGTCCCCGCCGGGGGCGCGATCGTGTACGACGACGCCCTCCGGATCGACGGGTCCGCGGTGCGCCCCGGCGTCCGGCTCGTGAAGCTCCCGATGCGGGAGACCGCGCAGGCGCTCGGGGAGGCGACGATGAAGAACGTCGTCGCGCTCGGCGGGGCCCTCGCGCTCCTCGGCATCCCGTTCGCCCCGCTCGAACAGTCAATCCGCGACGTCTTCGGCCACAAGAAGGCGGAGGTCGTCGAGATGAACCTGAAGGCGGCGCACGCGGGGTACGACGCGGTCGGCGGCGGAACGGCCCCGGACCTCCGCGTCCCGTACGGCGCGACCCCCGGACGGATGATGATGACGGGGAACGAGGCGATGGCCCTCGGCGCCTTGGCGGCGGGCGTGAAGTTCCACGCGCAGTACCCGATGACGCCCGCGTCGGGCATCCTCCACTGGCTGGCGTCGAACGGCCCGCAGCGCGGCGTCCTCGTCAAGCAGGCGGAGGACGAGCTGGCGGTGATCAACATGGCGATCGGCGCCGCGCACGCGGGCGCGCGGGCGATGTGCGCGACCTCCGGAGGCGGCTTCTCCCTGATGGTCGAGGCGCTCGGCGAGGCGGGCATGACGGAGACGCCCGTCGTCGTGATCAACGTGCAGCGCACGGGCCCGTCCACGGGACTTCCGACGAAGACGGAGCAGGGCGACTTGAACCTCGTCCTCGGCGCCGGGCAGGGGGACTGGCCCCGCGCGGTCCTCGCGCCGCGGAACGCGCCGGAGGCGTTCGAGTCCGTGTGGCGGGCGTTCAACCTCGCGGAGGTGTACCAGACGCCCGTGATCGTGCTGTCCGACCTGTACCTCGGGGAGGGGAACCGGACCGTGGAGCGGGACGCCCTCGACTTCAACGTCCCGATCCTCCGCGGCTTCCTCCAGGCCGAGGACGGCGACCCGAAGCCGTACAAGCGGTACCGGTACACGGAGTCCGGCATCTCGCCCCGCGCGTTCCCCGGCATGAAGGGGTACCAGTTCGTGGCGGGGACGGACGAGCACATGGAGTCCGGCGTCCTGATCAGCGACATCCTCGCGGGCGTCCCGGAGTGGGTCGAGGAGCGCCGCCGGATGATGGAGAAACGGATGCGGAAGCTCGAGGGCCTGCGCCGGGAGCTGCGCCCGCCGGAGCTCTGGGGCCCCGCGGACGCGGACCTCACGATCGTGTCGTGGGGCTCGACGCAGGGCGCGGTCCGCGAGGCGATCGGACGACTGAACGGCGCCGGGAACCGTGTGAACAGTCTTGAATTCTTCGACCTCTTCCCGTTCAAGGTCGAGGAAGCGCAGGAGCTCCTCGAGGGTGCGAAGCGGACGCTGTGCGTCGAGGGGAATTACACCGGCCAGTTCGCCCACCTCCTGCGGGCGGAGACGGGATACAAGGTCGACGAGCTGTTCGCGAAGTACGATGGGGAGCCAATCGAGCCGCGGGAGATTGCGGCGCGGGCGCTCCAGGTGATGAAGCATGGCGGTTGAGCTGCAGACGTACAAGTCGGAGACGAAGCCGGACTGGTGCCCGGGGTGCGGCGACTTCGCCGTGCTGAGCGCGCTCACGAAGGCGCTCCAGCTCCTCGAGATTCCGCCGTGGCAGGTCCTCATCGTCTCCGGGATCGGCTGCTCGTCGAACCTGCCCGGCTTCCTGTCCGCCTATGGGTTCCACGGGATCCACGGCCGCGCAGTCCCCGTGGCGACGGGCGCGAAGCTTGCGAACCCCGAGCTCACGGTAATCGCCGCGGGCGGCGACGGGGACGGCTACGGCATCGGGGCGGGGCACTTCGTCCACGCGATGCGCCGAAACCTCGACATCACGTACGTCGTGATGAACAACGAGATCTACGGGCTGACGACGGGGCAGGCGAGCCCGACGAGCGAGCGGGAGCACAAGACGAAGAGCACACCCGAGGGCGTGATCGAGAACCCGCTGAACCCCATCGCGCTCGCCCTCGCGTCCGGCGCGACGTTCGTCGCCCGAGGATTCTCCGGGGACGTCAAGACTCTCACGGACGTGTCAGTCCGCGCGATCCGCCACAAGGGGTTCTCCCTCGTCGACGTGATGAGCCCATGCGTCACGTACAACAAGGTGAACACGTACGACTGGTTCCGGCAGCGCGTGTACGTCGTCGACAAGGAAGGGCATGATCCGAAGGACCGCGCGGCGGCGTGGGCGCGCGCGTCCGAGTGGCCGAACCTCGACCAGAAGCGGGACCGCGTGCCGACGGGCGTGATCTACGAGGCGGACTACCCGACGTACGAGGACCTGGAGCCCGCGTACCGCCACGGCGTGCCCGCGAAGCAGAAGCTCGGGATCGCGGACCCCGAGGCCGTCCTCAGGCAGTTCTTCTGAGTCACGTCACTTCTGACGGCGGAACGTCAGGAACTCGACGTCCTCGTGGCGGGAGGCGCC
>Ga0214473_10005257_pt1 | contig 15534 bp, 12 predicted proteins | sample RVTome_7_FD_203509 | JGI IMG/M metagenome (GOLD analysis project Ga0214473, IMG submission 203509) | Soil microbial communities from uranium-contaminated site in the Upper Colorado River Basin, Wyoming, United States - RVT98D197 | ecosystem: Environmental > Terrestrial > Soil > Contaminated >... | reverse complement strand
GGTGGTGCAGGAATATGCGATGCACAGCCCACCAACTGCAATGCCACAAGTAAGAAGGCGGTTATCAAAGAATGTCCCTTCATTGCCTTCATCAAGCAGAACTGAAGAGCCTCCATCCCGACATCGTATCCATTCTTTTTGTCCCCCATAGTGATCCTCCGGTGCCAACGATGTTGTTAAGCGACATCAGAGAGTAATAGAAATCCTCCCTATTTGTAATAAATTGTCTTATTAACGAGTTCATAATGGAAGCGACACCGTAGCGGCTTCACAATTGTCATGCCCCAGCGTTTTCTGAGAGGGTTTGATAAGAACTCGCTTTGGAATGAGTTGAATATACAAAAAAGGGACCCATGAGATCTTTTGTATTTTAGAGAAGAAAAGAGTGCTTTCGGGCACATTTCCGAGCAAAGCTGATTGATTTATAACTTAATAAATTCTCTTGAGGTGGACCCCGTAAACTACCATCAGAGTCAGGCAAGGATTAAAGATCATCAGTTATATTTTAATGTTTCGCCCACGCGATCGCGACGTTAGTCCGCTGCCCGCCGTCCGCCGGGCATGTCTCCCAACGCTGCGCCCATACATTGACCAAATAGATACCAGCCTCCCAAAAGATGAACTCTACAATCTCGTAATTGTCAACCGCGGAGGGGTTACTAAACCACATCGAGGGGGCGTTCGAAGAAACGCTCATGTCCAGGTCCACTAGTAGGGCATCTGGGGTCGACACGGCGGTACTCGGACATTCATCCCATGTAAGAACGACTCGAACCCTTTCATTACCCTTCGCGTCGATCTGAATATGCCTGATTAGAAGCCCACTGGGTGAAAAATCAGCAGCTCGGTCAAGTTGGCCCAGGAAGAAATTGCCATCCTCGATAATCTTTTTTGCAATGTCGGCACGAGGTACCCCTGCACCCGTGCGGTCATCAATCCCATCGCCAAATATGGGTATTGTCGGGGTTCCTCCCACAACATTTGGGACACTGCGAGCCGACGCCATCAAAACGGCCCGGAGGAGCGTTGGATTACCGAGCAGCGTCTCCTGAAAGTTTGCCGTGAGAAGAGCCGCGAGGCCCACAATGGACGGTGTCGCATAACTGGTGCCGCTTTCAAACTGGTAACGGGAAAGGGGATCGCCACTTAGTGGTAGCTGTTGACGGTAAGCTCCTGCAATGTCCGGTTCTTCTCGGCCAGTAGTTGGGTCATTCACCCACCTACCACCCGAATGGCTGTCATCATGAAACTGTCCCTCTCCTATTGTGCCATTGTGATTGTAACCACCGACGCAGAGTGAATTATAGGAAAAGCACGAAACTCGATCCGCGCTACCATTGCCAGATCCGTTCGCAATGAACACGCGATGCATGTATACCGCATGGTCCATCTGGCGGCGTGAAGCATCAGATATGAGTTGACTCCGGTTGATGAAATGTGGGTTACGTTCCAGTAGACTCTCTCCTATTACGGCATCGTTGGCCTCGAACAACTTTCCCTGGAATAACCCGACGAACTGACCGGCCTCGGGAGTGCCCTTCACACCAGCCAATGCACCGGCGACAAACGTAGAATGTGTAGTTGGGGGTTCACATCGCCCACTCATCCCTAACGAGTTCTCAAACTGGACAAACTGAAAATGTTTGTGGCTATCATCAATACATGCCCCCGTCTCGACGACGGCAATTCTTAGATCACGTCCGAAACCCAGCCAATGGAGAAGCTGGACGTGCTCCTGGAGTTGGTCACGGGCCGCATCGACTCCCAAAAGCGGCTGTTCCGTATCATCACCCGTAACCATTTCAACACCCGGAGCGAAGGCGACCCCCCGTTCAACGATATCACGCCGCGAACGGATGTGAATGCGAGGGGGCTCAAGCTCAACCCTGATTACCTCAACTCCCATCTGTTCAAGGGCTTGGCGAGCTTGCCTAACATGCTGTTCGTTATGGGTACGACTTTGGGCCATATACTCGGAATGTGCCGTATCCCAGGCGGGAGGGTCGGTCGCGTTGGTGGTGAATGGGGCTGCTGGAGGCACATTTACCCATACAATCGCCCGAACAACGTCATGTTCTTTCAATTTTGACAGATCTTCTCGAAACGTAAAAAGAAGAGCCCCGTACTTCGTGCGCCACTCACGTTCCTGGAGGGTTCGGATGTCTGTAAACGACGCGGGTTTACCCGTCTTCTTATCCACGACTACATCGCGAATTGCTCCTGTCGAGCGGTCGAGGACTTTCGCGCGCTCAAGTTTGACACCGAGGAGCGGAAAGTCTTGAGAGGTAACAGTCAAGAGAGTTTCATCTGCACCTAATTCTGACCGGATCGGTGCAGTCTGACAGGCGGCGAGAAGAAGCGTGACGATAAGTGCGATCTGTATCCTCGGTACTATCTCCAACCTCCGGGAAAACAATATTGTAACTTTATGACAACAGTGGGATCGTGCCATACATAGATGTTGACGTTCCATTGAGGAAGTCTCTATGTTTTTGAGTAAAGTGCTTGAATCCAGTTGTTGTGCGAAGGACACTTAGTCTGCCCCAGTGTCCGCCCATTACCATCCCATCTCCATCCGTGGCCAGCCTGCTATACTTCACCGCCGGGCATGACTAGCAGTTTCGCCAGACTTCGAGTCAGCGGTTGGCCGGTGTCGACCTCGACCATCAGAAACTGGCCAGAAGGGTTTACTTCGAAGAAGACATATGCACCGTCTGGCTGTTGCCGTAGATCTATACAGCCGTAGTGCAAACCCAGCAAACGTAACAACCGAATAAGCCGTTCGGAGAGCGCGTCGGGTAAGGTATGTGGCTCCCATTCAGCCGTAAGATCCAATCTCCAATCCAGTTCGGCGGCGGGAATTCGCGTCTTGACTGTCGCTGCAAACACCTCTGTTCCAAAGATATTGACTCGGATGTCCTTGCCTTTCTCGATTTTCTGCTGGACGATGATAGGTGCATGCCGCAGCTTGTCGAGATGCTCCAAATCCTCTTCGCTCAATATCCTGGTCTCGGCAAGTTTCGATGGATGTGATGTAAATGGCTTGTAAATGCACTCCCCCTCCATTGCATCCCAGAAAGCGCGCACTTCCTTCGCACTGTTGGTCATGAGCGTTTTGGGAATGGGCAGGCCCGCCCTGCGAGCTAACTGAAGCTGCAAAGGTTTGCGCGCTGCCATTTCCGCTGAAGGCGAATTGACGATTGGTGCGGCAACCGAATCCATGACCCCGCGAAAGAAGGCGTCACATTCTCTCAGGCAAAAGTCACGGCTCGTTTGTTCCGATACGGAACTATCCAGTCGAAAGGGAGAACGACGACGCCACCAGACACTGCGGACAGAATGAAATGCTATATTGTTGCCTTGGGACCAGATATCGAATGCGGTATTGATATCACTCACTCTGAATATAGCTTCATCCTCGCTGGGAATGCCGCTTCGATCCCATATCAGACAAGGTGTATCAAACTGCGATTCAAGGGTCCTGCTCACTGCTTGGGCATGAAGGTCGTCTGACGTGGCGATAATAAGGACGCTGCCCGGTTGCGCCATGCGTTCCTCCCGCAAATTAAAGATTCGGATTCCAGATTTCGTCTGGTTCGCAGCCATCATAACAGTTGTCCGAGGAATAACGCGGGATGGGAGGGCTTGGGCCATCCCAAGGGACACTTACATAGTCCACCGTAGTATACATACAGCGGAAAGCCCTTCCCCCTGCTCCACAATCGAGCGGCTCGTCCTCCGGGCAGCCCCCCATCCGACTCATGTACATTCTGCTACGCATCTCCACCGGAAAGAGATCTTCCTGGGTGAATACTGCCTGTGAGCTTGCCGAGGGGCGGGCGATTACAAAAGGTTGGTCACCCTTTTCAGGAATGGGGGGCAGTACAGGGTTTGGCTTGGACCGATCAAAAGCGTCATGAATGCCAACTACGCGACAAAATCCGGTGAGAAGGACAAGCACAGCGTTGGGCACGCAGGCTATCCCTTTCGCGCGGGTAAATTCAAAATAGATGGGGTGGAGTCCAGTAAGCATGTCATATTCTAAAGATTTGATATCCGTGAGTACGCTGGTTTCCAATCGTTTTCGCAATAAATCTCTAACTGCCGGGTCGGCGAGTGCCGCAAGGGCTTGATCGGGATACTTCGGACTGGGTGAGTTACGGTCTTTCCATAGTAGCTCAACCAACTCTGCAACCGGATTACCCTCCTTCTTTAAGTCATCCCTTAGTTGCTCAACCAACTTTGACACTTTTGCTCTGGTTTCCATATTACACCTCCTGGCTGAAGTAATCGTAGACCTCCAATTATGCTCCTTAACTTATTAAATGTTGCTTTCACATCTTCGTAATAACCCACCAGCCTATTAGAGCAAAGCATATAGCAGATTGGGGCCCGCTGAGAATGGGGTGGATTACCCATTTTGATAATCGAGAACCTGTATTTTGGTTTGTCTAAATTTGCAAACATTCAGTGGGTGGACAGCAAGTGGCATGCCAAACAATTACGCTTTACTTTTACAGGGCGTTTCTAAAAAAGGAGGGAGGTTTGATCGGGCAGGATGCCCTCAGACTATGGCAATTTGCCTGAAAAGTGTGGCTGAGTTACGTACCTTGCTATTCAACTCTTTCCACTTCTAATGTTCAATGGTGGGCGGGTTTTCGATTTTGCGCATTTCAGGAAGAAGTCGTTGCTGGAACGGGGAAAAACCCACGTGTCACCTTGGGAAAAGTGGAGAGATGATTAGAATCTATTTCTTGGCTCCCTCCTTCTTTCCCGAAATCGTTTGTCTCCGGTACCAGTAATCTGGCTTCCTCCGCAAGTGCATAACAGCCGCTACATATATCACATCCCCTTGCACAGCATAAATCAGACCGTAAGGGAACCCGTGAACAAGGTACCGCCGAAAGCGTCCCTTAACCTTGCGCCACATGCGCGGGTACTTCAAGATTTCAGCCGATCCGGCCTCAACCGCGGCCAAAAAAGCGCGTCCCAACCCTGGTTGACAGTCTTCATAAAAGGCAGCAGCTTCGCGCGTCTCGATCTGGGCTTCGGGGTCAACGATCAGCTTCACCAACCGAGATCCTTTCGGATTTGTCTGAATGCGCTCCTTGCTGAAACACCCTTCCGTTCCCCCCGGCGCCAAGCCTTAAATCGCCGTTCTGCCTCCTTGACCCATGCTTCCTCCACCTCGGTCAGCGGTACACCCTCCACGCTCTGAATCAGCCGTTCGGCGAGGAGTTCCCGTTCCTTGGTGGGAAGACGGAAAGCTTTTCGTTCGATTTCAAGTAGTTCCGGACTCATGGCCATTACTCCTTGTTTTTTCTCATTATGCCTCTTCTTCGGGAATTCTGCATACTGCAATCTGATTTTTCTAAAAATCTTTATAACCAAGTCTTTCGTTAAAATGAAATTAGAAATAACAAAGGATTTTCCGCTGATCTCAAGATTCACGATTGACGCTTTGCAGTCGAAGTCTGCACTTTTCCACGCCGCCTGTCAACGCTCGACTTCAGGAAGAAGCTTGCAATTTGGAGGACTCCCTTCTCCCTTCACTCTCTCCCTCCCCGTTCTCTGTGCTTCTTCCCTGTTATCCTCCAGGTACTTTGATGGCTCCGTTTCGGTTGAGAACAGGGTATGAAAAATGAGGCAAAATGTCAACAGGAATTTACGAGTTTAGGAGTTTTGAGGGAGAGAGTGGGTCGATCTCGGGATGCATCGGAAACGGCACAAGCGGAGATAAAACCGGACTCCCACAACTTCTCCCATACTTCCTTTGGCGTGAAAGCGGAGATGTAATACCCCGGGTTGAGATCACCATTCTCCTCATCTATCTCAACCACAACAAATTTATAATTCCGCATCGATGGGGGAATCGGGGATTCGTCTGGCATCTTTGGCAACCGGCCCAGTGGAGAAATGAAGGTCAGGGGTCCAAGATTTTTCTTGCACCATGAAATCTTCTTTTCCCCCTTCAGATCACCCTGATCTGGTTGAGTTCCAGGTCTTCCGAACCAGATTCTTGCCATGGACGCCTCCCTTAAATGTTGTCAGATAAAGGGAGGGAAAAGTCAATTATTCCGAACATTGAAGCACTCTTACCCATTCTGCTTTTCGTAATCCTTTATTTTGGATATTAACTCAGCAAGAGCCTTCTCTTGTTCCAGGAGCATAGAGATTAGAATCGTTTCAAATGGCCATGGTCTTGAGGCGCGGCTTCCCGGTTCCGCATAGAGTCTTGTCTTTTCAAAGAGTTGATCAAAAACCTGCTGATCCTCCTTTCTCAACGCCCTTCGGAACTTCTTCCATTCCTCTATCTCCTGCTCCAGGATCTGGCCATAAGAAAAATTCGACTTCTCCATAGATCATTCTCCGCATCCTTGCCTAACCTCGCTTCCGTAATACTATACATTTATTTAGTTATCAAGACGGACTTCATTTTGGAGTTTCGGTGTTTCGACTTGTTCATCATATCGCAGCCTTTGGCAAGGTGAAGGAATTGGCAAGATATATTCAGCCCTGTTCCAGGTTCATCATTCCATAACTGGACCGCTGACTTTTCAGCTCTTTGTCAATTAAATCGAGTCCACAGGCAAGGGCATGGATTTCTTCGTCCATCTCTTCAATTCTCAGTATCCCCCTGACACAAAAAAATATACATTACTATCTCCTGAAGCCAGTTTCTCTTTACGCCAAGTCTCGGTCAAAGCTATGATCGAATTAACAGGAATATAAGAGAATCTCTTTAAGGAAATCAATTGCGAGTGGAGAAGACACCGTCCCCAACTTCTCCTCTGATGACCAGCCTCAGAAGCACATTTTTCTCTGAATTTTTCTCTTGACAAAGGTGAGTGGTTTACGATAGGGTAGGCCCCAAACATCTAAATCACAGTCGCTACAATACCAGAGAATTGGCCATTCCCGAGACCACGGGATATATCGAGGTATTCCACAATCGGTAAAGACGAGAAGCACGGTTGGGGTACCTATGCCCGGCTGTCTTTGTGAGGCACTTCCTTTAATATGAGGAAAGTTGTCGCCTGAGAGAGCGTTTCGTGTCGACTTTTGACATCGGGGGTCAAATTTGAAGAGGCCTGATTTTGTAGAAAAAGTGGTTTCCCTCCTAGGATTTCTCCTTTGTGCCTACCTTTTCTATGCAACCATATGGGGCCCATACAAAACAACAATAGTACATCATGCAATTTTTCTAGGTGTCATGTTGATCATTTTTTTATGGTCAACAAGGCCATTTGGGATAGGTAATCTTGCGTTTGTGATTGACACCTCACTAATAGTCATTTTGGTCATTGGACTTGGATATGTCGTCATTTTCTGGAGATACATTTTGGCCGCAATCGGAGGCACTTATCTTTCGATATTTCAACTCATTTCGGGTGTTGCGATTATTTTAGTAGTTCTTGAGACAGTAAGAAGAGTTAGCATACCCCTATTTCTTATCGCTCTTTCCGCAATCGCCTACACTCTTTTCGGGAATCTTTTGCCCGGCGCCCTCTCTCATGCAGGCATGGGATTCAAGCGGTTTGTTTACCTGACAGCCTTTTCGCACGAAGGCATCTTCGGTCTGGGTCTTGCGGTAGCATCCACTTATCTTTTCATGTTTATTTTGTTCAGCACAGCCCTCCAAGAAACTGGAACCTCCGAGTTTTTCCTCAAGTTAACCAACTCTTTAGTGGGAGGAACAAGGGGCGCACCAGCAAAGTGTGCAGTAGTGGCGAGCGGACTGATGGGTACAGTCTCAGGGAGTTCTATCGCAAATGTCGTTACGACCGGGTCCTTTACGATTCCCCTGATGAAGAGGATGGGGTTCCGGCCCCATGTGGCTGGGGCCATCGAAGTGCTCTCTTCAGAAGGCGGACAGTTAATGCCTCCTATCATGGGAGCCGGGGCTTTTATTATGGCAGAGCTGACCGGGATACCGTACTGGTCCATAGCGGTAGCGGCGATCATTCCGGCTCTCCTCTATTACGTGTCTGCTTACGTCACTGTAGATATGGAGGCCGCAAAACTGGGGATGAAAGGGGCAAAGGGGACATCGACCGGGAAAATCTCGCGAATCATTGGCGAGGGGTGGCAGCATTTAGTTGCGATATTGCTGCTTCTTTACTTGCTTTTAATCACGCGCCTGACTGTAACCTTTTGCGGATTGATCACCGTCTTGGCAACTATTGTATTGAACCAGGTGAGGCAAAAGACAAGGTTGGGCCCTCTGCGGGTCCTGGCTATATTTGACAAAGGGGCGAGAGGTGCAGCGGAGATGACAGCGCTGATCGCTTCCATTGGAATTGTCCAGCAGGCTTTCACCGTAACTGGGTTGGGACACACGATATCCGAACTATTGGTGATGGCAGCGGGGGAAAGCTCAATATTGCTTCTCATTATGTCCATGGTTATCGTCCTGATATTGGGAATGGGACTGCCAACCCCGATAGCCTACCTTATATCAGCAATCTTTGTGGCGCCGGCTCTTATCTCTGTGGGGTTCCCACAGATGGCAGCTCATATGTTTATCTTTTTCTTCGCGATCAAATCAGGCTCCACACCACCCGTAGCGATAGTGTCGGTAGTCGCGGCAGGGATAGCCCAATCTAACTGGTGGAAAACGGCCTGGCTTTCTTTCCGCTACAGTCTGCCGGGATTTTGTGTTGCCTATGCGTTCGTGTTTCATCAAGAGTATCTTATGCGAGGACGATGGTTTGATATTGTGCTTAACCTCCTATTCGGGATCATTGGTACCGCTGGAATCGCCTATGCTTTGCAGAGACATATGCTAACAAGATTGCTCCTCTGGGAATCACTTGTTCTGGGGGTTGCCTCATTCGCCATTGTTGTAACGTCCATCCTGCCATCTCTTGTTGCATTGTTTTTCGTCCTGATGGTCTTCCTGCTACATTGGATAAGATTTCAGCGTCAAAAGGAGTCGGTATCCAACCATTTTGAACACGTCAAGCCTATAGGAACCGAGATACATTAATCCATTTCGATAGAAAGGAGGAGAATCTATGAAAAGAATTGCTAATGTGTGTTCAATGTTTGTGGCTTTGGCGGTTTTGTCCTTTGTCTCATCTGGAATTGTGTTTGCTCAGGATAGATGGGCCTTGGGGTCTGCCGGAGCCGGGTCTGGACCATACGTGTGGGGCGGTGCGATCGCCAATCATATCAACAAACATCAGACTGGGGTGAGAATCTCTTCACAGTCGACAGCTGGTATGAATGAGAACGTTGAATTGGTGTCCACCGGGCAGATACATTTAGGGTTGCAAGACGGCGTCTTTATGGAGGACGCATATAGAGGAAAGGGTGTCTTTCAAGGCCGGCCTCATAATAGGGTTAGAGTGATGTTTTCAGTTGTTGCTGCCCCCTGGCACTTAGTTACAAGAGAAGCATCAGGGATAAAGACGGTCTATGATCTAAAAGGAAAAAAAATGAACATAGGCCTGCCGGCCCAAACCACGCGATTTTTTAACGAGGCTTTCCTGAAAGCTGCGAATATTAAATTAGCTGACATCAAAGTGTTTGAAATGGCTACCGGTCAAAGTTTCACGGCACTACAGGACGGAGTAATCGATGCGTCGGGTAACCTGTTTAGCTTGGGGCACGGCGGGCTTCTGGAATTATCTACTAATACGAAGATTAGACTGGTGAGTATCCCTGATGAAGTACTTAAAGACTTTATCAAGTCATCAAAAGGAGTTATCAAGTTTATCATACCTTCAGGTGTTTATAAAGGACAGAACACACCTATCACTACGTTTACAAGCGTAGCCGTATTGTTTGGGCGGGATGATCTGCCTGAAGATCTGGTTTACAACGTGACGAAGGCTTTTTGGGACAATTTGGAAGTACTTAATAAAGATCCTTCCTTTAGGAGTTTGAAGAGAGAACAGGCTTATCTGCCGGATTTAAAACATCTGTATCATCCCGGTGCCTTTAAATACTTTCGGGAAACTGGCCTTTCTGAATAAAGATAGGAAGTACTGTACCCAATTCTTGATAGAAAAGGAGGAAGAACAATGGACAAATGGCAAGCATTGAAAGAGGTTCAAGACACATTGGACAAGGATTCTCAGCGAACCAAAAAGCCAAGGAGTTCTGGGATCACCATGGTTTTAATCGCCGATTTGGTTAACTACGGACCTAAATATGTCGAGCCATTTCAAGAATTAGTTGATAGAATCAAGGTGCTCGATTTCTTTTGGCATCATGACGTGAGGGTAATAGAAAGGGCACTGGCTGCCTACCGTGAAATGGGCATGGATGTATCTCCCGGCGGAACTTTTTTTGAAATAGCCAAAGTTCAAGGCCGAATGAATGAATACGCCACGCTTTTGAAAGATTTTGGCTTCAATGAAGTAGAAGTTGAGAACCATGGCGGCATCTCAACAATGGAGGAAATGAAGGATGAAGTAAAGTTTTTTAAGGACAAGGGGTTTAAGGTAGTCGGTGAGCTCGGAAAGAAGTGGTGGTGGAGAGATCCCACTCGAGTGTCAAGAGATTTGATTTCCGTAGAGAGATCTGTGGAGCAAGCATCACAACTGATCGAAGTAGGAGCTGATTATATCTACTGGGAAGGCATGATTGTCCGAGCTTTGATTGGGCCGCAGTTAGAGAACAGAAAGGGCCAGAAACAACTCATTGAAGTTGCTAACAGCGTAGATCCGAACAAAATGATTTTTGAATTGTGGGAGGACCGTCAGCAGCCGAATCATCCTCTTTTTGCATGGCTTGTAAAAGAATTTGGGCCGAATGTAAATCTTGCGAATATTATGCCTTGGGATGTTAAGGACCTGGAGTGGGTCCGGCACGGTATCATTTATGAGATGGATCATCCCTATTACAGATGGGCCAAAAATAAATCACTTGCTCCTTGCTGGTGGAAAATTGAGGCCCCAGATTATGACATTGATTTGCAAAGGAACTATGCTCTAAAAGATAGCTTTTAGCTTACAAACTAAGGTAGAGAGACCAACGACCGCAGATAAGCGTCAGTTAGGAGAAATCAGTTTGTGGCGTGCCTAAGTGCTTTCGTTTTCAGATTCGATAAACTTCCGAGCTGACGGAAAGTCTGTTCCGGCTGATTTCTTTCACCGGAAAGCTCTTGCTGAGAATTTGGTGTTTACCTAAGCTTATCTTCTCAGCAGGAGCTTTTTTCAGTCAGTCGACGCACGTGGAAAGGGTATGGGATCAGATCTTTATTCTTTGCATACCCAGAGCAGGGTCGGGCAGTCTAACGGGTGTAAATTCCCGGCATAACGACATAATTGGGGACGTCCATAAAAATATTAAGTATTGAACAGAAGGCGACGCCAACGCTCTGGAGGGACCTATGGCCTACCACAGATCATCAAAGAGAACGGCCAATGGAAAAGTGGTACGGTAACCAAAAGCAGTGAGCCACAGGTGGAGAATCGGACAGCAGGGTCAGAAATGGCGAGCCGGTCGCTTAACGTGTTTAAAATAGCATCGAAAATGCCGGGAACTGCTGATAATCGTTGATTAATCGGCCAGACACTCAACTTTTAAAGATTTTGTTTCAAGAGAAAAGGCCGAGAACCCTTGTGGCTCAAGGCCTTTTCTAATTTCTTCAACACATTAAGCGATAGGCTCGTCAGAAATGGCTGTGTCTTTTTTTTGCTTCTTTCCTTCGGTAATCATACTTCCAGGTCAACCACCCGCTGAGGTAGGTGCAAGCGATAGCCGGAAGGGGGATAATCCCCTTTTTTATACCCTCAATTACGATATCCAGGGGGTTTCGGTTTCTGCTATAAAGGTTGCGTTTTTCAAAACCCCAAAAGCTACGATTTGAAGATCAAATAGAATCAGTCGAAAAGGTCGCCTTCCTCGCTGACTTTCGTGTCGAGCAGGTAAATCGGACCCATATGGTGTCGATTCCGAAACCGTGCTTCCACATACACCTGATAATTCCTATCGTCGAGTTTTCTATAGGAAACGGCATGGAGCCATCCCTTTCTCTCGTTGCCGAGACAGGACTCTTCGCATATTTTCTGGACTTCCCGTTCGAATGTCGGATTCCTGGCTTTTACCAGGCCTGTAATATCTACCTGCTGCGAAGATACCCACGCCGGCATCCCCAAACAGGTGATCACCCCACAATGATAAACAGCGAGGCGGCATTCCTTACGCTCATTTTCTCCTGTGACGTTCCCGAAGTCAATACGGGTTTGGCACTTGCTTCCCTGAAAACGAGGCGCGTGGCGTTACGCTCATTTGTTATTTAACATTCAAGGATCCGATATACCCGGCCGATTACACACGATTTCGAAACCAGGTTTGGTGACTCCGATGATTACGGTTTCTGCTATTTTGTGGGCGTTTTTTAACACTTAAAACTTTACGATCTGAACGCGAAATTGTCCTGTTTCTCGTATGAAGAGGGGTGAGGTTTGGGGGTCCTCACCCCTTCTTAAATCCCCTAACCGTAGAGATTGTCAATCCACCTCATCGCCTCTTCATCGCTCACTGCTCCAAGATACCGTTGCGTGGTGGAGAGATTTGCATACCTCAGAATTACCTTGCTGACAATCTCTATCGGGACCCCGGAACGGGAGGCGTAGGTCGCTGCATGCCTCCTCAGATCGTGGGGCCGTAAATGGATCCCAACAACCTTCCCTGCCCTGTTCACAACCCTTCTACCTGCCGTATAAGAAATTGGAAAGACCCTCTGATCAGTCCCGATCTTTTTGGCATTAATGTACTCTCGGAGACGATCGGCAACCTTCTGCGGGATGAACACTATCTCGCGTTCCTTACCACTCTTGGGACTCCTAAGCGTGGGCTTCCGGTCTTCGATATCACCTGGGATCAATTGCAGGACTTCGCTGATCCTCATCCCACCCCGGGCCATCAACTCAAGAATCAGTCGGTTTCGCGGTTTGATGGTGCGAAAGATGACCTCGTCCACCACTTCCTTTTCGAGAATAGTCCAGCGAGTGAGTCCGAAGGTCACCAGAATTCGTGAATAACGGATTAACAGATTGGTGTCCATATACGTATACATCGTTCCGGTTTCAGAGGCCCGACCTGATACGGATAGAAATGTTTACCTCACAAAAAAGGCAGGACCATTTCTGACCCTGCCTTGTCCCTCCCCAAAATACCAAGCATTTACTTTCTAAACTTCTTCCTCAATCCAAACAAACCAATCAATCCAGAACCGAGAAGCAGCATAGTGCTGGGTTCAGGAACGGGGGCGGGGGCTTCAACATTGTCTACCGAAAAGCTGGTGGTCCCGGCAAGATCGCGTCCTCTGATGAACAATTTCGGATCCGACGTCCAGTTAGGATTTCATTCACTAAATCCCCCAGATTTAAACGTACCCGAAAATGGATTTGCCGCGGTGGTTCTCATCATAGCACCCCTCAAGATGCTGAGGTTCCACCACATGTTGAGGCAGAACAAATCGTTTCAACTTGCCCTCCTGTTCTCTCCCATCAATCTAATCCCGCGTTATTAAAGGCTAATTTGAATCTTTCCATTCTTTCAAGTTGTTGGCAATCCAATTGCAATACCTTTCCCATGATCATGGCCACAATACGAATGAACGTTCTTTCTGGGAAGCGCTTGGAGCTATCACAAACGATTGCCCTGCTGACCGCTTCCATCAGGACAGAGAAGGGCTGTCAGCGTTGCGACTTTTGCCAGGGCGTGGAGGATGAAAATGAACTCTGGCTTCTTGAGAAATGGGACACCCGGGAGAACCTGAAAAACCACCTGAACTCTGGGCGTTTCAGGGTACTCCGGGGGGCTATGACCCTTCTGAAAGAGCCATATGAGATGGTGTTTCATGCCGCTATCCACCTGCCGGGGATGCATAAGATTTGATCGATGAGTTGCTTCTTATCCCCGCGAATAAGAAAAAAAGAAGAAAGGAGTAAGAAAATGGGTAGGACCCGAAGTAAAAGGACGGAAACATACGATTTCACAACTCAACAAGGAGGACAGTGTATGAACTTCAGAAAGATTTTTATCATTTCAACATTAAGTCTGGTCATTGGGTTCCTGGGTTGTACGAAGGAGCAGAAAGTAGAGGCTCCAAAACAGGAGCAAATCAAAAAGAGTTTAGTCCCAGCGAAGGCAGAGCTTACGGGACAGAATTTTTTAGTGGAGCTCAGCGATCTTAAAGTGGAGATGACTGTTGAAACAGCTACTAAAGAGATCGTCGAAACGCCAAAGCTCACGGGGCATATCAAGGTAACCAATAGATCAAAAGATATTCTGGATATCCAGGCGGTAACTCTGGAATACTTAGATCAAGCCGGGAACCCCATCGCGTTCAAATCCGGAGAAAAAATCGCCAAAGTTTCTTCATATTGGAAGGTTACAAAACCTGAAGAAACTTTCGAAGGGTCCATAGATGCCACCATCCCCAGGGCTGCTATAAAAGAAAACGCTCTTGGAAAGATAGAAATAAACCTGGTCTACGTTCCCTCCCTTCTTAAGCGAGAGACTTTGGTTTTGCCCGAAAAGATTGAATAGCTCCTGATACTATAGAGAACAACATAAGTAATGCAACAGGTGACACTCCAAAAAGCCTACAAACACAGATTAGGGGGGTGGGGCTCCCGTTGCATTACTTTTGCGATCCTCTATGAGATATTCAACGTACACGTTCAGATAATAACCTTCCCGGCCTCCTCTTTCGTGATTTCCTTGGTGCCATCCTATGATGATGGACCATTTTCACCGATCGCCTCCATCCCCCTTGTCTTTTCTGGGTGAAAAAAGCAGGCTTTAAAAGGTGACAGCTATGCTCCGAAAGGAGGAGAATAACTGATGAAGATCTTTAGAATATGCTGGGCATACCCAAATTTGGATTGGACCGAAGCGCTCGGCTGTCCGTCATCAAGGCGGATGAAACGGTGATCCTTCCGGGCGGCCGGGCAATTTCAGATGTTGGAACCGCAACGATACGTAACCTCGATTATCAAAAATATTCTCCCTCTTGCCCCCTTGGTCATTCGTCATCGCCTTCTTTTATTTGATTGCATTGGGGTAAGATTTAACCTACCATTGAAGTAAGAAGAAAAAATAATCAACGGGCTGAGCGAACAGACTGAGGATAGAGGATAAATGAAGGTTCTTAATGAGAACCGCAATGGAGGTGATTCATGGCCGAAGGAGACTTTCGTCCCCAGGGAGATCTCCCGTCTTTCGACGAGGTGATCGCAGAGGTTTTGCAGAAATTGCGGGGCTTACGGGGAGGCCCGATCGTTATCTTGATCGCGGTCGTGGTGGCGCTGGTCTTGGTCTGGACACTCTGGTTTACGGTCCAGCCGGAAGAGACGGGGATCGTGCAGCGTTTTGGAAAGGTTGTGCGCACAGTCGGTCCAGGTCTACACTTTAAGTTGCCTTACGGGATTGAAAGGGTCCGCAAGGTGCCAACGGCCCGAGTGCTCAAGGAGGAATTCGGTTTCCGGTCGGCGGCGACCGTTCCGGGCCAGCGGACGCAGTATGCGGATAAAGATAACAAGGCGTATAAGGCCGAGTCCCTCATGCTGA
>Ga0214473_10005256_pt1 | contig 15535 bp, 16 predicted proteins | sample RVTome_7_FD_203509 | JGI IMG/M metagenome (GOLD analysis project Ga0214473, IMG submission 203509) | Soil microbial communities from uranium-contaminated site in the Upper Colorado River Basin, Wyoming, United States - RVT98D197 | ecosystem: Environmental > Terrestrial > Soil > Contaminated >... | reverse complement strand
GCTGATCGAGCCGTAGCCCTGTCCCTGCGGAAGCTGGAAGGTGAGCGGCGGCCCAGCCCACTGCCCCGGCGGCACGGCGGAGACGTCCCGCTCCTCGTACGCGGACTCGTAGTGGCCGTCGAGGTCGTGATACCAGACGGTCGTACCCGCGGGCAGCACGAAGGCCGAGCGTTCGTCCGGGACCCGGCTTTGGGTCTCGGCGCCCGGCACGACGTGGCGATAGGCGACGCCGTCGTCGAAGGCCCGCAGCTCGAACACGAACGGGATCATGCCGAGGTCGCAGGTGAGCGTGAGGCGCGCGCCGCGGCAGCGGTTGACGGCCATGGCGTGGGCGCCGTGCCAGGGATACGACTCGTCGATCTGGTAGCGCTCGACCTGCCCGTAGATCAGCCCCGCGCCGAGGTCGAAGCCGTCTACGGTCATCTGGACGGGTGACGTCTCGACGACCGTGCGACCGTCCATCCTGACCGTGAAGCTCAGCCGCTCGGCGTTCGGCAGAACCTCGAGCTCGATCCGGCAGTCCGGGCTCGCCACGAGCACTTGCTGCTGCGCACGCGCCGGCTGCGCCGGTCGCCCGAGCGTTGCCGCTCCTCCTGGGCTCTCTGCTGTGCGGCGTCGGACCGCGGCGGCTCGGTCGCCTGCGCGTCCTGGGCGCGTCCGCAGGGCACGAACGCCGGCGCGGCGACGAGCGCGCAGAGCGTGACGGCAGCTCGGATCCGGCTCCGCATGCCGCTCGGCTCCTGCTCTCGAATCACCGGACGCCCGTGAGCGCGGCCCGCAACCTGCGGGTCGACTCCGCGAGCGACACTCGGAGGTACGGCGGCTCGCCCGGGCCGCGCTCGATAGGCGGCTCGCGGCCGGGCTCGACGCGGACCACGACCGCGACCGGCCCCTCGCACGCCAAGAGCTCCGGCAGCGCCCGCTCGTAGGCGGCACACTCCTCGAAGGCATGGACGGAAGGGATGCCCGCCGCCCGCGCCAGGCCCGCGAAGTCGACGCGGGAAGCACCCGGGATCGCCTGGTTTCCGGTGAGCTCGTAGGTCCCGTTCACGATCACGAACAGCACGAGGTTCGCCGGAGCCGCCTCGGCGATCGTGACCAGGGTGCCCAAGGTCATCAGCGTGCTGCCGTCGCCGTTCAAGCAGATCACGCGGCGCTCGGGTCGAGCGAGGGCGAGCCCGAGCGCGAAGTCCGCCGTGTGCCCCATCGCGCTGTCCGCCGAGGCAAAATCGAGTGGGCTCGTCGACAGGCGTGCCCACGGCCGGACGACTCCCATGCTGGTGACCACCACGGCGTCGCCGCGCAGCCGAGCGAGCGGCGCGAGCAACTCGTGCTTGGTGAGCCGGCCGCTCATGCGAGCGCCCGGGTCAGGAGCAGGGCCACGGGACGCGCTTCGTCGCGCGCGCGGCGCGCCGCGGCGGCGACCTGCGGAACGTCCGCGTCGGAGCCGTAGCGCAGGTAGGGGATCCCCCAGGCGTCGAGGGTCGGCTCGGTGAGGAGCGCCACCGAATCCAGGCGCGGGTCGACCAGGATCTCGGGCGTGAGCGGCCGCTCCGGAGGAAGCGGCGTCGTCCCGGACGCCCGCGCATAGCCCCTGTACGTCACGACGAACACGAGCGGCACCCCCATCCGCACGGCCGTACCGCGGAGCGCGTCACCGCTCTCGAGCAGCCCGGTGTTTTGAACGACGACGAGGGGCGATCCCCCGCCGGCCCACACACCAGAGGCTACGGCGAAGGCCTCGCCCTCCCGTGTCACGGGCACCAGCCGGATCCGCGGGTGGCGTTCCAGCAGGCTGAAGAGGGCGGCAGAGGCGTTGTCGGGCAGTCCGACCGCGTGGGTCGGGGCCAGTGCGGCCTCGATCGCGTCGAGCAGCACCGAGGCGCGGGGTGGATCCGCGGGGCTCACGGATTTCGAGGCGCCGTCATGAAGCGCCACGTCACGTCGCGGTAGCGCCAGCCCTTGCCATTCACATCCGGCCGGAGCGTGCCCCGCCACTGGCCCAGGGCGTCGCGCGCGACCTCGAGCCGCGTCCAGGAGTGCTCGCCGCGCTCGTAGTCGAACGTCTCGCCGTCGTCGTCGTAGAGAAGGGTCGCCCCGGGCTTCTCGCCGTAGTGACGAACCTCGAGCGCCAGGACCTCGTCGCGTGAAGGCGCCCATTGGCGATCGCCGATCAGCGGGATGAGGCCGCCGTCCCGGACGAGGAGCGGAATCTGCGACAGCGGGGGCGTCACCTCGACCTCTCCTCGTCCGTCGCACCTCGCATCAGGGCGCCAGGCTGTTGAGCGCGACGAAGGCACCCCCGTTGCGCTCGCACAGCTTGCGCATCAGCGTCGCGAAGCGGATCCCCGTCGTCTCGGGAAACACCGACTGGTCGAGCACCGTCGGGAAGCCGACCGCGTGGATCCGGACCTTGCGCTCGCCGCGCGCGTCCTTCCGGTTCAGCCGGTCGACGCTCTCGATCACCTCGTCGATCGAGTCGCCCGTGAACTCGTCGCCCATCACGTACAGGCTGATCTTGCGGTCCGGCGACCAGAACGCCTTGATCGCGGCCTCGATGCCCTCGACCGGGGACGAGTTGCTGAGCGCGTTCCAGCTCCTGAGCCGCTCGCGGATCGCCTGGCGGCGCGCGGGCGTGTCGGGGATCCACTTGCCGGCGTAGCTTCCGAACATGTAGCCGCCCTCGTCGTTCATGATCTGGAGCCCCTTGACCTTCGGGTAGGCGTCGAGCACCTCGTCCATCTTGTGCCGCAGCAGCGGCCAGGCGAAGCGCTGCATGCTGCCCGAGGTGTCGACGATGAAGACGATGTACTCGCTGTCGACCGGAATCCCGCCGATGGGAGCGTCGCTCGGCCGGTGATAGGCCGAGTCGCGCTGCTGCTGCAGCCTTTTCATCTCCTCGCTGAGCTCCTGCTGCGCGGCCAGCAGCCGGCCCGCGATGATGTCCTGCACCGACGAGAGCTCGCGGCTCGCCTGGTACTGTCCCTGCAGCCGCGAGAGGTCGCCCTGAAGCCGCGCCAGCTTCAGCTTCTCGTCCGAGACCTGCCGCTCGCGCCCGCGAAGATCGCGGTTGAGGACCGTGGTTTCCCCGCGGATCTCGTGGAGCTCCTCCTCGAGCTGCGCGAGCAGGCCCGAGAGGTCCTGGCGCGCCTGCTCGAGGGCGGCCGGCTCGCCCATCTTGTTGAGGACGAAGAGCAGGATGATCGCCCCGAAGCCGCAGCAGATGCAGTCGAGGAACGAGAGGCTGAAGACCTCGACCGGCCGACGCTCGCGTCTCGTCATGGCCAGGCGCTCGAGGGGGTCATCAGCGAGCCGCGCGACGCGATCGCAAGCTTCCAGAAGGCGCTCATCGCCATCGGGTCGCCCTCCATCGGGAACAGCACGATGTTCACCGGCACGCCCCGCGGCAGCTCCTCGAGCGCGCCGTCGAAGTGGCGCAGCCGCTCGCGGCCCGACACGACCTTCCGGGTCGGCGGGGCCGCGGCCTGGGTCGGCAGGCCGTCCGTGATCAGGATGATGTTGTCCGGCGGCGGGTTCATCGCTTTCGCCGCCGCGAAGGCGTGGTGCAGGCTGGTGCCGCCTTCGGGCGCCGTCTGCCGCAGCGCCGCGATCGCCTTGTCGAGGGTCGCAGCGTCCTTCGCCTCGAGCCACACGCCCTCCGTGCCCGGCAGCACCGGCGCCGCGCGCGTGCTGAAGAGGTAGATCTGGAATTGCGCCTCGCGCGGCATCTGCGCCGCCAGCCAGTCGACCGCCTTCACCGCCTGGCGCCACTTGCGCGCGCGCAGGCGCGTCTCGGGCGGGAACAGCTTGCGCCTGACGGCGTTCACGATGTCCTCCGCCAGCATGCTGGCCGAGGCGTCGACCAGCAGCAGGATGCGCTTGCCGCCCACCTTGAGCCCGCTCAGGTACTGGCGGTCGCCGTCCCCCACGATCGAGCGCAGGTTCTTGCCCGGAACCTCCTGGCTCGGCGTGCCGCCCGAGAGCCGCTTGGCGCCTTCCTCGAGCGCCTTGACGTCGGCCTTCAGCTTGTTCACGTGCGCGCGCGCCGCCACGGTCTGGGCCTCGTAGATCGCGAGCTCCTGCTGGATCTGTCGCAGCGTCTCGAGAATGCGCGTGGAGAGCCCCTGCGCCTCGGCCCGTTTCTCGTCGATCTGGCGGAAGCTGTTGCGGATCTCGACGAGCCGCTCCTGCCCCTCGAGCACCTCTTGCTGGCGCTTGTCGACCTCTGCCTGCAACGCCTCGCTGTTGTCCCGCTGCAACCGGCCCGAGCGCGAGGCCACGATCATGTGGAACAGGATCAGCGCCCCGAAGCCGCAGCAGATGCAGTCGAGCAGCGACAGGCTGAAGATGCTCGTCTCGCGGCGGCGGCGGGCCACGGCGCTAGTCCCCTCCCGAGGCGATCAGCACGAGCTCGATCCCCGGGCTGCCGACGCGGACGCGGTCGCCGGCCGCGAGCACGGCGCGGCCCGCCACGCGCTCGCCGTTCACGAACGTGCCCCAGCTGCTCAGGTCCTCGATCACCGCCTGCCCCGCCGACTCGAAGACGCGGCAGTGCGAGCGCGACACCCCCGCCGTCTCGCCGCCGAGCGGCAGCCGCCGCGCGCCCGCGGGGGGCGCCGTGCCGACCACGAGCGGCTCCGCCGTGATCGCGTGCGCCACGTTGTCGAGCAGCAGGTGGGTCGGCCTGCGGCCGAGCGCCGCCGGCGCCGGCTTCGCCGGCGGCGGGAGCCGCACGGCCGCCCCGCCCGCCGAGCCTTCGGGCGCTTCCGGCCGCGGCAGGCGCGTCACGAGGCGCAGCGCCCCGGGCGCCGAGCGCACCCGGTCCTTCGCACGCAGCGCCCCGGCAGCCGCCGCGTGGACCGGCAGCAGCGCCACTTCCACGCCACGCACGGCGCGCAACCGCGCCACGAGCCCCGGCAGACGCGCCGCGTGCGACGACACGAGGACGGCGGTGGGCTCGCCGGCGGGCTTGAGCACGCTCACCTGCTGCTGCAGCTCCTCGGCGAAGCGGGCGGTCCAGGCCTCGGCGCCGGCGCGCGTCAGCTCGGTCTCCACCTGCCGCCCCGCGCTGGGCAGCGACACCGCGAGCGACTCCGCGCGCTCGAGCGCCGCGAGCCAGCCCGGCAGCCGGTCGAAGAGCGCCTGCTCGGTGGGCGCATCGTGCAGCGGGTCGAAGCGCGCCTGCTTCACGAACAGCGCCGCCGCCCCGCGCATCTGGGCGTCCACGACCTCGTCCTGGCCCCAGCGCTCGAGCCGCGCCACGCGCGCCCGCACCAGGCTCGCCCCCTGGACAATCTCCGTGACCACGGAGCGTCGCTGGCCGAGATCGACGTGCAGCAGCCGCTCGCCGGCGAACCCCCCCGAGGCGGCCGCGACCGCGGCGTCCACGACACCAGCCACCGGAATCCCGAGCGCCTGCGTGATCCCGACGAGCTGCCCGAGCTGCCGCTCGTCGTAGCCCCCAGCCACGGCGAGCAGCACTTCGCTGGTCCGCGCGCCGGCCTTGGCCCACAGGCTCGCGAGGTGGCCGTAGACGAGGTCCGCGGAGCGCAGGTCGCCGGGAAACGGCGGGCCGAGCGGCTCGCCGTCGAGGCGCGCCCAGAAGTCGCTCGCGACCTGCCTCGGCAGCAGGCGGCAGCCCGCGAGCGCCTCCTCGCCGAAGCACACGCGCCCCGCGTCGACGATCGCGACCGCGGGGCTCGGTCCGAACACGGCGCCCCCCTCGCCGAGTGCTATGAGCCCCGAGTCGCCGGCTTCGAGAGCGAGTGCCTGCGCCAAGCTCTCGCCCTCAGGCCTGCAGGTTGGCGAGCAGATGCTCGTCCACGTAGCTCTCGGTGTCGAGCACCTGGCGCTCCTGCTGGAGCTGGAGCTGGTGCAGCACGAACATCAGGGCCAGGCTCAGCAGGAGCGCGACGAAGGTGGAGTTGAAGGCGACGCCGAGCGCCTCGGTGACACCCGAGATGTCGCCTTGCACGGCGCGATGCGCCTGCGTGAGCGCGTCGCCGATGCCGCGCACCGTGCCGATGAAGCCGATCGAGGGGATCGCCCAGGCGATGTAGCGGATCATCGCCAGCTCCGAGTCGAGCCGATCGGACTCGGCCGCGCACACCTCGCGCGCCGTGGACGAGGCGTCCTGGATGCTGCGCGTGGCGCGGAAGCGGTTGAGCGCCGCCAGCGCCGCGCGTGGCAGCAGCAGCCGCCTGTCCGGCTCGGGCAGCGCCTGCAGCTGGCGCGCGTACTCGCGCGCGTCCTCGGGCAGGATCCGCGCCCCTGGCGCGATCGGGACGAGGTCGCTCTCGAGCAGGCCCCGCTCGCGGGTGCTGGTGCGCCACTTGGCGCCCATGATGGAGAGCGCCCACAGGCACAGGATGAACTCCCATTCCTGCTCGGGGTCCTTGATGATCACCCACCACGAGCGCTCCTGCACGTACAGGGGGTTGCTCTGCATCTCGCGCGCCTGCGCCTCGAGCACCGCGCGCGCGCGCGGCCGGACCTCGAGCGTGTACGGCACGTGCACGATCAGGAACGAGACGACCAGCGTCGCCAGCTGGTAGACGAGATCGTCGACGTGCAGCTTGCGCATGACGCCTCAGATGTCGGTCGGGAAGGCCACGGCGTCGTCCGCGCTCACCTTTTCCGTGGGCACGAAGTCCTGGATGTCGGCCGCGGGTGTCGGCGCCGGGGCGGGCGTGGCGGTCGCCGCGGGCACGGGGGCCGCGGGCGCCTGCGGCGGCTGCGGATCGCCGGCGGCGGCGACGGCGGTCGCGCCGACGAGCGCCAGCAGCAAGGTCCTGGTGAGACCCTTCATCGTCCCTCCTCGCTCATTGCGCATAGCGCGCGACGCGAAACCCGACGTCCGGCCGCGGGTCCTTGCCGGAGTCGCGGAAGCTCAGCCGCAGCTCCGTGATAGAACCGTGCAGGAAGCTCGCGCCGCGGATCACATGGTACTCGCCCTCGGCGGGGCCGACTGGGTCGCGCACCAGCTGGCCCTCGAGGCTCGGCGTGAGCGTGTAGAAGTCGTGAGCCCACTCGGCCACGTTGTCGCCCAGGTGGAACAAGCCGAGCGCGTTCGGCGCGAAGCTGTCGACCGGAGCGCTCACCTTGTGGCCGTCGTCGTAGCCTTCGATCACCTGCGCCACCAGCGAGCGGGCGCTCTCGTCCGCGTAGTTGCCCGCACCCGGCGGCACCGGCAGCACCGGTCCCCAGGGGTACTTGAGCGGAGCTTGCGGCGTCGGATAGCGCGCGGCCCGCTCCCATTCGGCCTCGGTCGGCAGCCGGTAGCCGGTCGTGAGCGGCAGCGCGCCCGCGAGCCGGCCGTCGCGCTCGACGTACGCGCGCGGCAGGCGCTCGCGATCGCTCAGCCAGTTGCAGTAGCCGGCCGCCTGCTGCCAGGTCACCCGCACCACCGGCTGGCTGTCGATGTCGAGGCTCTGGTCGCCGACGCGGCCCGAGGCGTACTGGGGCTCGTAGCGCCGGAACTGCGTGTTCGAGACCTCGCGCGTTGCGAGGTAGAAGGGACGCACGAGCTCGACGTCGCGCAGCGGCTCGTTGGCGCGCCGCCCCGGCTCGCGCCGCGGCGCGCCCATCCTGATCCGGCCGCCCTCGAAGAGGCGAAGCTCGTGCCCCTCCGGGCTTCGAGCCACCCGCGGCATCCGCTCCTCGCGCAGCTGCTCCTGGCTCTTGAGCGCGACGCTCAACGTCTGCGGGAAGCCGGGCCGCGGGGTCACCGTCTGGTGCGCGGTCAGGAAGCCCTCGCGCCGGATCTCGATCTCGTGCGTCACGGCGATGAGCAGCAGCGTCTGATCGGCCTTGCCGCGCGGCTCGCCGTCCACGAAGAGCTCGGCGTCGGGCGGCCGCGCGGCGACCTTCACCTCGCCGAGCTGCGGCACGAGGCGCAGCTTCTCCTCGCGCCGCTCGCCCGCGCGCAGCGTCAGCGTGAGCTCGGCGTCCACATGGCCGGGCTTGCTGAGCCGCAGCGTGTGCGGGCGGGCGGGCTCGACGCGGAGCTCGAGCGGAGTCTGCCCGCGGTCCGCCCCGTCGAGGCTGACCCGCGCGCCGGGAGGATCGGACGACAGCACCAGGACTCCCGGCCGCGGCGGGGGCGGCGGCCCGGGCGGTGGTGTGGGGAGCGGCACGAGCCTCACGGCGAGCGTGTGCTCGATCCCTCGCCCCTCGATCGCGACCGTCGCGCGGTGCTCTTCGTAGCCGGTCGCACGCACGACCAGCGCACGCTCGCCCGCCTCGACCTCGAATGCCGCGAGCGGTGTCGTGCCCCGTAGCGTCCCGTCGACCACGACCTCGGCTCCGGCCAGCCCCGGCGTGTCGATCGCCAGCCGTCCTGGCAACGGCCGAAGCGCGTAGCGGAGCACCGCGCCCCGCTCGACCTCGACGGGCGTCTCGAGACGAAGGTAGCCGGCCTTCTCGGCTTCGAGCGTGTAGCCGCCGATCACGGCCACGAAGCGGGAACGTAGGGGGCGCAGAGTGGGCCAATCGCCGCGCAGGGCGACGCGATCCGGCGTGGGATCCACGCGCACCTCGACGAGCGCGAGGCGCGAGACGACGAGGAGCGCTGCCCCCACGAGCGCCAGGAGACCGGCGAAGACCACAAGCCGCCGCGGAATCGGGCGCGGGGGCGCCTGCGCCGGTCCGATCGGACGCGGAGTGTACGGGATCGGCCGGATCGTGAGCTCTTCGCGAGCGGCGTGCTCGAGCCCCTCGCCCCTCGGTGGCGGGACGAGAACGACGGGGGGCTCGGTGGGATTCGACTCGACGAGCGCCGTCACACGGAGCTCCATGGCGTCGCCTCGGAGACGCACGTGGATCTCGGTTCCGGAGAGGCGCAGCACGTCGGCGTCGCGCAGCCAGTGCGAGGCGGCGAGGCGGGTGCCGTTGCAGAAAACGCCCGCACCCGGCGCCGGCTGGACGAAGATCTCGCCGTCCGCGAGGCCGAGCCAGGCGAGCGGGCCCGCGGCGGCCGCGACCGGCACCGCCGAACCCGGCCCGCCGAGCGGCACCGGGAAGTCGGCTGCGGCGAGGCGGCGCTCGCGGCCCTCCTCGAGGATGGAGAGCGTCGTCACAGGGCCTCGTTGCAGCGCAGCGATACGCTGGGCCCGGGTCCCCCGGGCGTGACGCTGAACTGCCGCCGCACGTCGCGATAGCCGTGTCGCGAGCCGGTGACGGTGTACGTGCCCGGCAAGAGCTCGAGGCTGCGGCGCGTCAAGGTGCCGAGCCGGCCCACGCGGCTCAGCACGAGCTCGGTCAGGCCGTCCGACTCGATCACCACCGCCACCGGCGTTCGGGCCAGCGCGAGGGCCGCTTCGAGCGCCGCGACGCGCGCCTGGAGCGCCGGCCCCGGCGCGGTGCCATGGGCGCGCTCCAGCAGGGCTTCCGCCTCGCGGGCGACGGCGGGAGCCGACAGCCGGTCGGGACGCTGGATGTGGAAGTCGAGGGCCTCGTCGAGCGCCGCGCGCTTCTCCGCGCGCTCCCAGCCCTCGAGCGCGAAGCTCACGTGCGCGTCGATCGTGAGCGCGGCCGCGTACTGCTGCAGCGCGCCGCGCCAGTCCTCGCGCGACTCCAGCACCGCGCCTGCCTCGCGATGGCCCAAGAGCACGCGCGCCTCCGCCTGCCGGTCGGGGGTCGGATCGGGCGCGGGCTCGCTCACCGCCGCTGGCGCGGGCTCGCTCGGCTTCGCGACGATCACCGCGGGCCTGGGCGGCGACGAGATCCGAGGCACGGGCGCCGCCACGGGTACTTCGGCCGGGCCGGCACCCGCCAAGGCCGAAACCGACGGCTCCGGCGAGACAGAAGCGGACGGACCCGGCGCGACGGCGGGTGCCTCCGCCCAGCGCGGGAGCCAGACGACCGCCGCGATCGCGAGCAGCACGAGTCCGCCGAGGAGCGCGAGCCGGGCCGGCCCCGCAAAGTCGCCGCCGCGAGCGGCTCGGCGCTCCGGGCGCGGCTCGCTGCGTGCGGGCGCAAGCTCGGAAGCGCCGACTCGCGGCGGCGGCTGGAGCCGGAGCGCCTGCTGGTCCCGCACGGCCGCGGCGCGTGCGAGCTCAGCGAGGATCGCCTCGAGCTCGTCGCGCACGGCGGCAGCCGAGGCGGGGCGCGCCGACGGCGAAGCCGCGAGCAGTGCGGCGACGAGCGCCCGCAGCCGCTCCGGAATCGGCAGCGTCGCGGGAAGGGCCGGCGCGGGCCCTGGAACCGGGCCGTGGTCGACGGCCGGCGTCTGCCCCGAAAGCAGCTCGAACAGCAAGACGCCGAGCGCGTAGAGGTCGTCCGCGGGCAACGGCAGGGCACCCGCGCGCTGCTCTGGGCTCATGCTGGCCCGCGAGCCGCCGCCGCGGACGACGATCCCGTCCTCGTCCCCCTGCGCCAGCGAGGCGATCCCGAAGTCCGCGAGATGCGCGCGGCCCGCGTCGTCGAGGAGCACGTTCGAAGCCTTGACGTCGCGGTGGACGACCCCGAGCTCGTGCAGGTACGCGAGCGCGTCGGCCACGTCGCGCCCGAGACGCACGATCTCGACCGGCTCCGCGCCGCGGCGCGCGCCGGCGTCGCCGCCCGGCATGTAGCGCAGCGTCACGGCCGAGAAGCGCTCGCCGGCGCGAAAGCCGTACACCGGCACGATCCGCGGGTGCTTCAGCTTCCTCACCAGGCGCGCCTCGCGGCGCAACAGCGCGAGCCGCTCCTGCGGCGCGTCCCCCGGCAGGAGCTTCGCCACCACGTCAAAGCCCTGCTCGGCGTCGCGCGCCAGCCACGCCTCGCCCATCCCGCCGCGGCCGAGGCGGCGGAGCAGGGTGAGCCCCGGCAGGATCTCGAGCCCGGGCTCGGGGCCGTTCATCGCGCGGCGGGAGCGCTCAGGGCTGCACGACCTCGGCGGGAGCCATGGGCAGCAGGTTGATGTCGGTCGGCACGGGCGCGTCGGTCGTGGCGATCTCGTGCAGCAGCTGCCGCCACTTGTCGAACTGGGCCTCGGCCGAGCCCGTGAGCTGCACCACCTTGCCGTCGACGTCCACCAGCAGCGGCGTCAGCTCGCCCTCGAACGAATCCGCGAGCTCGCTGAGCGCGGCCTTGTGGATCCCGGCCTCCTTGCCCTGCTCGAAGCCCGCATTGATCGCGGCGATGCCGCCCAGGATCAATATGTCCTTGGTCCCGTGGTCGTCACGCGGGTCGATCAACAGGATCCCGCTCAGCACCGCGATGCCGCCCAGGATCTTCTTGAGGAGCGACCCCTGGTTGGTCGAGTCGAGCAGCTTCTGCTCCTCGTAGCTGTAGGCGCGCCAGTCGTCGTACGGCCGGTCCATGCGGGCGTAGAAGTCGTTGTAGAACTCGTTGAGCGTGTCGACGAACATGTGGTCTCGCTCGCGGATCGCGCCGATGCGCAGGATCATCGGGTCGTCGGCCGCGGGCAGCCGCACGACGCTCGAACGACCCTTGCCGTCGGTCGCCAGGTAGTTCTGATACGGGTCGGGCGACATCTCGGCGGCGAAGCGCAGCGCCGCAAGGTCGCGCGCTGCCGCCAGCTCCGTGGGCTTGCGCCGGTCGCGCTCGCGCAGGAGGTCGTTCGCGATCCGGTTGTAGAGCGCCTGGAACGGGTCGCGCCCGTCGAGCGGCCGGTCCTTGGCATAGGCCGTGGTGTCGGCGCGCTGCTTGTACCTGCGCTCGAGCCAGACGCGGCCTGCGGCGTCGCGAGCGGAAAGTGCGATCTCGAGGTCCTTGCCGTTGGACTTTTCGATCTTTCCGGTCACCAGCAGCTCCGCCCAGCTCGCGCCTCCGGGGATCACACGCACGGCGCCCCACTGCCCGGTCGACTGCAGCGTGTTGCGCAGGTGGATCGGGACGTAGCGGGCCTCCGACTTGCGCACGGCGGAGCGGATGCCCTGCTCGAGCAGGGGCGACGGCGGTGTGTCGCTCACGCCGGGCGAGAAGAGGTCGATCGCCACGTCGACGAGGCGCGCTTCGGGCACCTCGCCCTTCGCGACGACGAGAGCGTCCTTCTTGTCGCCCGCCAGGGCCTGCCCCGCCATCAGCGTCCAGGCGAATGCGAGCAGGCCGCCCCCGAGCTTCATCGCCTCAGTCCTTGCCGGTGCCCTTCTTGTACTCGCGGTACTCCTGCCACAGCTTCTCCCGAATCGCAGGGTCCTTCTCCTTCATCGCCGCTTCGCGGAGCTGTCGCGCCACGACGTCGTCGTTCTTGCCGTCGCCGACGTCGGCCGGCACGGGCGTGTTGTCGGTTCCACCCGCGCTTCCACCCTCGACCGGTGCGGTCACGGGCGTGCCCCCGTCCGTGCGACCGGCGTGGGAGCCTCCGGTGGCGGTGTCCGAGGTTTCGCTCCCTGTAGCGGACGCCCCCTCGCCCTTCTCGCCTGCCGCCGCCTCGGCATCGGCCTGCTTCTCGGCGGCGCTGCGGTCAGAAGAGCCAGCGGCCGAGCCGCGCTTTCCCGTCTCGCCGCCCTTGTCGCCGCCCTTGTCGCCACCCTCGGAGCCTTGCCCCTCGCCGTCGCCTTCGGCCGTACCCGTCCCGCCGCTGGCTTGTCCCCGTTCCGGCAGCGGGTCGCGCCTCTGCTTCTCCTCGAGAGACTGCTGCTCCTTCAGGAGCGCCTCGTCGAACTCGGCGATCGAGGTCTGAAGCTGCCGGTCGAGACCCTCGCGCCGCTCGTCCGGTGTGATCGCGCCGCCCGCAGCTTGTCCCCCGGCTGTGACGGGCTGTCCTCCGCTGGCGTCAGACTGGCCGGCTCCCGACTCCCCTCCCGTGGCCGCGCCGGAGCCTCCCGGCTTGCCCCCCGACTTCCCGCCCGCGTCCGCCGCCAGGCCGGTCCCGGTCTTCCCGCTGCTCGTCCCACTGGCAGCGGGCTCAGCCTTGCCGGCCTTCTCCCCCTGTTCGCCCTTGTCAGCCGCTGGTGCAGCTTCGGCGCCCTTCTCGGCCTTCTCGGACTTCTCGCCCTTTTGCCCCTGTCCTTTCTCGGCCTTCTCACCCTTGGCCTTGTCGCCTTTTTCCCCCTTCGCACCCTTCTCGCCCTTGTCCCCACCTTCCGCCGACGTCGTGGGCGGTGCGGGAGGCTTTGGCAACGAAGGCGCGGAGGGGACCGACGGCACCGAGGGCGGCTGGGGAAGGCTGGGCCCGGAGGGTCCCGACTTCGAGGAGCTGGCGCAGCCGTGGCCCGCCAGCAGCAGTGCCGCCATTCCCAGGGACAACCGCGACCAGACAGGCAGGGACATGGCTTTTCGTTGCTCCCGACGCTACCACCATAGCAACCGTGATGCCACGACAAAGGTGAAAAACGAGGTAAGTCGCGGTGCTAACATTCCTTGCAACTCCCGCATGGCCACGCTGTCCGAGCTCGCGCCCGTTCTCGCCGCCGTGGGTCGCGCGCTCCACGCGCGCGGATGGGCACTCGGCAGCTCCGGCAACTTCAGCGCCGTCGTGAGGCGCGAGCCGCTGGTGCTCGCGATCAGCAGGAGCGGCGCCGACAAGGGCCGCCTGGCCGCCGAGGACATCCTGGAAGTCGACGGCAACGGCCTGCCGCTCGAGGCCGAGCGCAAGCCCTCGGACGAGACCGTCGTCCACCTGGCCGTCGTGCGCGAGCGAGGCGCAGGCGCGGTACTGCACACACACTCGGTCTGGAGCACGCTCTTGTCGGAGGCGGCGGGCGACGCGGGCGGGCTCGGCCTCGCCGGCTACGAGATGCTGAAGGGGCTCTCGGGCGTCACGACCCACGAGCACGTCGAGTGGCTGCCGATCCTCGAGAACACCCAGGACTACCGTCGGATGTCGCGCGACGTGACGGCCGCTCTCGCGCGACACTCGCCGGCGCACGGCCTGCTCTTGCGTGGCCACGGCCTCTACACCTGGGGCTGCGACCTCGAGGAAGCGCAACGCCACGTCGAGGTGCTCGAGTTCCTGTTCGAGGTGGAAGGGCGGCTCTACGCGGCGGCGGGGCGGCTCAAGGCACGCGAGGCGCGTGCGGTGAGGGGAGGAAGCGATGGCGGTGGTTAGTGTCCGTCGCCGGGGCCGGAGGCTCGACGAGCTACAAGCCGTGGTGGCGTTCCTGGCGGAGGAAGGCATCGAGCACGAGCGCTGGACGCCCGCGCACCCCCTGGCCGCAACGGCCTCAGCCGAGGAGGTGCTCGCGGCGTACGCCACGGAGATCGACAGGCTCAAGGCGCGGGGCGGCTACGTCACCGCCGACGTCATCGACGTCCGCCCCGACACCCCCAACCTCGAGGCCATGCTCGCGAAGTTCAGGAGCGAGCACTGGCACGACGAGGACGAGGTGCGCTTCATCCTCGAAGGCCGCGGCATCTTCTTCATCCACCCGCGCGAGCGCGAGATCTTCACGATCGAGGTCGGCCCGGGCGACCTGATCCGCGTGCCGCGCGGGACGTGGCACTGGTTCGACCTGTGCGACGAGCGCCGGATCCGGGCGATCCGCTTGTTCCAGGACCCCGCGGGCTGGACCCCGCGCTACACCGGGAGCGGAGTCGACGCGGGCTACGAGCCCGTCTGTCTTGGCCCGATGCACATAGCACCGCGCGCGTGAGCAGCGCTCGGGCCTTCGTGCTGCTCGACGTCGAGGGCACGACGACGCCCGCCGAGTTCGTCTTGCGCGTGCTGTTTCCACATGCCCACGCGCAGGTGGGCGCGTTTCTCGAGGCACACGCGTCCGATCCTGAAGTGGCTCGCGACGTCACGGGCCTTCGCGACCAGCACGGCCGCGACGCGGCGGCGGGCCTCAGCCCACCCGCCTGGGACGGCTCCGCGGCAGCCGCGGCCCCGTATGCACGCTGGTTGATGGACCAGGACCGCAAGCTCACGGCGCTCAAGTCCCTGCAGGGGAAGATCTGGGCGGAGGGCTACGCCCGGGGCGAGCTCAGGGGACAGGTGTACGACGACGTGCCGCCCGCGCTTGCCCGCTGGACCGGGGCCGGGAGCCGCGTGGCGATCTTCTCCTCGGGAAGCGTTCTCGCCCAGAAGCTCATCTTCGGCCACAGCGACCACGGCGACCTGACCCGCTTCGTGTCGGCCTACTTCGACACGACCACCGGACCGAAGCGGGAAGCGCAGAGCTACGCGCGCATCGCCGCAGCGCTCGCTCTTCCCGCGGCCGCGGGGCTCTTCGTGTCGGACGTCGTGGCCGAGCTCGACGCCGCGCGCGAGGCCGGCATGGCGACGGCGCTCGCGGTGCGTACGCCGCCGGGACCGGCGCCGAACGGCCACCCGCAAGTCGAAAGCTTCGACGAGCTGCCCTAGAGCAACGTGCCCCGGAGCACCCGGGCGGCCACCTCGAAGTAGATCACGATGCCGGTGACGTCCACGAGCGTCGCCACGAAGGGCGCCGACGACACGGCGGGATCCATTCCGAACCGCTTGAGCGCGAGCGGGAGCATCGAGCCCGCGAGCGTACCCCAGAGCACGACGCCGACGAGCGACAGCCAGACCGTGACCGCGACGAGCGGCCAGTGCGGGCCGTAGGCCGCTGGCGAGACGAGCGCCCAGGCCGTGATGCGCAGGAAGCCCACCAACCCCAGCGTGCCC
>Ga0214473_10005255_pt1 | contig 15535 bp, 15 predicted proteins | sample RVTome_7_FD_203509 | JGI IMG/M metagenome (GOLD analysis project Ga0214473, IMG submission 203509) | Soil microbial communities from uranium-contaminated site in the Upper Colorado River Basin, Wyoming, United States - RVT98D197 | ecosystem: Environmental > Terrestrial > Soil > Contaminated >... | reverse complement strand
GGCGTGGCTCTTTGCGGATACCGTGGCCGGTGCCGAAGCCAGCGCGAACCTCTACAGCCTCGTCGAGACGGCCAAGGCGAACGGGATCGAGCCCTGGGCCTACCTGTGCTTCGTCTTCGAGCGCATCCCCGCAGCGCAACGCATCGAGGACTTCGAGGTTCTGCTCCCCGACCGCATCGATCGCGCCGCCCTCTCGCGCGACCTGTAGCCTCCGACCGGGCTCGATCGAGATCGCCGCGCTCAGGCGATCCTCGAAAGCCACCCCGGGGGCGAGATGCGGTCTACGCATCGCTTACGGTGATTCGGCGAGGGAGCTCTTCGATTGACGCTGAGCACGGAAACAACGTGGATGTTGATTCTCTTGGTCGTCGGATGTGGCGCGTTCGTCTGGTGGTGGGCAAGACGCCCCTATCACCATCACGGCATTCGGCCGGGAGAATTCGCCGACTTCTTCGAGAACCTACTGCGCGACGCCGACGGTTCGAAACTGATCGTTCAAGATGAGAGCGCACTCCATTCGGTGGTAGTCGAGAAGTTGTACTCGGACAAGCAGGAGGTCGTGTTCGAGCTCAAGGCCGCCGTTTCCGATGAGGGTCTCTCAAGCCTGCAGCGCTCTCTGCGAGAAGAGGGGGTGGAAGCTTCGTTTCAAGCCTCAGACGGATCAATCCACTTTGGCATTCGATGCAAACTGCCGACCGACGCCTCAGACGGCTGTCGCGCACTTCAGTTGGTGCTGGAATGGCTGGGGTCAACCGCGGCGAGCTCATACCACATCTACTTCGACGCGAGGCCCGACGCCGAAGCTTCTAGGGAGAGGTTCCAGCGGATCATCGATGACCCCGCCGCCTCTGGTCTTCGCAAACAGGTAGCAGTGAGGGCATTGGAGACTTTGGACAAGAGGCTCGAGAAGAAGGAGCGACTTGATCCAGAAAATGACAGGGAGGAGTAATCCCAAAGTGCGCCCTACGCCCGGGCGGTCTCGAGGCGCAGGCCGCCGTCGCCGGTGCGCGCGAGCCCGATCCGGTACTGGGGCCGGAATCCGAGCTCGCGCTCGGCGCGGCGGGTGTCGAGCGTGAATCCGTAGCGAAGGTGGGGTCCGTCGAGGGCGCCGCGAAGCGGCTCGCGCAGGAATCGCCCCACTCCCGCTCCGGCGGCGCGCAGCAGCAGCCCGGGCACCGGGACGCAGGGGCGGCGCGTCCAGCGGCCGAGCACCGAGAGTGGAACCACCTCGCGTCCTGCCAGGTTGAAGACCCCCGCCGCGTCGCTGTGGAGGGCCGCCTGGACGGCGCGCGCCGCGTCCTTGTCGGAGATCACCGGGCAGAGCGGGTCGAAGCCGAGGGGGCGGAGCCGCGGCCCCGCTCGTCCCGCCAGTCCCGGATGCAGGTAGACGTAGCCGCCCGAGGCGACGACGGTGGGCAGGCGCAGCAGCACGACCCGCAGCCGCCGCCTCCCGATCTCGCCGTGGAAGAGCATGTCGCAGTCGATCCAGGGGCGCAGCCCGGGCCCGGGGTCGCGATCGAGCTCGAGCTCGCTCGACTCGTCCAGGTGATTGGCGTTTCCGGGCGCCAGCCGGTAGACGAAGGCGCTCCCCACCGCGACCAGCGAGCCGATCGAACCCGTCGCAACCGCGTGGTGCAGAACCAGGCGCGCTTCGGCGGCGCGCCCCGAGAAGCTTCCCGCCAGCGGAGGCGCTTCCAGTGCGACCGCGTGCTGGGGGACGTGGACCACCGCGTCGATCCCGCATTCGCGGAACCGCTTCGAGCGGAAGAAGTCCGACATCGGCCGGTGCCGGGACAGCTCGATGCGCGCGTACTCGAACCGCGCCGCGCCCCCGGCTTGGAAGCTGTCGAACGCGCGCGGCGCGGCGCCCGACCCGAGGGCGAAGATCCTCCCGATCCGCTCGTCGTGCCAGAGCAGCTTGACGATGCGCCGGCCGAGCGGCTCGTCGGAGTGGGTGACGAGGACGTTCGGCATCAGCGGCTCCGGTCCACCAGCTTCTGCACCGTCCGCCGCACCTCGGCCGAGAGCTCGCGAACCAGGGCGGGATCCTCGGCGGCATCGGGGCCGAAGCGCTCGTGCAGCCGCAGGGGCTCGCCGTAGGAGATGCGATAGCGCACGGGATAGGGGAGAAGGCCGAGCGGCCCGAGCCAGGGGAAGGTGGGCGTGATGGGAGCGACGGGAAGGCCGAGCCAGCGCGCGAGCGGCTTCACGTCGTAGAGGATCGGCGCCTGGTCGTCGCTTCCCAGGATCGCGAGAGGAACGATTGGGGCCCGGGCTCGGAGCGCGTGCTCGACGAAGCCGACGTGGAAGTGCTGGAGCTGGTAGCGCTGGTGGATCGGCTTGCGGATCCCGTCGATCCCCTCCGGAAACACCAGCACCAGCTCTCCCCCTTCGAGGAGAGCGGTCACGTTCTCCCGCGTCCCGATCACCTGGCCCACGCGGGCGAGGAAGACGTTGACGAAGGGAAGCGTACCCGCCCAGCGGTCGACGATGGCGCGCGCCAGGCGCGGCGGATCGGTGTGGAGGAAGACGTCCACCGCTGCCATCGCCCCGTCGAAGGGAAGAAGCCCTCCGTGGTTGGCCACCAGCACCGCTGCGCCCTCGGCGGGGATGTGCCCGTGCCCCTCGCTCTGCACCCGGAAGTAGAGGCGGTAGAGGGCGTAGAAGAGGGGGAATGCGCTCCGGAGCGCCCCCGCGGAGAGGCCGAAGCGATCGTAGCTGCCCTCGGCGGGGAGGGCCTCGATGAGCGCCTCGAGCCGGCGCCTCGCATCCTCGTCGAGCATCCGCTCCAGGAATCCCGTGGCGGGCGGGAGCTCCACCTCCGAGAGCGTCGGTCCCCGACCGGGGCCGACCGCGGGCCGCGCATCGAGGAGCTCGCGGATCGATGCGCCGGCAACCGCGTCGTCGGATTCCGGCGCAGGTGCCGCTCTTCCTCGCACCAGCTGCTCGGCCGCATCGAGCCACTTCTCGAGGGGCTCGGCATCGCTCAGCGCCTCGAAGGGATCCGACCCGAGCGCGGGCCCCTGCGAGGAGGGCTCGCTCTCCGGCCCCTCCTCGCCACTGCGACCGCGGCGCTCGTCGGACCCGCTCACCGGGCTTCTCCTTCCGCGACGGGGCGGCGCGCCTCGAGCTCCTCGGCGAGCGCTGCGAGCGCGCTCGCTCCGCGGTCGCGCGGGGCGTATTCGAACACCGAGAGCCCGCGCGACTGGGCCTCGTCGATCTTGACGTGGAAGCCGATCACCGTCTGGGCGATCTCCTTGGGAAAGCGCTGCTTGAGCCGCTCGAGCACCTCGTGGGCGAGGCGGGTGCGACGGTAGAAGGTGGGCACCACCATGGTGATGCGAAGCTCCGAGCAGCCATAGCGGGTTCGCACGGTCTGGATGGTCTGGGTGAGCTGGGCGCAGCCGTCGAGGGCCAGGAAGGTGAGGGGGACCGGAACCACGATCTCCTCCACGGCCCGCAGCACGGTCAAGGTGAGAGCGCTGAAGGAGGGCGGGCAGTCGAGCAGCACGAAGTCGTAGCGGCGGAGCTCGGGGGCGGCCGCGAGCCGGCGCTCGAGCCTCCCGGTGGGATCCGGGTCATCGCCGCCGAACGCCGGAGCCAGGCCAAGCGCCTTGTGAGCGAGAATCAGATCCAGCTTCGCGATCCGCGACGGAATCACGGGCAGCTCCGCTCGGGTCGGAAGCGTCTTTGCAGCGCCGGCGTCCGACTCCGCACCGACGGGCTCCTGCTCCAGGATGGCGTCGAGAAGAAGATTCAGCGCCGAGCGTCGCGCAGAGTGGGGCTTTGCCCCCAGGACCTTTCCGAGCTGTCCCTGAGGGTCCATGTCGATGGCGAGCACGCGACGTCCCCGCCTGAGCGCGAGGTAGGCCCCGAGGTTTGCGGTCAGCGTCGTCTTGGCACTGCCGCCCTTCTCGTTGAGAAATGCGATCCGCCGCGGAATCAGCGTCCCCTCACGGGCGCAAGAACCGTCCCTCGAGGTAGGAGGGGAATCCCTGACCCCTCCCTACCCCTGGCAGGAGATCGTGTCAACAAGGAGTGATCGCGATCGAGTCGTTTCTCGCCGAACGGGTCCTCTGGCGAGAGGTCGGGCTCGAGCTGTGACTCCTGGACGCCTCGTTCGGGGGCCGGCGGAGCGCGCCTCAGGACTTCGTGGTCAGCTCGTCCTCGTGCGCCCCCAGGAAGGAGCGGATCTCGGGTGCCATGTCGAGGATGCGGTTCCACTCCTCGACGTAGAAGGTGATGGGGAACCTGCGGATGCCGTAGAGCGATGCCCCGCCCTTCTCGCTCACCTTCAGGTAGACGGCCCTGGTCTGCTTGGCCTTCTCGGCTGCGAGCTGGGCCTCGAGCTCCGCGATGCGCCGCTGGTACTCCTGTTCGGTCTCCGACATCGGCCCGATTCCTCCCACTCGGTGTGCTGTCCCGGATGCACGGCACTCGGCCGGCAGGGGTAGCATGCCTCATGGACCCGCGGGGGGCCATACCTTTGAGCTTCGAGCTGCTTCCCCCGCGAAGCGGCGACTGCCAGCTTCCCTTCGTGAGCCCGAGCTCATTCGCCACGGATGGCGGTCGCGCGGGAGCGGGGACCACCGAGTCGACTCAGGTCACCCTCTGGCCGAGGATCTCCTCGTAGAGCTCGACGTAGCGATCCACGGTTCGCCCGATGTTGAACCTCAGGAAGCTCTCGATCATGATCCGTCGCAAGACCCTGGCGCGGGTCCGGAGCGGCTTCTCGTAGAAGGCGAGCGCCTGGCGAATCGCCCCGACCAGACCCGCGACCTGGTACTCCCGGAAGACGAAGCCGTTCCCCGTCGTTTCCGTCAGGGGCTCGACGGTGTCCGCCAGCCCCCCGGTCTTGCGAACGATCGGGAGCGTTCCGTAGCGCGGTCCCTCGACCTGGGGAATGCCGCACGGCTCGTAGAGGGAGGGAGAGAGGATGAAGTCCGCTCCCGCCTTGCCGAGCTGGCTCAGCTCCCGCGAGAAGGAGTGATAGGCCACCCTTCCCGGGAAGGCGTTCATCAGCCGCTGGCATCCGTAGACATGGTCCATCTGTCCGTTGGCGACGACGGCGAACTGAGCCGTGGGGCTCGCCGTCATGATGAAGGGGATGGCGGCCAGCATCAGCTCGACGCCCTTCTGCGGGGAGGCGAGCCGGTGCGGCCAGAAGAAGAGCGGCGCCTTGGGCTCGGCCTGGAGCTTCATCTGATCCTGGAAGTGCAGCTTGTTGTTCTGCTTGCCTCGCACCAGGCTGCGGGCGTCGTACTTGCGGTGGATCATCGGATCGACCCGTGGATCGGCAGTCGGCATCGGCGCGTTCAGGATGCCGCTGGCCGCTCCCTCCTTGAATCGGCTGGTGACAGTGCGGCGGACCGGCTCGGGGATCAGGGCGTAGCCCGAGAAGGCGTTCTGGGCGATCTCGCGCAGGAAGGTCGGGCTCACCGTGTTGATGCGGGTCGCGGCGAAGAGGCCGGAAGTCAGGAAGTCCACGCGGTTGAGGCGGTAGTTCATCTCGGGCTTCGAGAGCGAGTCGGGGTGCCGCTCGAAGTAGAGGTACTCCTTGAATGAATTGACGTCGATCCCCTGCGCGTGCAGGGTCTGCGGCGTCTCCATGGCGGTGAAGATGTTGTGGAAGGTGAACAGGCTCGCGATTCCCCGGCTCCGCGCCGCGCAGGGGAGGAGACCGGTCATCCAGTCGTTGCAGTGCACCAGGATCTGGTCGTTCCGCCCCTGGAGCGTCGGCAGCAGGCCGTAGAGGATCCCCTGCTGGAAGGCGATGGCGCGGCGCACCATCAGGTGATCGAGCTGGCTCCGCTCCTCGTAGACCTGTCTCGCTCCGTCGAAGAGCCCGTGGTCGATGAAGTGGATGCGCTGTGCCTCGTGGACGCCCCGGATCAGCGCCCGGTACTCCTCGTCGCTGATCTTGCCGAGCCGCGCGAAGAGGTTCCGGTAGTGCGGGAGGGCGACGTGGACGTTGACACCCCGCCGGTAGAGCTCGGTGACCACGGCGGCGGAGATGTCCGCCAGGCCCCCGCCGTCGCCGGTTCCGATGAAGTTCGAGAGGTTCCCCATGTGCTCGGGCAGCGAGACGATCTCGGGGGTCGCGACCAGCACCATGGGCAGCTCGAGCTGCCTGGAGATCCCAGGGGGAGACCGGTCTTCGAGGATCTCGGCGAGACCCGAGCGGAGCTTCTTCCAGTCGGCCAGGAGCTCGGGGCGTTCGGGTGCGAGCGCTTCGAGCGAATCCTCGAATCGCTCCACCGCGCTCTGGATGGCAGCGGCCGACGGCTTCTCTCGCGAGTCCGGCATCTCCTCCCACCTCACTCGGGCTAGCGGGCCGCCTCCGCGGCCGACCCGCTTCGCGATCGAGCCCCCGCTCCCACGGAGTATAGTCGCCGCTCGCCTTCTCACCTCGGGCCGGGCCCTTGCCGCTCTCCCCCGGCCCCCCGCAGAATGGAGGGGGCTTCGCTGACCTCCGGGAGCCGGCGAGCGTCGGCTCGCCAAGGAGGCATCCATGTCGCGCGACGATCGATCTCGACCGGCCCACTCGGATCGCTTCCTCGCGCCCTCGAAGCTCTGCGATGCCGATCACCCCGCCATCGAGGAGAAGGCCCTCTCCCTCGGTCGCGCCTGCGCGTCGCAGAGAGAGAAGGCCATCCGGATCTATCACTTCGTGCGGGACGAGATCCTCTACCAGATGTGTCCCTTCAGCGACGCCGCGTCGGATACGCTGGCTTCGAAGCGCGGACACTGCTACCAGAAAGCCAATCTGGAGATCGCGCTGCTGCGCTCTCTCGCCATTCCGGCTGGCTTCATCACCCAGCGGATCGATCCTGGCGTGCTCCGGCCCTTCCTGTCGGACGAGGCCATGGCGCTCCTCGGCGGACGCATGGCGCATGCCTACGGGTGCGCCTTCCTGGACGACAGATGGGTCGGCGCAGACGCGACCTTCGACAAGCCGCTCCTGGACTTCGCCCTCGGCGACCACTGGCAGATGCAGCAGAGCTGGGACGGGGCCCGGGACGTCACGCTTCCGGCGCATCTCCTGATCGGCCGGCCGTCGGAGCCCCGAGCCGCCCTCTATGGCCCCGCGGACCTCCCCGCCCCGACCCCTCGCGAGATCCTGCTCGTCCTGAACCGCCGCCTGCTGGCGATCCGGGCGGAGATGGAGGATCGTCGGCCGGGCGGGTCCGGGGGGGGCAGGGGTTGAGTCGCCGCGGAGGGAGAGGGGCGAGAAGAGGGACCCGGAAGCGACGCCTCCGCTCGCGGCTCCTCCGTGTCGCGGCCCTGGTGGGTCTTGTCAGCCTCGTCCTGGTGCTCCCCTGGCGTTGGATCGCGCCGCCGACCACGGCCTTCATGGTGCGCTCCTGGATCGAGCGGCGAGACGCGGGGGATGCGGCGATCCACCATCGCTGGCTCCCCTTCGAGGAGATCTCGCCCCAGCTCGCCATCGCGGTGGTGGCGGCGGAGGATCAGAAGTTCCCCTCCCACCACGGCTTCGACTTCGAGTCGATCTCGCAGGCCCTCCGCGACCGGCTCGATCGCCCGCGCGGGGCCAGCACGATCTCCCAGCAGGTGGCGAAGAACCTGTTTCTCTGGCGCGAGCGCAGCCTTCTTCGCAAGGGGCTCGAGGCCTACCTGACGCTCCTGATCGAGGGCCTCTGGCCCAAGCGCCGGATCCTGGAGGTGTACCTGAACGTCGCCGAGTTCGGGCCCGGCGTGTTCGGTGCAGGCGCCGCGAGCGAGCTCCTCCTCGGCAAGAGAGCGCGGGCGCTCAGCCTCGAGGAGGCGTCTCTGCTGGCGGCGGTCCTCCCGAGCCCCAGGCGGATGTCTCCCCGCCGCCCCTCGGACTACGTGCGCAGGCGAGCCATCGAGATCGAGGCCGAGGCTCGCAACCTCGGCGGGACCCGTTACCTGATCGGTCTTTGAGCGGAGCTGGAAGCGGCCTGCCGCTATCCCCGGATCAGGATCAGCAGCATCTTGAAGCGCTCGACGGCCTTGACGGCGTGGGGGACATCGGCGGGCATCAGCACCGCCTCGCCGGCCTGCGGGAAGACCGACTCGCCGCCGATCACGAGCTCCGCGCGGCCGTCGAGAACCAGCACATGGGCGTCGTAGGGGCTGGTGTGCTCGCTCAGCTCCTCGCCCTGGTCGAAGGCGAAGACGGTGAGCGTACCGGCCTCGGACTTCGAGAGCGTTCGACTCACCACCGCGCCGGGGGCGTAATCGAGCAGCTCGGCCAAGCGGGTGGGAAGAGCGGGCTCGAGGGCGCCTTTCGATCGTCGCGGACCGGATTCGCTCATGCGGCTCTCCTCCTTCTCCGGTGCCGCCAGCATACACGAGCGCCTTGGAGCCGGGCGCTGCTGGCGAGATCCCCAGGGGAGGGGAGTCGCGCCCTTCTTCCGCAGGCAAGTGGCGGATCGATCTCCCCGAATGGAGGGAGCTCGTCGCCAGGTGCGGAATCTCCTACAGCGGGGGGGCGAGGTGGCCGAACCGTCAAGGGATGGGTTCTGCCCCTTCGGTGCTGCTCCTCGACGACGGGGAGCTCGACCTCGTCCACCGCATGCTCAAGCGGATCGGCGCGGACTACGTCCGTCTCCAGAACCGGCAGATCAGGGGGGTCGTCGAGAAGCCGCGCGATCTCCTGGTCTCGTCGTGCGAGCGAACCCTGGAGATGCCGCAGCTCGAGTCGAGCGTTCCGCTCGACCCGGTCTGGGTGTGCGTGCACAGCCAGGATTTCCTGCCGCTGCGCGAGCGCCTCCGCGAGCTCGGGGTCCACTACCTCGTCCACTCCGCCCTCGATCAGGAATCCCTGCGCCTCTTCCTGGTCCAGATTCTCTACCGCGGCCCGACTCGGCGAAAGGAGTTCCGACTTCCCCTCGGCGATCCGGTCCAGTGCGGTCCGGTGGACGGCGAGCTCGAGAGGGGAAAGCTGGCCGAGCTCACCTCCGGCTTCTGTCGCATCCTCGTCCCCCGAGCGGTCGAGCCCGAGACGGCTCTCAGGGTGGTCCTCTCCGAAGCATTGGGTGGCAAGGAGAAGCTGGAGCTCCAGGGGCCGGTGGTCCGCTGCGCGGAGTGCGAGTCCCGCTCCGGTCAGCCCGCCTTCTCCGTGCTGCTGCGGCTGGACGGCCTCGGATCCACGGCGCGAGCGCAGGTCGACAAGCTCGTGCGCGGTGAGCAGATCGGCACCCGCGTCACGCCGCTGGCCGGGAGATCTCCGGCGGCGCACCAGGCGAGCGCGTGCCAGCCATGCGCCGGGGCCGCGCAGGCGCCGGCCGAGGCCTCCTCCGGAGGGCTGCACCAGCGCCTCCCGCGCTTCGACTATCGCCGGCGGGTCGATGTCCTCGATTTCGACGACATGGACGCCTCCCACACCGCGCTGGGGCGCGATCTCTCGATCGGGGGCGTTCGCATCGTCGAGCACTCCGGACTGGAGGTGGGCGCGGAGGTCACCCTCGCCCTCTACGGCGGCCGCCGCGAGGAGCCGGTCGTGGTCGAGGCGACGGTCCTGCGCGACGACGGCGAGAACGGCGTGGCGCTGGTCTTCAACTCGCTCTCGGACGGTCAGAGGCACGCGCTCGAGAAGCTATGCTCCGCCCTCCCGCCCGTCGAGTCCCTGCGCGAGGGCGCCAAGGAGCCCGACGGAGTGGTGGTGGCGCAGGTGACCGCTTCGCGCCGCCCGCAAGCTCGGTGAGCCGGAGGCGAGCCGCGCGCGCAGCGAGGCGGAGCCGAGCGGAGCTCGATCAGGTTGGGCGGGTGAGCCGAAGGCGAGCCGCGCGCGCAGCGGAGCCGAGCGGAGCTCGATCAGGCCGGAGCCCAGCTCGAAGACTCGGCATGGCCCGACTTCCGGAGCCCATCGCCCGCCAGATTTCCGGTGACTCGAGGAGCGCCGATCGGGGATACTGGCTTCCGTCCTGCGGGAGGAGGGCCGGCGGTGGAGATGCACTTCGCGACGGTCTGGGAGGCGATTGCCGACGCGATTCCCGAGCGCGCCGCACTCGTTCACGGCGAGACGCGGAGGAGCTGGCGCGAGCTCGACGATCGCGCGGCGCGCCTGGCCCGGGCGCTCCAGGAGCTCGGCATCGGCCCCGACGCGAAGGTGGCCCAGTACCTCTACAACGGGAACGAGTACCTGGAGAGCTGCTTCGCCGCCTTGAAGCTCGGCGCGGTTCCCATCAACGCGAGCTATCGATACCTGGAGGACGAGCTCGTCTACCTGCTCGACAACGCGGACGTCGAGGTGCTCTTCTTCCACGCTGCGCTCGGCGAGCGGGTGGCCCAGGTGGCGGGTCGGCTGCCCAAGCTGCGCGGGATCGTCCAGGTGGGTGACGGCTCGCCGAGCGTCGCCGGTGCCCTCGGCTACGAGGAGCTGATCTCCGCGAGCCCACCGGCCGAGCGTATCCCGCGGGCCGAGGACGGGCTCTACATGATCTACACCGGCGGCACCACGGGCATGCCGAAGGGGGTGATGTACGAGGTCGGCGCCTTCACCGCGGCGCTGATGCTGGGGCATCCCATCCACGGCCTTCCCCTTCCCAGGAGCGCCGAAGGCGTGCTGCCGAACGTCCTCGAGATCCATCGGATCGGGAGCGCTCCCGTGACCCTGACCGCGTGTCCGCTGATGCATGGGACGGGTCTCTGGCTGGGTGGATTCCTGACCTTCAACCTGGGGGGGACGCACGTCTGCATGGAGGGCACCTCCTTCGACGCGCACCGGCTCTGGCGGACCACCGCGCGCGAGCGGGTGACCGACATCGTGATCGTCGGGGACGCCTTCGCGAGGCCGATGCTGCGCGCGCTCGAGGAGGCGGAGGCTCGGGGCGAGCCCTACGACATCTCCTCGGTGAAGCGGATCGTCTCGTCGGGAGTCATCTGGACCTCGCAGACCAAGCAGGCGCTGCTGGCGCGGAACGCGATGGCGCTGATCGACATCATGGGCTCCTCCGAGGGCGCCATGGCCCAGAGCGTCACCATGCCCGGGCTGGTGGCGGAGACGGCGAGGTTCCGGCTCAGCGAGGCCGCCAAGGTCTTCACCGAGGACGACCGCGAGGTCGAGCCTGGCTCCGGAGAGGTGGGGATGGTGGCGCACACCGGCATCGTCCCGCTCGGCTACTACAAGGATCCCGAGAAGAGCGCCCGCACCTTCCGGACCGTGAAGGGCGTGCGCTACGCCTTTCCGGGCGACTTCGCGACGGTCGAGGCGGATGGCTCGATCACGCTGCTGGGGCGCGGCGCCGCCTGCGTCAACTCGGGCGGCGAGAAGATCTTCCCCGAGGAGGTCGAGGAGGCCCTCAAGCTCCACCCCGCCGTCTGGGACTGCCTGGTGGTGGGGGTGCCCGACGAGAGGTACGGAGAGGCGGTGACCGCCGTCGCCTCGCTCCGAAGCGGCGAGTCGGCGACCGAGGCCGAGATCCTCGCGAGCGCCCGCGGCCGCCTCTCGAGCTACAAGCTCCCCAAGCGGATCCTGCTCGTCGACGTGGTTCACCGCGCGCCCAACGGAAAGCCCGACTACGCCTGGGCGAGGAAGCACGCGCTCGCGTCTCTCGGCCTCGGCTGAGGGCAGCCGGTATCATCTCCACATTCCCGCGGGATTCTACAGCTCCGGCGTCATCGGATGTTGCGAAGACCCGCTCCTCTGTCCGCTCCATCAGCAAGGACGCTCCTGACGATGTGGAAGAGCGTCTCCGCATCGCGCTCCGATACTTTACGAGAAACAGGTAGGGCCGCGATCTCATCCTGGTCTTCCGCTTCGGGTGCGGCCTTGACGTTCAAGGAGAACGACCATGAAATGGATCACCCGCTCGCACGTGCACGTCGACCGCGTGGCCTGTCCCTGGCTGATCACACGCTTCATCGACAGTGACGCCGAATTCCTCTTCGTGCCCGCCAGCCAGATCGAGAAAGTCTCAAAGGAGACCGGGGCCCTCCCGTTCGATGCGCCGGGGGTGGAATTGGGTCATCATGACGGGCGTTGTTCCTTTGAATCCATCATCCTGAAATACGGGTTGAAGGAACCCGGCCTGATGCGCCTTGCGAAGATCGTCCACGCCGCCGATGTGAGCGAAGACCTGGATACGGATCCCATCGCCCGCGGTCTCGAAGCCATCGCCATCGGGTACAGCCTGCGCTTTCCCGATGACCTGGAAAACCTCGAAGCCCAGTTCGATGTCTACGACGCGCTGTACGCCTGGTGCCGGCTCGAGGTCGCCAAAGGCTCCTAGCGGCAGCGGAAACCCATCGTCCCCTTGAAGAACCGTCGCGACACCACCCTTCTGTTCTCGACCCGCATCATCCGGCTATTCTGCTACGGACTCCTGTCCGTCATCCTGGCGCTCTACCTGGCAGAGGTGGGGTTGGCGGAGCCACAGATTGGGCTGCTCTTCACGCTGACCCTGGCTGGCGACGCCGGTATCACCCTGTGGCTGACCACCTCGGCGGACCGGCTTGGCCGTCGGCGCACCCTCCTCCTCGGTACGCTGCTCATGGCCGGGGCGGGGCTGGTCTTCCTGCTCACGGACAACATCGTCATCCTGATGGCGGCGGCCATCATCGGTGTCATCAGCCCCAGTGGCAATGAGATCGGCCCGTTCCTTTCCATCGAGCAGGCCGGGCTCACCCAGCTCGTCCCGAGTCAGCGTCGCACCCAGATCTTTGCCTGGTACAACCTGGTCGGCTCATTCGCGACGGCGGCTGGGGCGCTCGCTGGCGGCTGGTTGACGCAGGCTCTGCGCGCGCAGGGGATGCCCTCTGCCGAAGCCTACCGATTCGTCCTGGCAGGATACGCCCTCGGCGGTCTGGTGCTGACCCTCTTGTTCCTGCTGCTCACGCCTGCGGTCGAACCTGTCCTCATCAACGAAACCACACCGGCTCCGCGTGTCCTCGGACTGCACCGCTCGCGAAACGTCGTCATCAGATTGAGCGCCCTCTTCGCGCTGGACGCTTTCGCAGGGGCATTGCTCGTGCAGAGCTTGCTGGCATTCTGGTTCCACGTTGAATTCGACGTGCAGCCGGGCGTGCTTGGAACCATCTTCTTCGGCGCGAACATCCTGGCGGGAATCTCAGCACTGCTGGCTGCGCGCATCGCTTCCCGATTCGGGCTGATCAACACGATGGTCTTCACCCACATCCCCTCCAACATCCTGCTCATGCTGGTGCCGCTCATGCCCACCCTGCCGTTGGCCGTCGGGACGCTGCTCCTGCGCTTCAGCATCTCCCAGATGGACGTGCCCACGCGCCAATCCTACACGATGGCGGTAGTCAGCCCGGACGAGCGCTCCGCGGCTTCGGGCGTCACCACCATCGCGCGTTCCGTGGGGGCGGCCCTCTCCCCCTCGCTCTCGGGAATCCTTCTCGGTATGCCAGCGCTGTTCAGCGTCCCGTTCTTCCTCTCAGGCGGGCTGAAGATCGTGTATGACGTTCTCTTGTACCGCGGCTTCAAGGCGGTGAAGCCACCGGAAGAAATCCCTTGAGATCATCTTCGGGGACGACCCCCCCCGCTCACGGCCCGAAGAGCCGCCGGTGCAACCGCCCCGCGCCGCCTCCGGCGCGGGGCGTTGCGGTGGGCGCTAGCGGTTGCTGTTGCCCTCGACCAGCCAGCCGATGTCGTCGCCGCCCGGCTGATTCTCGAGCTCGGTGGCGTCGTCGAAGCTGGTCTCGAAGAGCCCATTGGGCCCCGCCGACAGGCAGAACACCGCGTGCTGATTCCTCATGGCCTGTGTCGTGCCCGTCACGTTCGCCCCCTGAAGGTAGCGGAGGTTGCAGACGTAGGGATGACTCCAGGGGTCGATCGGCACCGACTTGAGATACGGCCCGTTCCAGCCCGGGGGCTCGGGCGGCGAGGCGCTCGCCGGATACAACGGGTTGACCGTGGCGTTTCGATTGAAGACCAGATGGTCGTCAATCGAGCCGGCGACTCCGCCGCTTCCACCTCCGTCCCAGTTCCCGTCGCCCGTCGCAGCGCCCGCGCCAGCCGGGACGCTCGTGGCCGCGAACCCATCCGGCAGGCCGACCAGGCGTGAGAGCTCCCCGGCGTCGGTCATGATCGTATCGTTGTTCACCGGCCAGAGACCGGTGTCGAGATTGAACGCCAGGATTGCCTGCCCGATGCTCTGGGAGTCGGAGAGGGCACGCGCCCTCCGCCCGTCGTTCACGTACTTGATGACGAGCGGAGTCAGGGCGGCGGAGAGGATCGCTAGGATCGCCACCGCCACCAGGATCTCGATCAGGGTGAAGCCCGAGCGATGTCGGGATCGGTTGTCATTTCTCCTGCACTTCATGGGGATTCTCCTTGAATGGCGAGCCGTGGAGCGCGCCTTCGGTTGCGAGCCCGTCGGCGAGCTCTACAGGCTTGGTTCCTGCCTCTCCGAGCAGCTCGGAGAGCCGACGCAGAACGGCGGGCCGACTCGGGTCGGCGCTCGCCGCCAGATCCATGAAGCGGCGGTAATGGTAGACGGCGCGCGCGCGGTCTCCGGAGCGATCGCCGGCGAGTCCCAGGTTGAAGGCCACTTCGGCGCGGTCCGGGTCCAGCCGTTGCGCCTTCTCGAGCTGCTCCGTCGCCCTCTGGAGCAGGCCTTGCTCGAGGAAAGCCGCTCCGAGGTTCGTCAACACCTCGACGTCGTCCGGTGCGAGGGTCTGGGCCCGGGTCAGCTCGTCCACCGCCTGCGCGGTGTGGCCGGTGCGCAGGGCCAGCAGGCCGAGGACCGCGTGCACGCTCGCAAGGTCGCCGTGCCGGGCCGCGGCCGGGTCGAGCCAGGCCGCAGCTCCTTCCCAGTCCCCGAGCTCGATCAGCACGCGGGCTCGGTTGACCATCGCTTCGACGAAGCTCTCATCCCTTTCGAGAGCCGACGAGTAGGCGCGCTCCGCCGCAGCGAGGTCGCCACGCCGGTGCGCTGCGACACCTACCAGGAAGTCCTGCTCGCTCGCCGCGAGCGTCTGCAAGCGCGTCTCCTCCCGGTGACCGACCTCCTGCTCCGCGCGCGAGAGATCTGCTCCCGCGATCACGGCGAGCGCGAGCCCCAATGTCTTCAGCTTGGACGTCACGCGCATCTCACTCGACTCCGTAGTACTGGCGGAACGGAGGCCTCCACCAGGGGCGTTCGTGGAGGCGCTCCTGTCGCAGTGCCTCTGCCTCGCCGATCGACCTCTCGGCCTCTTCCCGCACGCGCACGATCCTCGGCGGATCGAGGATGCGCGGCGTCACCATGATCAGCAGCTCCGTGCGGGTCTCCTCGGTGTCGGTGCGGCGGAAGATCTGGCCCAGCAACGGAATGTCCCCTAGCAGTGGGACCTTGCGCTGCCGCTCGAACTCGCGACTCTGGATCAGACCGCCGATCACGATGGTGGTCTTGTCCGAAACGCGCATCACGGTGTCGGTCTCGCGCAAGTCGATGACCGGGAGGCTTCCCGATTCCTCCAAGGTGGGATCTCCCTGAGGTTGCGGAACGATGTCCACCACCTCGGAGATGCTGGGATGGATGTGCAGCGTGATCTCGCCTTGTTCGGAGATCTGTGGTGTGATGTCGAGCGTCACTCCCACCGG
>Ga0214473_10005254_pt1 | contig 15535 bp, 16 predicted proteins | sample RVTome_7_FD_203509 | JGI IMG/M metagenome (GOLD analysis project Ga0214473, IMG submission 203509) | Soil microbial communities from uranium-contaminated site in the Upper Colorado River Basin, Wyoming, United States - RVT98D197 | ecosystem: Environmental > Terrestrial > Soil > Contaminated >... | reverse complement strand
GCCGTGCTCGCCTGCCGCGATCCAGAGAAGCTCGAGCGCTGGCTCGTGCGCGCCGTGACCTGCGAGCGCGCCGAGGACGTGATCGCCGAAGACTGAGCGCTGTCCAGATGTCCGGGCGCGGGGGCGGCAAGGCTACTCAGCTCCAGTCGTGAAGGGTTCCGTGCGACACTGCCTCCGCGACCCATGAGCAAGCCGAATCCATACTGTGAGGCCCTGGGAATCGAGGTGCCGAGACTGGAGCTGGCGAAGAACCGCCCGGATGCCAACTACTACTCGCTCTTCATCGTGGCCCTGCTCGAACGCGGCGAGCCCATCACTCTTGAGGAGGCGGCGCAGCGATTCGAAGAAGCGGGCGTCGCCACTCGAACGGAGTCGCTGGCGTCGCTCAAGCGCTGCAGACCGGGCAGGCCACCCATCTATCGCATCGGCGACTTGTACTCCTTGGATCCCCACGACGACGAGGCTGATCTGTGGGCGTTTCGGCTCGGCCTCAGGCCGCCCAAGGTGGCGCCGCTGCGTGTCGTGCGGCCACAAGTCGGTCCACTTCCATCTCACGACAAACCCCTGACCGTCGAGCATCTCGACGAAGCATGGCGCGACGGCATCCCCCACTCATGGTCGGCCCAGCGCATCGCCACCTGCGTGCTCGACGCCCACGACAGGCCGATGAAGCCCGACGAGGTTCTCGGCTTCGTTCGCGCCCGCAGCAAGTGGACCATGCTCTCTGAGGGCTCGGCCCAGCACTGGCGTCGTGGCGCCGCGATTCGAGTCCACGACGACGGGCTCTGGGAGCTCGACGTCGACCACGACGCGATCCAGTCCGCGAGACAGGCCGTGCGAGAGCGCCTCGAGGTCGCCAGGCGGTGGGCGCACATGCGCCCTGACCCTGCGGTCCTCGAAGCCAATCGCAAACGCTTCGAGCGACAGCGCCAGGCCCACGCCGAGGAGCTGGCTCGAATGCGGCGCGTGTTGATCCACGCCTTCCCCGCCAAGAGACCCGCGGCGCTCGTCCTCCTGGACGTACAGGAGCGAGGGGTCACCACCTTCCTCGGAGCGGACATCGCCACAGGCACGCGCCATCTCGCCGACTACGAGATCATCGCGGGCGTCGATGTGCGCGCGCTCCTTCGTGTCTTGGACTTCGATCCGGGGGAGCGGCGCCTCGGTGAGCTTGGCCCACCCCAGAAGACACGGCAGCTCAACAAGCGCGGACGGAACCTCCGGATCACGACGAAGCTGCTCGTGCAGGGGTCATGTGGGATCGGCGGGCCGTTCGGTGACGAGAAGGTGCTGCGACGCTACCTGAGCGAGGGGGAGCACACCAAGCTGCGCCGCCGGCTCGAGGCCGACGCGAAGTCTATCTTTGTGCTCTACGAGTACGGTCGCTTGCACGGGGCCGTTCGACTCCGCTGGGGGTATCTCGATGAGATGCTCCCCGCGCCGTGGGTCCACCGGGACGAGCCGACGCTACACGACCTCAAACAGCAAGCCCTCGAGCGGGAGATCCCCCTCGAGGTCGTCGTGGGCAGCGCGCCCGGCTGGGCCGATCCGTGGTCGCGCAGCCAGCTCGCGTTCGTGGTGAGGGAGGAGCGCCGCTGGTGGGCCCGGCTCGTCGATGAAGGTGGGTATGGGATCGACGACGCAGAAGTCCAGCGGGCCCGCCTGGCCGATCCAGCGAGAATGCCGCGATGACGTACGGGCGACGGATCATGCGCGGGATGCCCGTGCCCGACGACCCGGACCTCGTGAGCGCTCTCGATGCCATGTCGGCCGAGGACTTGCGGGCGTTCGTTCGCGACGCGCTCGAGCGCCTCGATGACGAGCTGCGAGCCGGCCTCCAAGACCGGTTGATCGCGCGGGCAGCGCAAGGGAGCTCTGGATGGCGGCCGTCGATTCCTCCGTCAGGGCTCGTCGAAGAGGCGAAGGGTTTCGCCGAGTCTGCGTGTCGTGTGGGCCACGCCGAGCCCCGCGATGTCGACCACTACTTGCGGTGTGGGAGCAAGGCGTTTCTGGCAGGAGATTATCCAGCAGCGCGCCAGGTGTTCGCGGCGTTTCTCCCACCCATCGCCGACGGCGAGATCTACCTCGGGCAACACGAGATGGTCGACGAGGTGCTGACCGCCAGCGAGCACGAGTGCGCCGCGCAGTACGTCGTCAATGTCTACATCACGACGCCGCTCGCAAGCCGGGCCGGCGCGGTCCTGGAGGCCATCGGCGCCGTGCGCGGGATCGCCTCGTTCTGGTCACCCCTCGAGCAGATGGAGCGCGTGGCCATTGGCCTTCTTCCCGAGCTCGACGCCTTCCTCCCGGCCTGGGTGGAACACCTCGAGCGCCAGCCGGTGCCGGAGAGCGAGTGGGTGGATGATCGTGGTCGCTGGCTCCGTGAAGCGGTCCTTCGTCTCGAAGGCGTGGCCGGGCTCGAGCGCGTCGCGCGCGAGACCGAGAGGCCCGAAGCCGTGCACGCCTGGTGCGAGGCCCTGGTCGAACGACGGCAGTGGGCCGAGGCGCTGCGTGCCTACGACGACGCCGCGAAGATGGTGAGGACGTCGCGCTGGCGCGGGGGCCTTCTCGACGGCGCCGCCCTTGCGGCCGAGCAACTCGGCAGGCGCGACGCGATCAAGCGGCTCCAGGCCGCGTGGCTCGGTGCCCCGTCTCTGGTTCGCCTGCTGCGCTGGTTGGGTGCCGGCGCCCCTGCTGCCTCGACCGTGTCGAAACGGGCGAAGCAGGCGCTCGAGCGATGCCCAACGAAGTCCGGTCGGCAGCTCGGGTTGTTGCATCTGCTCGCGGGCAACGTGCGCGAGGCCGCGAAGCTCCTCGCGAAGGCTCCGGGTCTCGGGTGGTCGAGCGACGAGCATCCCGGACACATTCTCTTCCCCGCGTTCGCGGGCATGCTGGGCAACGGCACCGAAGCCGGGCCCAGCGCAACTCTCCTTGCCGGGCTCCGAGAGCCTGTGCGCGATCCCTTGGACTGGGACTTCGGCGATGGACGAAGGCCGAGACTCGCTACCCCAGCCGTTGCGGACCTGATCGCCGTCGCCGGCCCAGGCGCGAAGCTCGACTCCAAGAGCCGCACCGCCATGCTCGACGCCATGCAATCCGCCGCGACCAAGCGCGTCGAGGGAATCCTCGGCAACAAGCGCCGCCGTCACTACGGTCACGCTGCATCTCTGGTCTCTTGCTGCGTCGAGCTCGCTCCGGCCGTGGGCAAGCAGAAGCCGATGGCGAGCTGGCTCGAGAGCTTGCGGAGGGAGCACTCGCGCTTCTACGCCTTCCGAGAAGAGCTCCAGGCAGCGCTCGCCTCGGTTTCCTCTGAACCGGAAGAATGAGCGGACCGGCGGCGGTCCGGCTCGACCATGCGGGCGTGGGGCGGCCGACGCGTGGAGTTGCGGTAGAATGGCGCGGGGTCACGCCGGGTCACAGGAGTCACGCATGTCCACACGTAGCTGGTACGAGTACTACGTCGTCGACGAGTCCACCCGAGAGCTCTCGCTGGCGATGCAGTTCTACAGGTGGGCCCACGCCGAACCGGACGTCGCCGTCGCCGAGGTCGATCACTTCACCAGTCTGACCGCGCGGCTGAACCACGAGCCGCCGGTGGAGCTGGTGAGGAACATGCTGCAAGACAACCTGGGTTCTGCATTCTCGCTGCTGCGCGCGTCGTTCCCGCTGGGCTGCTACTACTTCCTGCTGACGCGAGCACGGGAGGAGCTGAGCACGTTCGCACTGTGGCGCAATGACGCCGGGGGACTCCCAGAAGAGGAGCGACCCGACTATCGGCTGGGGTTCGCCGTCGGTCATGCCGAGGGCATGCGAGGTTGCCGGATCCCCTCCTTCGACGACCCGGTAATCGACCGCGCTCACTTCTCGATCTCGGTGGGCATGTTCGTCAGGCGCTGGCTCACGTGCTCCGCGCGCATGAGCTTCCTGCGCTGGATCCAGCTCATCACCCTCACTGCGGAGAAGCCCGACATGGGTAGCATTGCGGGTGACTACCGGAAGCCCATGGACATCTCGTACGTGTACCGCGTGTTCTTCCACGTGCCTGCGATCGTCGCCGAAGGGCAGCGTGTCGACCGCATCCGGCTGGAGCTGTGCGATGCCTCGGGAAAGGGCCTGTTGCAGCATCTGGCCCAAGAGAGCGAGCGAGCTCGGGGCGACGAGTGTGAGTGGCTGAAGGAGCAGTACCGCGACGTCCCGTGCGCCGTGGAGCAGTTGCAGGAAGGTCCGACCGCGCTCGATAGCCTGCTCCGGACCTACACTCTGGTTCCTTCGCCGTTCTGGGACCTACGGCTGCCGCGGAACGAGTACCTCGGACCGTGACGGGGCCTCGAGGTGCCGGACGAGGTGCGCGCAGCCGTGCTCGGCTGCCGCGACCTCGAGAGGCTCGAGCGCTGGCTGGTGCGCGCCGTGACGTGCACGCGCGCCGAGGACGTGATCGGCGAGGACTGAGCGCGGTCCAGATGTCCGCGGCCTCGACATGCGCACGGCCCCGAAACGGCCGTTGGCGAAGTCGTCGGAAACAGGGGTCGCGACGCGCCAACTACGTCTCAGAAGCGGCGAGACTTGCGCCACTGCCACGTACAGTACTTTACGTCGCCGTCAGGGCAGGAGCACGTCGGACTCGCCGGGCTCGATGCGGATCTGGAGCACGACGCCGGCGCCGACGCGCTGGGCGCGGACGGTGGCGGTCCTGGCTCCACGCGCGCGCAGCGCACGCTGAAGCGCAGCGGCGCGACGGCGCAGGTCGGCGGGGATGGGCCTGGTCGCATCGATGCCGGTGGCTGCGCGCTTCGTGGCGTCGTGCAGGTCCTTGAGGGACAGCGCGCTGATCGGCCGGCCGGCGATGCGCGCGTCGCGTCGGGCGAGCTCGACCGCCAGGTCCTCGGCGGGCGTGGCCATGACGTAGCGGTGCAGACCGTAGGCCTTCTCGACGCCGAGCTTCAGGGCGAGCGCCTTCGGATACGTGCGCGCCACGAGCATCAGCTTGAAGGCCTGCATCCGGCTCATGAGCTTGCGGTTGGTGAGCAGGTCCTCGAACGTCTTGTAGCCCAGGGGGCCGAAGACGCGCGGGTCGGCGAGCTGGTCGAGGGCCTTGCCGATCTCGTAGAAGTCTTCGGCGATGCGCGCCTTGCGCTTGCGGATGTCCACGATGAGCGCCTCGCCCTTGCGGCGCACGGCGTCGCCGGTCGGCCGGGGGGCCGGCGCCGGGACGGGGACGCGAGCGGCGGGAGGGGACACGCGAGTGCGGCCGGTGGGAACCGGGATGGCGACGCGGCCGGTCGTGCGAGGGATGCGAGGAACGGACATGGATGAGTCTCCGGGGAGGAGGGTGCCACGGAACGGCGCGCTCGCGCAGAGCGTGGAATCGGGGGATGATGAGCCATGAACACCGTGGGGGCTGGGATGGGGGGGAGCTGTGCGTCACGACGGGGATCCGGCGACCCGCTCCTGGGCGGGCCGCACCTCGCGCTGGCCACGGCCGTCATCGCGCTCGGCGGCTGCGCGTCCGATCCTGAGCTCGTGGACAGCATCGACACCACGGGCGAAACACGGCTCGTCCACTTCGAGATGACCAACGCGGACGACGAGTGCGTCGACATGCGCCTGTTCTTCGACGACACGCTCCTCATCGAGGGCACCGTCGACGACCGCGGGTCCGCCCACTGCTTCTCCACGCACGTCGTCGACACCCAACTGCCGATCGGCGAGCACCAAGTCCGCGTCGAGTCCGACGTCCCCTCGAGCCTGACTCCCCTGACCGTCACGATCGACGCGGAGACCTACATCGCCCTCGCGTTCGCCGACTCGGGCCTTGTCGTGAGTCAGGAGACCGGCAGCACGCTGGGGCGTTGCCGCTGAAGCGCTGCGAGCCGTGGCGACTCGGGGGCGGCCTCCAGACGCGCGGCGGTTGTCTCAATGTCCGGGAGTCGCACGCGATCGGCGTCAGACCCGCCGCTGTCCAGATGTCCGCGAGCTCGCACGCAACTCGGGCGGGCAACGGCCGACAACCTCTCCGTGCCGACCACGACCGAGCACGAGGCGCTCGTCACGCTCTTTCGGAACCGGCCCCGGCTGGCGGCCGAGGTGATCTCGGACGTGCTGGGGGTGCGGCTGCCGGGCTTCACGGAGGCGAGGGTGGCCTCGGGCAACTGCACGGAGGCGGTGCCGGCGATCCACGAGGCCGACGTCGTGCTCGAGCTGCGCGACGAGGCGCGGGCGGTGATGGCGGTGGTCGTCGAGGTCCGGCGCGACAAGGATCCGAGGAAGCTCTTCACGTGGCCGCTGTACGTGGCCTCGGTGCGCGCCGAGCTCGAGTGTCCCACGATGCTGCTCGTGGTGACGCCGGACGCGGCCGTGGAACGGTGGGGGCGCGAGGCCATCGAGATCGGGCATCCAGGCTGGGTGCTCACGCCGCTCGTGCTCGGGCCGACGGAGGTCCCGGTCGTGACCGAGCGGGAGACGGCGGCGCGGATGCCGGAGCTCGCGGTGCTGAGCGTGATGGAGCACGGCGAGGGCGAGCAGGGGTACGAGGTCGCGCTGGCGGCGATCCACGCGCTGGGTCACCTCGACGAGGACAAGGCCGACCGCTACACTTCTTACATCCTGACGGCGTTGAGCGACGCAGTCAGGGCCAGGCTGGAGGCGGAGATGAAGCAGGGCAACTACCTGGAGCCGACCGACCTCGAGAAGCGCATTCTGGCGCGGGGCGAGGCGCGGGGCGAAGCGCGGGGCGAGGCGCGGGGCGAGGCGAGGGGCGAGGCCAAGGGCAAGGCCGAAGACATCCTCGCCGTCCTCGCCGCCCGCGGACTCGGAGTGTCGGACCAGGTCCGCGCTGCGGTGCTCGGCTGCCGCGACCTCGGGAGGCTCGGTCGCTGGCTGGTGCGCGCCGTGACGTGCGAGCGCGCCGAGGACGTGATCGCCGAGGACTGAGCGCAGTCCAGATGTCCGGGGGGTGAGGGCGCAGCGGGGTCGGAGATGCTCAGGGGCTTTTTGGCAGCGGAGGCGCTCGAGGGCAAGAACGCGAACCGTGTGATCGCTTCGTACCGCGCACAGGCAAAGCAGTGGAAGAAGAACGTCCAGGGGGGAGCGGTCGCCCTCGCGGTCCTGTTGTCGCTGGCTGTGACGAACGTGGTGACCGGGTGGTTGCCGTGGATCCTGACGGCCATCCTCGTCGTGCTGTCCGCATTCGTGGCCCTCAACTACTTCCCCGGTGGGATCCCGGGCTACCGGCGGCGAGTCGCGATGCTCCACGCCCTCGAGGAGCATCTGGACCTGCAGAAGACTCGCGTCTAGCGAGGGGCGCGTGCGCGAGCCGTCGGCATCGCGCTGCGGGGGGCCTGGGCCGGGTGCGTCATCGGCATCGTGCGAGGACTGCGGTGGGCCAGCCTCCCGGACGCGGACATGGCGACTGACCATGCTCGGGTGCTAGTTTCCGCGCGGAGACACACCATGACCGAAGAGCTGCCACCCCGGCTTCGAGGGCTACAACAACAGATCCTGGACCAGCAGTCGGTCCGGATCGAGCAGCAGAGCGCGAAGAGGCCATCGCCGTCCACGTGGCCCGTGCTGAAGCTGCCACTGCTGCTGAGCACGGTGATGTTGGTCGGGGGCCTGGGCCTCGGGGTGGCTCTCTTGGCTTTCGAGACGGGGTCCGCCGAGGCCGTCGGGCTCATGTTCGTGGGCCTCTTTGCGCTCGGGATCGGGGTTGTTCTGGTGGGCGTGACCGTCGAGGACCGCGCGCGCGGCGCCAGGCGTACCGGCAAGACGATCGCGCTCGTCACGCACGCCACGTTGGCGAGCAACCTCTCCGATGACGGGCACGTCAGCAAGCACGTGGTGCTGACGGTGAGGTTCGAGGCCAACGGCGAGCAGGTCACGGCGCAAGCCGACCTGTTCGGCCTCGGCAGCCACAACGTCGATTCGGCCCACAAGCGGACCCTCGAGCGGTATGCGCCGGGCACCACGGTCGATGTGTTCTACGATCCGGAGGAGCCGACGAACGCGGGCCTCAGTCGATCGCCCCGGAGCGGCGTGTACTACGTGGGCGTCGTCCTGCTGGCCGTCGGTGCCCTGACGGCAGGCGCGCTCAGGCTCAAGTCAAAGCGAGAGCGATCTAGGGCACGCGGGCGAGCGTGAGCTCGCGCGCGTCTGCGCGGAGCTTGATCGCGATGACGTCCGTGGAGCGCGCCCGCGCGCGAACCTCCGGCGGAGCTTGCGCGCCGGTCGCGTGGCCTTCGCCGAGCTGCTCGTTCACCTCGTGGCCATCGCAGCGTTCCGGGCGCAGCTCGATGGCATCGTCGTTCATGCCGTAGCTGCCTTCGCAGCTCGTGCTGAAGGTGGCGTCCGGGACGGTCTCCGACTCGCGCAGGGTGTAGCGGCCCGGGGGAAGCGTGGGCGCGCCGAGGCACAAGCTGATCCTGCGGGCCGCATCCGGAGGGTCGAGCTCGAAGCACCCGCTCAACAGATCAGCCGTGGACTCGGGGTCGCTCTGGCCCACGCCGGTGTTTCCAGCCGCGGGGGAGCCGCCGCACGCGCTCACGAGCGCGGCGACGAAGCACAGCATCGATGTCCCGTTCATGGTGTGTCGCATGAAGGCGCGCCCCCTGTTGGTCGATGCCTACCGCGCGCGCCGGCCCAGCGCAACGACCTCCCCGCTTCTTCAACAATTCGAGTCAGCGCCCCCCGCGTTCCGCCAGCGCAGGACGTCCCAGTCGCAGGCGTGCTGGAAGCCGATGCGGGCGCAGATGGGCGCCGAGGTGTCGGGGTTACAGTGCACGGTGACGACCGTGCGGCCGAGGTCGCGCAGGACGGCCATGCGTGCGCGGATCATCTCGCGGTAAATGCCGCGTCGCTGGTGGGTCTTCAGAACCACGGCGCCCAGAAGCAGACCGGAGCGGGAGACGACGCCGAGGGTGCACGCGCCGGCGGGCTCGCCGTCGTAGCGGGCGATGAAGTGGCACACGAGACCGTCGGTGCGGGCGATAGTGCGCGAGAATTCCGCGCGGACGAGGTCGGGGTCGGGGCGATTGGGGGGGCCGCCGCCATCGGCGAGGATGGCGATCATGGTGTCGATGTCCGCGGGCGTGAGGGGGTCGACGCGGACCTTCGGGGCGGGCGGCGGGAGCTTGGCGTCGCCGAACAGCACCATGCCGCGCATCACCGAGTCGTGCTTGAAGCCGTGGGCGAGCAGGCGGTCGGTGAGATCCGCAGGTCGATTGGACGGCAGCATCTGCCAGCGAAAGGACAGGCCCCGCTGTGCATAGTGGTCGATGGTCCGGCGGATACGCTCGTCGATGCGGGACTCCTCCTCGCGACACATCACCACGGCGTTCCGGTAGTCGCCCCAGCCTTCGCTGGTGAGCTGGAGCCAGCCCTCTTCGCGCGTGACCTCACCGGTGCTGAGGATTTGGGCGGAATCGCACATCGCCTCCTCGACCAGCTCGACGAGATCCATGATCGGCAGTCTACCCTGCCCGCCCCGGGCCGGTTTCTTCAACAACTCGAGTGAGCGTCCCCGACTCGGAGCGCGGGATGTGGCAGAATCGCTGGCATGAATCGCGGGGGACTTGGAGCGCTGGCGTGGCGCACAGCGCGGGTGCTGCTCTGCGGAGCGGCGGTGACGGGTGTGGCCGCGTGCAACGAAGCGCACCGGCTGCCAGGTCCGGACTCGGGCGTCGTCGACGCCGGACCGGGACGCGATGCGGGACCTGGGCGCGATGCGGGACCTGGGCGCGATGCGGGACCGGGCGGCGATGCGGCAGTGGGCTGCCCGACGGGACCGGCGGCGGGACCCCCACCGGCAGCGGAGTGGCCCGAGCTCTCGGTCCAAGCGTCTGCGGGCTCCATGGGTCCGGCCGACTACTCGTGCCTGTGCATGCGCACGGCGCCCACGGGCGGAGCCGCCATCGACGTGGCGCTGACGGTCGCGGAGTTTCTCGACGGCTCGCCTTTTCCCTCAGTGACGGTGCGGGCCTACCGCGACAACGTGGTCACTTGGGGAACGTGCTCGACGCCGACGTGTGCCGAGGGCATGACCAGCGCGTTGGGGGAGGTGCACGTTGGCGGTCTCCTGAACGGTTGGATGGCGACGCACGTGCTCGCGGAGCCGGGCCCGACACCGGCCACCACCGCCGTCGACACCATTCGCTACAACCTCCTGGCGGCCGGTGGTCCGGTCGAAGCGCAGGTGGTCTCCGTGAGCACCATCAACCTGATTCCGACCGTGCTCGGATTCCGGCGCGAGGCTGGGAGCGAGGTGTTGATCGCCACGGTGATCGACTGCGCGGGCCGGCCGGTGCAAGGGGCGCATCTGCAGGTGGTCACGTCCGCCGGCGTCGCGATTCCGGAGGGGATGCTCGGACGCGAGACACACTACAAGTACTTCGACGGCACCTCGTTCCCGAGTGCGACGCAGCCGTACACGCACGTGGACGGCATGGCGATGGTCGCCAACCTGCGCGCGGGCCCAGGGTTGGCGACGGTGGAGGTGTGGGGGCGGCTGCCGGGCGGCGGCGGGCCGTCCCTCGTCGCGGCCGAGCACGTGATGCTCATGCCCGACACGGTCACGATCGTCGACGCCACGCCGCTGCGGCGTTGAGCGCGCTCTCGTCCCGCGTCCCGATACCGGTCCCGACTCAGGCCCGACCCCGTTCAAAGTCCGGTTCAGAAATTTACCTGTCCCCAGAATTGCGGCTCAGAGGTTCTTGCTCGCCTGGCCGATGAGGAAGAGCTCGAACTCCGCGGCGTTGAAGCGCGGATCCCAAAAGGGGACGGACGGCACTCGGTCGAGCGGCGGCATGAGGTCGGGGTCCGACCACGCGCGCGCCTGGCGCGCGGTGACTCGTTCGGCGAAGGCCAGATCGGTCCCCATGACGCGCGTGTGGAGCTCGCCCGCGATGCGCTCGTCCTCCACGATCACGACGTCCTCGGAGTTCAGGGCCAGGCTCCGCGGATCGAGGTTGTAGGAGCCGATGATCGCGACCCGAGAGTCGAAGACCGCGAGCTTGGCGTGGAGGGTGCCTTCCCCGTGGCGCTCGGCGTGCCACTCGTAGATGCGCACGCCCGCCCCGAGGAGCTCCGCGTAGGAGATGCGGCCCGCATCGCTGATGAGCGGGATGTCGTTGGTCTCCTTGCTGTTGGTGATCACCGTGACTTCCACGCCTCGTCCGGCGGCATCGGCGAGCGCGCGGCGCAGCGCCCCGGTGGGGATGAAGTACGCGTTGGCGATGACGATCGTCGAGCGCGCCGCCTCGATCCGGGCGCGGTAGGCCTCGTCGATCCATCGTTCTTCGAGGCGAGGCCGGCTCCGCACGAACTGCACGGTGACGCCGTCTCGCATCGGGCTCTGGACCGCGCGCGCCGCGAGCGCTCGGCGATCGAAGGGCGCCCGCTTTGTACGACTCCAGGGGCGGTCCCTGCCCAGCGACGCGGTGACGGTCTCGCGCAGACGCGGGTGCACGTGCCGCCAGGCGTCCCAGTACGCGTCGGACTCCAAGACCTCTGGCCGCCGATCGTGAATCCGCTGGAAGTGCCGGAAGTTCTCCTCGAAGGCGCTCGTCACGTCGGCGACGATGGGCCCCTCGAGGTAGATGTCCTGGTCCCGCCAGACGCGAGCCGGATCGCTCCCGATGCGCGCGTAGTCGTCGGCAACGTTCATTCCACCGACGATCGCGCGCTCCCCGTCCACGACGAAGTACTTCTCGTGGTAGCGCTTGTTGCCTGCGGACCAGTCCGCCGGGTCGATCTCGTCGATCCACTCGAGGTAGAGCGGCTCGTAGCCGTGCACCTGGATCCCGGCGTCCGTCAGCTCGAAGTAGAGCATCTGCGCGTCGTAGTCCTGGATGTTCGAGTAGGCGTCGACGATCACGCGGATGTCGAGGTCGGGCTTGTCGCGCTTGCGCGCGATGAGACGATCGGCGATCGCACCGCCCGACACGTCGGCCTTGAAGATGAGCGCCTGGACGTAAATGGACTGCTCGGCGCCGTCGATGAGCCGCATCCGCTCCACAAAGGACGCCTCCCCGTTGGTCAGCAGACGCGCGCGATTGCCTGCGCGCGCGGGCGGCGGGGGCGTCGCCACGCTTTCATCGGTCTCGTCGTCGTTCCCCTGGGCCAGCAACAGGGCCGCGCCCTCCTCGATCTGGGCGCGACCCCGCTCGAGGTGCTCGGCAGCCGACTCGTCGCACGAGCCGCATCCGGCACCCCACGCTCCGAGCGCGACCGTGAGCGCGACGATAGATCGTCGTGATGACATCGGGCCTCCGCAGGGGAGTCTATCCGATGGGTCCATGACTTGGACGATCTGCCGACCCTACCGGTCGCGACCGACGTGCTTCACTCCGTCGGGAGTGATCACGCCGCCGGCGGGGCCGTGGCGCCACGGACCTGGAGCCATGAAAACGGGTCGGGTGACGGCGGCGGGCTGCACGTGCTTGATGGCGCGCCTCAGGTGCCGGCCGACCCACCACGAGACGTCGTCGCCGTATAGGGTCTGCAGCAGGAGCGACCAGGTGCCGACCACGGCCGGCTGCGCCTCGGGCTCGTGCTTGCGCGCGTAGGCGAGCGCGTTCTTCATGTGGTGGTTGATGCCGTTGGCGGCCTGGCGCTGGGGGCCCCGCGACTGGGCGTAGATGGCAGCGCAGACCTGCGCGTAGATCGCCTGCTCGCGCGGACCGACCTGCTCACCCTCGAGCGCCGCGAGGCCCGCGGAGAGGGGGCCGCCCGTTCCCGGCTGCGAGGCCCAGACGCGGTGGGCCGCTGCCACGTCGTCGGCCTCGAGGCGGCCGCAGTCTTCTCGTCCTCGGTCATGTCCTCGAGGGGGCGGAGGAGAGGGACGACGCGCTCCTGGGCAGCGGCAAGCCCGCGATGGAGTTGTAGGGTGAAGGGGATCGCCAGGACCGTTCCGACGACGCCACACTGGCAGCCGATCATGAACGAGTACGTCCAGAAATCGGCACCCCAAAGGAGGCCCGCGTGGCAGAGGGCGGCGGCGATCGGGCCGGAGGAGAGGGCGGTGACCGAGGACCGGCGGAGGGCGCGCGAGAGGCGAGACGCCTCGTCGCCCACCGCCTTGCGCACCATCTCATCGAACCCCAAGACCACCGGCGCATCGCGATACTCCGCGCCCGAGGGTTCCCCGATGCTGGCCGTGGGCAGCTCGAGCTGAAGCATGTAGAGGAGGAGCTGCCGCGCCGGGTACTGTGGCTCGAAGGAGGCCGCGAGCGAGACCGCGTCGCCGGGCTTTCCCTCGCGAAGGCACTTCTCGACCTTGGCGACGAGACCCGATTTGTCCCGGTCTTCGCCGTCTGTGTGAAGGAGGACGGCGAGCGCGACGGCGTGGACGAGGAGCGCCAGGGCCGCAGCGGGCGTGATGAGCGACGGGAGCACCGGGTCCGGACGCTAGCACGGAAGGCGTGCACGCAGCATCTGCGCGGCGTGCCCTCCCCGCGCTTGACGACGCGGGCGTGGCGCCCGCACTCTCAATCGAGCGGGCAAATGACCATGGCCAACTTTGAACGGGCGATTTTGGGGGTCGTCCTGCTCGTCGGGTGCAGCGGTGAGCTGTCGGGGGCGGCTGATGGGGGAACCGATGCCGGCATGGCCGATGCCACCGTGCGCCCGGACGCGGGAGATCCCCTGTCCTGCAGGGACGGCGTCCAGGGTGAGACGGAGACGGGAGTCGACTGCGGCGGCGGCATCTGTCCCCGGTGCGCCGACGACGCCGCGTGCAATCTGGGAGGCGACTGCATCAGCCTGTATTGCCGAGGTGGCGTCTGCCAGGCGCTCCCGAGCTGCGGGAACGGGTCGCGGGACGGCCGCGAGACCGACGTCGACTGCGGTGGGCCGTTGTGCAACCCGTGCCCAGCCGATCGCGAGTGCAACGCACCATTGGATTGCGAGTCGCTGCTCTGTGTGGCTGGGGGTTGTCGCGCGGCGGCAGGCACGTGCAGCGACGGCATGATGAACGGGTCGGAGACGGCTGCGGACTGTGGGGGTCCGGAATGCGGAGCGTGCGCCGACGGATCGGCTTGCGTCGCCGCGACGGACTGCCGTAGCGGCATGTGTGGCGGGGGCTCCACGTGCTGCGGGGACACGGCGGGTATGTCCTTTGACGTGCCGGACACGAACGAGGACGGGAGCTGCATCTACAACCTCGCGGGCTTCCGCGCCAAGTGGGGCGCGGCGCCGGGCGAGTACACCTCTACCCAGGAGATCCCGCTCGACGATCTCGGCCTCACCTGTGTGTACCTCGGGACCATGGGACCGTGCGCGCCCGTGATCCGCTGCTTCTACCGCCTCTCCGGGCTGTCGGCTGGACTGACGTACTTCACGGTGACGGCCTACAACACCTCGGGCGTCGAGAGCATGCCCGCGATCGAGGCGACAAAGACGATCGTCCCCTGTCCCTGAGATCGACCGGCGGATGACGCCAGCCGTTGTCTTTCATCCTCACCACTTGCGCGCACAGCTGCTAGGATGCCGGCATGTTCAGCTCGGCATTCGATCGCATCACCTTCGACGTCGACATGATGGGTGGGCGCGCCTGCATCCGCGGCATGCGGATCCCGGTGTCGGTCATCGTCGGGCAGATCGCGCATGGGGCGACGCCCGAAGAAGTGTTGGCGGAGTTCCCCGACCTCGAGCTCGCCGACGTGGAACAGGCCCTGCGGTACGCGGCCTGGCTCGCGCAGGAGAAGGTCCACGTAGGGTAGCTGGGCCGTGCGCTTCCTCGGCGACATGGGCGTCTCGGTGAGAGTCGTGCAGTGGCTGCGCAACCGGGGCTACGACGCGGTGCACATGCGCCAGGGGGGCCATCAACGGTCGCCCGACGCACGGATGTTCGAGAACGCGCGCACGGAGGATCGCGCCGTGTTGACGTTCGACTTCCACTTCGGGGAGATCCTCTCCCTCACGAAGGGCGCGAGCACGAGCATCATCCTCTTCCACCTGCGTGACACGCGGGCCGCGAATGTCATCGAGCGCCTCGATCGGGTTCTTCAACGATCCGCAGGCGAGCTGGCGAAGGGCGCCATCATCGTCGTCGAAGACGGCCGCTACCGCGTTCGAAACCTCCCGCTCGGCAGCTGAGGCGGCGACGGCGCGGGCGTCGTCAGACGTAACCGAGCACGAGCGCGCGCGATAACAGGTACCAGCCGTCGACGAGGACGAAGAGGAGCAGCTTGAATGGGAGGCTGACGGTCGTGGGCGAGAGCATGTGCATGCCGAGGGCGAGCAGCACGTTGCTCACGACCATGTCGATGACGAGGAAGGGGATGAAGACGAGGAAGCCGATCTGAAAGGCCTCGGCGAGCTCGGTGATGAGGAAGGCGGGCAGGACGACGAGGATGTCGTCGGCGCCCACCTCGGCGCGACGCTCGGGCGCGCGGGCGCGACGCGCGAGATCGAGGAAGAGGCGGCGCTCGCGCTCGCCGGCGTTGCGCTTGAGGAACTCGCGCAGGGGCTCCTTGCCAAGGTCGATGGCCTCGAAGACGGCGTCGGCGCTGTCGCCGCGCAGCGGCTCGTCCTGGTCGATCCG
>Ga0214473_10005253_pt1 | contig 15537 bp, 11 predicted proteins | sample RVTome_7_FD_203509 | JGI IMG/M metagenome (GOLD analysis project Ga0214473, IMG submission 203509) | Soil microbial communities from uranium-contaminated site in the Upper Colorado River Basin, Wyoming, United States - RVT98D197 | ecosystem: Environmental > Terrestrial > Soil > Contaminated >... | reverse complement strand
GCAGCGGGCGATGGCCAAGCAGGCCGAGTCGGAGCGCGAGAAGCGCGCCAAGATCATCCACGCCTCGGGCGAGCTGGAGGCCTCGAAGCAGCTCACCCAGGCGGCCCAAACCCTGCAAGAGCAGCCCGCGGCCATCCACCTGCGCTATCTCCAGACCCTGGTCGAGATCTCGGCGGAGAAGAACTCCACGGTCATCTTCCCGGTGCCGATGGACTGGCTGAAGGCCCTGATGAGCAAGGACCGCTAGCAACCCGTGGCCGATCTCGACGACGGCGACGACCTCGCGATACGCGGCGAGATCGAGACCTCGAGCGTGCCGGAGTTGGTGCGCTCGTTGCTCGCCAGCAGCGAGAGCGGCGTGCTCACGTTCCGCAACGGCGAGGTGACCAAGAGCCTGTACATCCAGAGCGGACGCATCGTCTACGCGGCCAGCACTGACCCCGACGAGCGCCTGGGGGAGAGCCTGCTGCTGCGCGGCCGGATCACCGCGCGGCAGTACATCGAGGCGAGCCGGATGATCCGGCCGGGCCGCCGCCTGGGGGCGATCCTGGTCGAGCTGGAGGCGCTCGAGCCCGATGAGCTGATGCCCGCCGTCGAGTTCCACGCCAAGGAGATCCTGATGGACCTCCTCACCTGGACCCACGGCAGCTACGAGTTCGTGATCAAGGAGCTCGACGCGGGCAGCCTGGTGACGCTGAGCTTCTCGACGGAGAACCTGATCCTGGAAGGGATCCGCCGCTGCCGCGCGTGGAGCCAGGTCGCCCGCGCGATCGGCAACATCGAGGCCGTCCCCGTGCCGACCGGCAACACCGACACCGTCTACAAGCTCGAACTCTCCTCCGAGGAGCAGGAGATCCTGGCCCAGGTCAACGGCCGCGCCACCATCGAGCAGATCTGCCAGGTGTCGTACCTCAGCAACTTCGAGACCTGCCGGATCCTGTGGGCGCTCCAGGTGCTGGGCGTGATCCGCTGGGGCCTGGCCGGCGAGGCGGACACCGCGGGCGAGGTCGCGCGCGAGATCCAGAAGGAGCTCGACCTCGAGGAGATCGTCGAGAAGTTCAACCAGATGTTCGGGCGCATCTATACGTTCCTGCGCGGGCGGCTGGGGGACGGCGTCGAGGAGTTCATGGACTCGGCGCTCGAACAGGTCTCGCGCCAGTACGGGACGCTGTTCTACGACGTGGACCTCAAGGACTACGGGCGGGCCGATTACGACCAGATGCTGGCCAACGTGGCCGACCTGCCTGCGGACCAGCGTAAGCGCCTGATGGTGGCCGGTCTCAACGAGCTGGTGTTCGTGATCCAGCTCTCCGTGCGCACGCGGCTGGGTGGCCAGGAAGAGGCCGTCGTCTCGGGGATCATCAAGGACGGAGTGAAGCGGCTGGGCGTCGCATGAGCGCGGCCTAAGGAGGAGTAGTGGCCCAGGACGACTACTATTACGAGATCCAGCTCTCCAACAAGCAGCTCGTCTTCTACTTCATGGCCGGGGCTGCGGGGCTGATCCTGAGCTTCCTGGCCGGCGTGATGGTCGGGCGGGGCGTCGACGCCGGAGCCGAAGTGCAAGCAGCACGGCCCCCGGTCGAGGACCGCATCCTCACCGAGGAGCCCGTTGCGCGACCCAGCCAGCCGCCTGCCGCCCAGGACCTCACCTACAGCCAGCGTCTCGAAAGCGACCGGGTGGACGACAGCCTCGGCAAGCCGCCGTCGGCCCATGAGCGCCCGGGCGCGGCGGCCCCGCGAACCGTGCGGTCTCCGGAGCCGGCGCCGATCGCCGCGGCGGCTTCTCCGGCGTCGCCGCCGCCTGCGACCGCTGCGGCCGCTAAGAAGCCCCCGGAGGCCCAGCCGGCTCCGACCAAGCCGGTGCCAGTGCGATCGGTGGCGCCTTCGCCCAGCACGGCAGGCAGGACTGCGTCGCTTCCGAAGACGGCCGGACCCCCGGCCGGGACCTTCAGCATCCAGGTGGGGGCGTTCAAGGACAAGGACAGCGCGGAGTCGATGGTCTCCCGGCTCAAGGGCAAGGGCTACACCGCGTTCGTTGTCTCCCCGGCGGGCGGCGACGGCTTGTTCAACGTCCGCGTGGGGAGGTTCGAGGCCCGCGCCGACGCCGAGCGGATCCAGGGCAAGCTGCGTGACGAGGAGAAGTTCAAGCCGTTCATAGTCAAGAACTGAGCATCCTCGGCTCGCTGCTTCGCCAAGTTTCGTGCTCGCCAGAGTGAATCCGGCTCGGGCGGCTGGAGACGGGCCCGCGGGCGGGGGGAAGAACTGAGCCTCCACGAAGCGTCGACTGCGCTGCGCCTTCCCGAGTGGGCGCGCAAGGGGAGCCCGCTGGCCCCGGGTGCGCGGGAGCTGCGCTTGCTGCTGCGCGAGCAGCGCCTGACGACGGTCTGCGAGGAGGCGCGCTGTCCCAACCTCGGAGACTGCTTCTCGCGCGGCACCGCCACCTTCATGCTCTCGGGCGACCGCTGCACGCGGCGCTGCGGCTACTGCTCGGTGAGCACGGCCCGCCCGCTGCCGCCCGACCCCGAGGAGCCCGACCGCGTCGCCCAGGCTGCCCTGCGCCTGGGGCTGCGCTACGTCGTGCTCACGGCCGTGGCCCGCGACGACCTCGTGGACGGCGGCGCCGCCCAGTTCGCCGCCACGCTGCGCGCGCTCCGCCGCCGGCTGCCGGGGGCGAAGCTGGAAGCGCTCACGCCTGACTTCAAGGGTGACCGACAGGCCCTGTCGACACTGCTCGAGGCCGAGCCCGACGTCTTCAACCACAACATCGAGATGGCGCCGCGGCTGTTTCCGCGGGTGCGGCCACAGGGGGACTACCGTCGCAGCCTGGAGCTGCTGGCGGCTGCCAAGTCGCTGCGCAGGGGGCAGGTCACGAAGAGCGGGCTGATGGTGGGTCTCGGAGAGACCGACGCCGAAGTGCTCGAGGTGCTGCGCGACCTACGCGGCGTCGGCGTCGACATCGTCACGATCGGCCAGTACCTGCGTCCCACGCGCGCGCACATGCCCGTGGCGCGGTACGTCGCGCCCCCAGGCTTCCGGGCATTCGAGCAGCACGCCCGGTCGCTCGGCTTCGGCACGGTGTACGCCGGCGTCTTCGTGCGCTCGTCTTTCAACGCTTCCGAGCTCTATCGGGAAGCGCTGCGCCCTTGAGCGGGCGCCCGCGGGCCCTGGCAGCGCTGTCGGGCATCCTGCTGGCGCTGTCGTTTCCGAAGCTCGGTTACGCCGTCGTGGCCTGGGCCGCTCTGCTGCCCCTCCTGCTGGGGCTGGGCGGCGTGTCCCCCGGCCGCGCTTTCCGGCTGGGCTACCTGAGCGGCGTCGTCGCGTCGCTGGGGATCCTGTACTGGACCGCGCTCGTGGTGATCCAGTTCGGAGGCCTGCCGCTGCCCATCGCGATCGGGGTGATGGTCCTGCTGTGCCTGGCGGTCGCCCTGTTCTCGGCGCTCTTCGCCTGGCTCGTGGGCCTGTGGCTCACGGCGTTCGGTCCGGGCGCCCTCCTGCTCGCTCCGCTGGCGTGGGTTGCCGCCGAGATGCTGCGTTCCCACACGCTCTACCGCTTCGCCTGGTGCCTGCTGGGCTACAGCCAGCAGACCCAGCTTCCGTTGATTCAGATCGCGGCGTACACCGCCGTGTACGGCGTCTCGTTCCTGGTGGCGGCCCCGGCGGCCGCGCTGGCCTACGCTCGGGTCGAGCGCCGGCCGGCACGCCGGGCAATCGCTGTGGCGGGCTGCGCGGGGCTGCTGGGTCTCGTCTGGTTGCACGGGACGATCGTGCTCTCACGTCCGGCGCCCGCGGCAGCCGAGATCCGGATCGGCCTCGTCCAGGGCAACATCCGACAGGACGAGAAATGGGATCCGGCCCGGGCGCAAGCCAACCTGGAGGCCCACATGGAGCTGACGCGCGTTGCGGCCGATCGCGGCGCGCGCTTCGTGATCTGGCCGGAGTCGGCGCTGCCGTTCTACTTCGACCAGAGCCCGGAGCTGGCGCGGGAGCTGCGGGATCTCGCGCGATCGCGCGGGATCTACCTGCTCTTCGGTAACGACGACGTCGACGGGCTCGGGCCCGGCGCGCCGCGCATTCATGTGGGCGCGAAGATGTTGTCGCCCGACGGCCAGCTCGCCTTCCGCTACCACAAGATACGGCTCGTGCCGTTCGGCGAATACGTGCCGCTGCAACCGCTGCTGACGCTCGGCGGGCGCTTTGCGGCGCGGCTGGTACGCGGGGTGGGGGAGTTCGCCCCCGGCACGGAGCCCGCCGTGGGACGCGTGGCAGGGCACGGCATCTCGGCCTTCATCTGCTACGAGGCGATCTTCCCGGACCTGGTTCGGCAGTTCCGGATGCGCGGGGCCGAGCTGCTGGTGAACGTGACGAATGACGCCTGGTACGGCACGACCTCGGCGCCCTACCAGCACTTCGCGATGGCCGCGTTCCGCGCCGTGGAGAACGGCGTCTGGCTGGTCCGTGCGGCGAACACGGGGGTCACGGCCGTCGTCGACCCACGCGGCCGAGTGGTCGAGCGCACCGCGCTCTTCGAGCGCACCGTGCTGGTTCGGGACGTCCCGCTCCTGGCAGGGGGCACGTTCTACTCCCGGCACGGGGATCTCTTCGGCTGGACCTGCCTGGCGCTGGCGGCGGCGCTCAGCGCCGCCTCCTATGCGCGACGCTGACGGACCAGGCGGCCACGGGAGCTCGGAGCAGATGTACGGAACCAGGATCTGCCTGCCCACCCTTGTTAGAATCTCTCTTTGGAGGTCGCCTTGAGCCAACAGCTGTCCCAGCGCTTCGAAGAGCTGGCCGCGAGGGCCGCGGACGTCCGCGGCTATCTTTGATCAGGCCCTGCTCCAGGCCGAGCTGGCCAAGCTCGAGGCACGTCTGTCGGCGCCGGATTTCTGGAACGATCAGGAAGGCGCCCAGAAGCTGCTGAGACGCCGCAAGCGACTCGAGACGGAGCTCGGCTTCCTGAAGCGCCTGACGACCCAGGAAGAGGACTCCAGGGTCCTCGTGGAGTGGCTCGCGTCCGGGGAGGACGTCGAGTCGGACCTGAAGACTTCTCTGGACGGCTTGGAGGCCCTCGTCGAAGAAGCCGAGTTCCAGAAGATGCTGGGGGGCGAGCACGACGCCGCCGGCGCCATCCTCACGATCAACGCCGGGGCCGGGGGCACCGAGAGCCAGGACTGGGCGGAGATGCTGTTGCGGATGTACTTGCGCTGGTGCGACAAGAGGGGCTTCAAGCGCGACATCACCGACATCCAGGCGGGGGAGGAGGCCGGGATCAAGAGCGCGACGGTGCTGGTCCAGGGCGAGTACGCGTACGGCTACCTCTCGGCCGAGGCGGGCGTCCATCGCCTGGTGCGGATCAGCCCGTTCGACTCGGCGGCCCGGCGCCACACCTCCTTCGCCTCGGTCTTCGCCTGGCCCCAGATCGACGAGGACATCAAGATCGAGGTCCAGGAGAAAGACCTCCGCATCGACACCTACCGCTCGAGCGGCGCGGGGGGCCAGCACGTCAACGTGACCGACTCGGCGGTCCGCATTACGCACCTGCCGACGGGCATCGTGGTGTCGTGCCAGAACGAGCGCAGCCAGATCCGGAACCGGGAGGTGGGGATGAAGATCCTGAAAGCCCGCCTCTACGATCTCGAGCTGCAGAAGCAGCGCGCGAAGCTGGACGCAGTGGAGGCGGCCAAGAAGGACATCGCTTTCGGCAGCCAGATCCGCTCCTACGTGCTGCACCCCTATCGCCTGGTCAAGGACCACCGGACCAAGCACGAGGTGGGCGACGTGGACCGGGTGCTCGACGGCGACCTCGAAGACCTGATGAAGGCCACGCTGGTCGCCCGTGCCAAGGGGACGCTGCAGCACGCGGCCCCCGCCGAGGACTAGCGACGAGGCCTCGCTCGCGTGTGTCGATCCACGTGGTTCTCCAGGCAAGTTGCGCCTTGGCGCTGGCAGCGTGCGGCGGCCAGGCGGCGCCGGCTCCCGCCGCTGCTCCAGGCGTCGCCGCCTCGCCCGCTTCCGGCTACGCGCTCGTCTACGAGAAGGTGGTTGGAGGCAACCAGGACATCTACATGATGCCGGCCGGCGGTGGCGCGGAGCGGCGGCTCACCGATCACCCCGCCGTCGACGGCCTGCCGCGCTGGAAGCCGGACGGCTCGGCCGTGCTGTTCTCCTCGGAGCGCAGCGGCAACTGGCAGCTCTGGGAGGTTGCCCGCGAGGGTGGTGCGGCCCGCCGCGTGAGGGCGAACGCGAACCGCGAGTGGCAGGCCGGCATCTCGCCCGAGGGAGGGCGGCTGGCGTTCCTGTCGAATCAGGACGGGCCCGAATCGCTCTGGCTGATGGACCTGCGGAGCGGCGCTGCCCGGATGCTCGTGCGTCACGGGCGCAGGACGGTGCTGGGCAACCCCGGCTGGAGCCCCGACGGCGGCCGGATCGTGTTCTCGTCGAACCACCGGATCGGCCACCAGATCTACCTCGTCGACGTGGCTTCGGGAGAAGAGAGCCGTTTGTCGGGACTGCTCTCGGGTGGCTGCGAGCCGCGTTTCCACCCCGACGGCCGCCGGGTGGTCTACGTCAGCCGCGGCCACCAGCGGCCCACCAGCCGTCTGGTCGAGCACGACCCCGAGACCGGCAAGGTCAAAGTGCTGGTGGACTGGCCTGCCCTCAACTACGATCCGGTCTACTCGCCGGACGGCTCGGAGCTCGCGTTCGCCTCGGCGATCCACGGAGCGAATGCCGTCTACCGTATGCGCCTCGCCGACGGCCAGTCTTGGCGCGTCAGTCTCGGCCCCGGCCGCGCGCGCTATCCGGACTACCAGCCGCGCTGACGCGCCGGACGCCAGGCAAGCTGCACTCGGCGCCGAGTGCGCTCAGTTCCCCGGTGGCGCCGCCGGCTGCGCCGCGGCCCAGGCGGTCTCGCGCGGCTCCGTCCCGGCCACGAACGCCTCCATCCGCACACCCGGCGTGCCGGGGCTGGCGACGCGTCCCATCTCGTCCACCGGCACGAACACGATGTTGCCGGGGATCGGATAGTCCTCGATCGGCTTGTCCTGCATGGCTTCGGCCCAGAACTGCATCCAGATCGGCAGCGCAGTGCGCGCGCCATCCTGGCCGCGGCCCAGGCTCTTGCGCTTCTCGTCGAAGCCGACCCAGACCCCGGCCGCCAGCGAGGGCTCGAAGCCGATGAACCAGCCGTCGGTGAAGTCGTCCGTAGTGCCGGTCTTGCCGGCGAGCGGGCGCCTGAGCTTGCGGGCGCGCATGGCCGTGCCGCGCTCGACCACCCCGCGCAGCAAGCTCGTCATCAGGTACGCGGTGTCCGCCCGGATCGCGTCCCGGGCCTGCGGGCGGCTCTCCTCGAGGATGTTCCCTTCGCGGTCCGTGATGCGCGTCACCAACATCGGGGCCATGCGCAACCCCTGGTTCGCGAAGGTCGCGAAGGCCGCGGTCATGTCCACGAGCGTCGCCTCGCCGGCGCCGATCGCGATGGGCAGGAACGGCGGCAGCTCGTGGGAGAGACCGAGCTTGCGCGCGTACTCGAGGCCGGCCTCGATGCCGATGCGCTGCAGCGTCTTGATCGCCGGGATGTTCCGGCTCTGCTCGAGGGCGTGGCGCAGCGGGATCGCGCCCAGGTAGCCGCCGTCGTAGTTCTGCGGCGTCCAGGTCGTCTTGCTCCAGGGGTCCGGGAACGAGATCGGCGCGTCCACGATGATCGTGGCGGGCGTGAGGCCGGCCTTCTCGAGGGCCGCCGTGTAGACGATGGGCTTGAAGGCCGAGCCCACCTGGCGTAGCGCCTGGGTTGCCCGATTGAACTTGCTCTTCTGGAAGTCGTAGCCGCCCACCATCGCCCTGACGGCGCCGCTGTGCACGTCGAGCGCCAGAAGCGCCCCCTCCAGCTCCGGTTCCTGTTCGAGCAGCACACTGGCGTCCTGCTTGTCGCCGTGGTCCGTAAGCGACCGGATCAGGAACGGCGCCACGCAACCGCGCGGCAACACCTCGGCGACGTTGCTGCGCCGCGTCCACGCGATCTCGGCCGGGCCCACACGCGCGCGGTACTCGCCGATCTGGACGACGGCCAGCGAGCGCTCCGACGCCAGCACCACGCCGCGCACCACGTCGCCGGCAGCGATCGGCCAGTCCCATTCGTCGAGGTGGAGCGTCTCGGGGAACGCGCCCTGCTGGAGCACGGAGACCGCGCTTGGCACGAAGCCGCGCGCCCTTCGGTCCAGCGCCCGGAGCCCGCTGCGCACGGCCACGTTGGCGGCCCGCTGCAGCGCGACGTCGAGCGTCGTGTACACCTTGAGCCCGCCCTGGTAGATGCGCTGGCTGCCGTATTCCTTCTCCAGGTACTTGCGCACCTCCTCCAGGAAGTAGGGCGCGATCGAGGGCGGCTCCTTGCGCAGGTTGAGCCTAAGGGGCTCGGCGCGAGCCGCGTCGGCCTCGGCGCGCGTCAGGTACTTCTCCTCCACCATGCGCTGCAGCACGTGGTCTCGGCGCTGCAGCGCCCGCTCGGGGTTCTCGACGGGCGACAGCCGCGCCGGGTTCTGCGGCAGCCCGGCGAGCAGCGCAGCCTCGGCCAAGGTCAGGTCCTTGATCGACTTGGAGTAGAGGAACTGGCTGGCCGCCTCGATGCCGTAGTTGCCGTGGCCGAAGTACACCTGGTTGCAGTAGAGCGTGAAGATCTCCTCCTTGGTGAAGTTCTTTTCGATCTGGAAGGCCAGGATGGCCTCCTTGATCTTGCGCTCGTAGGTCTTCTCCGGGGTCAGGAACAGCAAACGCGAGAGCTGCATGGTCAGGGTCGAGGAGCCCTGTTCGCGGCGGCCGGCGCGGAAGTTGGCGAGGGCGGCGGCTGGGACGCGCCACGGGTTGATGCCGAGGTGCTTCCAGAACTCCGCGTCCTCCACCGCCACGATCGCGTTGCGCAGCAGCGGGGGGATGTCCGCGAACGCGACGATCACGCGCTTCTCGATCGCGAACTGGCCGAGCACGCTGCCGTCCGCCGCGAACACCTGCGTGATGATGTTGGGCTGGAAGTCCTCGAGCGAGGAGACCTGGGGCAGGTCGCTCTCGTAGGCCAGGAACACGCCGAGCAGCGCGCCGCCCAAGATCGCCAGGACGAAGAGCGCGGTGACGAGGCTGCGTTGCAGGGTCAGGACGCGCGGCGGCAGCGCGGCCGTGGCGGCCATGCCGCCACTATAGCAGCCGAGCGCCTTCCGGCGTCAGTTCTGCTTGTCCTTCTTCGGCCGCGGCCGCTCGACCTTGGGCGGCGCGGGGGGCGGCGGCGGCGGCGCCAGGCGGCGCGGCTCCGAGCGGCTCGGTGCGCTGGGGGCCAGGGAGCGGGGCTCGCTGCGCGGCGTCGCGCTGCGCGGGCTGCCCTCGCTGCCGCGCGGGCGTCCCTCGGTCAGCGGCTGGAAGAAGCGCTTCAGCACGTCGTGATCGGGCTCGCGGCGGGGCTGCGGCTGGCTGTCGTCGCGCAGGCTCGAGTCCCGGCTGGGCGAGCTCGGCCGCGCCGGATCGGTCCAGCGGTTGAGGCTGCGCCGCCGCTCCTCGTCCTGCTCCGGGCTGCGGGTCAGCGGAACCCGCGGCGAGCGCAGATCGGTGGGACGGTCCTCCGAGCGAGGACGCGAGCGCAGCTCCACGCCGGAACCCTCCGGCGCCTGTGTCGGCGGCGTGCGGGGCGAGCGCAGGTCCGTGGGCCGCTCGCCGGCGCTCGGCCGAACACTGTCACGCCGGTCGCTGGGCTGCACGCGGCTACGCTCCCGCTCGTACTGCCAGGAGCGCAACGGAATCGTCGTGGCCGGATCGCTGCGCAGCTCGGGCACGGTGTCGCCGAACGACGGCCGCGTCTTGACCGTGCGCAGCCCCGCCGTCGCCGGCGCCTCGCTCAGCTTCAGCTCGCGCGTCGGCCGCAGGCGCGGGGAATCCGCGATGCGCAGGCTGCGCGCGGCGTCGCCCAGCACGGCGAAGCGCCGCTCGGAGGGCAGGCGCGTCCCCATGTCCGACTTCTTCACGAACACGAAACCGCCGGTATCCGGCTCGGTTGAGGCCGCGGTCGTGTGCTGCGGCAGCACCGAGCCGCGGGGCACTGCGTGGCCTTTCGCGCCCGGGCTCTCGTGGACGATGACGGGACGATCCCGATTGCCGAGCGGGCACCAGCCGACGTAGTCGCCGCCGACGGCCCACGACACCCACGCCGGCCCCCAGGCGGCCCCCGGGATCCAGTACCAGCCGATGACGGGCGAGTAGCCCCAGCGCCCGTAGTGGAAGGTCACCCAGCCCCACGGCTCGTAGGGCACCCAGGTCCAACCGTAGAAGGTCCAGACCCAGTGCCCGTTCAGATAGGGGCGCCAGCCGTGCGTCACGTAGGGCCGCCAGACATGGCCCACCTCGGCCTCGTAGTACCAGGACCCCGACTCGTCCAGCTCGCCTCCGTAGTAGGACACGTCCTCGGGCAGGTAACGATCGCTGCCGCCCGCCCAGGCCACGCGGTCCTCGCGCTCCTGGTTCCAGCGCGCGAACTCGTCGAAATCGGCGTCACGCTCGAACGGCTGTGGGCGCAGAGGCTCCTCGTCGCGGCGCGCGTAGGTCCGCTCGCCGGAATCGACGCGCACCCGGCGCCCGCCCGAATCGAGGCTGGCCTCGCCGTCGTAAACGCTGAGGCGCGTCTCGCCGGCCTCCACGTCCACGCGGTACACGCCGCGGTCGAGCAACTCGACGAGGCCGCCTGGCGTCTCGAGCTCGAAGTCGGGATCGTAGCGGCCCTGGCCGACGTGGAAGTACACGCCTCCCGACCACAGGCGCAGCAGGATGCGTGCGTTGCGGCGTCCCTGGTCGTGGCTCATGTAGTCCAGCTTGCCCCGGCTATCGAGGCGCACGAAAGCGCTGTCCTCGAACTGCAGCTCCGCGCGCCCGGAGGCGTCGGTCCACAAACGGTCGCCGGGCAGGAACGGCAGGTTGGCGAATGCCTCCTCGGCCCCGCTCTCGCCGGCCCGCTGCATCAGGACACCAGGCTCGAGATACCGGACCCGGGCATCCTGGAACTCGTCCTGTGCGAACGCCGGCGCCGCCAGGGCGAGCAGGAGCGGCGCAACCATCAGGCGAGCCATCGTCATCTCCTCAGGCGCTCCATGCACCGAACACCTGTCCGACATCGAAGCAAGCCGCGTGCCTGTAGCGCATACGAGTATACTCCATGTAAGTCAAGCACTTACGGACGCGGACCAGCCGCCCGACTGTCTCCTGCCGAGTGCGCTCCGCCCTCAGTCGATGATGATCAGCGTATTCGTGCGACTGTCGTACACGACCTCGCCCCGGGGCGAGAGGAAGCGCTTGACGATGGGTGCCAACTCCTGGGCCCGCGCATAGGAGAGTCGCCGGTAGGCGACCTGCCGCGGTGCTGCGAGCCGCCGCTCCTCTTCGAAGCGCCGGCGCTGGGCGGCTTCCTCCGTGAGCTGGGCCATTCTGGCCACCCGGACGACGCCTGCCTCCTCGTCCTTGCCGAGGCCGCAGGACTTGAGTGCCAGGTCGAGGATCGTCGGCCAGGCTACCTCCTTGAGCGAGAGCGTCAGCTTGCACGACACGCCCGGATGGATCACGACCTGGAAGCCGCCGACCTCGGCCAACAGGCGGATGACGTCAACGACGTCGGCCTCCTTCACGTCGATCGAGATCCGCGCCTCTCCGTCGTCGGCTGCTCGGGCCGGCCGCGCCAGCGCGAAGAGCAGCGTCAGGGACGTCACCAGGGGCACCCACTTCAAGCCGAAGCCGAATGCCTGTCGCATCTCTCCCCCTTGGACCTGCGTCCTCGCTCCGGCTTGCCCTTCGCCGAGCGCCTCGGCGGGCGTGAATCGCATTTGGTCTCCGTGTGTCGTGGCTACTCGCGGTCCGCCCACGCATGCGGGATCTCGAGCCCCACCGGCGTCACGCCTTCCATGCACGTCGTGGTCCCGTCCAGGAGCAGCCGAATGCTGGCCGGGATGTCGGCGCGGCGCTTTTTCATCCATGCGATTCGCTCCTGCATCTCGGGTCGGCCGAGCAGCGCCCCGCGCCCCAGGGCCACGGGCTCGAAGCCGCCGTCTCGGAAAGAGCGTTCCGCGTCCAACACATCGATCCGGCGCGCGCGCGTATCCATGTAGACGAGGTCGCCGGTGCGCAGCGCTCCGATGCCCCCGCCCTCGTACGCCTCAGGCGAGGCATGGCCGATGCACGGGCCATAGGTTGCGCCCGAGTAGCGGCCGTCGGTGATCATCGCCGTGACGTGGCGCAGCACCGGGTCGCGGTTCAGGTACTCCGAGGGGTAGAACATCTCTGGGATGCCGTCGGCCTTGGGCCCTTCGCCCGCGATCACGATCAGCGCGCGGATCAGTTTTTCGCGGACGGCTCGCTCCAGCACGTCGTCGTCAGCGCCGTCGAGCGCGCGCGCGGCGTCGCCGAAGTTCACGCGCGCCAGGCGCCGGATCACGTCGGGCGACAGCGTGCCGTGCAGCCGCTCCAGGGCGCGGCCGCGCAGCAGGTCCTGCTGCGCCTCGGCTTCGCCCAGGTAGAAGACGACCGCGTACACCTTGCGATCGAACGACTCGAGCGCCTCCGGGCTGAGGCCGGCGCGCTTGAAGACCGCGCTGTCGGTGAAGTTGCCCTTCACCTCGACGATCCCGCTGGTCGGCCGCAGCGCGGTCTTGTACAGGATCCGGTCGTTCGGGTCCTTGGCGTCCTTCAGGCGCTCGGACCAGCGGCCATCGAGCGTCGGTGCGTCCTCGAACAGGCCGGCGGCGAGCAGGTGCCTGGCCGCAGAGTCGAGGCCGGAATGCGTCCCCGCCTGCTTCTCCACGGCCAGCGTGAAGAAGCTCTTGTCCTTGACCGGGCTGATGTCGATCAGGAACGGCGTTTCGTCCGAGAGATCGGCCACGTCGCGTGGTGTGAGCTTCAGCCCCAGGTAGGCCGCGACGTACGGGAAGTGCAGCAGCCAGTTCATGCTGCCGCCCACCGCGCTCCAGGCGCGCAGCGCGTTCTTCAGGTTCGCGCGGGCCAGGCGCGAGGCGCTGCGCTCCTCGTGGCCGCCCCTCTGCGCTTCGAGCAACGCCTGGACGGACGCCGCGACGATCTCGTCGCCCGCGGGACGCGTCATCAGGTCGGCCGCGCGCGGCACGAAGCCGAGCGCGTGGAGCACCACCTTGTCCGTGTTGCCCGTGCCGATGAACGCGCAGGTGCCGCCGGCCTCGCAGGTCAGCTTGGCGATCTCGACCAGCAAGCGATCCCGCTCGGCGCCCGGCAGCACGCCCTTCTGCTCCAGGCCGTCGAGCAGCTTCTTGAACATGGCGTAGGTGTTGCACTTGAGCCGGTGCTGCAGCAGCGCGTCGATCTCCTCGTCGTAGCCGGCGCCCGCCTTGCCCTTGAGCGCCCGCAGGCCCTGCTCCACCTCCTTCGGCAGGTGCCGCTCCGGCATCACGTGGGCCGGGATGAAGCAGGCGTAGAACGGCTTCCGGCCGCGCCGCCGCCGGTAGAGGTCCACCTCGATCACCGCGGCGAGGTCGCCGATCGGGCGCTTGTCGCACGAGTCGAGCAGCAATGCCGCGTCGTAGACGTGGGCCTCGAGCTGCGCCACGAGGTTCGCGGTCGTGAGGTTGCGCGAGATCAGGGAGAACGTCATCCCGTAGTGGCCCTGGGCGATGCCGTCACACACCGCCGGCTCGGTCGTCTCGAACGGAAGCGCGCCCTGGCGCCAGAGCGCGGCCACGGCGCGGCGCGAGACGTCGTCGTCGTCGATCTGCGCCGGATGATCGCGCGCGCCGCCCACGATCACGACGCGGGGCTCGCCGGCCATGAAACGCCCGATCATCTCGTCGCGGCCAGCGGCGATGCCCGCCCGGCGCAGCGAGGCCTCGAGGATGGGCAGAAACAGCGTGATCGGCTCGGGCTGCTCGATGACGGGATCCCCGAGCGACGCGTCGTGCATTCGCATGCGGCATCCTCCTCGATGAAGAAGACAGGGCCCGCGCTGGGGTGGGTCTCGGCGCCCGCTGGCAGAATAGCGCCGCGTGGTGTGTGTGGCCAGCGCTGACATAGCCAGCGCTGCGCTTGACGGGCGGGCGCCCGGCCCCTAGGCTCGCGCTCGCATGTCCTCCCGCGCGCGCGCGGTCGGCCGTCTGCTGGTCTACGGCTTGGGCGTGGCCGTCTTTTTCGAGGCCGGCGCCCGCGCCGCGCTGTCGGTCGATGCGTTCCGCGAGCGGATCCACGGACACGACGACGCCTCGAAGCGGCTGCGTTGGATCGCCTCGCGCAAGGGAAAGAACGAGGTTGGCTACTCCTTCGACGTTCACCATCCGACGCGCGGCTGGGCGCTGCGACCCGGCATCCGGGACATGACCGTATTCGGCGATCGCGTGCTCAACTCGAACTCCCGAGGGCTGCGAGGACGCACGGAGTACGCCTACGACAAGGCGCCGGGCGTGCGGCGCGTGCTGGTCTTCGGCGACTCGTTCACTTTCGGCGAAGACGTGAGCGACGACGAGACGTATGCCCACTTCCTCCAGCAACGTCTGCCCGGCGTCGAGGTCCTGAACTTCGGCGTGCACGGTTACGGCCACGACCAGATGCTGCTCTACCTTCAGGAGGAGGGGCTCAGGTACCAGCCGGACGTGGTCGTTCTCGGCTTCCTCTACGACGACATGGACCGCAACCTGCTGGGCTTCCGCGACTATGCGAAGCCGCGATTCGAGCTGCGCGCCGGGCGCCTCGAGCTGCGCAACGTTCCGGTGCCGTCACCCCAGGACACGCTGGGGCGCGAGGCGTTCCGCTCGAAGTTCGTGGATCTCTGGACCATCCTGCGCGGCCGCTGGGATTGGCGGAGCGGAGTCGCCGAGCAGCGGATGAAAGAGCTGACGCTCGCGATCCTCGATGAGATGGCTCGAATCACGCGCGCGGCGGGCGCCCAGCCCGCCTATGCCTACCTGCCGGTCTGGGGCGAGCTGAGCAAGGCCGACATGGCGATGACGCGCCGGGAACGCTTCTTCTTCAACTACTGCCGCGAACGCGGCATCCAGTCCATGTACCTGCGCCGGTTCTTCTTGAGCAACCTGCGTGCCGGCGCGAAGTTCCAAGTGTACGGACATTGGGGGCCCGAGGAGCATCGCACCGCGGCGGAAGGGATCGCCGCCTACCTACTGGAGAAAGGACTGCTGGCGATTGCGCCGTAGCCGCTGCGCGCTCGCGATCACCTGCTGGCCGGAGCGGGGATTACGCCGGCCGTAGTACCATCCGCCCCCAAAAACCGGAGCCAATCGTGACCCTCTCTACTGGGACCCGCCTCGGGGCCTACGAGATCCTCTCGCCTTTGGGGGCGGGTGGGATGGGCGAGGTCTATCGCGCGCGCGACAGCAAGCTCGGTCGAGACGTCGCGATCAAGGTCCTTCCCGAGGCTTTCTCGCGGGACCCCGAGCGACTGGCGCGCTTCGAGCGCGAAGCGCGCACGCTGGCCTCCCTCAACCATCCGAGCGTCGCCGCGATCTACGGCCTGGAGGAATCGGACGGAACGCGCTTCCTGGTGCTGGAGCT